>JAEEGJ010010303.1_pt1 | contig 24447 bp, 18 predicted proteins | sample 8958761 | NCBI WGS metagenome assembly JAEEGJ01 (sample SAMN16246546, study PRJNA631951) | gut metagenome | biome: gut microbiome; feature: rumen; material: RS-attached | host: Bos | place: Iran: Karaj | collected 2018-10 | reverse complement strand
AGGCGTTATACAGATGAAGTTGACTGGTATTTTACGCAAATCGGGATTCTTCCGAAAAAGGTTTCCCCAGGTGCGCCCGTCATGAACTGCTACGCGGAACAGTTCGTACATAAAATCAAACATGAATGCCTGGATCACTGCATCTTTTTAAGTGAAGAGGCGCTACGGAATACCATCAATCTGTATCTGGATTATTACCATAACCAGCGCCCGAACAGCAAATACAATGGCGGCTGTATCATCGAAGACGCGACGCATTGGCAACGGGATGGGGTCATTGTGCATACTGCCACACTCCCCGGTCTGCTGGGCTACTATTACCGCAAAAACGCGATAAACACACCGGAAGAGGGGCAGAACGGGATATAATAAAAAAGTGGTGCGCGGCGCGGGACTCGAACCCGCATGCCTCACGGCGAAGGATCCTAAGTCCTTTGTGTCTGCCAATTTCACCAGCCGCGCCCGAGTTTTCGTGGAAATTATAATATAACATATCCCTGCCGGAGAATCAACCCCGGAATTCAAAAAAGAAGTGTAACGGCCTGCGGATGCGTTTATGTCAATATGCCGAAAGGAGTGAGGAGAAATAAAGCGATTCGTCGAAAAAAGCCGGAAACGAGTTGATTTTTCCATGTTTTCGTGGTAGGTTATAGTGATTCAGACAGAACCAGTCATTGTGGATTGAGTTGAAAAGAGGTCACAGAGATGAAGAAAAAACGCGTCATTTCCATCATCGGTATATGGCTGTTTGCCGTCGCACTCCTGCTGACGGGATGCCGCAGTTCACAGGCGGGGGACGATTCGCTTCAGACGGTCAAGAGGCGGGGCATCCTGCGCGTTGGGACGACCGGAGACTACTGTCCGATGTCGTATCTGAACCCGCTGACACATGCTTATGAGGGGTTCGATACGGCATTGACGGAAGAGTTGGCAGCGAGTCTTGGAGTAAAAATCGAATATGTGCCGACCACGTGGCCGACGCTGATGCAGGATACGCATGATCGTAAATTCGACCTCGCGATCTGCGGCATCACCATTACGGAGACGAGGAAAGAGCAGGCGCTGATGTCCGAGGGGTATCTGGAAAACGGAAAAACGGTCCTCTGTCGTGCGGAAGATGCGGAGAAGTACACCTCTCTTGCCGCGATCAACCGTCCCGAGGTGCGCGTGATGGAGAATCCCGGCGGACTCAACGAGAAGTTCGCGAGGGAACATCTCCCGGATGCAAACCTGACAATCCATCCGGTCAATGAGGAGATTCCGGCACTGATCGCTTCCGGCAGGGCGGACGTGATGATCACCGAGGTCATGGAGGCGGCGTATTATGCCGGAAAGGATTCGAGGCTGGCCGCGCCGCTGCTGGACCGCCCGTTCACGCACGGTCAGCTCGGCGTATTGCTGCCGCCCGGAAACGAAACGCTGCTGGAGTATGTCAACGGCTTCCTCGAACAGGAACGCCGGAGCGGTCGTCTGGATTTGCTGAGCGTCCTGTATCTGCATCTCGGCGTTCAGGATAAGCAGGCTCCGCGAAAGGTTCCGCCTCCTGTCTGGATCCCGGTTCCAGTCATGCCCTGAATTTGAGTGTGATTTCCCTCGGCTGAACAAGACCGCGCGGCATGTGTTTTTCATTTCTTCAAAAGGGTTTCTGCTTGAAAAAGAGCCTCTGCCGTGATATATTAATTTTTTCGGCAAATTCTTTTCTTAAAATATAAGACACATCCGCGAGGTATTTTCCATGAAAATGTCCCAGTTGTTCGGCAGCCGCCTGAAAGAGGATCCGGCGGACGCCACCACCTACAGCCACAAATTTCTGGTCCGCGGGGGCTATGTCCGGCCCGTTTCCGCCGGCATCTATTCCCTGCTGCCCGTCGGCAAGCGCGTGATCGCGAAGATCGAGAACATCATCCGTCAGGAAATGGACCGCGTGGGCGGGCAGGAAGTGCTGATGCCGGTCGTGCTTCCGGCGGATCTCTGGGTCGAATCCGGCCGTTACCAGTCCGTCGGCGCCGAGCTGCTAAGGTTCACGGACCGCAACAACAAGGCGATGGTGCTGGGCATGACGCACGAGGAAGCCAGCTGCCAGATCGCCCGGACCGAGATCAACAGCTACAAGCAGCTGCCCGTGATGATCTACCAGATCCAGACCAAGTACCGCGACGAGGCGCGTCCGCGCGCCGGTCTGCTCCGCGTCCGCGAGTTCACGATGAAGGACGCGTACAGTTTCCACACCTCGCAGGAGGATCTGGACGCGTATTATCAGGAACTCCACGCTGCCTACGAACGCATCTTCCGCCGCGTCGGCATGAAGCACGTGGTCTCCATCCTGTCCAATACGGGCATGATGGGCGGCAGCGTGTCGCACGAGTTCATGCTTCTGGCGGACTGCGGCGAAGACAACATCTTCCTGTCGCCGGACGGCAAGAGCTACAAAGCGAACCGCGAGGTCGCGGTGTCCGGCCTGAAATTCGAGCGTACCGGAGAAGAACTTCAACTCGAAAAAGTCGCCACGCCGCACAGCAAGACGATCGAGGAGGTCGCGAGCTTCCTGAACGTGACGCCCGCGCAGACCGGCAAGGCGGTGTTCTACAGCACCGAGGACGGCAAGGAGCTGATCTTCGTGCTCATCCGCGGCGATTTCGAGGTCAACGAGTGCAAGCTCAAAAACGTGCTCGGACTCAACGCGATCAAGTTCGCCGACGACAACCTCATCCGCTCCTGCGGCGCAGTCCCCGGATACGCTTCCCCGGTCGGCATCGCCGAAGTCCCGGGCAAAGTCCGCCTCGTGATCGACCCGTCCGCGGCCGGGACCGTGAACCTGGTGGTCGGCGCAAACGAGGAAGGATTCCATTATAAGAACTTCAACTACGGGCGCGACATGACCGGCGGCCTGGTGGCCGACGTGGCGTGCGTCCGCGAGGGCGACCCCTGCCCCGTGACCGGCGACCCGCTCCAGTTCAGGCACGGCATCGAAATCGGCAACATCTTCCAGCTCGGCCTGAAGTATTCGAAGTCGATGAAGGTGAACTATCTGGACAAGGACGGCAAGTCCAAGCCGATGTACATGGGCTGCTACGGTATCGGCGTCGGCCGCACCATGGCGTCGGTCATCGAGGACAACCACGACGACTACGGTCCGATCTGGCCGATGTCCATCGCGCCGTACCAGGTCCACATCGTGGCACTCCAGCCGAACGGCACCGAATCCGGCGAAAAGGCCGAGGCTCTGTACAAGGACCTCCAGGCGAAGGGCGTGGAAGTCCTGTATGACGACCGCGGCGAGAAGGCCGGATTCATGTTCAGCGACGCCGACCTCCTCGGCATACCGTTCCGCGTGATCGTCTCCCCGAAGACGCTCGCGAACGGCATGGTCGAATTCCGCACGCGCGCCTCCCGCGACTCCGAGATGATCCCGGTCGAACAGGCCGCCGAAGTCCTGGCGCAGCGCGTCCGCGCCGAACTGGACCGCTACCTCTGACGAACTGGAAAGGAACACGAACATGAGCAACGGCACATTTTACGTCACGACCCCGATCTACTACGTCAACGACAAGCCCCATATCGGGCACGCCTACACGACCGTCCTCGCCGACGTCCTCGCGCGCTACCACCGCGCCGCGGGCGACGACGTCTGGTTTCTGACCGGCACCGACGAACACGGCCAGAAGGTCCAGAAAGCCGCCGAGAAAAACGGTATGACGCCGATCGAGCAGTGCGACAGTACCGTGGTCCGGTTCCAGGAGCTCTGGAAACGCCTCGGCATCACGAACGACGACTTCATCCGCACGACCGAGGAGCGCCATTGGAAAATCGTCCAGGCCATCATGCAGGACCTCTACGACCGCGACCTCATCTACAAGGCCGAGTACAAGGGCTACTACTGCGTCGCCTGCGAACGGTTCTTCACGGAGAAGGACCTGATCGACGGCAAGCTCTGCCCGGACTGCCAGCGCGAAGTCGACACCATCGTCGAGAGCAACTATTTTTTCCGCATGAGCAAGTATCAGGACTGGCTCATCCAGTACATCACCGAGCACCCGGACTTCATCCAGCCGGCGTTCCGTGCCAACGAGACGCTCGGATTCCTCCGCAAGCCGCTGGAAGACCTCTGCATTTCGCGTCCGAAGTCCCGCCTGTCCTGGGGCATCGAACTGCCGTTCGATAAGGATTACGTCTGCTACGTGTGGTTCGATGCGCTGATCAACTACATCTCAGCAATCGGTTACGGCGTCGACCAAGCGCGGTTCGAGCGCTACTGGACCAGCTGCATCCACCTGATCGGAAAGGACATCCTCACCACGCACAGCGTGTACTGGCCGACCATGCTCAAGGCGATCGGGCTTCCGATGCCGAAGACCATCTTCGCGCACGGCTGGTGGCTCACCGGCAGCCGCAAGATGAGCAAGTCGCTCGGCAACGTGGTGAACCCGATGGACATGGCCGACAAGTACGGCGTGGACGCGTTCCGCTACTTCCTGCTCGCCGCCATGACGCCCGGCAACGACGCGTCGTTCACCGAGGAGGACTTCCTCCAGCGGTTCAACACCGACCTCGCGAACGACCTCGGCAACCTGCTTTCGCGCGTGGTGAAGCTCTCCATCAAGAATTTCGGCGGTACGCTCCCCGCTCCGCCTCCGCTCCAGCCGCTCGAACTGGAACTGCTCTCCAAGGCGGGACTGGCCGTGAAGCAGCTTGAAAGCGAGCTGAACGCCATGAAGCTCGACCGCGGGATCAACGCCGTCATGAACGTGGTCCGCGAGGCCAACAAGTTCCTGGAGCGCACCGCGCCGTGGACGCTCGCGAAGGAAGGCAAGACCGACCGTCTCGCCGCCGTGCTGTATACCGCGGCGCAGACGCTCGAGATCGTGTCCGGACTGCTCTTCCCGATCATGCCCGAAAAGATGACGCAGCTGCGCCGTTCGCTCGGCCTCTCCGATGAGGAAATCGTGAAGACCGATTTTGCGTCGCTCAGCGAGTTCGCCGATCCAAGTGCAAACACGAAGCGCACCATGGTCGATATGCCCCCGCTCTTCCCGCGCATCGTGGTCGAGAAGGCCGAAGAGGCCGCCCCCGCGAAGCCGGAGAAGCAGAAAAAACAGGAAGTCAAAGCGCCGAAGACCAAGGACGTCGTGGTGCCGGAAGGCATGGTCACGATCGAACAGTTCTTCAAGACGCAGCTCCGCACCGCGAAGGTGCTGAAAGCCGAGCGCATCGAAGGCAAGACGCGGCTGCTCCACCTGAAGGTCGACCTCGGAAACGGCGACGTGCGTTCGCTCGTCGCCGGCATCGCCCAGCAGTACGCGCCGGAAGACGTGATCGGCAAGACCATCATCGTGGTCGCCAACCTCATGCCCGCGAAGATCGCCGGATTCGAGTCCTGCGGCATGCTTCTCGCGGCTAAGAACGAAACCAGTCTGAAACTCGTGACCGTGGACGGCGGCGACGCCGAGCCCGGCCTGAACGTTGGTTGAGGAGGACAAGTCCTCCACTGCGGTAATGCGCGGCTCCGCTCGCGCACAGGACAGGTAAAACAATCGCGGCGGTGTCCACAACTCGGATGCCGCCGCATTTTCATGCCCGAAATCGGGGCGGAAAAAAGCCGCCGTTTTTGAGGCGGCGGCTTTCAGAAACGATTGATAGCTTCAGAAGATATCAGGCGTTGACTTCTTCCTTCAGCGCGATGACGACGGAGCGCTTTTCTCCGTCGCCGACGCTGTTGGTGGTCAGCGCGGCATCGCCTTCCAGCGTGATGTGGACGATCCTGCGGTCGTGGGAGTTCATCGGGGGAAGGGTTTTCGGGGAGCCCCACTGGTGGACTTCCTTGGCGGCGTCGAGCGCCTGCTGGCGGAGGACTTCATCGTGGGAGAACGACGATCCGCGGCGGCCTTCGAAACGATCCCGGTCTCTGCGCTCGCCGCGGAACTCCCTGCGGGGACGTTCGCCGCGTTCGGGGCGCTCGCCGCGCTCGACACGGTCAGTGCGTTCGGAACGGCGTTCGGAACGGCGTTCGCGGGGGCCTTCCATGTCGATATAGAGTTTCGGGAATTCCGAATCGGTCTTCTGCATGATGCGGTTCACGATGAGCTGGAGATTTTCCAGCGTCTTGCCGTGGTGGCCGATCACGCGGCCGGGTTCCTCGGTGGAGACGTAGAGATTCACGGAGCGGGGCTTGTTTTCCACGCGGATGTCGGCATCAATGCCGAGGAAGTCGAACATGTGTGCGAGGACGCTTCTGGCTTCCTCCATGGATTCCTGGGAAGCGGGTTTGACCGGCGGGGGCGTCCTGCGGGGACGTTCGGCGCGGGGTTCGGAGTCCTTGATCTCATCGAATCCGCCGTCGTTCGTCTCGGCGGAGGCATTGTCCATGGGGACGGCCTTGATCTCATCGGTCGTTACGGTTTCTGTTGCGGCTTCTGCTGCCGCTCCAGCGTTTTCCATGGCCTGATTGTCGGCCGCGGCTGTTTCTTCGAGTTCCATTGAATTCTCCGGGGTTGGGGCTGATTTATGCCTTCTGCGGTTTACTGGTCTGACGCGCTTCATCCCGCTTTGCGGCGATTTGCCCGTATTTCATTTGAAGGATGCTGAATATCTGACTGACCGTCCAGTAAAGCGTCAGGCCGGACGGGAGGTTGTAGAACATGAACAGCATGATAATGGGCATGAGCATCATCATCTTCTGCTGTGCGGAATCGCCCGCGGTGGGCGTCATCTTCTGCTGGACGATCATGAGGGCCGTCATGGCGATCACGAGCGGATGGAATCCGACCTGGCCGATGAACGGCAGGGCGAAGGGAAGCGTCGGACCGACGAGGTCGGGACGCGAGAGGTCGGTGCACCAGAGGAACGGCACGTTGCGGAGTTCGACGGCGGAATCCAGCGCGGAATAGAGCGCAATGAAGACGGGGATCTGAAGGAGGATGGGGAGACAGCCGCCGACGGGGTTGACCTTCTCGACGCGGTACAGCTCCATCATCTTCTGGTTCAGCTCGGCTTTCTTGCGCGCGGTGTCGTCCGGCGTGTCCATCGGAGTCTCTTTGTATTTCTCCTGAAGCTCCTTGATCTTCGGCTGGAGCTTCTGCATGCGGCGCATGGAGCTGTTAGCCTTCTGCGTGACCGGCCAGAAGAGAATGCGGACGATGAGCGTGAGGAGGATGATCGCGATGCCATAGGAGCCGCAGAGCGCCTTCAGCCAGTTCAGCAGCATGACCATGGGACGCGCGATGAACTCGAACCAGGAATAGTAGGAGATGTGCATCACGCCCATCACGGAGGAACCGAGCGCGCGGATGCGGGCCATTTCCTTGGGACCGCAATAGGTCTTCAGGCTGAATTTCACGGTGTCCGCGCCGGGCGCGAACGTGACGGCGCCGAAATCGCCGGTCATGGAAGGCACGGCATAAAGATCTTTTTCGTTGTTGCTGCCGGCGGGGAACTTCCAGACGCGTTCACCGAACGTGGACGCAAAGGGTTTCGCGTCGTCTGCGAAGAGGAGCGAGGCAAAATACTTGTTGGAGGAACCGATCCAGGCGACGGGGGCGTCGCAGACGGTCTTCTTGTCGAATTTCTCCTGCGATTTGACCTGCGGATCGGCGGAATCCGGCATGCCGCTGCCGACTTTGCAGAAATCGACGTTCAGGCGTTCGCTGTAGACCTTGTCGCCGGTGAGGTCCTTGACCTGCGGCAGACCGGCGAGGCGGACACCGAGGCCGTCGACCGTGATCGAGGCGGACGAGGGATTGGTCCAGGCGTACTCGCAGACTACCATGTAGTTGTCTTCCGGCAGGGTGAACGTCTGGGTCAGTTTCAGCCCGTTTGCGAACGTGCGGACGACTTCCGCGGAGAGCGGACCCTTTTCATTCACGTCCAAGGAAACCGGAACGAGGCCGGGATTGTTTTTAAGCTCGAAGGTGCGGTACGCGCCCTCGCGGAACAGCTCAATGGCTTCGCCGGAATCTTTAAGCTTGTACCGGGGATCCAGCAGTCTGGCGCTGGAAAGCGAACCGGTCAGCCCGTCGATCGTCACGCTGAAAAGCTTGTTTTCGAGCGTGACAGTCTTCGTTTCCTTCAGCGCATGGACCGTTTCCGCAACCGTTTCCGATGCGGGCTGTCCGGCGTTGGCATCGGTGATGGCAGGCTGAGTTGCGGTTGCGCCGGAATCTGCGTTTGTCTGCTGGGCCGGGGCGCTCTGCTGCGTGGCCTCCAGCATTTTCTGGTATTCCTCGGCGCGCTTCGCCTGGTATTTGGGCATGTAGAGCAGCCAGCCGCCCATAAGCAGGCAGCCGACCAGCACGATGAGGACAGTGTCTTTGTCGAATTTGAAGTTCACTCGTTATTCCTTCCCGGAACGTTTCGGGGGAACGGGGTCATAACCGCCCCGGCACCAGGGATTGCATCTGAGGATTCGCCAGAAGGTCAACGCCAGGCCGCGGAGAATTCCATGAACTCTGACGGCTTCGATCGCATACTGGGAGCAGGTCGGCGTGAACCGGCAACACGGAGGAAACAAGGGGGAAATCCAGCGGCGGTAGGCGCGGAAGGGGAGGATCACGAGTTCGCGGATTGGGTGTCCGCAGTCTGTTTTTCCCGGATCAGTCCGGCTTTTTTCAGCGTCCGGAGCAGATGCTCCTGTACTTCCTGCTGTTTTGCACCGAAGATGGCGCGCCGCGGAATGACCAGAATGCCGCATGGCAGGATGTTCTCCTTGCACAGCCGGAAGGTTTCTGTGATCAGACGCCTCGCGCGGTTCCGCACGACGGCCGAATGATGCAGTTTCCGGCTGCAGATAATGCCGTACCTGAGGTTCTGAACCGGATTGCCCGGCTCCGGCGTCCGCACCAGGACCGTAAAGAACGGGTCCCGGCAGGCTTTCCCGTGTTCCTTGAGCGCATCGAAATCCTTTCGGGTGCGGAGCTTTTCCTGCTTCCTCAGGCTGCTGCGCCCAATTTCCACGGCGTGTTCCTTTCTCAGATGACGGTCAGGCGTTTACGCCCTTTCGCTCTTCTTCTGGCAAGAACCTGACGGCCGCCCTTGGTGGCCATTCTGGCACGGAATCCATATTTGCGGGCGCGTTTGATGACGGAAGGCTGATACGTTCTTTTCATAGTTTCACCTTGTTCCCGGAGCTGCGCAAAGGCACTCCGGCTGTTCCTCTCCGAGGGGTTGCAGCTTGTTGTTTTTCGTTCGTTTTGTATATGGTGTAATCCAACTAATATAGCATGCTTTCACCATTATTTCAACCCGGATACCGCTTTTTTTGGCTTTTTTTCCGATTTCTTTCCGTTTTGTCATATTTCGCATTTGTTTTAGAAAAAAAATATGCTATAGTATTCATCAAGACTGCCGACGGTTTCGTCTTGGCAGGCTTGCCCTATTCACATGTCCTATACACATCAACAACATATCAACAATACAGGAATGCCGGAAAGCATTCCGGAAAGACCGAGTATGAAACACTTGTTCCTTCTCCTCGCGGCGGCCGCGGCCCTCATCTGCACGGCCTGCTCCACTCCGACCGTCACCAATACTGCGCGCAACTCCGTGGAAGAAATGCTGCTCAGCGCGGTCGTGGAACGCGGTATCTCCTCCATCGACTTCGAGTCCTATGCGGGCAAGAAGGTCTTCATGGACTACTCGAATCTGGCTCCGCAGGTCGACAAGGAATTCCTCATGGCTTACATCGAACTGCATCTCGCCCGCTTCGGCACCATCGTGGTGAAGGATGCCGGCGACGCCGATTATGTCTTCAAGGCCACCAGCAGCGTACTTGCCACCGACATGGACAAGTTCCTCCTCGGTATTCCGTCCCTCCCGATCCCGATCCCGTGGGCCAACCTCTCCATCGTGATCCCCGAAATCCCGATCATCATGCGTCTTCAGCGCACCGCCTGGGGCCGTTTCTTCTTCAACATCATCGATGCCAAGACCAACGAGCCTGTCCAAATCGTGGACGGCGCACGCGCGGAAGCCGCTCTCAACAACTGGGTCGTCTGCTTCATTCCGTTCAAGACGCACAGAACCCCGATCGGCGACGACAATCCGGGAAGCCTTCACTTCATCTGGTTCTGGGAAGACTGAGGGAGGCGAGGCCTCCACTGCGGCAGTGCCGGGCTTACGCTCCGGCACGGAGAGGAACGGGATATCCGTTCCCCGCGCTATTATTCCGATTTACGACGTCCGACTCCATGCGAGCCGGGCGTCTTTTTGTGTAAAGGCTTTGTTTTCGAGCAAGAACAAAGAACATAAAAAGATATGTGGATATGATATATTTTGTTCAATAATTATTTATTAAACTATCAAGCGAAAAAGAAGTTTAAAAAAAATGCTATCTGAATACACTATCGGACCTGTTTGGAACGTTATATGTTCCGCATGGCCATTTTCGGTCAGGCGGTCCGGATTCCTGTGCAAGTCTTCGTGGGAATCTGTATCTTCAGATCCATCGAAGACATATTCGCTGCCGGAAAGTCAGAGCCATGCCGAAACTATCCATCATCATCCCTATCCACAATGAGAAACCGTCCCTGAGACGGTGCATCGACTCGATCCTGTCCCAGACGTTCAAGGACCTGGAGATCATCTGCGTTGACGACGGATCTTCCGACGGTTCCGCCGGAATGCTGCAGGATTACATCGACCGTGAACCTCGTTTCCATGCCACGGCATTCCAGCGCCGTCTGGGGACGGTGCTGGCCCGCAAACTGGCGCTTCTGGACGCCCGGGGCGAATACATCATGTTCGCCGATGCGGACGACATGCTTCTGCCCGGCGCATGCGAGACGGCGGTCGGACTGATGAAGGAGACCAGAGCGGACATCGTACAGTTTTCGGTCGATTTCGAGGCGGAACGGAGGGACGGGGACGCCCTTGACAAATTCCTGCGCGTCTTCCGTTCGCGTGAAATGGAATCGCATGGCACGAACATCCTGTACGACTGCTTCGTGAACCACAGGTTCGTCCACAATTTGTGGAACAAGATTTATCGGGCGGAGATCTGCAAGAAGGCCGTTGAAGCGATGCCGGATATACAGCTTCATCTCTACACGGACCTGTACCTGAGCTTTTTCATCCTGTTTTTCGCGGAATCGTACCGGAGTTTGAAAACGAAGCCGTGTTACCGGTATCATTTCGGCGGCGGCGTGTCCACGAAGACGCCGGATGCTGAACAGTTCAGGAATCTTTGCGAGGTCAGCAAGACGCTGCCGCTGATGGAAAAGTTCCTGCGGGACCGGAATGCCTACGAGACGAATGTCTCCGTGCTGGACGCGATCCACAGTACCTTAAGGCAGGACATGGTGAACAAACTGCTGACAATTCCGAATCTGACCAGGGAGATTATATCCGCGGCGATCGAATCCTGGGGAGGCGACATCATTTTCGATTTTCTGAGCGAGACCGGCATGTTCAAATATCCGTGTGAAAGCCGTCTTTCGATCGTTTCCAACCTGATCGACCAGTATAAGGCGGACCGGAGGGAAATCGCGAAACTCCAGTCCGACCTGGCCGAGGCCCAGGCAAAAATGCGGAAGATGTCGCCGCGCAGTTCGCAGGTGCTCCGTTCGCCGGCGCGTGCGACATCGCGTCTGGGGCATCCGTCTCCGGTCTCGTCGACCATCAAACAGGAGATCACGTCCTCGCCGCAAAGGGTTCAATTCCGGTTCGTGCAGAAACTGCCGAAAATTTGAAGCGAGCGTTTAGAGAATTGATGGTTTGCTGAGCGGTGATTGCTGTCGCCGCTCCGTTTTTCGTGCTTGAAATGAGGAGAATCAATCGCCGGAATCGCGTCCTGAACGTAGAGCTTTGATGCGGCTTCGGACGGCTTTTTCCTTCAGACGGCGTTCTTTCGAGGCTTTGGTCGGCTTCGTCGGACGGCGTTTGCGTGGTTCCGGACGAGATGCCAGAGCAAGTTCGCGGATGCGCTCACGGGCACGATCACGGTTGCGGGCGAGACTGCGGCCGGAACGCTCCATGACAACGAGGAGATCGCCCTGCATGTACGGCGCGGCGAGGACGCGGAGACGAGCCTTCTGGGCATCGGTCAGGACAGCGGTCGCCGAGATATTCCATTGCAGCCGGACGCCGTTTTCGGTCTTGTTCTGATGCTGGCCGCCGGGTCCGCTCGAAGGACGGACATACTCCTCCTCGAACTCTTCCTCGGGAATTTCAAACGGTTTGGCTTCGGACATGGCGGCGGATTCCTCGGACGAACAAACATCCTCCAATTGAAACGCTCAGTTTTGATCGGCGTACACTTTTTGATTCAAAAACTCAGGCCTGCGACGCGGATTCCGGGGCATCGGCCTTGTTTTCCGGCTTGTTCTGCGTTTGGGCTTCCGGTTTTTTCGCGGACGCGACATTTTCCCTGTTCAGCATGGCGGCGACCGCATCAATGAAAAGAGCGGCGTGGGCCGGTTCTTCATTGTCCTCGGGCGAATAGGAAATGCGGACCTTGATGAGCTTGCCTTTGTAAAGCGCGAGATACAGCACGGAATCCATCAGTGTGGAACCGTTCTGAATGCGGTAGAACGCCTCGAATCCGCCTTCCGGGGCTTCCCGTCCGGCTGCGTCAAGACGTTCGACCTTGATTTTCGGGTTCTGCGCGGACAAGTTCATGATGCCCCGGTCGGTTTCCTTGCAGTGCTTTTCAAACGTTTCCTGCGGAACCGGTTTCGCGGCGGTATCCAGCGAATAGATGTACACGTCGGCGCAGGATCCCAGCTCGTTTTCATAGCGGACGACCGTGCCGAACACCGGATTCTCGTTTTTGCGGACGCGGACCTTCTGGAATGTGTCGACTTGCGCCGGAAAGACCAGCCGCGTGTCCTTGTCGACGAACTCCTCCATGGCCGGACGCAGAAAGACGTCCTGCGCCCCGGCGGACAGAGCGCCGCAGAGGCAGAGGAATCCGGCGGCCGCGCCGGTGAGAAGTGTCCGATGGAAACGCGTCATGACGGGATCCGAAGCTCCTTCTTCCAGAATGCGACCTGCGAGGCGACCTGCTTGAAGCCGGTTGCTCCATAAACGTCGCGCCCCTCGACGGCGTGGGCCGGGGCGAAAAGTTTCAGCATGGAGGCGTCGGCCTCCGGGAACACGCTCTTCATTTCCTTCAGCGTGAGTTCATTCAGAAGTTTGTTGTGGTCCGCGGCGAACTTGACGAGCGCACCGACCTTGTGGTGGGCGAAACGGAACGGCACGCCCTTGCGGACGAGCGCTTCGGCCAGGTCGGTGGCCATGAGCCCGGGATCGGATGCCGCCTTCAGCATCGCGTCCTTGTTGACCTTCATGGAGTCGATCATGGAGGGGTAGACGCTGAGGATGGCGTGGACGGTGTCGATGGCGTCGAAAAGCGGCTCCTTGTCCTCCTGCAGGTCGCGGTTGTAGGTCAGCGGGAGCCCCTTGCAGATGGTGAGGAGCGCGGCGAGGTCGCCGTAGATGCGGCCGGTCTTGCCGCGGGAGAGCTCGGCGATATCCGGGTTTTTCTTCTGCGGCATGAGGCTGGACCCCGTGCAGAAGGCGTCGCCGAACGTGACGAACGAGAATTCCTGCGACATCCAGAGGATGAGGTCCTCGGAGAGGCGGGAGATGTGCATGGCGAAAATGGAGAGCGCGGCGAGCAGTTCACAGGCGAAATCGCGGTCGGCGACGGCGTCCATGCTGTTCCGCGTCATCTTCGGGAATTTGAGGCGCTTGCGGACAAATTCGCGGTCGATGGGGAGCGTGGTCCCGGCAAGCGCGCCCGAACCGAGCGGCATCACGTTGATGCGTTTGCGGGCGTCGGCGAGGCGTTCGGTGTCGCGGGCGAGCATTTCGACGTAGGCGAGCAGATGGTGCGCCAGCAGGACGGGCTGTGCGTGCTGCATGTGGGTGAAACCGGGCATGATCGTGCGTTTGTTTTCGTCAGCCTTCTTCACCAGCGCGGTCTGGAGCGTGCGGATTTCCTTCATCAGGTCGTCGATCTCGTCGCGCAGATACAGCCGGATATCGAGCGCGATCTGGTCGTTGCGGCTGCGGGCGGTGTGAACACGCGCGCCCTCGGGGCCGAGCGCTTCGGTCAGCGCGGTCTCGATGTGCATGTGGATGTCTTCCAGTTCGACTTTGAACTCCATTTTGCCCTCGGCGATCCTGCGTTTCAGGACCGCGAGTTTGCGGCAGATGGCGTCGGCGGATTCCTTCGGGATGATTCCTGCAGCCCCGAGCATGGCGGCGTGAGCCATGCTGCCGGCGATGTCGTGTTTGTAGAGGCGTTTGTCGTAGGAAATGGACTGGGTGAAGTCCTGGACGCTGCGTTGAGTTTGTTCGGCGAATCTGCCGCCCCAGAGAGCCATGCCGCACCTCGTGATATCGTGCAAAAAGTGTTTCGGGTTGAGAAAAAGTCGATTTCTAAAAATATAGCACAAGATTTGAATTCATCAAAGTGCAAATCCCTTTTTTCCGCGTTTTTCCGTGTTTTTTTACGGTTTCGGCGCTTTTCGCGTGCGTTTTCTTCCCTATGGGGCTTGACAAATCACAGTTTCACGGATATTTTAATGCGAAAACAACAACCTCACGGAAGACTTTCATGATGAATACGATTCTGCCGATCCTGCAATTTGCCGCCGGAGCACACGTCTCCGATCTTTTTCTTTCCGCCGGAAAAAAGCCGAACGCGCGCATCCGGGGCGTGGTCGCGCCCATGGGGACGTTCGGTCCGGTCTCGGCGGAGTCCATGGACGCGTTCCGGCGGACGGTCATCGGCGAACGCGGCGAGGCGGCGTATGCGGAATCCGGTTCGTTCGACGCCTCGTGGCGGCTCCCGGACGGCAGCCGCATCCGCGTGAACTTCTTCCGCGCCATCTGCGGGCCATCGGCGGCAGTCCGTCCGATCCTGAACGGCGACGACATCATGACGGCGGAACTGAACCTGCCCGCGCTGCTCGACACGCTCGCGGAAGCTCCGCGCGGGCTGATCCTGGTAGCCGGCACCACGGGCTGCGGAAAGTCCACCACGCTCGCCGCCATGATCAACCACATCAATCGCACCATGCCGAAGCATATTCTTACGCTGGAGGACCCGATCGAGTTCGTCTATTCCGATCGGCAGTCCGTTGTCTCCCAGCGCGAGATCAATACCAACCGCGAAGGCGGGTTCTCCTCCGCGCTCCGCAGCGCGCTCCGCGAGAATCCGGACGTGATCGTGATCGGCGAAATGCGCGACCCGGAGACCATCGCCACGGCCATCAACGCCGCGCTCACAGGACACCTCGTCATCAGCACGGTCCACACGTCCGGCTCGGTGCAGGCGGTCGAACGCATCATCAACATGTTCCCGGAGGACGGCCGCGAGCAGACCGCGACCGACCTCGGAGCGGCGCTGAACGGCATCGTCGCACAGCGTCTGATCCCGTCCTCGGGCGGCGGCATGATCCCCGCGGTCGAGATTCTGCTCGGGACGGCGCTGGTACGCAAGCTCGTCGCCGGGCGCGACTACAGATCGCTGGACGACGCGCTCCGCAGCAACATCGAACAGGGCATGATCCCGTTCAACCGTTCCATCTTCCGCCTGTACCAGACCGGGAAGATCTCGCTGGACGACGCACGGCTCGCGGCGGACAACCGCGACGAATTCGACCTGCTCGTGCGCGGCATGGAGAGCGGCGTCGACGCGTTCCGCAGCTACTACGGCACGAAGCTCGAGGGCGCGACCGACGACACCGTGGTCGACATGCGGACGCTGTTCCTCGCTTCGCTTCAGGTGAAGGCAAGCGACCTCATTCTTTCCACGGGCGTGCGCCCCACGCTCCGCATCAACGGGGAGCTCCGCGAGCTGAACATGCCGGTGCTGGACAACGACGACGTCCGGCGTCTGCTCTTCAGCGTGATCAACCAGCGGCAGCGCGTGGAACTGGAGGAGAACCGCGAACTCGACTTCGCGCTGTCCGTCGACTTTGGAAAAGAATTGAACATCCCGAACTCGCGTTTCCGCGTGAACGCGTTCTTCCAGCGCGGCACGCTCGGTATGGTCGCGCGCGTCGTGAACGTCAAGATTCCGACGCCCGCCCAGCTCGGCCTGCCGGAAGTCGTGTCCGGGCTCTGCTCGAAACGCCAGGGGCTCATCCTCATGACCGGCCCGACCGGAAGCGGCAAATCCACCACGCTCGCCTCGCTCCTCGACGTCATCAACCGCACGCGCAACGCCCATATCATCACGATCGAGGACCCGATCGAGTACGTGCACCGCAACATCAATTCGATCATCGAGCAGCGCGAGCTTCACGCCGACACGCACAGTTTCGCCGCCGCGCTCAAATACGCCCTTCGCGAGGCACCGGACGTCATCATGGTCGGCGAAATGCGCGACACCGAGACTATCTCCGCCGCGCTCACGGCAGCCGAGACAGGACACCTTGTTTTCGCGACCATCCACACGAACAGCGCGCCGCAGACGGTCGACCGCATCGTCGACTCGTTCCCCATGTATCAGCAGAACCAGATCCGGCTTCAGCTCGCGAGCACGCTGCTGGCCGTGATCTCCCAGCGCCTCATCCCGAGCATCGACGGGTCCAGCCGCATCGCCGCGTTCGAGATCATGATCGGGACGCCGCCCGTGCAGGCGCTCATCCGCGAGGGCAAGACGCACCAGCTTCAGACCGTGATCGAGACCAGCCTGAAGGACGGCATGATTACGCTCCAGCGCTCCATGGAGGACCTCTGCGCCGACGGCCTGATTTCGCAGGAAGAAATGAAACGATTTGCCGCCGACTACAAGCAGATCAACGCGCACTAGGGAGGACAAGTCCTCCACGTGGGTAGTACGCGGCTAACGCTCGCGCACACCGCGAGCAGTACTGATACAGTGCCGGGCTAACGCTCCGGCACGAAGAAGATATTCTTCTGCTATGCGATAACGGTCCAGTTCATGTCGACGCCGCGGCCGAGTTCGACCCACTGCGACGTATCGCCGGAGTTGTAGTAACCGAGCATGCCGGTCGAATACTGGCGGACGAGGAGGTCGTCTCTTCCGTCGCCGTTGTAATCGCCCGCGCCGACCACGAACCAGTCCGTAGGGTCAAGCTGACCGATAGCCACAAAGTTTTCAACGTTGCCGTCGGCGCAGATGACCATGGACCCGGTTTCCTTATGGAAGAGGATCAGATCGTCCTTCCTGTCCCCGGAAAAATCGCCGATGGCGCAGACTTCCCAACCGGACCAGTAGGCGTTGCCGAGGCTCCTTGCAGTTTCACCGATACCGGCGGTATAGAAACAGACGCCGTTCTGATAGCTCATCACAACGGAATCCTTTCCGTCGCCGTTGAAGTCACCGCAGCCGACCAGCGTCCAGTCGCTGCCTCCGAAGTTGCTGCTGATGCCGATCCAGCTGTCGGTGCCGTCGGTCCAGACTCCGAGCAGGCAGCGCTCCGGCGCGTACCACACAATGGAGTTTACGCCGGACGCGTTTCCGGTCAGATTGCCGATTTTGTTTTTCCAGTCGATGTTTTCTTCGTTGTTCAGATAACCGATAGTCCGCCAGGTGGATCCGTCCGGGTTGTCGATGGCGTCGATGTAGTAACCGACGTATGCGCCTTTGATCCCGGCTTCGCTGGTCACATTGCCGAAGAGCACGGAGTCGGCTTTGCTGTTGCCGGTCATGTCGTAGCAGCCGAGGTTGTCCCACTCGGCCGGGTGGCTGCTGCAGGCGGACTGCCATTCGGACGTGCCGTTCATCCAGTAGCCGTGCTGATAATTGTTTCCGGTCCAGACGAACATGACATCGGAAATCCCGTTGCTGTCGATGTCGCTTTTCGCCGGACCGGAAGGAACGACTGCGCCGACCGAAACGGACAGCACGCCGTCTGCAAGGTTGAGCATGTAGCCTGTACCGCCGATATCCGCAATCCGACCGACTGTGAGCGTGCCGAGGGATTCGCCGTCCTCACTTGTTACGGACAGCGTTTTATTGAAACCTTCGGCATTTTCGGCAAGAGTATAGTCGCCATGTTCCTGCGAACCGGAGATCGTGAGCGTGAATTCGGGCGAACCGTGCACGAGAGTGAGATCGTTGATGCGGACATCCGAGCCGGGCAGAAGCGCGGAGATGTCGAAGTCGAGAACGGCATTTCCATAGATATTCACGGATGCGCCATCGGCAAATGTCATCTGTCCGGTCATTTTCCCGCCAGAGGAAACGATAAGCCAGGCGTCGGGATTGACCGTAACGCTGTCGACCACGCCGCCGGACATGACCGTTGTCCAGCCGTTGACCTCGACGACGGAAGCTGTGCCGCCGGACGAAACCGTGAGGAATCCGTCGGAGGCGACTCTGGCATTATTCGCGGATCCGCCGGAAAGTACGGCGTTTCCGCCCGTGAGGACATTGACGTCCTGCGTGAATCCGCCGGAGATCAGGAATCCGCCGCCGTCCGAGACGGTAACGCCCGAAGCGGAGCCGCCCGCGTAAACAGTTGCTGTTCCGTTCAGATTGACTTTTTCGACGATACCGCCGGAAGAAACAAACAGCCGTCCGGTTTCCGCAAGTGTGAGGAAGACGCCGGACCCGCCGTTCAGGATTTCAACGGAGCCCTTGGAAACGATGTTTGCAATATATGCTGTTCCGCCGGAGGAAACGGTCAGGATGCCGCCGCTGTTCGCGACGAGAGAGGCCCGTCCGTCCGGTCCCACTGTCATGGAGCCGCCGCTTTGAATGCTGTTCACATTGGCGCTGCCTCCGGAAGAGACGAGGACGCGACCGCCACCGAGGACGGTGTTGCTGTTCGCCACGCCGCCGCAGACATCCAGGAACCCGGATTCATCGACCCGGGTCACGATCATTTTTCCGCCGGAGAAAACGGTCGCGGATCCGCCGGAAAAAACGGAAGTGTTCTCCGCCGTACCGAAAACTTCCAGTCCGTCGCCGGAACTTACGGCAAGACCGGAACTTGTAATACCGCTGGGGATGATGACTGTTGCCATGATCGGGACCTTTCCTGTTTTCGGTTGTCTCTGTGTCGGTTGGATGCGGTTCAGGCTAACTTCAGGACAGCGGAGAATGCGCCGTCATGCGTGTTTGTGGGGAAGAGCGTCTGTTCGCGGACGAGTGTGAGTTCGGGATATTCGGAGAGCAGCAGCTGGACGCGTCCGAGGTTTTCTTCGAACTCCAGACTGCACGTGGAATAAAGGAGCGTTCCGCCGGGCTTGAGCCGGGAGACCGCGCTTTTCAGGATGGCGTGCTGAAGTACGGCGAGTTCGGCGAGGCGTTTTTTCGAGAAGCGCCACGGGACGTCGGGCCGACGGCGGATGACGCCGGTATTCGAGCAGGGGACGTCGGCGAGGATGAAGTCGAAAGACTGCGGCGGGAACGGAAGTTCGCGGGCGTCGGCAGCGACGGTCTTCGCCTTGACTCCGGCGCGGCGGAGATTGATGTTCAGCGTGGAGACGCGTTTTTTGGAACGGTCCGCGGCCGTGATCTTCGCACCGGACGCGGCGAGCTCGGAAAGCATGATGGTCTTGCCTCCGGGGGCGGCGCAGAGGTCGAGAATGGCGCCGGACGGTTTGGATTCCAGCAGGCCGAGTCCCATTGAGGTGGCGGGATCCTGCACGTAAAGGGAACCGTCCTGAAGCAGCGGATTGTCGAAAAGCCCGGCGGTATTGTTCAGCGAGAAGAATCGGAAATCGCCCGTGTCGAAATCGGGATCGAAGGGTTCCGGGCCGCAGTCCGCCAGCAGGGAAACGTCGGCGCCGGGGCGCAGTCGCACCGAGATGGGCGGATTGGATGCGAACTGGCCGAGGATGGCGGCCGCGCGTTCCGGTCCGTAGGCGGCGGTCCAGCGTTCCTGAAGAAGCGGCGGGCAGTCGGCGGGGATGTGTGCACGGTCGATGGAATTGTCGCGGACATAGGCGCGGAGAATGGCGTTCACGAACGCGCCTCCGCCGGGGCCGCGGATCTTTTTGGCGGTGTCGACCGCGATGTTCACGGCGGACTGCCAGGGAAGTCCGGTCTGGAAAAAGACTTGTGCAGCGGCGAGGGAGACCAGGAGCCGCATCTGCTGATTGACTTTGCCCTTTCTGGCGTGCTTGATGAGCAGGGAATCCAGGAAATATTTGTGGCGGAAATATTCGAAGAGAAGGGAAGCGACGGCGGCTTTCGCGGGGAAATCTCCGGCGCGGAGGTCGTCCAGGCAGTCATCGAGGGAGACGCCGTCATTTTCCCAGGCGGTCAGTGCGGAGAGCGCGTGTTGCAGGATGCCCTCGGAAATGCGGGATGTCTTCAACGGAATGCCTTTCTGTCGAGTGTGAAAATGATAATAGAAATGCCGGAGCGGCATGCTCCATGTTCAAATAATATAGCATAAAGACGGCGGAAATGCAACCGTGAGAGGGAAAGATGTTGACGCGAAGAGTCCGACAGTTGTTTCTTCGGAGTCAGGAAGAACGAAACTCAAAAACTGACCGGATCGATGTCCGCGGGTGTCGTACGGGAAGGAACACCGAAGGGGGCGTCGATCGTTCCGGAAGAGCCGGGAGAAATATTACCCGGTCTTTTCACGGAGCCGGATTTGCCGGAGAATCGGCGGAAGAGCGGTTCGAGGTTATTGGACGGGGCGGAATCTCCGGACAGGGCGGCCAGCCAGTCGGAAAGACGAGAGCCGAAGAGTTTCGCGAGCCAGGAGCCTTCCGGCAGAGACTGAAACGCTGTGCGAAGCGCGCCGAATTGGTTCAGAATGCGGTCCGGAATGCGGCCGTTTTCAAGCGAATCCGGGTCGAGGTCATACAGGGAACGGATCAGGCGGCCCAACAGTACACGGACCTGCTGTTCCGCCGAGAAATAGACGTCCGGCTGATTCGGATCGAGGCGGGAAAGAACGGCGAGGCAGTACGCGTCGGCGCGTGGCGGCTGAGTCCCTGCGAGTGACGCGGCGGACCGGAGATGGTCGCCCATGTCGGCGGCGGAAGCAACGGCGGATGGCGATGCATCCAGCATCCGGCAAACGCCGGAGACCCATGCGGCGGCATAGCGTGCTTCGAGGGAATAACCGTAATCGGCGAAGGCCATTTCGGCGTCGAACAACGGGGAATCGTAAAAAGACTCGCTCAAAAACGGGAATGATTCCGCAGGAAGATCGCCATAGATGGCTTTCAGGGCGGGCGCGGCATCCAGCAGAGACCTCTGGTCTACGAAGCGCGGCAGGAATACGAGGAGGCAGAACCCGGACATCAGGAAAAGCAGAATCAGCAGCAGTGTAATGTGCGAGGCGCGGAAGGAATGCTTTTTCGACGGGTCGATGCGGCCGGCCGGAACATTGAATATCTTATGCCGTTGGATCTGCGGAGCGGGGGAAGGAGCTTCCGTGGAGGTGGATTGTGCGGGACGCATGATGGCGCGAAGGGCGTCATTGATGCGTGTGACGATCTGTTTGTACGAGGGCCGGGCGGCGGGATCGCGGTTCATCATGTCGAGGATGACGGAGGAGAGCGCGGGAGTGATGTCCGGCCGGACGAGGTCGGGCGGAACGGGGTCGCGCTGCGTCCGCATATTGACGAGATCCAACGTGTTGTCCGCCTGGAACGGCGGTTCGCCCGAGAGCAGATGATAGAAGGACGCGCCGAGGCTGTAGACGTCGCCCTCCGGACCTTCTTCTCCGGTCAGGACCTTTTCGGGGCTGACATACTGCGGACTGACCCACATTTTGGTCGGATCGAGAAACGCGGAAGCGGATTTCCCGGAGACGACCTGGGAAAGCCCGAAGTCGGAGATTTTTGCGTTGTAATCGAGGTCGAGCAGGATGTTTCCGGGTTTGATATCGTGATGGATGATTCCGAGTTCGCGGGCGGCGTCCAGCCCCTCGCAGACGTCGCGGATCCATCGGCAGGTCTCCATGACGGGCAGGCGGCCTTTCGCCTTGCGGAGACGGCCTTCGAGCGTGCCCTTGCCCATGTACTGCATGACGATGTACGTGGAACCGTCCCATTCCCCGCAGGAATAGATGGGCACGACCGCTGGATGGTTGATGGTGGCGGCGATACGTGCTTCGTGCAGGAAGAGGCCGGGAGAAACACCTTTTGCGGCGAGGTCCGGATTGAATATTTTGATGGCGACTTCGCGGTCGAGCGCGATATCGAGCGCGCGGTAGACGACGGCCATGCCGCCCTTGCCCTCGGGCGATTCCAGCAGATAATTGTTGAACCACTTCGGGACGATCAGGTCGAACGAGCAGGCGGGGCAGTTCACGTGAGAAAAGGACGGCATCTCGGAGACGTCGAGTTTCTGTCCGCAGCCGGGACATGCGATCTTGATTCTGCGCGGTGTCTGCTTGGCCATGGTCGTATTCACTCCAGCCAGAAGGTTTCAAGAGGTTCGAACTGCGATGCGATGCGGAACGAAACATCCTGCCTCTGAAGTTCGGTGAGGCGGGATTCGGCGAGCTCGGCGACCAGCGCCGGATCGTTGCATTCCTGACTGAGGTGCGCGAAGACCAGATTGCGCGTATTCGGGGAAAGCAGTTCGGCGAGCGCCTCCATGGCGTCCGGGTTGCCGAGGTGGCCCTGTTTGCCCGCGATGCGGCGTTTGAGCGTGAGCGGACGCGCCGAGGCGCGGAGCTTGCCGGGGTCGTAATTGGTCTCCAATACGAGCAGGTCGCAGCCGCTGAGCTTGGCTTTCGCGAGGTTGGAGACGAAGCCGAGGTCGGTCGCGAATCCGATCTTATGTGCGCGGACCGTGAACGTGAACGCGATCGCGGGGGTGTCGTGCGAAATGGAAAAGGGTTCGACGTGGATGCCGCACAAGTCGAGCGGAGAGCCGGGCGTGATGAGAATCTTGTGAGTCGGGACCTTGTTTGTGCATTTCGAGAGTTCGCAGAATGTTTCCGGCATGAAATAGGCGGGGATGCCGAGGCGGTCGGAGACGATGCGGCACGCACTCGTGTGGTCGGAGTGGTCATGCGTGATCAGGATCGCGCGGAGGGAACACGGATCGACGTGGACGCGTTCGAGACGGCACATCAATTCCTTCGCGGAGAATCCGGCGTCGAGCAGCAGATTGCCCTCCGGGCCGTGGATGACCGTGGCGTTGCCTTTGCTGCCGCTGCCGAGGATGGTGCAGCCGAAAGCGTGGGATTGAGCGGAAGTCTGCTGTTTCATGGGGGGGATGCTTCTGTTGCCGAGTTCAAGTTTGCCGATAGGAAATGACGAATCAAAACTAGAATACTATAGCAGAAAAAACGTGAAATGCAAACAGGAAGCGGTCCCTTTCAGAGCAGGTTGTTCAGCAGGGGCTTCAGGAATTTCCCGGTGTAGGATTTTTTGCATGCCGCGACTTCCTCCGGGGTTCCGGCGGCGATCACGCGTCCGCCCTCGTCGCCGCCCTCGGGTCCGAGGTCGATGATGTAGTCGGCGGTCTTGATGACGTCGAGGTTGTGTTCAATGACTATGACGGTATTTCCGCCGGCCGCAAGCCTGTGCAGGATCTCCACGAGCTTGTGGACATCGGCAAAATGAAGTCCCGTCGTCGGCTCGTCGAGAAGATAGAGAGTCTTTCCCGAACTCTTCTTAACGAGTTCTTTTGCAAGTTTGACGCGTTGCGCTTCTCCTCCTGAAAGAGTGGGCGAAGGCTGTCCGAGTTTCATATAGCCAAGACCAACGTCGTACAATGTTTGAAGCATATCGTGAATCTTGGGAATATTCTCAAAGACCTTAAGAGCGGTCTCGACGTCAAGATTAAGGACTTGATCTATCGACAAACCTTTATATTTGACAGCAACCGTCTCGTGGTTAAAACGTCGTCCGCCACATGTTGGACAGGTCGTCCAAACATCTGCGAGAAAGTCCATTTCAAGCTGGATTGAACCATTCCCTTCACACGTTTCACAACGGCCGCCGGCGACATTAAAACTGAAGCGTCTCGGAGCAAATCCTTTTGCTCTTGCCTCAGGAGTTTCAGCGAAAAGTTTGCGGATTTCGTCAAAAAGTTTAATATACGTCGCAGGATTAGATCGAGGCGTGCGACCGATTGGCGACTGATCAATAGAGATAAGCTTCTTAAGATGTTCAACGCCCTCAATTGAATCGTATTCACAAGGAGTTGGATCGGCGTGATTAAGTTTAGTTGCAAGCGTTTCTCGCAGAACGTCGTTTACAAGCGAACTCTTCCCACTGCCGCTAACGCCAGTAACACAAACTATTTCACCGAGAGGAATTCTGACGTCTATATTCTTCAAATTATGACGACGCGCGCCTCGAACTACCAGCCAGCGCCCATCCGGAGTCCTCCTTCTCTTCGGAACGGAAATATTTTCGTCGCCTACGAGAAACTTAGCAGTTACGCTCTTTTCACGTTGCTTCTTTAGAACGTCCGCAACAGAACCAGACGCTACAATCTGGCCGCCATGAAATCCTGGACCGGGTCCAAAATCGACCAAATGATCAGAAGCGAGCATCGTGTCTTCGTCATGTTCTACGACAATAACAGAGTTGCTCAAGTCGCGC
>JAEEGJ010010298.1_pt1 | contig 24460 bp, 18 predicted proteins | sample 8958761 | NCBI WGS metagenome assembly JAEEGJ01 (sample SAMN16246546, study PRJNA631951) | gut metagenome | biome: gut microbiome; feature: rumen; material: RS-attached | host: Bos | place: Iran: Karaj | collected 2018-10 | reverse complement strand
TATGCAAAAGAAATTTGGGCTTAGGCTTGGTGTTGTCCTTCTGGGCGTAGTCTGGGGAATATGGCACACAGCTGCCGACTTCATGTTCTATTCAACCACCTCAGGACCGCAGCTTCTGATCACCCAGATCCTTACCTGTGTATCCGTAGCAATATTCTTTGGCTATGCATACATGAAGACCGGAAACATCTGGCTCATCGCTATCATGCACTTTATGAATAACAACTACTTAGTTCTGCTCAGCGGCGGAGACGTTAATGTTCTGCAGAACCAGAGCATTGCCTGGTCAGATCTACCCATCATGATCATCAGAAGCCTTATATTTGCAGTATTTATCCTTGCTCCGATCTTTAACAAGCCCAAGGATAGCGGTGTCAATGCTACTCAGAATCAGGAAGTGGCATCATAAACTTCATAAAATATGGAAAAAGAGCTATTGGTGTGGATCGAACACATCAATAGCTTTTCTTTTTTTTACTCTTATTTTTTCTGTTGATTTATCTATGTACTACTAATATCATTCAATTCTTAAGAAATCTTAAGAATTTTCGTAGGTAAATCTTAAGAATTAGGTAGTAGTAAAACATTATTCCATTTTCGTATCGCTTGTGAGAAAATATATTAAAGAGATTCCAAAAGGCACAGAAGATAAAGATGTTGCTGTAAAAAATGCCATATCCCGTGCCATAAACAAATGCATAGAAAGGAATATACTCACTGAATTCTTTGAAACGCACAGGGCAAAAGTTGTGGAGGTGTGTATGTGGGATTATAACGAACAACTTCATGAGCAGACAATAAAAAAAGAAAGCTACGAAGACAGCTTTGATGAAGCTAAGATTTCCATATTCAACAATTTATTAGCTAAAGGTTTCTCTGAATCCGAAGCCAAAGAATTAACCAGTGTAGATAAGAAAACTCTTGAAAAATCCACATAACAATAGTTTTTCTAAGAAAAACAAACGCCCGGTAGATCGCCTTAATGAATCAAGTGCAATCTACCGGGCTTCTTATCTCATGCGTTTAATTATTTACTATAGATAAGGTTACAGTTCAGCTTTTCCTTTTTTCCTCCAACTCATTCTGATAACCAGCTATAATGATTCCTGCCGGCAATGCAACAATAGCAATTCCTAAAACCGCAGATATCATAGTGATAAATTTCCCGACTGAACTAGTTGCATAAACATCTCCATACCCTACCGTAGTCAGTGATATGGTGGCCCAGTAAATAGCATCATACATTGTTGGAAAAGTCTCAGGCTCAGCATTGAAAATTACAAGCGCAGAAATTAAAACATACGCAATGGCAAAACCACACACTACAACAAGGCTATCCTGCTGTTTTCTAAACACATTTACTATCATTGAGATGTTCTTGGAATACCTGAAGGCCTTAAATATCCTTAACACTTTAAACGTTCTCGTAAGCCTGAATATCTTAAGCACGACTGAGCTTATCATTTTCATCGCCAACTTCAATTATTTGAAAGATTCTCTCTCTCATCATCATCACCTATCCAATATTAAAGTGCATCGCCATTCTTCGAAAATTTCTACAGACAAAAAAATAAGCCAGAACACTAATGTATTCTAGCTTCAGGGTTGGGCTGTTATTAACAGTCAGTACCTCGTAGCGGAATCGAACCGCTGATTCTGCCGTGAGAGGGCAGCGTCTTAACCGCTTGACCAACGAGGCATTTTTGTCTGCCGTATTTCGGCGACTTGTTTATATTATTACAAATCGAAATAAAATGCAAGCACTTTTTTAAAAATTTTCTAGTTTTTTAAAAAGCCTACTCTTTCACGAAGAAATCGTACACTCTCTGCCTGTAATCAGGGGCAGTATCAAAAGCCGCATGACCGAATCCAATATACATATAGAGCTCGAAATCTGATCTGTAGTCCAGATTCTCAGCAATCTCCATAGTGGCATCGCTGTCCAGAACAGGATCCTCAAAGACGCCAAGAGCAAGTACAGGACAATTGATCTTCTTGAGGTCATCTGTCACATTGTAATTCCTGATCGCCTTGGCAAGAATCACGAACTTCTCCATTTCTTCATCAGTCACAGACTTTGCGACTTCATCAAAGAAGTCCTTGAACTGCTCATAAACTGCCGGCGGGTAGATCTCTTTTCCATAAGCCTGATAAAGGGCATGGCTATCCCGTTTCTCTGCCAACTCGATCCATTCATCGATAACTGCAATCTGCTCGTCGTGTACACGCGGTGAAGTAGAGCCAAGGGCAAGCTTCTTAACCAGTTCCGGATACCTGATGGCCATAACCAGCGCGATCATTCCGCCCTGGGAAGCGCCAAAAAGATATACATCCTCAAGGCCCAGTTCCTTCATGACAGCTGCTGTATCATCCGCCATGTCATAAATGGAATAGTCCTCCGGAATGCTCTTTCTCCTGTCAAAGACATAGATCGTAAACTCCCTGAAGGAACCGCCATAGCTCTCTTCCACCGCCTTCGCAACCTTCATTATGCTCTGGATTCCAAGTCCGGGCAGAATAACAAACTTCTTTTCTCCGTCGCCGAAGTAGAAATAATCCATTTCAAATCCATTGATCTTTGCGGTACCTGTATTAGCCATGTTCTTGTCCTTCCTATGTCAAAAGACATCGAGACGCAAATCCACATTAACCACCAATAATATGATATCAGTTAACATGTCACATTACTATCACAAAAAGAGCCGCAACCCTTTATTTAAAGAGTCACGGCTCTGCATCGTTTAGAAATATTTAGAACAATCCATCCAGGTAAATGAATCCTGCATATCCGTTCTTATCAAGAAGTTTAACTGTGTCAGTTCCCTTCGGGATGGTAAAGGTCTTTTCCGCACCCTTGTGTCCCTTATCAAGATAATGAACTTCAAGAGTTACGTCAGGTCTGTCGGCCATTGCCCTCAGAACCATCTCGTGGAAGGATATCCAGAGAGCTGTCTCAACCTTTACTGTCTCGCCCTGCTTAGCATTCTTGATCTTCTCAGCAGTGTTCTTGTTGAAGAGGTAATATGCTGTAACAGGAACTCTGTAGAGAACATCTCCACAATTGCTGCAGATATAAGTCATCTCTCCATCCTTAGTTTCAGAGCCCTGAACCTCTGTCCATACGTAGGTATGGTGAGTGCATCCGGATGTCTCGCGGCCTCTCCACTTTGCTACAAGTGTCATGCTGTGTGTAACAGGTTTTCTGAGGTCGTAAATGTTTCCATCGATGCTCCAGCCAAGGAACTCATCTCCATCCACGTAAGGATTGGCAGGTACAGGAACAAGATCGCCAAAGGAAACATTTACAGGTGAATAAACAATACCATCAACTCCGCTGTCGAAGCTTACTGTGAGATATGGGCCCTCGCCTACAGTTACAACGATGTCAGCGCTTGCAAAATGGTTTTCATCTGCAGCATTTCTGATCAAATAAACTCCGGGAGATACATACTCTTCTGCGTTGTAAGCAATCTTATAAGTTCCATCTCCATCAATCTTACGGTATTCCATGGTTCTTGGTGAAAGACCCTTGATTATTCCATCCCATGTATTCCTGGTTGATGTGACTTCAGTAGTGATCTTGCTGGCATCAGGAGCAGCCTGAACTGCCTTGTCAATGTAGACTTTCTTCTGTCCCTTTACTGCAACAGATTCATCGCTGTTAAGTACTACATAGTAATAAACGGTATGCTCACCAGCAACAGCCGGGAGGTTCTTGAGTGTCGTTGAACCATATGTCTTATAGTACGCTGTGATATCGCCTTCAGCAGGCTGCTTACCCTCGGTACCTACAAGCTCATATGTGGTGCTGTAGTAGATTGTTGCACCATCATTAGGAGTTGCGGTAACTTCGATATTGTAACCGGTGTAGGCCTGGGTCGCAGTTGCATCAACGAATACTCCGTATTTATCTTTGGCTGTTACCGAAAGCTCTTTTGCAGTAACTGTGTATGTGCCTGCTATCTGTCTGCTTGCATCCAAGGAGTAATTTGGATTATTGACTCTGCACTCACTAAATGATATCGGATAAGTTCCTGCAGTCTGAGGATCAGCGGTTGTTGTAAGCGTTGCTGTAACAGCAGCTGCGGCATCATCTCCAGTCTCTATACCACTTACCACATAGTTCAGTGTTCCAAGCTGTGCACCTACAGGAGTTGCCACATCATCAGCTGCAACAGTCAAAGGCTTGGGTGATATTGTCACACTGACAGGTCCTGTTATTTCACTTGAACCTGTGAGTCTGTAGTAAACATCATATGTTCCTGCATCCTTAGCTACAGGTACCTTACTTGAATCCCATGCGCCATCCGCGCCAAGTCTGTACTCTACTGTTCCGGCAGGATTGTATGCCATTGAAACAAGCGACTGCTCTTTGCCGTTATATACAAGTCCTGACACTGCTGCAGGATCTGTAGTTGTATCAGATGTGACATTTACGATTGCTGTAGCGCCTTCACCCTGATTGATTGCAAAACCATATATTACATTTCCATTTACCTTTGGGAGAGAATCAACTCTTACTTCTGTTGGTGTATTAGCCAGAAGCTCTAAAGTCTTAACTGTCTCTCCATCCGGAGTCTGATAGACATTTACCAGATATTTCTCATTCTGAGATGCATGATCACTCTCAGCATAGAGTCTCCAACCCACAATTTCTCCGCCATTTCCAGTCTGGTATAACGGCTCAACAACAAAGTTCCTTGGAGCTCCAAATCTCCAGATATTGCTGTCGCCCTCTACAGTCAGATAGCCATTATAGACTACGGTTGACTTATTAGCAGAGTTATCTACGAACAAAGCTTCACCGGATCCTGAATTAGAAAGGACAACACTTCTTACCACTGAACCGGTATTTGTCATCTGATTAAAATTGACAATCTCTCCAACAGCAATATTACCGGAGTTATTAATGGTGCCATCATTCGAAAATACCATCTCATCATGAACTGCTTCTGTAATAGTGCCGGTACGTCCATTGTTTACGATTTCAATATTGGCAGTAACAATCCTTCCTGCATTGTTAAGTGTTGCCTGAGCATCATTTATCAGCGAACTTGGCATTGTATATCCAAGCTGAACGCGCTTTTCAGTTGTAAGCGGATCATATGTCAGCTGCAGAGGAATTATTGCCTCGCTTACAGGGCACATATAAATAACACCATCTGCTGTGTTATCTATTATTCCATAGTTGCCAACGTATCCTGGGCTAAGAACAATATCACCGCTGTTAATGATCTTGGCATTTCGGTTATATGTATACCCTTGGTCGCCATTATCTTTTATACCATTCTCAATATGTCCCACAGAGGAACCATCCTGAGTAACATCATCCTTCCATGCAATCTGGATTCCCTTGTGGTATGTGTAGATTCCCTTATCAGGGTCTTTTGAGCTGATGGTTTCAGCATATCTTCCTCTGTTGTCAATAGTTCCCATGTTATAGAAAGCACCATTGATAACGAGAGCACCGGAGTTTACTAAAGTTCCGTCCGGCAGGATGTTAAATACAGCTTCCTGCATATCACGATTTACAGGTGCTGTTGGATCTATAGGCTTTCCTTCCTTACCCTCGATGGTGATGATTCCGCGATTCTCAATTATTCCGCCGGCTTCAATAGTGATAACACCACTATTAAGAGTTGTTGCAGGAGTCTCGCCAGCAGGTGTTGATGCAGCGTCATACTCAATCTCAAGCTGACATGTATCTGCAATGATGAACTTACCACCATTCTTGATAACCATTGAAGCATTGTTACCAACTGCAAGCTCAGCACCTGTTGTCTGGAATGAATCCATCAGCTCCATACTTCCGTTGGCAACTGTAAGCCCCGCTGCTCCTGTTGAATTGTGGTTAGCGATCTGAATATCAAAGCTGTTAACATCCAGCAAAAGATTTCTTCCCTCAACGCTGAGTCCTTCAAGAATAGGAACCTCGCAGATGAGCTTGATAGGTCTGCGCTCAGCAAAAATAGGTGAACCCATTGCTTTAGCGAGTGACCAGAACTTCTGCGTTCCTTCGTTAGGATTAACGGGACCATCAAGAATTGATATCTCGATGTCGCTGCCCTTAATGGTGTAGTTAGTGTAGCCCTGTCCGGCAGCCTTCTTCTCATCTGTATAGTACTTGGTCATGTAGTAGTCGCCATAGGTTGGCCACTTGTTTGCATCAGGAGATGCTGCGGTTGCATCAAAAGCAACGCCCGGAAGGTAATCGCCCTCATTATCAACATACATCTCAAGAGGGAAATCTGCCTGGAACTGAGCTGTTGTGCTTCCTGTATCAGCTCCTGCTACCAGAAGACCTGATGAGTACATAATAACGTCGATGTAAGGAACACCGGTGCTATCATCAACAAATACGCTCTTGTCTGCAAGATCCAGCACACCAACCTGTGTTCCGGCTGAAGCAAAGGTTTCACCTGCAGCACTGTTTCTGTATTTCTCAGGCTGGAATGGTACAACCATCAGAGCCTTATTGTTCTTTTGTCTGAAGTGAAGATATCTGCCAACAGATCCTGCCTGATATGCATCAAAGAACTTGCTGATATCAACTCTGACAATATAGTAGGTTCCGTCAAAGCCTGACATCTTCTTATGTGTTCCACCTGCGCCGTTGAGGTTCTGCTCCTCAGTTATGGTGTAACGGAAATACTTATAAGGAACCGTTGTATTGGCTGCATTTGTATCTCCTGCGAATTCACAGGGAGCAACCTTCCACTCAAAAGGAGACGCAGCTCCCATGATGATGGCCGGTTTCTTATCTGTTGGTTCATTGGCCACTGTGGCATTATTGACCTCAGTAATGCCGATGGTTCCTGTTCCCCCCACCTCAGCAGTTACCTTATACACGCCGGCTGTGCCGTAGGATTCCTCCTGAAGCGTATAAGCTCCTGCCATAGCCTTTACCGGCCATAAAAAAAGCGCCATCATAAAGGCACCTAAAAGTGCCGTCACGATCACGCATAGTCTGCCCGGTGACATTGAAATAACACCCCTCTTGTTCATACACTTGTCCTCCAAAATGCCAGGTTTAAGAATAACCAGAATGTTTGCATCTACCAATTATTGTATAATATATTGACGTTTAACTCAATATATAGTACTTTTTTATTTGATTTTTGGTGCGTTTTTTATTGTATACTAGAATATGTAAAAAGAGTTTTTCTTACGAAGGGAGTATATTATGAAAAAAAAATTAGCGATGCTGATTTTGGCAACAGCCATAACCCTCAGCGGATGCGGAAGCGCAGCTTCGGTAGATGAGCCTGCAACACAGCAGCAGGAACAGCCCGCTACCGAAAGCAGCACTACCGATCAGGCCCAGACTGCTTCCACAGAATCAGCGCCGGCACAGGATGCCACAGAAGCAGAAGCCGTTTCTGAAGACGTACCATCTTCTGCAATCTTCAAAGAAGTTACCCGTTATTATAATAAGTACTACGAAGGAGACCTCAAGGAAGATCAGGACGGAAACAACATCTATTATAAAGACCTGTTCGAAGGTAGCGCCCAGGCAGTTATGCTAATCGACGCCTGTAAGCCTCTTTACCCTGCTCTTTATGATGCACTGCACGAAAACGCTGTATCCATTCTGAAAACAGCCGATAAAACCGCCGATGAATTTGCCTCCACCGCCGCAGAAGATCTGGAGGCGTCAGTAAAAGACGGCTATCCATTCATTGGTCCTTACTCAGATGTACGCCAGGTGTCCATAGCCCGATTTGACGATCAGGTCTTTTCCGCATTTGACAACTTCTACAGCTTTATGGGTGGCGCCCACGGAATCTACGGCCTTACCGGTTACACCTATGACACTCAGACAGGAGTTCTTTTAAACCTTGCTGACGTATTGACCCTCACTGAAGAAGAGCTTGATCCCATCCTCAAGAAGAAGATTGAAGAATCTGCCGTTGAAAAGGATGATTTCATGGATCTTGATGAATCATTATCTCACTATAAGTTCTTCCCCAAGGAGAATGATCCGGACGACTATGAGAACTACGAATACGCTTACGACTGGTACCTTGCTCACGATGGCATCCACTTCTATTTCGGGCCTTACGAGATCGCAGCCTATGCCATCGGCGCAACTGAAGTAGTGATCGGCTACGACGAGCTCAAGGGTCAGATCAATGAGAAGTATGTTCCAAACAGCTCCAAGGGATATATCGTTAAAGAAGAGCTCACGATAACATCATCAGAGTGGGACGATGACACCTCAGATCTTCACCTTGTGTACGAGAAGGAAGATCCTGATGCCGATACGACAGATGGTGCCACATGCAAGTCTCTTGCTCTTAAGTTAAAAGACAAATCGGCTAAGGTTGACCTTTACTTCGATTACAACTATAACTCCTCCACCATCACTCCTTACAAAGTGGTTACAGATGACGGAAAAGAATACCACTATGTATTAGTACATGAGTTTAATGACTACCTGTCTCTTCTGGTGTTTGAAGTTACCAATGATGATGTCTGGCTTTTAGGACAGGAAGGCTTCCATTATGTATACTCAGATGTAAACACTGACCTGGACGGCGAGTTTGTTCTTACCGATCCAAACAACATGTATCTTGGCCAGACCGGTGATGCTTTCGGCACCTACACCTGCTATGCAAGCTACAAGGTTGGCGACGACGGAATGCCTGTTCTTCAGGATAAAGAGTTCGTTCTCAGCTGGTGCTCACAGAACGCCAAGTCCAAGAAGGACCTTGAGGTTACAGTTGTAGATAAGGACGGCAACGAGCTGTCAAAAGAGACTCTTCCGGCCGGAACACACTTAGTACCATTAAAGACAGACAGCAAAAGCTACATGGACTTTACGCTCGATGACGGAAGATTCATCAGAATCAACTACACCAGCATGACATATCCTGTACAGATAGATGGCGTCGATATTGATGACCTCTTCGACGGACTGGAATATGCGGGATGATTTCATTTTAATAAGAATACGAAAGGGACGGGTCATTTCTGATCCGTCCCTTTCTATATATTTGATAAGTGTTTGATAGTTAGCGGGTTTAGCTTGCTTTTCTGTCTGAGTCAGAATCTGCCTTTACCTTGATGTTCTTTTTTCTCATGTACTCTTCAACAGATACTCCGGCGATTGCTGCAAGGATGATGAGGATCCAGTATGGGAAGCTCTTCTCCTGCTGCATAGGTGTTGCAGCCTTAGCAGTCTCTTCGTCAGCGATGTTAGTCTCTGTCTCAACTGTTGTGGTCTCCTTCTTCTCCTCAACCTTGTTTGAATCCTGAGATTCTGTCTGGTTAGCAGAAGCGTCTGAACCATTGTTGTCGCTTGAAGCGCTTGCAACAAGTGTTGTGCTGTCGTTTGCATCTGAAGACTTTGTCTCAGTTGTGCTTGCATCAGCTGTCTTTGTATCTGCAGTCTTTGAATCTGCTGTCTTTGCATTTGCTGCGCTTGCTGTAGCTGTGCTGCTTGTAGATGGTCTGTTAGCACCAAGTACCTGACCAACCTGTGCTCCAGCTGCAGTGTTTCCAACACCAGCTGAAATAATTGCCTCGATTGCATTAAGAGCGTTCTGTGTAACCGTTGAGATTACATTTGTTGTTGCATCATCAGAATCGTTTGCGTTAACAAGTGTTCCGGCTTCTGAAACCTCTGTCTGCTCTGCTGCCTGCTGAGCCATATCGGTTACTACAGTTGTTGTCTCTGTATTAACAGCCTGATTTGAAGACTCCTGCGCAGAATTCTGTGTTGAATTCTGAGTAGTATTCTGTGTTGTGCTCTGTGTTGTTTCCTGAGCATTATTCTGTGCAGACTCCTGAGCAGCGTTCTGTGATGTTTCCGGAGAAGCATTCTGTGCTGTTTCCTGAATGCTGTTCTGAGCCTCGCTCTGTGCTGTCTCCTGAACTGCATCCTGTCCAGCGTTCTGAATAATATCCTGAACGGTATTCTGTGCTGTTTCCTGAGTGCTGTTCTGAGCCTCGTTCTGCTCAGACTCGTTTGATGTCTGCTCCTGTGCAGGCTGTGCTGCAGGATCCTGTGTAGGCTGATTTGATGCCTGCTCCTGTGAAGGTTGCGTTGCTGGCTCCTGTGTAGGCACATTAGATGCCTGCTCCTGTGAAGGCTGTGTTGCAGGATCCTGTGTAGGCTGATTTGATGTCTGCTCCTGTGAAGGCTGTGCTGCAGGATCCGATGGAGTTGTCTCTGAACCTTCATTTGCCTCTGTGTTTGTAGAGGCAGCCTTCATAAGCTCCTCTTTCTTTTGTTCAAGAGTTGTCTTGGCCCCGGCAAGCTCAGTAACTGTTTCGTTCAGATTCTTTTCTGCTTCTTCAAGGTCCTTCTGAGCCTTTGTGTACTGTACATTGAGCTCAGCAAGATTAGCTAAAACAGCTGCGTTATACTTAGTCACACCACTCTTAAGAGACTCGATTTTGCTCTTAAGCTCTTCAAGTTTGGTCTGAGCATTCTCCACCTTAGTTACAGCATCTGCTGCCTTACCCTGTAGATTTTCATAAGCCCTGAGTGCATCATTGTAGTGGGCACTTGCCGACGCAACATCATTAAGAAGCGCTTCTCTCTCACCTTTCTTTGTATCAAGAATGCCCTGCTTTGAAGTAACATCAGATTCTTTGGAAGCAGCAACTAGCTTTGCAGCTCCGACCTTATCATCGGCGTTCTTCTTAGCTGTATTTGCATTATTGAAAGCTGTCGTTGCATTTGATGCCGCACTCTCAGCTGCCAGCTTTGTTGCTGCAACTGCATCATTATATTTACCAGCATTAGTTACAGCCTGATCTGCGGCAGTCTTGGCCGCACTAGCCTTGGTTACTGCAGTGTCTGCTTCATTCTTAGCATTAAGTGCATTCTGTTTTGCAGCATCTGCTAAATCCTTTTCTTTTGACTTCTTGTTGTAATCCTCAGTAGCACGCTCAAGAGCTTTTTCTGCTGCCTTTAACTGCTCTGCACTAGCTGAAGTGTTGGCTCTTACCTCTTCCAGTGCTTTTTTGGCATTTTCTTGTGCTTCAAAAGCTTCTTTAAGAGCATTTCCAGCTGCTGTCTGATTCTGCACTGCATTATTATATGCTGAATTTGCTGCAGTCTGAGCACTCTTTGCACTATTGAGTTTAGCAGCTGCTTCTACTGCATCTGACTTTGCATTTTCATACGCAGTCTGAGCAGCAGTGTTTGCTGCATCAGCTAAACAGAGAGCTGTCTGAGCTGTAGCCTGTGAATTCTGTGCATTAGTAAGTGCTGTACCAGCATTTGTAGCGTTTACTTTAGCTTCTTCAAGTGCTGTACCAGCATCTGAAAGAGTTGTTGATACATGAGTAAGAGCATTATCAGCCTTATCATATGTATCCTGTGTCAGCCCTGCAATCAATCCCTTTGAAGTGTCGAATGTATTCTTGGCACCATCATATTCTCCCTTTGTAGAATTCTTAAGGTCAAGTGCCGTCTTAGCCTGTTCAGCTGCCGTCTTAGCTGAATTTGCATTAGCAAGAGTCGTAACAGCACTATCGTATGAAGCTTTTGTTGCATCGTATGCAGCCTGTTTTAGCACTACACTTTCAGTCTTGGCATTGTGCTTAGCCAGATCGGTATCATAAGTAGTCTCTCTGTTGGTAAGCTCAGAGCTGTCAGTTTTGTAGTTTGTCTTCTTAGTGTTTAATTCACTGCTCTCCGTCTTAATCTTATCAACAAGGGCTCTTCTAGCTTCAACACTATCTTTTATTTTGTCATACTTCTTCTTGTAGAGATTATTGTCATACGCTGCTTTCTCCCAGCGACTTGCAGTACCATTAAGAACCTTCGAATAATTATCATATACCTGCTCATCATACCAATTATTTGGCATATCATTCAGTGCATTCTGGTCATTTTCAATTGCTTTATTGAGCTCAGTGATTTCTTTAGAAACACCCTCTAATCTCGCCTTCTCCTGTGCTATCTCTCCAGCTTCCTTCGCAAGCGCCTTTGTTTCCTCATCGTAAGGAGTCTTAACAGCAACGAGCTCGCTTTCTGCTTTATTCATCGCCGCTTCAGCCTTATTCTTGGCTGTTGTTGCCGCCTCTACAGCCGCCTCAGCATAGGTAAGACTAGTCTCAACGTTATCCTTATCAAGAGCCTTAGCATCCCAGGCTGAAGTTCCTGCTGATGCGGCAGCTGCTGCATCCTTTGCTGCATCCAGTGCAGTTTTTGCTGCCTTAGCTGCCTCGTCCGCTGTCATAGCTTCCCTTATACTATTTGAATACTCGGATTCATACTGACCATTCTTATATGCTGCTTCATCAAGGACATTCTTTCCCTTTACATCTGAGTTAGTCGACTCATCTGCTTTAAAATATGGAATACCTGTTGTCCAAGCAATATAATCCAGATTTTTTTTAGTAATAATTATATTAGTTGTTCTGTAGTATGCATCACTTAATTCACTATTACCATTCATTGTTCTGAAATCATAGTATTCAGTACCAACAGTTCCATCAGCATTTAAATAATTAACTTCGAAATAATTCTGATCTGAAAATGCTCTCTTATTCAAATCGCTTACAGAAATATTATTCACGTCTACATCTGGATGGTTTGTGAATACATAATATTGGATCATACTCTTAGCAAGCATGGTATTAGCATAAAGCGCCTCCTGAGACCTGTTATAAGCATTGAATATATTCACGTCCTCTGTGCTTCGGGTCTCTTCTGCAGTCTTCGAATTGGCATCTATAGTCTTTTCAAGATTAACAATCTCATTATAAAGAGTATAAGTATTCTTCACTGCATCAAGAGCATCGCCTGATGCATCAGTTGTCTTAACATTTCCATCTGCATCCTTGACAACATTAGCATTATCACTGGCATTTGATGCGCTTTCTGTAGCATCGTTCTTGGCACCTTTGATATTCTTTTCTGAATTACCATCGTAAAGATCTGCTTTTTCTTCAGCTGTTGTCTTAGCCTGCTGAACCAACCCAGCATTAGTCTGCGCTTCTGCTACCTGATTATCAGCCAAAACCGCTGCATTATAAACAGCTTCAGCCTCATTATATGCTGTCTGAGACTTCTGGTATGCTTCTAAAAGATCTGCTTTCTTAGTTTCATCAGTTTCGTTATCATATGCCGACTTAGCTAAATTCATAGCTTGGCTGGCATTATTCATAGCTGTCTGGGCAGCTGATTTTGCTGCATCTGTGTTGGCTTTTCTTGTTTCAAGAGTCTTTTCATCGCCATTATCAGCCTTTGCAGTCTTTGCAGTCTCAGCAGCAGTCTTTGCAGCCTCAGCAAGCTGCTGTGCTGTATTTGCCGCAGCCTGAACTGCTTCTGCTGATAGCTTTGCATTGTCTGCTGCAGTCTTAGCATTAGTAGCCTCAGTAACTGCCTTATCTGCATTATTCTTATTTATTAGTGCCGCATCGTATGCAGTCTTTGCCTTTTCCGCTGCTATTTTTGCCTGACTCTCCGCTGCTTCTGCTGCACTTGCCTTTGTAGCCTTTGCACTTGCATTATTCTCAGCTGCAGTCTTTTCTTCACCGGCTTTTGTCACTGCTGTATCAGCTGCAGTCTTTGCAGACAGAGCATCATTATAAGCATTGTCTGCTGCGGTCTTTGCTGCTGACTTTCTATTATAATCCTCAGTTGCATCATCAAGAGCTTTCTTAGCAGCATTCTTCTCTTCCTCAGTTATAGAAGGATCATCCTTAATAGCATTATATGCACTCTCTGCATTCTCCTTTGCGCTATTAGCTGCTTTAAGTGCGTTTTCTGCATTTTCTGCTGCTGTAGTAGCATTAGTTAAAGCCGTAGCTGCTACGGTCTGTGCAGCCGTTGCCTGTTGAAGCTTATTCTCAGCAGTTGCAGACTCCTGGTTAGCTGCTTTCAGAGCATTCTGTGCAGCAGTGTTTGCATTTGTTGCATCTGTCAGTGCCTGCTGAGCCCTGTTCTGTTCAGCCTTGGCATCCTCAAGTTCTTTTCCTGCTTTTTCAACCTCTTCCTGTGCACCCTTAAGTGCATTTTCAGCATCAGTAACAGCACTATCAGCATCTTCAACAGCTGCTTCTTCTACTTCTTTCTTAACGTCCTCAACTATCTTACGTGCTGCGTCAGCATCAGCCTTAAGCTTATCTGCTGCCTCTTTTGCCTTCTGAAGATTCTCTGCTGCCGTCTCAAGATTACTGCTGGTAGTGTTTATAGCTTCCTCATAATCTGACTGAGCCTGCTCAACACTCTCAAGAGCACTCTCATATGCAGCCTTTTTCTCCTCATAATCTGCTGTTACCTCTGCAAATTTGATCTGTGCCTCAGCAACCTTTGATTCTGCATTTGAAACTGCCTCTTCTGCATTCTGCGCATCTTCGATTGTCTCAACATTTGAAACAGTATCTACTGTATCAGAAACGATCTTATCAATAGCTTTAACAACCTTATCGCCATCAGAAACAGTTTGTGTCACTTCATCTAAGGCATCAGAAGCATTTCCCTCAGCCGTATCTACTGCCGCATCACTTGTATCTATTGCATTTACATTTCCCTCAAGTGTTTTCTCATCACTTACCACTTTCTGGGTTTTAACCGATAAATCATTAGCATCAGTAGTAATTGCAGCATTTGTCTCATTATCAACCGGTGAAGTCTCTACCTCTCCAAGTATTGCCACATTACCTTCAATGGCATCTTCTGCTGCATCTGATGCATTCTGAACAGCTGTATTTACGTCTGACACTGCTGAATCATAATTGGTTTCAACTGTAACAGCCTCATCAACCGGATCAGAAACATTTTCATTTGCTTCACTGATATGACTTTCTCCGTTGCCTGCATCCCCAACACCTTCTGTCTGCGCAAATGCTGTCACTGGCTGCATCACCATACTAGCACTAATTCCTAATGCTAATGCCTTAATAATCTGTTTGTTTTTCATAACCTTTTCCTTCCCTTCTAACTTATCAAACACTTTTTAGTCTTTTTTGACCGATAGTCCAATTCTACTACAGTCCACATCATGCCAATCATCATAAAATGATTTATTTTTGTATATTTTATGATTATGTATGATTTATTGATAATAGTCTTATCTAACCACCTGGCACATTACTGCAATGCCCTTTTCCATAGAACGTCTAAGGCGTCCCCACTGAGATTCCAAATTCGCCTGATCAAATGACTGCGACTTTTTCATCTGTACTTCTGACTGTGAAACAGTCTCCATATACCTTATGATTTCCTCTTCCATGGCACTTTTACTCATACGTAGGCTCCTTCCTATCTAATCAAACACTTTATTGTCATTTTTACCGACAATGAAGATTGTACTACGCGCCCCATCATATCACCCATCATAACAAATTCTATTTTTGTATTTTCTTTATCCAAATATGATTTGCCGGTATTTATCTGCTTTTCAAGGCACAAAAAAATTCCACAGCCCATTTTTTCACGGGTTGTGGAATGATTTTTCATGATTTTCCATATTTAATTATAGATTATTTTCTGTCCAAAAGCTTTTTTGACAAAGCATCTATTGTACCCGAATCCAAAGCAAGAACATTTCCGGCAAAGAGCGTCTTGACCACCCAGATCAGGAACGCGAACACCAAAATAGGAACAATACAGGATGTGACGATCATAACCGCCAGCGACTCCAGGAGGGAACCCACAAAATCAGTGATCTTATCTATGGTACTGGTAGTAAGACTCGTGATCTCACCGATGATTCCTGAATCAGAATCCCCTGTAATCTCCAGATCATTATACTGCTCGATGGTGTTCTCCACCGCATCCGCCTGAATCTGATAAATCTTATCAGACAGCAGCACACTTGCCGGAACTATCAGGAATATGATTACACCGATAAGCGCAAACTTCCCTGCTATCGTGACCAGATTTCGCTTTCCCGTTACGATCGCCGCGCACAGCAGCACCAGCGCCAGCGGAATCAGCACCGAGAACGTGATATACCCCGAAAGCGTGATCATGAACTTCTCCAGATAAAGTGCACTGAGTATCAGCATGAAATACGTAGCCAGCTCCGCCAGCTGCTCAGCAAGAGGTGAGCACAGATCACCGGGCAAAAGAGATAACGTCGCAGATGTACCCGCTGCCCCGCCCGACAACGTCATGACCGTTCCGATCTTATCATCAGTCTTCTGTATGGAATTCCCATGATTAAGCGGATCCGCCGCCCAGGGTGCAATTATGGTAAAAGAGATAACGGCCAGCAATATCAGTATTGCCACCGCAGCAATCTTCTTAAGACTCATTGGTATTTCTCCTTTGAACAAATTCAATGCTGTAATCGGAAGTACCGGGGAAATTCATGATGAAGTTCCTTATCAGATCCTCTGCCTGCTCATTGGAGCGCTCCAGAATACCGCTTTCCAGAGCCTTCCTCTCAGCAGTCTCCTCGAACTCAGCCATTGATAGGTTGTAGTCCTCCAGCTTTATCTGATTCCATAAGGAGTCATTCTCAGAATAAACCTTAAAACTGTCGGTATCTATATCCGTAGACTGCAGCTTGGAATAAGGAATCTCAACCGTAATGGTCTTATTCTCCTCATCCTTAGTTACATCGATATCTCCAAAATCAATCCCCGCCGTAACCTTGCCGTCATAGCTATAAGTAAACTGAGATGTAGAGTCTATAAAATTCAAAATTTTCTTTTCCTTGGTATAGGTCTCAACCTGAGTGAAGTAATACTCCTGAGTCACCAGAACTCCCATGTTCTCAAGACCATCCTCCAGCGTCTCAACGTTCATTGTCACAATGACCTTCTCCTCGCGGGGCTCAAGTCCCGATGAAGCATACGAGCCCACCTCCTGCCTGTTCGCAAGAGCCGCCCTGTATCGCACCATCAGTATGATCGCCGCCAAAAGCGCCACGCCTATGACAACCAGGTAAAAGATATTCTTAGGGTCTTTTAAATCTAACGAATCCTTCATTGTGCTGCCTCCGGTTGAACCTTTAAAACATCATACAAAAAGTATATCACGAAATACAAAAGCCGCCGATGCTTAATTCAGGCACCGACGGCTTAAATTCATAATTCTTATACTGCCTTAATGGCTTTCTTAGGACACTTTGTCACGCAGGTGCCGCAGTGTGTACATTTGCTCTGGTCGATGGTTGCCACGTTGTTCTCAACTGTGATAGCTCCTGCAGGGCAGTTCTTCTCACAGATGTGACATGCGATACATCCAACTGAACAATACTGATTAACCAGCTTACCCATATCCTGGGACTTGCAGGAAACAACCTGTGTCGCGTCGTAAGGGATAAGATCGATAAGGTGGTGCGGGCAGATCTCGATACATTTGCCGCAGGCCTTACACTCTTCCTTATCTACAACAGCCACTCCGTTTACTACATGGATGGCATCAAACTGACAAACCTGTACGCAGCTTCCGCCGCCAAGACATCCGTATGTGCAGGTCTTGGCTCCGCCGCCGGGCAGCTGAGTCTGAAGTCTGCAATCAGGTACTCCGTTGTAATCATATTTGCTCTTAGCCTTCTCACAGTCGCCCTGGCAGTGAACGTATGCCACCATTCTGGTGGAGTCTCCTGCCTCAACTCCCATGATACCTGAGATGATCTCAGCCACCGGTGCGCCACCAACGGGACACTGGTTAACTGCTGCCTCACCCTTTGCTATTGCTGCAGCACATCCGCTACAGCCCGGGAATCCGCAGCCGCCGCAGTTATTGCCTGGAAGAGCTTCCAGAATAGCTGCTTCTTTTTCGTCTACATCAACATGCAGCTTGAGGTCTGCCACGCCAAGGATCAAACCGATTATGATTCCGGCACCGGCAACCACTAAAGTTGCAATGATAATTCCTGTTACCATAGTCTATTCTCTCCTTACTTCAGTGCTGAAAATCCAGTAAATGCAATTGCCATAAGTCCAGATGTTAAGAGTACTAAAGGCATTCCCTTAAATGGTGCAGGGATATCGTTGTACTCCATCTTCTCACGAAGACCTGCAAGGATCACGATAGCAATTGTGAAACCAACTGCTGTTGCGAAACCGCAGACCACGCTCTGAAGGATTGTATACTCATCAGTTACATTGTTGAGGGCAACACCAAGAACTGCGCAGTTAGTTGTGATCAGAGGAAGGTATACACCCAGTGCCTGATACAGAGAAACCACGAACTTCTTAAGGATCATCTCAACGAACTGAACCAGCATGGCAATAACCAGGATGAACACGATGGTCTTAAGATAAGAGATATCAAGTGGATCCAGGATAAACTTATAAATAATGCTGCACACCAAAGATGCCATTGTGATGACAAATATACATGCAGCTCCCATTCCAAGGGCTGTATCTGTCTTCTTGGAAACTCCAAGGAAAGGACAAAGACCCAGGAACTGACTAAGTACTACGTTGTTAACAAGTGAAGCTGTGATCATGAGCCCCACAAGACTTAAGATGGATTCTGCCATTATCCTTTAGCCTCCTTTCCTGCCTCTTTGTCAGCCATAATCTTGTCAGCTGCTGCTTCTTCTGCTGATGAGCAGCAACCCTGGCCGAACTTGGATGTGTCTTTTCCCTTCTTGGCCATGTTCATCTTGATCTTGTTCATGATAGCGATCAGGAATGCAAGAACAAAGAATGCGCCGGCCTGCTGGATAAAGATACTGATAGGCTGATACTGTGAAAGGAAAGCTCCTACCGGTCCGGGAACCACAGTTCCCTCGCCAAGGATCTGAACATCAAAGGCTGTGCCGCCGCCGATGAACTCTCTGACAAGACCGATACATGTGATGGCACAGGTAAATCCGATTCCCATACCGATACCATCGAAGAAAGCGGGAACAATTCCATTCTTGCTGGCGTAAGCCTCGGCTCTTCCGAAGATGATACAGTTAACAACGATAAGCGGGATGTAAACGCCCAGCGCTGCGTTAAGAGCCGGAACATAAGCTTTCATAAGAAGCTCAACCAGTGTTACGAAGGATGCTATAACAACGATGAAGGAAGGAATTCTGACTGTTGAAGGAATTACCTTTCTCAAGGCTGAAATAACTGCATTACTAAGGGCCAGAACGAAGGTTGTTGCAAGGCCCATTCCTATACCGTTAATTGCTGAAGATGTGACGGCAAGTGTCGGACACATACCGATCATCAGCACCAGTGTAGGGTTCTCAACTACAAGACCGTTAAAAAATCTCTCGGCAGGAGTGTTCTGTTTAAAGCCTAAAGCGCCTTTTTTTGCTTCCATGCTCATCACTGTCCTCCTTTCAATGCTTTTTCAAAATATGCGATTGCACCGTTTACACCGTTTGTTACTGCTCTGGATGTAATGGTTGCACCGGAGATTGCCTCGATCTGGGTGTTTGCATCTGAGAGCTGGCCGTTCTTAACAACTGAGAAGTTGGTAGCTGCTCTGTCTGCAAACTGAGGAACGATAACCTTCTCGGCATTCATTCCAAGTCCCGGTGTCTCAGCGATCTTGATAATGGAGATACCGTTTACTGTCGCATCGTTTGTGATACCTACTGTGTAGGTGATAAAGTCGCCGTATCCCTTGGACTTAACCTGGATAACATATCCGAGGCCTGTTCCAGCGGAATCCTTTGCTTCCTTAACGCTCAGAACTGTAACGCCCGGAAACTGTGAAGCAACGTCTGCTGCTACTGCTTCGTCAAGAGCAACATCATCAAAGGTTGCAGCTGTAGCAAAAACAGACTGGTTAGCCTTATCCTGTGCAAGCTTCTCCTGGTAAGCGATAGGATCCTTGGTAACCTGATATACAAGGCCCAGAAGAACACCCGCAACTAATGTGATAGCAAAGAGGATAAGCGCATTCTTGATCATTGATTTTGTGTCATTCATGCTTTTTTCGCCTCCTTCTTAGCTATTTTTTTAATACCGAAGGCTCTCGGAATAGTATATTTCTCAATAAGCGGAACAAGGAGGTTTGTGATAACGATGGCAAAAGACACGCCCTCTGCATTTGCACCAAGTATACGGAATATACCGGTCAGGAGTCCTAAAATCACACCGTAGATAACTCTTCCCTTAGGAGTGATGGGACATGTCACATAGTCGGTAGCCATGAAGAAGGCACCAAGCATAAGTCCGCCACCTGCAAGGTGAGCAGCGATATATGTGAAGTTAAAGCCGTATCCTCCGAAAAGTCCAACAAACAGTGCAAAGGTAATGATGTAGGTGAAAGGAATAACATAGTCGATAACACCTACAGCAAACAGGATCATGGCACCGATAACGATGCAGAGCATTGATGTCTCACCAATTGTTCCGCCTGTTCTACCGATGATCATATCCATAACGTTTACTTCGATACCGTTCTTTAAGTTAGCAAGCGGTGTTGCTCCTGTGTAAGTATCGGTAATGAAGTTGGTCATAAGAGCCGGGAAGGAAATAACAAGGAAGCACCTTCCACCAAGGGCAGGGTTCATAAAGTTCTGTCCAAGTCCGCCAAAGATCTGCTTAACCATGATGATGGCAAAAATGCTGCCAAGGATCGGGATCCACCACGGCACTGTAGATGGCAGGTTAAGGCCCAGCAAAAGACCTGTTACAACAGCTGAGAAATCGCCGATGGTAATGGGCTTGCCCAGCGCTTTTTCATAAACATATTCCGCAAGCACAGCGGAAGCTACTGATAAAACAACTATGATAAGTGCATTCAGTCCGAAGTTATAGATACCAAAGCCTGTTGTAGGCAAAAGAGCTATTACCACCCACATCATGATGTTGGAAGTGGTTGTTTTGCTCCTTACATGCGGATTGGATGACACTCTTCTCAAATCACTCATTCAAATGTCCCCCTTACTTCTTTCTGTTGGCGAGCTGGATCTTTCTCATACCCTTGATCAGCTGAGTGAGCTGACGTCTTGCAGGGCAGATGTAACTGCAGCATCCGCACTCGCAGCACTCCATGCCGTACATGTCAAGGAATGCCTTCTCGTTATTATGTTCAACCGCATCCGCAAGGTTCTTGGGAATAAGTCTCTCAGGACATACCTCTACGCAGCGTGCGCAGTTGATACATGCTGATGGCTCCATTGCAGCAACCTCGTCCTTGGTAAGGCATGTAAGTGCTGATGCAGTCTTGGTTGTGGGAACATCCAGGTCGAAGATGGCAAAGCCCATCATAGGACCACCTGAAATGATCTTGGCAGGCTCGGTCTTGAAACCGCCGGCATCCTCAAGGAGCTCGCGGTAGTTGGTTCCGATCCTTACCTTGTAGTTGCGGGGATCAGTAATCGCATCACCTGTGATGGTTACTATCCTCTCCATAAGAGGTCTTCCCTCTTTTACCGCTCTGCATACTGCGCAGAGAGTATCAACGTTGTCAACGATGCATCCGGCATCAGCAGGAAGCATTGAAGAATTGATCTCTCTTCCGGTGCAGGCGTAAATAAGCATACGTTCAGCGCCCTCAGGATACTTGGTCTTGACGGGCTTAACGCTTATCTTGTCCTCATCTTTGGTTAATTCTTTGAATTTGGCGATTGCATCGGGCTTGTTATCCTCGATTGCAAGAATACCTCTCGCATTAGGGAAGATGCTCACAGCAATCTTAAGACCCTCCAGAAGAAGCTCCGGCTCCTCTATCATCCTCCTGTAGTCAGATGTAAGATAAGGCTCACACTCTGAGCAGTTGGCGATGACATAGTCGATCTTGTCCGGCTCCTTTGGAGCAAATTTGACTGCAGTCGGGAAACCTGCGCCTCCCATACCTACAACACCAGCAAGTCTGACCGCATCAATCTTGTCCTGAGCAGTCATCTCTTCGTAGGGTTTAGCTGGTTTAAACTCTACTTCTTCATACTGTTCATCGTTCTCAACGATGATACTCTGGCACATAGCGCCTGTAGCAAGTCTTCTGGGCTCGATGGCCTTGACTGTTCCTGATACAGTAGCATAGATCGGCGCTGACACAAATCCGCCAGCTTCAGCGATCATCTGTCCTGTAAGAACACGGTCACCAACCGCAACAATAGGCTTGGCAGGTGCGCCAATGTGCTGGGAAACCGGGTATACCAGATCCCCTTTTGGCATTACTGATTTGATGGGTTTGTCCTTAGAAAGCTCTTTGCCTTCATAAGGGTGGATTCCCCCCGTAAAAGTACCTCTTGCCATTTTTTCCTACCCTTCCTCCGATTTAGAAATCTTATCTCATAGAAATTGAGATGATAATACACTTATCTATTATACTCGCTTTTATGCGAAATATTATGATTAATATCAATTTTTCTAGTTATTCTTTTGTCAATAAATCCCCATAATATGAGCAATTGCATGGGATGCATAAAGGCTCATTGCAAACCTGCTCTTCTTCATATTTTCATTCAGGTCAAAGTAGAAATTCTTGTCCTCATAGTCCTTTTTAAAGAACGGTGCAAAAACAAGATCCCACTCAAGCAGATACTGCCCTTCCTTCTTGGTATAGCAGTTCTCGGGCTTAGCCTTTTCCCTAAAGTCCTTGTCAACGAAGGTTGCCAGAGACTTGTGGATCGCCATATCCTCCTGAGGCAGATAATAATAGTCCTTATAATTTGAATAGAAGTACTTAAGCTCAGTCTCATAGAGCGGAACCCTGAGCGTTGCCTCCCTGCCCGTAGCCTTAAAGAAGCACCCGTCGGCATTTCCGGACACAGGCGCAGGAAGATCCGTAGGCAGAGCCAGTTTCATGAATACTTCCGATCTGTCTTTTCCGTCAATGTCCTTGTATCTGTTGGCCTGAACCTTAATGGCCCTCACGGGAAGAGACATGGTCTCATCGTAAATTCCATCCTCTCCGCCCATATATGCCTTCTCATTGATCTCCTCATCGGTGCGAACAGACACCTTGGGAAGATTACTGAATAGTTCAAAGAACCTCTTGTAGATCAGTATCGGAGCCAGCTGAAGCATACCCTTAACATCCTCGTAGTTGTGAAGAAGAAGGAGTCGGAGCAGCTCTTTATCCTTGCTCTCCTCATAGTCCTTGTAGACCGCGATCAGCTTGCCGCCATCGTATTTGTCCTCTCTGTCGATCCCGAGGAATTTTTCAATGGTCTTCTGCTTGCAATCGGCAAGTCCCAGCTGCTGCTTGTAGGGTTTGACCCATTTATACATGTCAAAGGAAACCATTCTGGCAAATGGATCCGAGAGCTTGTGCTCCTCATATTTACTCTGAAGGAATGGAATATCGAACCTGTCCCCATTGAAATGCACTACTCTGGCAAAAGACATTGCGAAGTCCGCAAACTCTGAGAGCACCATTTCCTCTTCGGTCTCATTTTCAGCAAAGAACTGCCTGATACGCCATTTTCCGTTCTCTAAAAAGGCCGTTCCGATTAGATAGATATCGGAGCTTTTTGGCGAAAGACCTGTGGTCTCTATGTCAACGAAAAGAATCTCCTCCATGTTGCTGCCCACAATATCCGGCAACATCTCCAAAACATCACTTCTAAGTCCCGTAATAGCTTCACTTGTTCTGATCATGTCATCCCCCGCTTTCCGAAAACTCCTACTTTATCTAATATACCACAAAAATACGGCGCTCCGAAATGGGAGCGCCGGTAATAATTGCCTGTTTATTATGTCTTTGGTTTCTCGTAGTAGAAGGAGTTCTTTCTCACAAAACCGATGTCCTTGTAGTTGACGATCTGCTCTGTGCTTCCGATGAAAAGAATTCCTCCGGGTGCAAGAGTTGCAAAGTATTTTCTGAAGATATCGTCCTTAGCTTCCTCTGTAAAGTAGATAAGAACGTTTCTGCATACGATCATGTCGTAATTGGTATCGTATCTGTCCTTCAGAAGGTTATGCTCAGAGAACTGAACCCTGGACTTGATCTCATCGGAGATCTTGAAGGAAGGTCCTACGGGAGTAAAATACTTTTTCTTGAAGTCAGCAGGCACACCCGAAATGGACTTGGCATCGTAAAGACCTACCTTAGCCTTTGCGATGACGGTCTTATCAAGGTCAGTAGCATAGATCTTGATCTGGTTAAGAGGAATGTGTCTTGAAAGAGCCATAACAAGTGAATAAGGCTCATCACCGGTGGAACATGCCGCACTCCAGATCTTAAGTCTGGTACCGAATCTCTCGATAAGAGCGGGGATAACGGTCTTATCCATGTAATCCCACTGATCGAGGTTTCTGTAAAACTCGGAAACGTTGATGGTAATGTAGTTAACGAACTCGTCGAAGAGCTCCTTATTGGTCTTGAGAGCCTCAACGTACTTGTCGTAACCTGTGATCTTATTCTTGGAGATGAGGTTATCGATCCTTCTCTTCATCTGCTTCTCTTTGTAAGCATTGAGATCGATGGAAGTCATCTTCAATATTTCTTTTTTAAAATATTCGTAATCGAAACCAGCCATGTTACCTCCCCTGATAAAAAAACAGCCCTCTTTCCGACATGATCGCCGGAAAGAGAGCGTTATTAACTAAAAACCAGGACTAATCCGGCGTTATTTACTGCTCCTCTTTGGATGCAGCTTCAATATCTACGGGAACCTCATCCTCGTCCTCTGAA
>JAEEGJ010010295.1_pt1 | contig 24463 bp, 6 predicted proteins | sample 8958761 | NCBI WGS metagenome assembly JAEEGJ01 (sample SAMN16246546, study PRJNA631951) | gut metagenome | biome: gut microbiome; feature: rumen; material: RS-attached | host: Bos | place: Iran: Karaj | collected 2018-10 | reverse complement strand
CTTAGGCAGTGGTGACTTGAAGGCCTTCACCACCTTCAAGTCACCACTGCCTAAGGGCTCATTCACCGTCAGTGACCAAGTCGGTACTGACGGTGAATGAGCCCTTAGGCAGTGGTGACTTGAAGGTGGTGAAGGCCTTCCTGCAACCTGATGGCAGTTTGCAGCCAGAAAGTGCGTTGGTGGGTGTGAGCATCACGCTCGAATGGAAACAGGGAGGCACGTATGAGCCTGAAATGTAAAGGATTGTGAGAAGAGATGATTTGGAGAAGTGAATTCATAAGGGTATATGTGGTGACAATGCTGATGGCATTGTGTATGTTGTCATGTTCTACTGACGACATCACAACTCCTTCTGGCCGTAAAGGTCCCAGATTGGCGTTCAATGTGTCCACCAGCAATGGAAAGGCTACCCGAATGTCAGAACTGATTACCCAAAGATCAGGTAATTATCGTGACATTCAGGATTTACGTCTTATCCCATTTGGATCACAAGTCATCACTTCAGATATGCATCCTTTATCCGAACCACTCACACAGATGACTCAGTATGAAGATGAGGCTCATCCTGAGTTTATTTACTATTATGATAACGGTTCGCAGGAGATTCCTGACGGAACATCGTCATTCCTTTGTTATTGTAAGGCACAGCCAACAGCAGGATATGAGGGAGGATTTAAGAACGGTTCTCTTACGACTACGTTGGATGGGGTTAGTATTGATTGGAATGATGAAAACACCAAAGCATCAGACATCAAGTTTAATCCTGTGTCGATTTATACGGAGACAAAAACCGTTGGAACAGAAAGCCAAGTAAAAACGGATACAAAGGCAACAGCCATTGCAACGTATCTGACGAGTATCGCTAATGCCCATCCTGCAGGGGAAGAAACCAATACCTGGAGCAGTTTCTCACAGTCGGATGCACAGGGATTTTCTTCGGACCTTACAGCCCTGAGGAGCCTTTTCCGTCAATTTGTCAATGAGGGACACCCCATTGCTGGTTCCAGCGTTTATGTGGAGAAATGGGTAAATTGGTTATATGCTCAATTGCAAAGCCTTAATCCAGAGGCAAATAGCAATGCCGCGAATATAAAGAATGCGATTTTGGCTGCTATTGCGAATACAGAAGATTATGTAACGGTTACAGATGATTATGTTGTTTTAAAAACAGATTATAAGGGTTATCCTGCCAATATCACATTGCCGGAAGGTGCTGCTGTGGTTCAGTGGAATGCAAAAACGAAAGTGTTCACACCTCAGGTGGAATCTTCCACCACAGCCAATGTGAACAGTTTGAATCGTTTTGTTTATCCTCCAGAATTGTACTATTATGCCAATAGCGGTATCAAAACGTCTCCAGAGAATTTGTTCGAAGAGTTGAACAAAAGTACATGGGAAGCGGTGTTGGCGAGGTTTGACCAGGGTTTAGGAACGGTAGATGGTTCTGTCAATTCCATTGCCATCAACGACCCATTGGCGTATGCGGTGGGAAATTTGCAGTTAGGCTTCTATGTACCATCTACTACTTTGTCGGATGCGAAAGGAACAGCTGTTCCATTAACAAGTGGCACAGGTGATGACGTTGTTTCACACTTCCCGTTGACATCTCTCCTCGTCAGCAGCCAACATCCACAGGATTACAAATTTGAACCAGTGGATGGAACCTCAGATGAATATATCGTTTATGATAAAGAAGATATTCCCGCTATCAAATTAGGTAGTGCCAAGGAACAGACACCTGCAGATGATCAATTCACTAACACCTTGGTGTTGCAGACGAAAGATGGCGCTCCTGTGCGTTTTGCAATGGAGTTCACCAACAATAGTGGGATTGATTTTCAGGGCATTAACGGAACGGTCTTCAATGGAACAAAGTTCTATTTAGTGGGACAGATTAAGGTGCCTATAGATCAGGAGCAGGATTTTCAGAAGCGTGTGTTCACGAAAAACCACCTTACGAAGGGTGTGATTACGATTAGCAGTTTGAAAGAGGCCTACACATACCTGCCCGACTTGTTAGACCCCAGTTTGGAGGTGGGCATACAATTGGTGCCTGATTGGGTTCAATCGACCAGTGTGAGCGTACCACTCTAAGTGGTTATAGGTTATGGGTTATAGGTTATTGAAAATTGAAAATAGATGAAAAGAGTGTTAGACATAGAAGTTTGGATGTTGCTGATGGTGGCGATGCTTTTGACAGCATGTAGCGACCATTCAGGAGAAGGCAGTGATGAGAAAGGTGACTGCTTTCTGAACATCTATGTCTATGCCCCAGAGCATCCGATGCTGACCAGAGCCGATGTGGGTACGATTGCTTCCAGAACGGCCAAAGAACATGAGGTCAAGACTCTTCAGATTTGGGTGTTCAAGCATAGTGATGGAGGTCTGGTGGGTTATCTGGAGGCAAAACCAACGTTCTTAAACGAGACCCCAGGACAGGAGAAGTTCCAGATAAAGGTGCTGGATAAAGTATTTGCCGACCACCCAGAGAATGTGGATGTATATGTGGTGGCGAATGCGGAAAGTTGTGGACTGGCTACTGGTGACAATAGCTTGAAAGAAAGAACGAAACGTGAAGAATTGGATGCCGCGATGATTGGTGAGGATTACTTTGGGGTGAGCACACTTGTCTCGAAAGTGCCCTCAAACGGTCTTCCTATGTCGGGCGTATTGAAGAATCAATCCATTTATGGTTCTTACCCCACCTTACGCGTTGGAAATCAAGATGCAATGGCCACTCTTCAGTTGACTCGCGCCGTATCGAAACTGCGTTTCGTGCTTTGTCAGAAGAAGGGAAAGGAGGATAATGATGGTAATGATATTGCCAAGAAAAAGTTGGTGTCGATTGAAAGTATTGAATTGGATAGTGAAGTGATTCCGGCAGCATCCTATCTGATGCCAGTGGAGAAACCTTCTTATAACTTTGGGGAATATGTTCCAGAAAGTCCGACTGTCATCGATTTTGGAGGTATAACAAAGAAACAAATAGAGAGTGGTGTTATCCCAGAAGTGGCCAATCCGATGAATTATATCTATGAATCACAAACGGCGCAAGCGTATGAGGATTTGATTAATGGTGCTGTGAGTGAAAATAAGCTCAAGGAGTTAGGTCCGATCTATTTTCGCGAAAGTGATAAGAAACTGACTGGTACAATTAAATACACTGTGAAAGAAAGAACAGATACTTCAGATGATTGGAATGATGACACTAAAGTCACCACGGACACAAAGGAAGCGGAATTCTCGATGGTGGATAAGGGTGATTTCTTGCGCAATCATTCTTGGATTGTTTATGTGTTCTATATGGATGCAACGATATATGTCCTTACCGTCACCAATATTGGAATGAAGGTGTGGGCGTCGGGAAACTTTGAAGAACGTGAGGTATATAATTGGTAGTTGCGCTTCGCTAAATGACAAATGACAAATGACAAATAATAAATGAGAGTTAAGGTTAGGGTTAACGTTAAGGTTAGATAATGAAGAAGATATTGAACATATTGCTGAAAGGGTTGCTCTGCATGAGTGCCGCTTGGTTGTTCTACAGCTGTTCGGATGACAGCGGAACGACTAAGCAGAATGTGCGTGAGCTGCATGTGGTGTTGGGGTCTCAGCAGTATGAAGATGTCACACCATCAACCCGTACGACCTTGCCAGATGGCTACGAAGAATTTGATTATTCCACCGCTTTGGTGCCCTTCACGCAGATACAGGGTTATATGACGATACCTGCTGATATCGAGATAGGAACAGATGAGAAAAGGTTCTTGCCTTGCCTATTCAGCTATTCTGCTACTGAAGATAATTGGACATCACGCATAGCGCTCGAAGACCAGACTTACTACTTCTATGGTTTTATGCCGAGAGAAGATATAGGCGGTAGTGTCAGCATCGCAGCTTATGGTACTGGAGAAGGAAACTATGCTAATGGTGCAGTGTTGACCTTCGATCATCTGAATGCAGTGACGTCCAAAGACCTATGCATCGTTGTAGGAATGAAGGGATACGAAAAGGGTACCGCTGTCCCAACTGACATGAGCGATCGTTTAGGTAAGTTTAATTATAATCCAAGTTCTGAAGGTGATAACCTCTATCTGTTGGTTGACCACATCTATTCGGGATTGGAGTTCCAGATGAAGGTGAATACAAAGTATGATGAGTTGCGTACCATCAAGATAAAATCTATTAAACTGATGGCAGACAATGGGGAAAATTCGGTAGAAACAATTAAAACGAAGGTGACGGTGCAAGCAGGTTCAGCAACTCCTATGTCAGTTGAAACTGTTGGATCGTATCAGAGGGGATCTGGCAATGGAAATGCCGCTGTGCTTTATGAAAGTGACAATAGTGAAGGAAAAGTTTTGACGACCGAGTATCAATCTTTTCTGGCTTGTCTGTGGCCTAACGTCAACCATAAGTTCGTATTGGAAACGAAATATGATGTGTATGATAAGAAGGGAAATCGGGTGAGAGAAGATCAGACTGCCCGCAATGCGATTACACTTCAACACTCGATACCTGTCGGAACGAAATATATTGTGAATATCGAGGTGACGCCCACCTTCCTCTATGTTCTGTCAGACGCGGATTTGGATAATCCGACGTTTAAAGTTGCTAATTGAGAGGTTATGGGTTATAGGTTATAGAAAGTTGAAAATTTAGAGAATGAAAAAGATACTGTACATATTACTGCTCTGTATGTCTGCCTCGATGATGCAGGCACAGATTACTATTGGCGGTAATGTGTATGGTGGTGGCAATAAGGGTGATGTTGGTGGAAGTACGAAAGTGGTTGTGTACCAGGGCGATTTGAATAAGGTGTTTGGTGGTGCACGTATGGCCAATGTGGGTGGTAATTCCTATGTGAACATCGATGGAGAGAATGCCTCTGGCTATACGGTGATCAACCATGTCTATGGTGGTAATGATATTGCTGGAACCATCGGTACTGCCAAGGCGGTGAATAAGACATTGCCTGCAGAACTGGTTGGTAATGAATCGGGAGTGACGAATGAATGGAACTCTTATGTACATATCAGTACGGCTACATCCGAAGATCCAAACCATCAGGGAGAACTTGTCGCTTCCGATAATGCAGAGAAACTCTTTATTGGTCAGGTTTTTGCTGGTGGTAATGGCGACTATAATTATTCTTCTACGACAAGTGGAGATGTTACGACCCATACCATTAAGGACAAAGAAGGGAATGAGATCGTCTCCAATACCACTGGTTTCACACGGCCAGAATTGGACAGAACCTATTTGGATATACAGGGTGGTACCATTTTCTTCGCACATGGTGGAGGCAATAACGCAACAGTGAAGCAAGAGGCAGTTATTCATGTGGATAACCCCAGTAAGGTGGTCACTGAAATTCTAGTGGATGAAAATAAGCTTGAAGATGAAGACAATGGCACTAATCTCTTGACCGACGATCGTATCAATAATCTGATGGGTGTCAGATTGGGACAAGAGCATTTGGAGAGTGATGAATTCCAGATAGCCCGTCTGTATGGTGGTAACAACGTGGCGGACATGGCCATTCGTCCTACTTGGTTCCTGCAGAGCGGAAGGATTCGTAACCTCTATAGTGGTGGAAACCGAGGGAATATGACAAGTCCTGTGGGTTTGCTCATGGAGATTGACCCTAAAGTACCTGCGGGTTTGGAACTTGATGAAGAACGGAGAATTAAGTATAAACTGAAGATAGACAATGTTTATGGTGGTTGTCGTATGGCTAATGTGGAGCCTCGAGATGACGATGGACAGTTGATCACGGTCAACAACTTGTCAGATGTTGACGAGCAGGGTCAACTGAAATACCACTTTCCTGCAGGTCTTTCTGCCCGTGTGCTGGTGCGTGGTGGTGATATCAATAATGTGTATGGCGGTAACGATATAACAGGTAAGGTGTATGGTGGTAATGCCGTGGGTATCTATACCAGCATCCGGGGTGACGTGTATGGTGGTGGTAATGGTGCATATGCTTATACTGACAAAGAGACTTTGCAGAATGACCCTACGTATGGTGACTTATATTATGACCCTGCGACGATTCTGACGGCAACGGGTGTGACGGTGGATGCCAACCTAAAGTCTGTGACGGCTTTGAATGCATTCCGTCCCAATGCCGAGCAAGTGTCTATCCGTCTGCATGGAACCCAAAATGATCCAACCGTTATTGGTGGAGGTGTCTATTGTGGTGGTAACTGTGCCACATTGATGACAAATATCGCTAAACCGATGATCGAACTGAAGATGGGTTCCTATGTCGTTGCCGATAAGGTGTTCCTTGGCAACAATGGTGAAAAGATGGTGTCTGAGGATATCTTGGAGAAATATGCCGACAATAATTACAGTTCATTATCTTTGACCAACTCGAACATTTTTGCCAAATATATGGATGGTGTGGTCATGGACAAGATTCCTTCTTTGGTCTATGATAAGAAAGACAAGGATGGTGATGACTACCGACCTTATACTTCAAAGATAGGCTCTTTCTTTTGTGGTGGTAATGTGGGTAGTATGACCTATGCGGGTGTGAACGAGATGGATTTCGATGCTTCCATCATTGTCTATGATAAGGTGGTGGGTGGTTGTAACAATGCCAATGTACAGGCAACCATATATAATGCAGCCTATGAGGGTGGAATCTTAGGTTCATCTGCAGAACAAGAGTCCTACGTCGAAAATACTCATATAAAAGACAGGCTAATTCTGAATCTCGACAGTTTGAAGATAGAACCCAGACGTTGGATGGATGAGACTAACAAGATCGATCCAAAGGAGAATCTGGTTTGGAACACTGTTCATAAAAATCTTGCTGAAACCGATGAAGGCTATCAGCTTGTTTATCTTGATGAAGCAAACAAGCCCGTTAATCCCGCATATGGAACAGAATCATTTAATTCTGAGGACCGTCGTTTGTATGGTGGCAATGTGTATGGTGGTTGTTATAACAGTGGTCATGTGAATGGCAATGTCGTCATCAATATCAACAACGATTTGATTGTGCGTGACGAGGTGTTTGTGAGCAAAGATGAGAATGGCTACGACATTGTGAATTCAGGTGTCATCCTTGATGAGCAGGGTGAGGATGTGTTGGGTTCAGCTATGAATGTCTTTGGTGGTGGTTATGGTAAGGACACCGAGATATGGGGTAGCACCACTATCAATCAGAAGAGGGGTTATGCCTTCCAGTTGTTCGGTGGTGGCGAATTGGGTTATGTGGGTAAAAGTACAGGCACCGACAGCAATGGTAAAAAGACTTATGATTACGACCCTAAGTATAGCACCCACGTCAATCTTTGTGACAACACTACTAGCTCCACTATCACGGCAACCACCAAGGGTGTGGCAGAGACGGAGTTCCTTTATGGTGGTGGATTCGATGGTATTGTCTGTGGTAACTCGTATGTTCACTTAGGCAATGGACGTGTGTTTGATGTCCTTGGTGGTTCCTGCAATGCCGACATCAAGGGACATGTAGAGGTCTATATCGGTAAGAATGCTGATGGTTCGTTAGGCTTTCCTTATGTCAGGGGTGGCGTGTATGGCGGCAACGACTTGGGTGGTATAATATGGGGTGAACGTAATTATCGGGATGTTACCACAAGAACGGATGCTGAGTTATATAACCTTGGTTTGTTGACCTCCAACACCTATGTTGAATATACTCAGGGTAGGGTGGACAGCATCTTTGGGGGTAACTATGGATATTATCAATATGCCGACGAGCATTATAAATTATATACAGTGACAGGTACAGGTGAGCCTAAAGAAGGTTTTACCAAGCCTTTCTTCACCAGTTCCTTTGTCTATTTCAATCCTGTTAAGAATGTCGATAACTATGTGAGCGGTATATTGGGTGGCAGTAAGGGTTTCTCCAACGAACTGACAAACAACAACTCCATGCAGGAGAAGAGCTATGTATTAATAGATGACACGTCGGGTTCGGATAACTTCAAGATGACAGATGTCTTTGGTGCTGGAGCTTATGCCGGATTGGGTACTGTTGACTATAAAGGAGTTGGTCGCTCTGCTATCGACCTGTTCCAAGGTCATCTGCACAATGTCTATGGAGCCAGCAACCGAGAAGGTTTGGTTGGTTCCACTCGCATCAATGTACCATCAACCTCGACCATCCATGTGAATGCCCTCTTTGGAGGTGGAAAAGGTTACGAGATAGAGCGTATCAATAATCCTAAGGATACAGAGGCTCGAACCTCGACCTTCTGCGACACCTATGTGTCCTGCATCGACTATCAGGGTGAGAATGCTTATGTGGACGATGCCATCTATGGTGGAAATCATAACACCCGCATTACCTGTGACACTTATCTGAATATCAGTGTTCCTGTGAAGAAAGACGACGCAGGAGAGTTGGCAAGAGTATATGGTGCTGGTTATGGTAGCAATACGGTGGTTGGTCGTACCAATGTCTTCTTGAACAACGGTGCGCAAGTGAACGAGGTGTATGGCGGAGGTCGTGATGGTAATGTTTTCAACTTCGCTTCGTTGACACAATGGCTTAAGGACCAGTATGAAGCTGGTGGTTCAACTACTTCGACTGCTGATGTAACCAACTATGGTTTGACGCTTACTAAGTTTGCTGAATATATTAATGGAAAAGCAGAAACGCAAACAACCGCAGCGGTGCCAGACCATCCTGTTGATCTGCCTTCGAAGATTGGTACATACGTCAATAGCACCACTGGTGTTTACGACGGTACGTTTACCAACGATATCATGACAAAGCCTGATTACCACAACACCAATGTCCATCTGATGGAAGGTTCTCTGGTAAAGGCCAATGCCAAAAGAGATGAAGAAGGAAACAATGGCGGTTATGCATACGGTGGTGGACATGGTGCTGATGCTACTGTTGGTGGCACCACCTATATCGAGCTAAAGGGTGGAACGGTGGCAAAAGATATCTACGGCGCTGGTTGGGGAGGTCCTGTGTTTGATGAATACAAAATAGGACTCTATGACGAAACAGAGAATCCCAATGGTTTCACTGCTGGTACCAATGTCTATATAGAAGGTGGAACGTGCCGCAATGTGTATGGTGGCGGCTATCAAGGTAGTGTGGGCTATCATGAAGGCGGTCTCGCAGATTCTTTTGTTGGTGATATTCTTGGCGAGACCAATGTGGTGATTGGACGTCCCGAAGAAGACATCCGTACCGATAGTATTGCCTATGTAGCACAAAAGATTACTAAACATGGCTTCTATTATGGTCGTCCCACTATCCAGCGCAATGCATACGCAGGTGGTGAGGGTGGTGCCGTGTATGGCACTGGCAACATCCGGGTCAACAATGGTTATATCGGATATGTATATAATGCTGACGGAACGGACAATGCAGAGACCACAGCCATTGACGAACGTTATGAAGAGAACATCACCGATTATACATGGAAAGATTCCGATGGAAACTTTATCCCCAACACGAATCTTTATGACAGTGGTTGCGTGTTTGGTGGAGGTTATGTGGATAACAGTAGTGTGGACTACACTCATGTAAGCATGTACGGCGGTCATATACGCAATGCTTTGTTCGGAGGAGGTGAGATTGCCGCTATTGGTCGTGGTGAAATCCAAGCTTCTGCGGCGAATAGTTCTGTGCGCCCTCTGAAGGGTATCTACAAGGCAGGTAAGACCTACGTGGAGATGTTCGGTGGACATGTGCATCGAGATGTGTTCGGTGGCGGTCGAGGCTACAACAACTTGAGAACAGGATCATCCCAATCCTTATATTCTGAAGGCTTTGTTTTCGGTCAGACTGAGGTACGTATTCATGGTGGCGAGATTGGCACGGAGAAAGAACTTGCCAACATGCATGGCAATGTGTTTGGTGGTGGCGATATTGGTTATGTGTATAGTGCATACGAATATGAAGATGAATATAAAACTACGAAGTTGGGATATGGCAAAAAGTCTGGTGAGCGCTATGATGATGGTGATGAAGGTTACTATTATAAATATGAGGATGGTGGTTTTGTAACGGAGAATACAGGGTCTGGTGACGAGAAAGTTCCTACCGAGGACTGCAAGGTGTTGATTGAGCCACATTGTAAGGTAATAGGCAATTCCTCTGTAGAGTTCACAGGTATTTTCTATGCCAAGGATCAGATTGTCTCATCGATAGACCTTGACTATTTGAAAAAAGTGCAGCCTGGCTTATTCACAGGTTCCCCACCTACCATTGATGCTAATGGAAAGGTAACGGCTGACGGTGGCATCACTTTCACACGTTCATACGCTCCAGGTGAATACGTCCCAACCTATGCCCTCAACACCTTGCAGAACAAGAATGCCGATTCCGAAAAATGGAATAGCCTTGACCCAACTGGTATCATCATCCACAATGCCGTATTTGCAGGTGGTAATACATCGGCAGGTTCTTCTACTGTCTATGCCAATGTCACCTCTGTATTTGGCAATGTGACAGCCTCCATCCATGATGTCTTCCATCGCGACCTCATCACTTTGGGTACAGGTCATACAGGCGGTCTTTATGGTGATGGTAACTTGACTTTTGTGGATGGTTATCGTGGTTTGAACATCACCAATTACGGTACCGACTATTATTCTATCAGTAAAGAAATAGGCATTGACGCCTATCATGCTTTGCCCCAGCGCGAAGCAGACTATTATGAGTTGAAGTATAAGTGTAACAAAGCTTGTACTGATAAAGACGGCACACGCTATAACCCCAGCACCACTACAGAAGGAGGAGGCACCACTAAAGCCTCCACCATTACAGCGGACGATATGTTAGTGTTGTTTGTGGAAGTAGATGCCCAAGGTAATGAAACTTCCGTACAAGTCGATAATAGTGGTAATCGTGTGGCTTCAGGAGGAACTCCTGTCTTGGTTAAAGACAGTAAAGGAAAGTGGATTCCCAACTTTAATTCTCAAAATAATAAACCGATATACTGGGAAGAGAATGGTGTGCTTCCTGTCTATGCAGGACGTTTGATGAACAGTATTCAACGTGCTGATTTCTGCGGTGTGTTTGGCAGTCGTATGGTGATGCAGGGTGCTCAAGACCGTGTGCCTGAAATTGTGGACTATACCAACTACACCATCAACCGTGTGCGTGAGGTATCGCTGAACCAGCAACGTTCGGTTATCGCCAGTGATTTGGCTATCCCTGAAAGCAACTCTGATGAATATGAGAAGAAACACAATCATGGCAATTATTTCGGTATTTACAACATCGTGAACTATCTGGGTGCTTTGACCAGTGATGTCCATTTCAAAGAAAATGAGGATGTGCGACGAACAAGCAATACTTCAAATGATAAATATACATCTGATATCATAATTGATAACAATACCTATTCGTATGGATCTGAACATGCCACCTATTATAATTGGAAACGTGCCAATGTTAAAAATAACACGCGCAACAATGGTAATAGCTATAACAAGGTGGCATTGGCATCAGGTGTCTATTTGGAGTTGACCACCGAGAAGAGTACAGGCAAGGAGTTGAACGAGAAGGACTGGGGTTATATCACGGGCGTGATTGAACTTGACCTGATTAATGTACAGCCTGGTATTGGTGGTGGTTTCGTTTATGCCAAGAACGAGCACCGAACGAGTACTTATTCGAAGAGAAAGCATGCCACGCTGACAGCCCTCAATAAGGATGCTATCACGCGAAAAGACTTTACATATAGTGACACTAAGGTAGAATGGGAAACTTCTGGTAACTTTGTACATAGTACACAAACCATCATCGACGACTGTTACAATATCAGCGGCAGGTATCAAGGTGATAATGCCGTACCTGCTCACTATTGGTACATCAAGGGTTCTGTCTATGTCTATGACCAGTATATCTCTGCTTATACAGGTACGCCGAATGCGTTCAGTCAGAAGGTGGAAATACCTCTGACTATCACCTCTGCTTCACACGGTACGATGAAGTTGCTTGATGTCCAGCCAAACCGTTATGCTTATTATGCTTCGAAGGGTAATGCGCTGGATGGTGACAAGAAGGTAGTGATTAACGATGTCTCTTATTCGAAGAATGATCCTATCAGTTACTGGGATTGGTATCTGTTGAGCAAGTCAGAAAGAGAGTTGTTCGAGGAGAAGACGTATGTCACCATTGCTGACTGTAAGATAGGGAATACTATTTATCCAGAGGGTAAAGTGATGCTACCTTCAGAGTATGAAGAGTTGAAGGCATCCGCAGATAAGCGGACAATTGATGGAAAGAGTGTGGAGGCAGTACAGGCAGTGACCAAAGACGAAAATGGCAATCTTGTCGTGCTGACAGACGAAGAAGAAAATCCTGTTTATAAGGCATTCGACTTTGTGTTCCGTGAATCAAACAACTTGAGTCACGACACAGGCTATATCCTGACCTATAAGGTAAGCAATCCTACGGAGTGGGATACATGGTACACGAAGAAATCTTCTGCAACACAAGAGAAGGAGCAGGATAGAGAGAAAGATTCTAATTTTGAAGATGGTCCTACTTATCGACTCAAATCTTCAGATGGTGGCGTGCTCGGTCAGCGTGATTATGCGGTGGGTGAACTCATCTCAAAAGATGTTTATGACACCTATGGGACAATTCCTACTGCTGCAATACCGGCAGATCAAGCCACTTTCGTACCTGCTTATATCTTTACTCAGGATCACGATATTACAGAAGGTGATACTCGTCACTACAATGTAGGTGCAACTGTGCCAACTTCATATGGTGATTACACATCATTAGCTTATATCTGCACCAGCACCATTCAATTCAGTGAGACAGAGTTTATCTACCTCAACCAAAAGATGTCTGAAGATGAAAGGACAGGTTATATCAATAATCTTAATAGTCAAATACGTGCGCTTGGCATATCGAATGCTGACGCTCCTACAGATACGGAAATCAGTGCATTGACAGCCGCAAACAAAGCTAAGTTGGATAAATTGCAGGCATTGAAGCAGGACATCAATGACCATGTTGTTCGTGCTTACTATTGTACGGTTGCAGGTCGTTATGGTGGTAACTACTACGAGAGTGGCAAGAACTATCGTGCTTTGGAAGCTTGGAGTTCAATGTCGGCAATAGACCGTGATAAGTTCACGTTCAACTATGATGCGCTCGACCTGTTGATTGACCCAACATTTAGTCGCCCAGCAGGTCAGAAGTACCAGTATGATGGTAAGGATTCTGAGGGTAAGGAATTCGAGACAGAAACGCAAGCGAAGACCAATCCTGCCGGTTACTCTGTGACCCAGCCTGTGGATTATACGGCAACTTATAATAATAGCGAAAGTTCAGAAGGCCTGAATTTGGGCAGTAAAACCATCATGGTAAAACGTGGAACCGATACAGGTTATTCGACAAGCACAAGCGTTGTACAGAATGGTGATGAACTGAGTCGTACTGTTTATGAGTCGCTGAATAACGAACAGCGTAACTACGTGCCGATTGCGGTGACATCAGCCAATGCAGTGGGAACAGGTGATAATACAACATACAAAGTATATGTGGTGAATACTCCGTTCCAGATTGGTAATTCTCCATATGCTGTGGGTGCTGTCCTCTCATCTTCAGAATACAGTAGCTTGACAGATGAAGATAAGGCATGTGTAACCCAGTTGATATTCCCATCTGCCGCAAAGGATAACACTTATTATTATTGTCGTGAGAGTTATACTGTGGGAGCTGGTGGTGCAGGTGTTACAGTGACAAATGCTACAGGTGTCGTTGCGAAGAGTTCAAGTGATAATGATATTACTAAGACAGGAACATACACAACAAGTTCTACTGACAAGGTGCCTGTCGGCTTTGTGATACCTCAAACTACATATAATGATTTGGTTACCAATAACCAGCAGAAGAACTTCACGATCCACGGTATTTCGCCAACAGAGACGAGTACGTTCTATGTGAGCCGTAATTCTGATATCTTCGACTTGTCAAAGGAGAAGATTATCACTGCCATCTATCAGTATGACTACGAGGAGTGTGATGCCAGCGGTAATGTTACGCCAGTCAGTGAGCGCCATGTGGTGAACATCCACATCACGTTCAAGAGCGGTGTGCCTACAGTGGAGGACATCAGAGCACCTCAGATGGTGATTCCAGGTGACTTCGTCAGCTTGCGTGAACCGAACGTGACCCCTGGTGCTTACGAGGTGATAGGCGGTGGTTGGGAGTTGTTCGAAACCAAGACCGATGCAGAGAGCCATACGAATGGTATTGAATTCTCACAAACGAACGATCCACTCTATTGGTATCAGGATGGTTACTATGTGGCTTACTATGCCAAGACCTATTTGGGTAAGAGCTACTCGAACAGTGAACCTGTGAAGGTGGCGAACTACCATGATTTGAAGAAGGTAATAGAGGACAAGGAACATCACTACTATATTGACTATACGAAGAAACAACAGCGCGATCCGAAGATTTATATCAAAGATGCTGAGAACGGTATTGACCAGTTGAAGAACCTCTTTGACTTGAGCTTAATCGATAATAATACTGCAGGCTATACTGTGGCAAATGGTAAGATTACGGCTGCAACGGGAAGTGGTGCTAACACTGCATTGGTAGATCATGTCCTGCTGAAAAATCAAGTCAAGAGTTGTCAGGATCTGGAATTCTTTATGCAGACAGATATTGACCATAGCGGCACATGGACTTCTATCGCTTCTGGTACTGGCAACACTGATCCTTGCTTCTCAGGTACACTTCATGGAGATGGCCATACAATCAGTGGTCTCACAAGTTCACTCTTTGGTAAACTCTGTGGTAATGTATTCAACCTTGGTGTCATGGGTTCGTTCACTGGCGCAGGTATTGCTGAAACAGGTGATGGTTATGTGGAGAACTGCTGGGTAAGCACGAGCAGTACAGCGGCAAAGACTTCGAAGCCTGTATTTGGTGAACCAACAGGACTGAATACAGTTCGTCCAAATCGTATTGTGAACTGCTATTATCAAGAGGATGACGATGCAGAAAACAAATACACTAAGCACTCCAGCACTTATGGCATTCCTACTCCTAAGAGCAAACGAGCCTTCTTCAATGGTGAGGTGGCTTACGACCTGAATGGCTTCTACCTCTACAAGCGCTATGCTGACAAGCAGGTTAGTTCGGGTCCCGAGTACAAATATTATACCATCGATGCGGAAACAGGTGACAGGTCAGATCCGAAGACGGCTTACTATGGTGCTGATGCCGATCTCAGTTCTGCTGGTAGTACTACTCCATACGTTGAGAATCGTTTTGCCGATGGCGACTTCCGTTATTCGGGTGGATTTATCCCTTCTGAGGCAGATGAACGTCTCTACAAGGATGAGGATGACAACTCGCACTTCTATCCTATCTGGCCAGATGACTACCTCTTCTTCGGTCAGTCTCTGACCTATGGTTATGAACCAGGTCGAGTGCATGATGAACATCCAACATACGTTCTTAAGGATGAAGGAAGATTGTTGAACACAGAAGTGAGCAACCGCGTTTACCGTGCTCCAGCCTACTTCCGCTCGAAGGATATGGGTGTGGCTCACTATAACCCATTTGCTAATCTTGCTGCCAAGTCCAGTGACGGCACGCAGGAAGCATATCCAGGTATGACAGCCATTGACTTCTCTGGTGGTAACGGTGACTTGACTGGTGGCTACCAGAAGGGAACAAACGATGGATTCTTCTATCAGCCTTTGCTCGACAATGATGGTCTGACTGGTATTAAGAACCATGACGAGACAAAGAACCTGTTGGTATATATTCCTGAGGCAACGAAAGAAAGCAATTCTCCAGCCAATAAGACTCGCACGGCAGTGGAATATAACGCTACCGATCCTGTCTTCGACGATTATTACTCGCAGGATTCTTCTGATCCTAATCATAAGTACAGGACTGTGGCGCTCAACACCACATCTGTCGCTTACCATGTGGTGGAACAGACGGAGAGTGCTTCTTACCAGAGTACGTACGACCACTTCTTGGTGGATAAGGAAGAGTTCAACTGTCCTATCCAATACACGTTCGTTGGTGGTAAGCGCATGTGGTATCAGCGTATTCCTGACAACTATGTAAATACCCATTGGACAGACGCTAAACGCACGACTCAGGGTTGGGAAGATGTCAGCCTGCCATTCACTGCCGAACTTGTCACCACCAATGAGAAGGGTGAGATCACCCACTTCTATGGTGAAAGCAAGACAGGACATGAATACTGGTTGCGTGAGTATAAGGGTGGAACTCAGGATACAGACAAGACGTTCCTCGCGATCTGCAATTACCCGACTTCTTCGGAGAACACGATGGACAAGACGGTGACGAACACCTACCTGTGGGATCACTTCTACAAGAACAGTGATCGTCATAACCATCTGGATGCGAATAACGATACCTACCAGACGTATTATAACACGGAGCGTTTCTACAAAGACTATTCACTGTTGACAAGAGGTACACCGTATATTATAGGATTCCCTGGTCAGCAATATTATGAGTTTGACTTGAGTGGTCAATGGGATGCCAAGAACACTGCCGTGACCAATACTCAGCTCAAGACAGAGACTCCTCAGATCATCACCTTTGCTTCTGCTCCGAATACCAAGATTTACGTGAGTGACGGCGAGATGGCAGGTGTGCTGGCAAATGATTACGTGTTTAAGCCTAACTACCTGAAGGAGACATTGAAGTCTGTAGAAGTAAGTGATGGTACCTCACAAAGGAGTTATGCCCTCAATGCCACTGGAGACGCTTATGTTGCGGTGCTCAGACCTGACGAAGCAGATCCTGGTGTGGATGATAAGGTTGTATTGCCATTCCGACCATATTTCTTGAAAGAAGCATCCAGTGGAGCCAAGAGGCGTAATACTGTATGGCAGATTAACTTCGACCGCGAGGAGAACACCTTCGCCTTTGAGGATCGTGATCCAAGAACTGGTGAAACCTCTGGTGCACTGACCTTCTACGTAGAGGGCGTGGTCATCGGTGTGAAGTCAACACTCACCACAGACGTACCAGTGCAGATTGTGAATACAGGTGGACAGACCCTCGCATCATTCACCATCCACTCGGGCGAAACCGTCGAGACCCCAGTTCCAAACACTGGTGTTTATATCGTCCGTGCTGACAAGGGTAAGTATAATTATAAGGTGACAGTAAAATAAAAATAAGATAACTCTAACGAGAAAATGCGAAAAGGTTCGAGACATATGATAGTAAATTCAGTGAATTTACTGACCAAATTCAGTGAATTTACTGAGTAAATCAACTGAATTTACCTTCAAACAGGTTAAGACAATTCGTGTTTTTACTCTTAAGAAATAAAGATATGGCTATACAATATAGACTATTACAGAACCGGATAAAGGGAAGTAAGAACTACGGTAAGTATTATGCACATACCGTCAGGCGGGGTACGGTGCCGTTGGAGGACATCGAGGAACGCATTGCTGCCAAGTGTACAGCTACACCTGCAGATGTGCGGCTGGTCATACGTGCACTGTACGACGAGGTGAAGTTTATCATGCAGATGGGGCACACCGTCGACCTCCGGGAACTGGGTAAGCTGTCGATAGCCATCAAGAGCGTGTGTGTGGACAGTCCCGAGGATTTCGACCCCAAGAAGCACATCACTGGCTACCAATGTAAATACAACCCACAGAGCAGACGATATCACACGAAGCACGATGATAAGAGCGGCCATTGCCTCTACCGCAACATCCTCGATGGCTGCGTGCCCATGGAGATAAAATAGAACATTAATATAACGATTTCGTTACAATTAGAATATGACAAAGAATACAGCAAGCATACAGGCAACATATGTTCATTGGCTTACGAACATATGTTCATTGGCTCACGAACATATGTCCACGGACAAACGAACATATGTTCTCCGAATGATGATGGTGGTGTTGATGATGATGGGAGTGTGTGGAGTTTGGGGACAGATTACTCCTACTACAGACACCAGTAATCCTATTTACTATCTCTTCCAGAGTTTTGGTAATACAGGATTCTATATGCGTCCAAATGGTACTAATGTCAGTACATTGAACATTTTGACTGATGACATGAAGTGGTACTTCCTCGATTCTGACGAGAGTGGCTACTATTATATATGTAACCAGAATGGAAACTATCTGTATTTCTCAAGGCCATATGGTAGCCAGAGTAGTAGAACATGGATGACATTGAAGAATAGCCTTGATGACAACGATAAAGCTCATTATAAATTCTCCATAGCTAAGAATAACACCAATGAGTGGGATGCCTACAATATCATTCCTTATGGTAATACAGGGTCGTATTGTTTGAACAAACAAGGAAGAAATGCCGGTACAGGTAATATTCAGGTTTCAAACGGCTATGATGATGAAAACTCCAACTGGGTATTAATTCCTCTGACGGATTATGAATGGACACTTAGAGCAGACTGTTTTCGTCCTTCTGACACAAGCAATAAGTATTTTTACCAAATTAGATGTAGAAGAGATGCTAGTTATTACATAAAGCCAGGTTCCCAATACGTAGAGACCTCAAATACTGTGGACGATGATATGATATGGTATTTTGAGGAGGCCGCATCTGATGAGTATATGACTTACTACTACATCAGACATGCAAATACTGGACAATACTTACGATATGGAACCAATGCGGTCGCTCTGGATAATGCCATAGAATTGGTAAACCATACTGGCAACGAAACAGGTGATGAAGAAGCCCGTTTCCAATTCATTGTTGTGCGTGGTGCTGTCGATAATGAACCTTGGAATTCTACAAACATTTTTTTCAATATTGTTCCAAAATTGTTAAAGAGTACTTCAACTGATAATAGCATTAAGAGTGTTAGTAATGATAAAGGGCTTGGAAAACCACTCAAAACGAAGAGTAGCAGAAATGGTGCAGATAACCAGTGGAGTTTTGTGAGTGTTGATTACTCTACCGTGTGCGCTAAACCGACTATCACTTACTCCAGTTCGACAGGTAAGGCGACTATAGCTACTGCAACCACTCGTTCTACCATCTACTATACTACAGATGGAACAGAACCTTCTTCTAATGGAACAGAATATACAGGCCCTTTTAATGTAACAGGAAAGACAACCATCATGGCCATTGTCACAAGAACGGGCTTTACGGATTCCGAGGTGACAACCGAAACTTTTTTTCAAGTAGCCACCCCAACCATTCAGGATAATGGATCAAATGCCATTTCCATCACCTGTGAAACTGCGGGAGCAAAAATCTATTACACAACGAATGGCTCTACACCTACTACATCATCAACGGAATATTCAGGGCCGCTGACAGAGAATGTGTCAGGTGTAACTATCAAGGCGATTGCCGTGAAGAACGGTATGGTCAATTCTGCAGTACAATCCGGTTCGGTAATGTTGCAATGTGCCAAGCCCATCATTGTCAAGAGCGGAGATCACGTCACTATCACTTGCAATTTCCCTGCAAGTGGAGTATCTATCCATTATACAACTGACGGTACTGAACCCACTTCTTCCAGTACTTCTTACTCTGGTGCTATACAAGTATCTTTAGGCGATGTCATAAGAGCCATTGCCGTCGCTTCCGGCTATGAGAACTCAGAAGTTGCAAGAAAAGCTATACATACAGATCTTACGCCGACTGACGGGAAATATCTGATTAACAATTCCACAGATTTTGAAACCTTTGTGGATATGGCTAGTGAAGAAGAGGGGGCAGGTTATCATTATGTTCTCAAGACCAATGTCGATGCCAGCACCGTTGCCGACATCACCCAGGATTTCAGCGGCACTTTCGACGGCGATAATTATATCATCACTGGCCTTACTCATCCTCTTTTCAATACCGTTAATGGGGGCATGGTGAAGAATGTAACGCTTAAGGGGGTAAACATCAGCAGTTCGGATGAAAATGTTGGCGCCATCGCTGGTGTTGCCAAGGGCTATAGTCGCATCTATAACTGCGGCATTCTGCCCAACGATGCAACGTTCCCAGAGGGCACTCATCCCACTGTCACCACTACAGGTTTATGTGCTGGCGGTTTGGTGGGTCGCTTGGAGGACGACTCGCGTGTCATCAATTGTTACAGTTATGCCGATGTCAGCGCTACCACTGACGCCGCTGGCATCGTGGGCTACAATAATTGTGCCAGCACCGCCGCCGTAACCGATGGCAAGTATACCAACCTTCGTACCGCCATAGTCAACTGCATGTTCTATGGCGACATCCTTGGTGGCACCAACCAGTATGGCGTGTACGGCGGCAAGCTGATTACCAATGCTGCTGCTACTGGTATCAGCAGTTACAACTATTTCCGAAGTGGTTCCAAATTCACCGCTATCAACGGCCATCCAAATGCAAGTGGAGGTGCTAATGTTGTTGGCAACCCCACTGCCTACAACTGCTCCTTTCCTGCCGAAGAGCGTTACTTGACTCAGGTGGAGTTCCACCGCAGCTTGCTTAACAGTAACCGCGAACTCTGTGGTTGGTGGGTGGGCTCCGACGTGGCACCCAACACCTTGACTACTGCTGAGGTGCAGGCCATTCCTAAGGATGCTTCACTGATGTATAAGTGGGTGGTTGACCCCAGTCTTGCTCCTTACCCGATACTGAAGCCCTTTGGTAAATATCCCTCTATTGTGAACGGTAATACCGGCACCCCATGGTTCGACCGCGAAACCGCCAATCCATACGAGGGCAAGAAACTCGGCACACTCACAGTCACTGTTAAGTCTGGCAAAACCGCTCCTGACCAGATATTGTCCATCCCTATCACCGACATGGATATCCTGCACTACGACTTTGGCTACTATAAAGTGCAGCTGCCTTATTATAACACCGTTTTTGGCAATCCTGACGGTGCTACTTGGGATCAAAAATATGCAGGCAACTACACCGATCAGGTGGTGACAGGTTGGAAGGTCACCAATGTTGTAACTGATGGATCTGTCGAGACCTACAATGGATTTGTTGCCAATTGGGAAACCGGCTATAACTTTGCCGACCGCAAATGTACAGATAAAGACCTATACAGTGTCAGCGGCCGAGTCTTTGCTCAAGGTGGCAACTATTATGTCCCAGATGGTGTTACAGCCATCACCATCGAAGCCTACTGGGGCAAAGCCATCTATGTCAGAAATAATGAGAACAGTTACGACCGTGTCAACATCACCTTAGGCAATACCGGCTCTTCTTTCGCCCCTGCTGGTACTCGCGATGATAATATCAACGGTGCTACTGTCAATACATCAATAAGAGGTGCATTGACAAATACTAATATAGATGCTAAGAAGACCGTCTATGACTATGCCCTTGTGTTGGTGGGCAACGTGCAGGAGTCTGTCGGAGGAAATAATGTCAAACATACCACTCAAGACACACGCGGCTTCACCATTATGAGCGTAGATCTTGACTTTGATGAAGAGCCGGATTATTGCCTTGAATGGCAGCTCGGTAGTAATATGGCTCGTCAGGAAATTGCCCCCATCCGCTTCGACTTCCTGCCCGTGGTCGAGTTGGGTATTGCGGGCAAACTGCATAATTCAGATTATTTCTTATCCCTTGGCTGCTACCGCTCCAAAGGACATTTCGAGGTTACCGAGACCTCTTTCATCCGCTTTGGACAGTTTGAGTTTGAGCTTGGTGCCCGAGACGATGGACCTATCATTCTCAATGGTGGCATCTACGACCAATACTGCCGTGGCCGTAATGGTGAAACTAATCAACACATCAACTACGTCATCCTTGGTGGTCATATCGTAATGCCGTCGTTCACCCCTGGTGCCCACGTCAACAACCAAGCAAAGTATAATACGCGCCACTGCGCCGTCAACGCTCTTGGCGGCGACTTTACCAGTTTCTACCTCACTGGCGGTTACAATGAGGGTATTACCCCATATAACGACAACCCCCACTGTTATATCGATGGTGGTCGCTTCGGCACCATAGCCGCAGCCTATAAGGAAGGTATCGCTGGCAATGTTTACTGGCGCATCAACCATGCCCTAATAGATGAATTTTACGGTGGTGGTGTCATGTCCCAAGCCACAGGTAACACATACAAGATAGTGAAAGGTAACATTGATGTGGTCATCGACAACAGCATTGTGGGCAAATACTGTGGTGGGCCTAAGTTCGGTGACATGGTATCGGGCAAGACCGTTACCACAAGTGCCACCAATACCGTCTTTAACCAATACTTTGGCGCAGGAAATGGGGGTACCACTTATATACAGTATGACAATACAGACGCTTCCAATAGCGGCCCTTATGCTGCTTCCACTTGGGCAAACACCGTTGGCGGCAAATATCACCCTGGAAAATACAAAAGTAAGGATAATGGTTACGAGGCCGGCTATGACTTAGAGGTTATCAACACTTCTACCGGTGACTTGACGGGACGAGTAATCAACCGTAGTTACTACTATTCTTCACAGTTTGCCACAACTAACACTGGCAACGTCACCAGTACATTGACGGACTGTACGATCAATACCAATTTCTACGGTGGTGGATTCCTTGGTGGTGTTTCGGGTAATGTCACCTCCACCCTTACTGACTGCACTGTCCTTGGCTCCGTCTTCGGTGCGGGCTACTCGGCCTCGTCAGGCACAGTCACTATCTCCAATATAGATAAGACTCCTCCTTCGGCCAACGTATTTACGGGTATGATTAAACCGCAGTCTGGTGGAACCTCTACCACCTATTACTGGACTAACGAGACATCGTTAGGTGGCAAAACTCTCTCAACGAGTTCGCCTTCGGTTCAGGATGTGGGCGGCAAGAATTATTTCTTCACTGAGGTATCCCTCACCAACCTTGGAGCTGTCAACGGCAACGTTATGCTGACCCTTAATGGTAGCACTAATGTATCTGGCAGTGTCTATGGCGGTGGTGAAGCATCAGCAGTTACGGGATCAGACCATACCGTCACTGTCAGCTTGCAAGGCAACACTCAGGTAGAAGGCGATGTCTTCGGTGGTGGCAACATGGGTATGGTGCAAGGGACAACAAAGGTGAAGATAGAGGAGGGAGAATAATAGTGGAAACTGATTTAATCTCAAATAAGGAACCACGGATGACACGGATTGCACGGATATGTGGAGAAGAATTGGAATAAAATAAAGAAGAATAAAATCAAAGGATAGGATGAAGATATATAGACATATACTTACATTGTTACTGACTGGCATTTTGGCAGTTGGGAATGTCACGGCACAGACGACAACAGGAGTTGTTGTCAAAGGTAATGTTTATGGTGGCGGCAATGAGGGTGAAGTAGGTGCTGGTAGTGAGGTGGAGATACAAACGGGTACGGTTGAAAAGGATGTCTATGGCGGTGGAAACAAGGCAGATGTGCATGGTAGTGTCAGTGTCACCATGACGGGTGGTACTGTGAACAAAGATGTGTATGGTGGTGGTGCATTGGCAAATACGAATACCGATAATTCTTCCACAAGTGTGAAGACCACTACTGTCAACTTACAAGGTGGAATGATCAAGGGTGATGCCTATGGTGGTGGATTAGGACGCAAAGAAATGGAAGGGGTTGCCCCTGTAGAGGCTACAGTTTATGGAGATATTACTGTTTATTTAGGTTGTAAGAAAAGTGGTGATGCAATTGTTGGAACTGCTCAAACAACGGCCTTTAATATCACTTACGATAATGCTGGTACAGAACAAGTTCCAATACAGGTAGTGAAGAGTGGTCGTGTGTTCGGTTGCAACAACCTGAATGGCTCGCCGCAGGGTAACGTGACGGTGAATATACATAAGACAGTAGCAGGAGAGGGTATTACTCACAGAACGCCTGAAGCTGCTAAGAAAAAGAAGGAAGGAGAACAAGGTTATGTAGCTCATACCTATGAGTTAGCTGCAGTCTATGGTGGTGGTAATTTGGCGAACTATAATACGGAAGGAAAGAAGACAGATGTCAATATTTTGACTTGTGAGGTCAGTGTTGAGAGTGTTTATGGTGGTGGTAATGCCGCCGTAGTGCCAGAGACAGATGTGCAAGTGGATGGTGCCTATGAGATAGGTTATGTGTTTGGTGGTGGTAATGGTAAGGATAAGTACACCCTTGATGGTGGTGTTACCTGGAAGCAAAACAATGGTGCTGATGTGAATAGAAACACGAAAGTGTTGCTGCAAGGTGGATATATCCATGAGGCGTATGGTGGTAGTAATGAGAAGGGCGCTATTGGTGGTGCTATCAGTTTGAATACTGGAACTGAAGGTGAAGATAATTGTGATTTGGAAGTTGTCAAGCTTGTCGGTGCAGGTAAGAATGCTGACATTGACGGTGATGTCATTATGGTGTTGGGTTGTATGCCTGATGCAAAGGTGGATGAAATCTATGGTGGTGCCGATAATGCGAATGTCAATGGTAATGTGGAGTTGACCATCACAAGTGGTAGATTTGGCAGGGTGTTCGGTGGTAATAACCTTGGTGGTCTCATCAAGGGACACATTATC
>JAEEGJ010010294.1_pt1 | contig 24465 bp, 20 predicted proteins | sample 8958761 | NCBI WGS metagenome assembly JAEEGJ01 (sample SAMN16246546, study PRJNA631951) | gut metagenome | biome: gut microbiome; feature: rumen; material: RS-attached | host: Bos | place: Iran: Karaj | collected 2018-10 | reverse complement strand
TCCTCCGTAAATACGTATCCATCCACGTGCTCACCGAAATATTCAACCATGTCGTTTCTTTCATACTCGCCGTGAACTAAAACATCAAATCCGATTTCTTCTTGTAATTGAATACATTCGCTGATTTTCTTCTTATTGAAATCCTTGTATGCATCTTCAGAGATAAGGCCCTTTCTGAATTCCTGACGATTCTTTCTGACATCAGCGGTCTGTGGAAATGAACCGATGGTTGTAGTAGGAAACAGTGGCAAGCTAAGCTTTTCTTTTTGGATTGTCTCACGTGTATGGAAGTCAGGCAATCTAGTGTAATCTTCATCTTTGATTGCTGCCACACGCTTTTGCACAGCCTCATCCTTGCTGTTTACACGGCTTGTAAATAGAGACTGATTATACTTGTAATCATCTAAAATATCTGGGTTAGAAGCAACTGAAAGAACAGCAATAGTCTTTAATTCGTTAAGCTTTTCATATGCAAAGGCAAAGTGCTTTGTATAATCCTTTGAAAGCTTGGTCTCGCTATCTAATGTATAAGGAACATGGAGTAAAGAGCAAGAAGTAGAAAGGACTATATTCTCGCCACCATTTGTAGTAGCCTTAAGCTCAGCTAATGTCTCAAGGGTTGTCTTAAAGTTATTAGACCAAATATTTTTACCATTAACAAGACCGGCAAAGAGAAGCTTGTCTGCAGGGAAACCATTTGTCTTAACAAGCTCTAGAGTTTTGCGTCCCTCCAAGAAATCTAATCCTATACCGTCAAAATCAAGCTTTGTTACATTATCATAGATGTCTCTAATATCACCAAAGTATGTCTGTAAAAGAATCTTTACCTGACCCTTCTTTGAAAGAAGCTTGCTATAGATTTCCTCGAAAAGCTTAATATCATCTGTAATCAAATCCTTTACAAGATATGGCTCTTCAAGTTGAACAAGATCAGCTTTAGCATCAGAAAGATTTGAAATAAGCTTTATGTACTCGCTTGTTAGAGCATCTGCAAAATCCTTTTCATTCTTTGAACCAGTATATCTTGCAAGCTTAAGAAGAGTAAAAGGTCCAATCAAGTTTACCTTGCCATCGATACCGAGAGATTTTGCTTCTTCAAATTCAGCAACAGGTTTGTCCCTTACTAATCTGATATCTGCGTTGTCATCAATCTCTGGAACAATATAATGATAGTTTGTATTGAACCATTTTTTCATAGCCAAGGCTTTAACGTTACCCTTGTTGCCCTGATAACCTCTAGCCATTGCAAAGTATGTTTCAAGCTCACCAAGACCCAAGCTTGCATAGCGCTCTGGAATGATATTGAAAAGGTAAGCTACATCTAGCACGTTGTCATAGAATGAAAAATCATTGACTGATATATAATCGATTCCGGCTTCCTTCTGCTTTAGCCAATTATCTTTTCTAAGACTTTTGGCTGTATCAATCAGCTCTTTTTCATTAATTTCACCTTTGAAAAATTTCTCAGATGCGAATTTTAATTCGCGATTTTTTCCAACTCTTGGAAAACCAATTACTGCTGTTTTCATAATTCTACCTCCTAAAATGATATTACGTTTAAAAAGCTTTTGCGAAGCCTCTTAATGTCATCTGCTTTTGGAAGAAGTATAACCTTGGAATCACTCATAGGTAAAATACAAAAATAAAAGCATCCACCATAGGAAAAATCTATGGCAGATGCATATTTGTTAGATATAATCTATACCTTATAATAATTCCATTTCGGATTTCATATTCGTAAATCCGTATTTTTCATAGAGTGGCCTACCCATATCTGTGGCCTCAAGAGTAATATCTGTAATGCCGCGCTTTCTGGCGTCATTGACTAGCATATCCAAGGTGTGTAAAGCAATCCCCTGGCGCCTGTATTCTGGCTTTGTGTACATATTCATAACATATGCCTTCATGCCGGTAGGATTATGATATGTAGGCATAACTGAGTAATAGCTAATACCGCCGGCACCGACAAAAGTACCTTCATCCATCACAAGAATTGCGACGTGAGAGCCATCGACTAGGGCTTTCTTGTAGTAGATATGAGACTGTTTTTCCACCTCGGACATGTCAACAGAATCATCTAGTTTATTAGCAGCACGTAAAACTTCGATACGGGAAGTTGTAAGAAAATCAAGATCTTCCAGAGTTGCAATTTTGTAATCCAAAGATGTCTACCTCCTTTGATGTGAAATGTGCTAATTTATGAAGAATTTTAGTCGTTATATTTTAAACCATAGTAGTCCATATATTTTTTAAAATGATCCTGACAGGTAAGAATCGTATCTGTGAGATAGCCCTTTTCATTATTCCATTCCTTCAAGCCTCTGTAGTAAAATTCCTTTATTTCATCTTCGACAATAAAAGGAGTAATACCATTTCTAAGGCATTCTTTAAACATTATAAGCCTTCCTATTCGACCGTTCCCATCTTGAAAAGGGTGTATTTTCTCAAATCTATAATGGAATTCTATTATATCGTCAATCGTATTTTCTTTGGACATATTGTATTCATGGATAAGCTCTTTTATTGATGTTGAAACCTTTTCAGGAGCAGTTGTTTCTAAGCCTCCAACTTCATTGGCAAGTCTTTTGTAATCTCCAACGGCAAACCAAGGTTTTCTACTGTCAGAGGTACCTGATTTAAGAACAAGATGAAGCTGTTTGATGAAGCTTTCGGTCAATACGTAGTTTGCTTGTTCAATAACTAAATCAATACATCGAAAGTGATTAACCGTTTCTACAATATCATCTACGTTAATAGAATCTTTTTCTACGCCAATTGTGTTGGTTTCATAGATGTATCTTGTTTCGTCATGTGTAAGGCGACTTCCCTCAATATGATTAGAATTATATGTGAGTTCAATTTGAATTTTGTGATAAATACCGCCTGTGATTCCAGATTCTTTTTCCATCTTAAGGCGCGAAAGAAGATTAGTCGGTATTTTCCCTGCTCGCTGCTTCCTAGTGGGTTTATTTGCGTCGGAAGGAATAGCCCATGAACCATTTTTTATCATAGCTCCAGGAATTCTTCCAGTAGTACAATAGTTTCTTACACTTCTTTCTGATATATTCCATTTTTTCGCAGCGTTTGTAACATCTATATAAGTCATACTTTTCTCCAAACAAAATATATTCCCTATAGTTACAGAATAATTATAGCATAATCGGCAAAATAAAACATCGATTTGAGGGCGGAAAATCAAAGATATTTTGCCGAATGGCTTTCGGAAACAGTAATGACTTAGCAATCCTAATGTGCTATAGTAACCCTATAAACAAAAGTAAAAGGAGGATTATTATGGCACAGAATAAATACGCAGGTACTAAGACAGAAAAGAACCTTTGGGAGGCATTTGCAGGAGAGTCAATGGCTCGTAATAAATATACATATTTTGCATCGGTTGCTAAGAAGGCAGGATATGAGCAAATAGCAGCTCTCTTTCTTAAGACAGCAGACAATGAGAAAGAGCACGCAAAGCTTTGGTTCAAGGCTCTTGGCGAGGTAGGTGACACTCCTGAGAATCTTCTTCATGCAGCTGAAGGCGAAAACGCAGAGTGGACTGACATGTACGAACGCATGGCCAAGGAAGCTGAAGAGGAAGGCTTTAACGAATTAGCTGCACAGTTCAGAGGCGTTGCAGCAATCGAAAAGCTCCACGAAGAGCGTTACCGCAAACTCCTCCACAACGTAGAAGCTATGGAAGTATTCAAAAAGAGCGGCGTAACAATGTGGGAATGCCGCAACTGTGGTCACGTCGTAGTCGGCACCGAAGCCCCTGAGGTATGCCCAGTCTGCAATCACCCACAAAGCTTCTTCGAAGTGCATGCCGACAACTATTAAACCAACTCACACTACTTAGAACAAACGCGGGACCCCGGCAGCCCAACCCATGTGGTCGCCCCGGTACCCGCTCTCTTTATGCCCCTCCCCATCACCGGGCTGACGTCGTACAAGATTATGATTTTCTAAAATGCTAATACCACCATCTTTATTTGTGGGTGTGCGTTCAACTATTTACAATTCTGTCAGGAATTTTATGTCCCTGGTCGGACACGATATTTATTCACAAGAAATGCTTCCACGTGCCTTGCCTTAGGAGTAATTGCGGCGCATTGGAGTGAGCCTAGTGAAATAGAAATAGTCTTTTGCTTTGATTGGGCACGAGGCGCCACGGACGGCGCCGAGAGCGCGAAGGTGAAACGGACTGAACTAGAGCGCGGTGCCCAATCAGACAAAAGCTATTTCGTTATTTCACTTTGCAAATGGATTTGCGGGGCAATTACCCTAAGACAAGGTAGTGGAAAGCATTTTTAAGATTTCGCAAGTGTCCGTCAGGGACACAACATTCCCTTCGAATTGTAAAATCGACGAACGCACACCCATAGATGGTGGTATTTTAGCATTAAGAAAATCTATAATCTTGACTCAATTGTCAGCCCGGTGATGGGGAGGGGCATAAAGCGAGCGGGCACCGGGGCGGAAGAAGAGAATAGAGCTGCCGGGGTCATGAAGTTTGCTTCCAACCGGGAGTTTTTTTGATATAATGGATGAATGGAGCATTACAAATTCTTTCAGAATCGAGAATGTGAATATTTCCCATGTCATGAGACAGACAATCCGGAGGATTTCAATTGTCTGTTTTGTTATTGTCCGCTTTATTGTTTGGGGGACAAGTGTGGCGGTAATTTTTCCTATACCGATGGTGGGATAAAGTCGTGCGTTAATTGTCTGCGACCACACATACGTGACAACTATGATGACATCAACGCTCAATTTTCTAAGATAGTTGAGGTTATGAAAAGCAGTGAAACACAAGATAGTCAGGATTAGTCCAGAGTATTCTGATATAGACGATATAATCAAGCAATACCACTTTAGTGAGGATGATAGGTCCAAAATCAAATCCTTGTACCAGAGGCATTTTGCTAGCCCGCAGGTGCAAATGGACTATGCGATAAACCCAAAGCTAGATGGTATCGATTTGACGGATTATGCAGTTGCTATCCTTACCTTGGGTAGCGAAATCGATGAGATCATAAACGACTACATGGCAAATCAGCAGATTATGGAGACTTACATTTTAGATGCCATCGCAGTCAAGATTCTATCTCGTTCGTACAAATCTCTTGTGAGGGACATTAATACCTATAGTGGCAAGACGGTTTCTTCGCTGGAGTTTATAGGAAACAAATATCCTATGGAGCTGACGAAGGAGATACTTGATTTACTAAAGCCAGCTGGGGTATCCATGAACGAAAGCTATATGCTCAGTCCATTGAAATCGGTTTGTCTGGTGCTACCTCTCTACGAGGGAAGTGCAGTAGGCTACGACAATGTGGAAAACATCTGCAATACTTGCAGTAGTTGTGGAAATCTCAAATGTATTATGCGAAAATCATAAGGCAAATAATATTTCTGATAGAAGATTTTCTTCTGCAGAAAAATAATAAAAGAAAAATTTCAAATCAGTTTATGATTTGAAGAGAGGGAAGAGATGAAGAATAATAACATGAATATTGTGGATGCAATGGAAAATCGTGACAAAATAATTGTCCAAACTAGTATAGTAGGAATCATTGCAAATCTTTTCTTGGCAGGATTCAAGGCGGCGGTAGGACTTCTGTCACACTCTATCGCTATAGTTTTAGATGCGGTAAACAATTTGTCTGATGCACTTTCATCGGTGATTACTATTGTGGGTACCAAGCTTGCCAACAGACTTCCGGACAAGAAGCACCCATTAGGCTACGGTCGAATCGAGTATTTAAGTGCAATGATTGTGGCGGCAATCGTGCTCTATGCCGGCGGTACATCACTTGTTGAGTCAATCAAAAAGCTTATCCATCCTGAGAAGGCGGATTATTCTACAGTAACTCTTGTGATTATAGCAGTTGCGATTTTAGTAAAAATAGTTCTTGGACGATTCGTCAAATCAAGAGGTGAAAAGGTTAATTCCGGAGCGTTGATTGCATCGGGAGCAGACGCCAGCTTTGATGCAATTCTATCAGCATCTGTTCTTGCATCAGCATTAATCTACGTGTTTACGGGGGTTTCTCTTGAGGCAATCGTAGGTGTTGTCATTTCAATATTCATCATCAAATCAGGTATCGAAATGCTTCAGGACACCTTGGATGATATCCTTGGAGTTAGACCAGACAGAGATATGTCTATTGGAATCAAGCGCTTGATTTGTGAGGAGCCAGAGGTTCGCGGCGCCTATGATTTGATAATTAACAACTATGGGCCAAATCGAAACTATGCATCAGTTCATATCGAGGTTCCGGATACGATGACAGTTGAAGAGTTGGATGTTTTGACACGTCATATAGAGGCAAAGGTCTATAAGGAGACAGGAGTTATCTTAACAGGTGTTGGAGTATATTCATATAACACCAAGGATGATGAAGTATCGAAAATACGAAACAAGGTCGTGGAAACAGTAATCGCCCATGACTTTGCTTTGCAGATGCATGGATTTTACGTTGATATTCAGACAAAGCAGATGCGATTTGACGTTGTATTTTCCTTTGAGATAGACGCATCTGAAGGAATCGAAATAATTATGGGTGAGCTAAAGGCTCTATTCCCAGAGTATAATGTGCAGATAGCACCTGATGTAGATGTTACGGATTAAATACATGCTAGAGGACGTGCAGATTTGATAGCAGAGAATATTTTAGCAAAATACAATAACAAGATTTCATCAATAGGATTGGCCCTTGTTCAAAATGAGCAAGGGCTTAGTTTGACTGATGGCGAGCTCTCTATAATGGCAGACTTTAGGGATATGCTGCCTCGTCTTAGACAAAGCAATCTTCAAAATGAAATGCTTGTAAAGGCGGCTCGAATTAAGGGTGAAGCCATGCCCCAAAAGCTGATAGATGCCACGGCTGGCTTTGGGGAGGATTCCTTAATTCTTGCGGCAGCAGGCTTTCAGGTGGAGCTTTACGAGTTTGACGAGGTGATAGCAGCTTTACTTGCTGATGCTATGGAGAGGGCCACTCAAATTCCAGAGCTTAAAGAAATAGTTTCAAGGATGACTCTAAGAAGTGAGGATAGCATAGTTGCTATGAAAAACCTTAGCTATCGCCCAGATATAGTCTTGCTTGACCCAATGTTTCCAGCTAGAAGTAAGAGCGCATTAATCAAAAAGAAGTTTCAACTTTTGCAAAAGTTAGAAAGTCCGTGTTCATCGGAACAGGAGCTGTTATATGCTGCAAAGGCAGCTGAGCCAAGGCGTATAGTAGTGAAGCGTCCTCTGAAGGGACCATTTTTGGCGGAGATTAAGCCGAGCTATAGTCTGACGGGGAAGGCGATAAGATATGATTGTTTTTCTTTTGGATAAAGAATATGGCACAATTGTAACCAATTTATACACTTTTTTCACGAAATGCCCTTATTTATGTAGTAACCTTATAGATGTGAGGGAACGCACATGGAGGGGATAAGATGAAAAGGGCTAGACGAAGAACTGTAAGATCTAAGGTAACACGTCGAGTTGTTATCGCTCTTTTAGTTACAATATTTCTCATTTCCACAGTGAATTTAATATATATGTCCCGCCGAGTTATGAAAGAACAGCGAGTTGAACTAGGACTTGCCACAGAATTGTGCGCAAGCCAAATCGATTCATGGGATAAAGAGATGAAAGGCATTACCGAGGGTATTGCCAATTCTTTGGTTGCAAAAAAGTCCATGGCGGAAGAGGATATTAGACCGCTAATTGATTTAGTTGCAAGCCAGCATCAAGAATTGTTCTTTGTATATGTAGCAACAGAAGAAGGAAATATGTATATGGCTCGTGGTGTTCAGTATGCAAAGAATGTGGATGTTAGGCAGCGTGTTTGGTACAAGGAGGTCAAAACGCTAGGCCATACTATAGTTACCAACCCGTATATGAGTGCTACTAGACCAGATGTTATGCTTGCTACTGTAGCGACTCCGATTTTTATTGATAACAAGTTTGTAGGTGCAGTTGGTGTTGATGCTTCGGTTAGCACAATCAATGACTTCTTAAATTCAATAGATTTTGAAAATGGTGCTTATGGATTTTTGCTTGATAGCAACAAAAATGTTGTTGTTCACCAAAATGAAGACTTCAATCCAAAGGGCGATATAATGGCATCTGCAGATGATGTTATGCCAGAGTTGAAGGCTATTATAGATAATCCAGGCTCTAACATCGAAGTGGAAAAGGATTATCGCGGTGAGATGATGGTGTATTCTACTGCTCGTCTAAACGAGAGCCAATGGATAATAGGCGTAGCCTATCCGCAAAACAATATAAGTAAACACGTTGACCGAGGAATAAGAATTAGCTTGTTTGTTGCTTTGGTTTGCATTATTATAGCATCACTTGACATGGCTCATATCATTAAGAAGGTACTTCGACCAATAGAAAAGATTAATCCTGTCATGGATAGAGTTTTGGAAGGAGATTTTACTACGAAGGTAGATTTTGGTGCTTCAGATGATGAGATTGGAGAGCTGCAATTCAAGGTGGCAAGTATCTTAAATACAGTTTCAGATATTATCGAACAGCAGAAGTATGTGTTAGGCGAGATGGAAAAGGGCAACCTGATGGTTGAAGATATCGATCAGATGCCAGGTGACCTTAACGAAATTTCCCAGTCGGTAAACTCTATAAAAGAAACTTTTAACGACATAATATCTGATATACAGTTTTCAGCAATCAATTTGCAAAGTTTTGCAATGGGAATAAATGAGTCCAGTGACCTAGCTGAGATGCGAATGGTATTCGAGGAGCTTTCAGCGGAGGCAAATGCGTTGATGGATAAGACTGCTAAGTTTAAAACTGCAATTAGGACGCCTGAAGACAAAATGCTTGAAGAAACCATGTCTAAAGATGAATAAGGAGGGAACCCAATTGAGTGAAGAGTTCAAAGAGTACATCACCTTCATGGTAAAAACAAAGGATGGCAATGAGGTGGAAATGGCAGTTATCGACCAGTTCGAGTTTGAGAACAAGGGATATGTGGCAGCTGCATTAGTTGACGGTGATACAGTGAGTGATCAGGGATGTTATATCTATCGTGTCAAAGTTGGAGAAGATGATTTTAAGGTTGAGAAAATAACAAATCAAATTGATTACAATCGAGTTGCAGAAGCTTACTTGGAAATGAAATAAGAATTCCTTGCATATGGCTATATGCAAGGGTATTCTTTATGTAAGGGTGTTTTTTGTTTGAGGAGGAAGTATGGAACTGAAGGATAGACAAATTTTTGAGAGAAACAAACTAGCATTTAAATTTGGCGGCATTATTCAAGGATTTGAACTTATATCAACCGTACTCTACAGGGCTGATAGAGTAGGCTGGGTTGATACTATCTTTATGGTTATCTGCCAAGTGCTTATCGGAATTTTCTTTGTGATAAGCTACACATCTATAGGTCGTAAAAGGGCAATGGGCAAGTACCTGATGATGGGTGCTTTGATGGCGAGCTACTTTATAGTAATGCTTGGCTCAGTGCATGTGCCATATCTATGGGCCTTCGGCCCGGGTCTTTTGATGCTTGTGCTTTTGTTTGCTGACGTAAAGCTTACGCTGATAACAGCAGCAGTATTAGTGGGCATCAACGTTTTATATATTCCACTTTTTATAAAATTCTCTGTTGAGGTTGCGGCTAGAATTAATATGGTCATGACCGATGCAATGTTTATTCTTTTGATTGCTTTTATGGCAATCTTTTATGTGCGTCTTAATAGTCGTCAAAATCAAGAATCCCTCGAGGAAATCGAAGGGGCTGCCGCTATGCAGGAGGAGCACGCCAAGACAATTCAATCTATCAGTGCAAATATTGCTAAAAAGCTTGAGGACGCCAACGATGCAATGGAGGGATTGTCTACAAAGGTAATATCTACGGCGGAGTCGGCTGAGCAGATTTCTCAGTCAATCAATCTTACTGCTGATGCGATTCAAACTCAGACGGCGATGAATTCAAACATTACAGAATCCCTTGATAATATCGCTCATCAGTCTCGTGCAATGCTCAATAACGCTGATGAGGTTACGGAAAATATAAGTGATGGTAACACACTTGTTGAAGAGCTTAGAGTTAAATCTGACGAAACTTCAAAAATTAACGAAGAGACCGCCGAGATGACGTCTCAGCTTCAAGAGTCTGCGGGAACAGTTAAGGATATCGTTGGAACTATCCTTAATATCTCTAGTCAGACCAATCTTCTTGCACTCAACGCTTCTATCGAGGCGGCTAGAGCAGGCGAGGCAGGCAAAGGCTTTGCAGTTGTTGCCGACGAAATCAGAGCGCTTTCAGAGCACACCAAAGAATCAGCAGAGGAAATCTCCGCTACAATCGATGATTTGATTAGCAAGGTTAATACTGCATCCTTAAATATGCAGCGTTCAGTAGATTCTTCTAGCCAGCAGGGCGAGCTGATCGTTGAGACAGGTGATAAATTCAAAGTAATTCTTGAAAAGGTATCTGACCTTACAAGACGTGCATCAGATATTTCTGAAAATGTTGATTCATGTGTAGATGCAAATGCTAAGGTTATGGATGCAATCAGCAACTTGTCTGCTTCTTCACAGGAGGTTGCTGCATCTGCAGAGTCAAGCATTCACGTAAGCCAAGATTGTGAGACTGACATGGAGACAACAAAGAACATATTACACGAGATACTGGAAATTAGCAGATCTAGCGAAAATAATTAGCATAACAGGCGGGAATAATGAGAAGGTTCAAATTCAAACAGGTGGAAAACTACATAGCTCTTTTCAAGAAGATAGCCGAGGGTGTTTTTGCAGAGCTATCCGAGGGCAATCTTGCAAAGGCAAACGAATATCTTCAAACCTGTCAGCAAAAGGCGATAGAGCTTGGAGAGTTTATTGAAAAGGAAGAGGGCTTGGGTCATGCCACCGTTTCAGTTTTAGAAGAGTTTTGCGAGGTGATCTATCAGGTCAACGAAGGAATTCTTGGGGAAGATGGCTTGGCACCAGAGGTGGCAAAGGTTTCCTTGGAAAAGACAGTTGCTCGTATTGCGGCAAGCGCTGCCAAGGATATTGTGATAAACAAGGTGGTTGTGTTCTTGCCTTATAAGGCTAGTATGTGGGATTCCCTGGAGACGGTTTGGGAGAGGAAGAAGGCAGAGCCTAATACTGATGCATACGTAATTCCGATTCCATACTTTGAAAAGAATCCAGATGGTTCTGTAAAGGAAGTAATCTACGAGGGCGGCCAGTATCCGGAAAGTGTGCCGGTGGTGTCATATGAGGAGTTTGATTTTGAGGCAGCAAGGCCTGATGAAATATATATCCATAATCCATATGACGATTTGAATTTTGTCACTAGTGTCCATCCCTTCTTTTACAGTGAAAACCTAAAGAAATACACTGACAAGCTTATATATATCCCATACTTCGTGCTGGCGGAGCCAAATCTAGACGATCCTGATGTTGTAGAAAACAACAAGCATTTCGCCCTCACCAAGGGTGTGGTTAATGCGGACGAGGTAATCGTCCAATCTGAGGCTATGAAAGAGGTGTATGTCAGAGCCTTGGTAGGACATTTTGGCGAGGAATCGCGACCTGTGTGGGAAAACAAAATCAAGGGCACCGGTTCACCAAAATTCGAAAAGATTCTTGCTATGAAGGATCAGGATATAGAGATTCCAAAGGATTGGCTCAAGATAATCGAAAAGCCAGATGGAACCCATAAAAAGATAGTTTTTTACAACATCGGCGTTGTCCCAATGCTAAATGCCGAGGACAAGATGGTTGAAAAAATAGAAGATGTCCTTAAGATATTCAAAGAAAATAAGGATGATGTGGCGCTGCTTTGGCGACCACATCCCCTTATGATTTCAACCCTGGAAAGCATGATGCCAGAGCTGGCGGAGCGCTACAAATCCATCGTTGAAAAGTACAAGGCTGAGGGCTGGGGCATCTATGATGATACAGCGGATATGGACAGGTCGATTATTATCAGCGATGCTTACTACGGTGACCAGAGCAGTATTGTTCAGCTTTATGAAAAGCTCGAAAAACCGATTATGATTCAAAACCCAGACGTTTTAAATGCGATATAGACTAGAAAGGGGAGTTAAATGATTGAATTAAATGCTTCAATGATGTGCGCAAATTTTGGACATTTAGCAAGGGAGGTAACTGAGCTAGAGGATGCCAATATAGATTCATTTCACATCGATATCATGGATGGTCGCTACGTGCCAAACTATGCTATGTCTTTAAACGACTTGCGCTATATTGCCAAGTCTACCTTCAAGCCGCTAGATGTGCATTTGATGGTCGAGCATCCAAATAACACAATCGAGGTATTTATCGGTAATCTTCGTAAAGGCGATACTATTTATATTCATCCAGAGGCAGAGTATCATCCTTCTACAACACTCAAAAAGATTATCGATGCAGATATGATTCCAGGGATTGCTATCAATCCTGGCACCAGCGTTGAGACAATTATGGAGATGCTGCAGATTGTTGATAAGGTGCTGGTAATGTCGGTAAATCCCGGCAACGCAGGACAGATGTACTTGCCTTACGTTGGCCAAAAGATAGAAAAGCTTCTAAAGCTCAAGGATGAAATGAACTTTAAGCTGTATTGGGACGGAGCTTGCTCTGCAGACAAGATTTTGACCTATGCACCTATGGGGGTGGATGGATTCGTGCTAGGTACTACGCTTTTGTTTGGACGAGGACGCGCCTACGCAGATATTATTAGCGACATTCGTGAGATGAAATTATAGAGCAATTCGTTTTTACGTAATAAAGGAAGAAGGTGAGAATATGAATATTGCCATTGTACTTGCTGGCGGAATAGGCGCTAGATTAGGGGCGGACATACCAAAGGCATTTGTCCCTGTGCAGCAAAAGCCTTTGATAATCTATTGCCTAGAGGTGTTAAACAACAACAGTCAAATTGACAAGATTCAGATTGTTGCTGCCGAGGATTGGATGGCACAGGTGGAAGAGTGGACCAAGGAATACGAGGTGGCGAAAAAGGTTGTTGGATATTCTATCCCAGGCACCACCAGACAGCTTTCTATTTTCAATGCGCTGACAGATTTAAAGGAAATAGCATCAGATGATGATTTGATTTTTATCCACGACGCCGCAAGACCACTTTTGACAGATACCATAATAGAAGATAGCTTCGCTGTTATTGCAGGCTATGATGGGGTGCTTCCAGTGCTTCCTATGAAGGACACGGTGTATATGAGCAAGAGCGGAACCCAAGTAGATTCCCTTCTAAATCGAGAAGAGATTTTTGCGGGACAGGCACCGGAGACTTTTATTTTTGGCAAATACTATGAGGCAAACAAGAGTCTTGCCGACTCTGGTCAGATAGAAAAGATTAAAGGCTCAACGGAGCCGGCAATCATGGCAGGAATGAAAATTCACTTGATTCCTGGAGATGAAAACAACTTTAAGATAACCACGCAGGCTGATTTAGAGAGATTCAGCGAAATCGTGGGAAAGAGAAGTTAAAAATAATAGAGAGTTTTAGAAAAATCGGAGAGAAGTTTAAGAAAAATGAAAGCATTAATTTTAAAAGATGTAGAAAACATTAGTGTAGAAGAAGTTGAAAAACCGTCCGCTGGTTCAAAAGAGGTATTAGTAAAGGTGGGAGCCTGTGGAGTGTGTGGCTCAGATATTCCAAGAGCCTACCGCGATGGCGCGCACAATATGCCTCTTATTGTAGGGCATGAATTCGCAGGAACTGTGGAAGCAGTTGGCCCTGATGTGGATAACTCATGGATAGGCAAGTCCGTTGGTGTATTTCCACTTATTCCTTGCATGAAGTGTTCTTGCTGCAAGAATAAAAAGTTTGAGATGTGCAAGGACTACTCATATCTTGGCAGTCGCCGAGATGGAGGCTTTGCGGAGTATGCTGTGGTTCCAGAGTGGAATGTGATAGAGCTTCCAAACACTGTAACATTAGATCAGGCTGCAATGATGGAGCCTATGGCTGTGGCAGTCCATGCGATTCGCCAGGGCTTTGGTTTGACTGAATCAGGCGACAAAGAATCACCTTTAAAGACCCATGCGTCTTGGCTTAAGGACAAGACTGTTGCAGTGATGGGGCTTGGGGCAATAGGTCTTTTAGTGACAATGTTCTTAAAGGACTTAGGTATCAAAACCGTATATGCCATCGGTAACAAGGAATACCAAAAGCAAAAGGTTTCGGAGCTTGGTATACCAGCAGACTGCTATTGCGATGGCTACAAGGAAGACGAAATACAGTGGCTACAGGATAAGACAGATGGCGAGGGAGTAGATGTATTCTTTGAATGCATCGGCAAGGCAGAAAGTTACAATGTCGCTGCAGGGAGTGTTACTCCTGGGGGCCGGGTATGTTTGATAGGAAATCCATATGGAGATATGAATCTTGACAGACAGATTTATTGGAAAATCCTTCGCAATCAAGTGACCCTCGTTGGAACGTGGAATTCGTCATTTACCCATGAACCGTCGGATGATTGGCACTACGTGCTTGACAGGCTCCATGCAGGAGCAATCCATCCAGAGAGTCTGATTACTCAGCGCTATGATTTAGAGCATATTATGGATGGCTATGAGCTTATGAGAGATAAGAAAGAACCATATGTTAAGGTTATGATGGAGTAGATATAAACGAGAGACTCTAATTCTAAAAATACGAGTGCTAAAATGAAAATTTTTTGAAATTTCTGCTAACTTGCGCACTTTTTACAGAAAACTTGGTATACTTATACTACTAGCATTTCTTAATAGGAGTATATAATTATAATCTGAATTTAAAGAATTTGGAGGGCTTTTAAATGGGTGCGGATAATAACATTAATATCGAAACCAAGCAGATGATTGAAAGAAATCGACTTGCAAGAATTTGCGGCACAATCACAGTATGTGCATTAATATTTCTTTGTATTAATGCTCTTGGAAGAACAGGGCCAAGTGTTTTAAATATCATTAGATTAGTATTATCTGTAATAAGTGCCATCGCATTTCATATTTTCTATAAAATACTTGGCAAAGAGCACAAATATAAATATGTTGTGACTTTACCAATGGTGGCGCTTTATTTTCTTTATATCTATGTTCCAATTGATTCACACATGTACATATTCATGTATTCAATCATCATGATTGTACTAATATACGGCGAGGCTGGAACGGTTAGGATTGGATGCATAATAGCAAACTTTGGCTTGATTACAGCAGGAATTCAGCAAATTCAGTCTGGCAAGCTTACGATTTACGAATTAATCACTCAAGTAGTATTTTCAGCAATTGCATGTACAAGTGCTTACTTTGTTTGTAGACAGCAGCGTCGACAGACTGGAGAGGTTCTTGATGCTATAGAAGATAGCGCCTCTAGCATTAAGGAGACTTCAGCTACAATCGTTGATTTGGCAGAGCAGCTTAATCAAAAGTTTAACGACGCCAATGCGGTATCAACCAGATTAAATGAAGCGATGGATGCTGCAAGCACATCTGTTGCTGAAATCGTAGAGGGAACTAAAAATACAGCTGAGGCAATCGAAAACCAGACAAGTAAGACATCTGTTATTCAGGAAAGTATTCAGGCTGTTGGAGGAGAGGCAAACTCAATTGATGACGTCTCAAGCCAGGTTGAGACTTCCGTTAATGAAGGTGTCAATTTGATTAATCAGCTTAAGAGTCAGGCTGAGGTAGTGGCAAATATTAATATCGAAACCAGTCAGACTACTCAGGCCCTTAATGATAGTATCCAAGATGTTCAAGCTATCACAGAGACAATTCTTGGTATTTCAAGTCAGACAAACTTGCTTGCCCTTAATGCTTCAATAGAGGCTGCCAGAGCTGGTGAAGCAGGTAAAGGTTTTGCGGTTGTAGCTGACGAAATCCGAGCCCTGTCTGAAAGCACTCGTGAGGCTACAGAAGAAATTTCAAAAATTATCGAGAGGCTTACTTCAGACGCTCGTTCAGCATCAGATGCCATGTCTAGATCGGCTGAGTATGCGAGCAAGCAGAACGAACTGATTGTAGAAACAGGCACAAAGCTTGATGCAATCAAAGAAGGTACAGACGAGCTTCGAGGCGGAGTTGTTCAGGTCAAAACATCCGTTGATGAGGTTATCAAAGCCAACTCTCAGATTATGGATAATATCACAAATCTATCTGCTACATCTGAGGAAGTTGCAGCGGCTGCAGACACAGTAGGCGCAGTGAGTGATGATGCAATGGATGCATTAAAGGATATGAATGATGCATTAGAGGTAATCAGTAATATTTCTAAGAAGATGGAACAAATGGCACTTTAATAAAACGAGGGAGATAAATGGCAAATAGACCAGTATCCAGAAAGAGACATGTTACAGGTTCAGGTTCTGTAAATAGACGTGGTTCTGTGGGTTCAGGACATAGCGCTCACCATGGAGGTGGCTACGGCACTCATAGCGGCGATTCTCACAGAAGCTATGGCGGCGGAGGCTTCGGTGGAGGAGGCTTCGGCGGCTTGAAGGTCATTATTGTACTTATAATTGCATTGCTAGGCGGTGGAGGAGCTCTCTTTGGAGGTCTTGGAAATTCTGATTCCAATCAAACCCAAACATCACCGGCATCGGGGCAAACAAGCTATGGTGATTTGGCTTCAATGCTGTTTGGCGGCGGTGGCGGTACCAATGGTTTTGGTGGCGGCAATGCCCAGTGGAGCAGTAAGAGTAATACCGGTGTATTAGATACGAATGTGGATCCATCTGCAAGGCCTAAATACACCAAGTTAAAAGGGGATGGTAGCGATACCACGACAATCCTCATTTATATGTGCGGTACCGACCTTGAATCTAGGGGTGCTATGGCATCTAAGGATTTGCAGGAGATGCTAAACGCAACCGTTGCAGACAACATCAATCTTATCGTATATACGGGTGGATGTACTGGATGGAAGAACAATACCATCAGCAATCGTACAAATCAGATATATCAGATTAAAAACGGTCAGTTTAATTTGTTGAAGGATAATATTGGCGATTTGCCGATGACTGACCCAAAGACGCTTTCCAGCTTTATTAAATGGGGCGGACAAAACTATCCAGCAGATAGATATGCTTTGATTTTCTGGGATCACGGCGGTGGTTCTGTTACAGGCTATGGTTACGACGAAAAGCATAAAAATGCCGGTTCAATGGAGCTTGGAGAGATTAATAAGGCACTAACAGAGGGCGGTTTAAAGTACGACTTTGTAGGATTTGATGCCTGCCTCATGGCAACAGTAGAGACAGGTCTTATGCTTGATGCTCATAGCGACTACATGATAGCATCGGAGGAAACAGAGCCAGGTATCGGCTGGTACTACACAAATTGGCTCACTAATCTCAGCAAGAATCCTTCTGTTTCTACCTTAGATATAGGTAAGACCATCGTAGACGATTTTGTGGCTCAGTGTGGCAAGCAGTGTCCAGGTCAGAAGACTACTCTTTCAGTGGTGGATTTGGCGGAGCTATCGGCAACAGTTCCAGAGGATTTAAAAAACTTTGCTACAGCAACCTCTGGACTTATCGATAAAAAGGAATACAAGACGGTTTCAAATGCTCGTTCAAGTACGCGAGAATTTGCCCAGTCTAACAGAATAGATCAAATCGATTTGATTGACTTTGCAGTCAAGATGGATACAGATACTAGCAAAGAGCTAGTTAAGTCCTTGAAGGGTGCAGTTAAGTACAACAATACTTCATCTAACATGATTAATGCCTACGGTCTTTCGATATATTTCCCATATCGTCAGACTAGCAAGGTGGACAACATGGTTAACACCTACGGCGAAATCGGTATGGATGAAAGCTATAGTGCGTGCATCCAAAAGTTTGCATCAGTAGAATACTACGGTCAGCAGGCCACAAACAATAACACCAATCCTATGGGAATGCTCCTTGGCTCATCTGGTGGAAATAACGATTTGGGCAGTGCTGATGCAGTGGCTCAGCTTCTGAATATGTTCCTTTCTCAAGGCTCATCACAGAAGTTCCTAGAAAATGGTGTTGATGTTGATACAGCTGCTGAAATCATTGCAAAGGACAACATCGATTCCGATGATATCAAGTGGACTAAGAACGATGTAGGGGACGATATAATCGCTCTTGACGAGGATAAGTGGGACAACGTTCAAAATCTTGAACTTACCATGCTTGTTAAGGATGGCGATGGCTACATCGACTTAGGAAAGGATAATATATTTGACTTTGATGATGATGGAAATCTGATGCAGGCCACCGATAGAAGCTGGCTTGCAATAGATGGTCAGATAGTTGCTTACTATCATCTTGATACAACAGGTGATGAGAATAACTATACAATCACAGGTAAGATTCCAGTTATGCTCAACGATGAACGGGCAGATTTGATTGTTGTATTTACTTCTGACAACGAAAACGGCTACATCGCAGGTGCTACCTACAACTACGACAGTGAAGATGTAGAAGTAATCGCAAAGAACCTCACAGAGCTTAATCAAGGCGATGTAATAGACTTTATCTGTGACTACTACACAGTAAATGGCGACAACGTGGAATACGAGGATACCTATTATCTTGGAGATAAGATGGCAGTTAAAAAGCCGATGAATCAAATTCAGGTTTCAAACCTTGTTATAGAGGATAAGAAGCTTGTATGCGCCTACGTATTTACAGATATCTACGGCAACACAATATATAGCGAGAGCTTTGAGCAGTAATAATTTCTTATAGAATGTGCAGGATAGAAGGATTTTGGATAAATAGCCAGAGTCCTTCTTTTTTTGGAATTTTTTCACATAAATAGCACAAAGGTAATTGAAAAACATAGTAAAATGAATTTATATTCGGAATACTAAAGGGGGGAGCCAAATAGTATAAGGAGGCTGTGGGGATGATAGGAGTTAAGAAAAATTCGGAAGCTAAGGCAAAGCCTGTTGTTGCTAGAAAGGATAGTATTAGAAGAAAGCTATTTTTGGCGACCCTTGCAGTTTCAGCATTGCCACTGATTGTTGCTGTTGCCATTAGTTTTTATTCTTCTAGTAACAAGGCTAAAAGTGACGCGGTAGATATTCTTGAGTGGCAGGGATGGTATTTAAGCTCACAAATCGGACAAGTGATGGAGGGACATAAGCAGGCCCTCGCAGCATTTGCGTCTGCGCCGACAACCATTGATTTCATTAAGGGAAATCTGGTTGATACTTCAGTTATCTTGAAGCATATGAAGGCCGTGAACAAAGAGTTCAATGATGGCAATACGATGGTTATAACAGGCCCTGATGGAATGCAGCTTCTTAGAAGTGATAGCGGTAAACTGGTAGATATCTCAGAACGAGACTACTTTAAAGAAGCCATGGCTGGAAATTTCAATGTTTCCAATGTTATTGTCAGTACCTCATCCGGCGTCAGAATGCTTTGTATTGCGGGACCTATCATAGACCCTGCATCAAATCAGGTTATCGGTGTGGTTCATCGAACCTTCGATTTGAATGTATTTCATTCACTTTTGCAGTCGGAGTGTGACAATGGATTCCTTGTAGATAGAAATTTTGATTTGGCAGCTCATTCTCAGTATTCTATTTCTCCTGAATCAGAGACACCAAACTATGCAGATGCTCCATTTGCAAACTTAGACAAGGAGGAAGGATACTTTGTATCTGATTACAATGGACTTAATGAATATATAATTTACGTCCGTGAACCGATTTCAAACTTCACTCTGTGTGTTGCATATAGCGAGAAGGATATTCTTGCAAGATCGAGACGTAGCGCATATTTTATCATTTCAATCGGTGTATTCTTGTTAATCTTAGGCTCAGTATTTGCAGTACTTTTGGCAAACGGATTTACGAAACCGATACTTGCGGTTAGTAATTCTCTTTCAGAGCTTGCGGATGGTAAGTTTAGACGGATAGAAGGCCATGCAAAACGAAAGGACGAATTTGGTGTAATTGTACGCAATACGAATGGCCTGATAGAAAAACTCGAAGAAATTGTAGGCCATATCAAAGGCACTGCAAGTACAGTTGGTAATTCGTCAGAAAAGCTTTCGAACATGGCTGCGCAGATTGCCGGCTCAGCGGAAGGCGTAACGAATTCAGTTCAGGAAATTGCAATGGGAGCAATTCAGCAGGCAGAAGAAATTCAGCAGGCTGCTGAAAACGTTGGAAAGATTACAGATGCAGTTGGCGGAGTTCGACATTCTGCGGATGACATGCAGGATATAGCATCTCGAATGAAGGGCGCCTCTGAGGCATCGAGCCGTTCTCTTAGCAATCTTCAGGATTCAAGTAGCGAGATGACCAAGAAGATTGAAGAAATCACAAGAACTATCGAGGCTACACAAAAGGCTGTAAGTGATATCAATGAGCAGGTCGAAGGTATATCTGGAATTGCAGCACAAACCAACTTGCTATCGCTTAATGCTTCCATAGAGGCAGCAAGAGCCGGTGAGGCAGGTAAAGGATTTGCGGTAGTTGCTGAAGAGATTAGAAAGCTTGCAGATGATTCTGATAACATGGCCGAGCAAATCCGTAAGGTTATGGATGTTCTTTTGCAAGAGGCAGAGCAGGCTGTTAAAGCAGCAGATTTGGTTAGGGATGGAAATATCGAGCAGCAGAACGCCTTAGGCGAAACCTTAGTATCGGTACAGGGTATGCTATCAGATATTGAAGAAACGGTACTTGGAGTAAGGACGATTGCTGGCGATGCAACAACCTGCGTGGAATCAAATACGGTAGTATCAGAAGCAATGACCTCGCTTTCAGCAATATCTCAGGAGAATGCGGCATCCACTGAAACTACAAATGCAGCAGTAGAAGAACTGTCAGCAACAGTAGCGACATTGGCAGAGTCAGCTCATGGCCTGAAGGATATAGCTGATAAACTCAATGGCGAAATGGAATTCTTTAAATAAAGGTTTATTTATATTTTAAGCAACCATATCGGTACAGAAAGGAGTGCCGCTATGGTTGCTTTTTTACATATCTTCGAGTCTACCGTGTTTTTCGTAGTTTGTGATGCGAGAAGGTTTGTTGGCATCATCTACAAAAACAACTTTAGGTTTGTGATTTTTTGCTTCATCCGCCGCTAGGCTGCAATAGCACATGATGATTACGTGGTCACCAATCTGTACGCATCTTGCAGCTGCACCATTGAGGCAAATCATTCCGCTGCCGCGCTCACCGGCAATAGTGTAGGTCTCGAAGCGATTTCCGTTTTCAACGTCAACAATCTGAACCATTTCATATTCTAAGATACCAGCGGCATCAAGCAAATCCTCGTCGATGGTTATACTTCCAACGTAATCGAGAGCTGCCTGAGTGACAGTGGCTCTATGTATTTTTCCCTTTAACATAGTCAAATTCATAAAACACCTATTCCTTATAGATTTCTAAGCCTTTACTAAACTGCATTTCAATCTTCAACAATGAAGTTGTCTATTAATCTAACCTTTTCGCCGATGTATACCGCTACAGCTGTGAGGATAGGACCGTCAATGGTATCGATTTTCTGAAGCTCGTTCCAGTCTACAATCTCTACGTAGTCAACTCGAGCAAGTGGCTCTGACTCGATAATGTCGGTAACAGCTTTGACAACAGTCTTAACGTCCTTTTCGCCGCCTCGAACCATCTCCTCACCCTTTGTAAGAGCCTTGTGAAGTACAAGAGCTTTTTGTCTTTCTTCTGGGTTTAGGTAAGTGTTACGAGAGCTTTTTGCGAGACCGTCCTCTTCGCGGATGATTGGGCAACCAACGATTTCAATGTTGAAATTGAGATCGCGAACCATGCGCTTTACAATGGCAAGCTGCTGAGCATCCTTTTGACCGAAGTAAGCCTTGTCAGCTTCAGAGATATTGAAAAGCTTGCTGACAACAGTGCATACACCGTTAAAGTGGATAGGTCGGCTCTTTCCGCAAAGCTCTGTGGATAAGGTATCCACACCTACGTAAGAATGGAATCCATCAAGGTACATCTCAGATGGTTCTGGATGGAATATTAAATCAGTGCCAAGGCTTTCACAAAGTTTGCAATCGGCATCAAAATCTCGAGGATATGTTGCCAAATCTTCCTTTGGGCCGAACTGTATCGGATTTACGAAATCAGAAACAATAACTTTGTCACACTCCCTGCGTGCACGCTCAATAAGGCTGGCGTGCCCCTCATGCAAATATCCCATGGTTGGTACAAGACCAATAGATAAGCCTTGCTTCTTCCACTCACGGACATTTTCTTTTACTTCTTTGATTGTTGTAGCTTTAATCATTTTGAAAATCTCCTTTATGCTAACTCTGTCTCGTAATCTAAACTGAGCTTGAATTCTTTGGTAGAGGCGGCACTTTCAACTGCAGCCATAACCTCAGGATCTATTTTGAAATTGTGCTCCTCGGCTGGGAACGCCTTTGATTTAACCTCGGCATCATATTGGCTGAAGGCACGCTTCATTTCTTCACCTATGTTGGCGAAGTGTTTTACAAATTTTGGCTTGAAGCCAGAGAACATACCAAGCATATCTTGATATACAAGAACCTGCCCGTCGCAACCATTTCCAGCGCCGATTCCGATAGTTGGAATAGTAAGCTCTTTAGAAATTAGAGTTGCAAGCTCCTCTGGAACGCATTCCAAGGTAACCATAAATGCGCCGGCTTCTTCTACGGCTTTGGCATCTTCAAGAATCTGAAGAGCGCGCTCGATGTTCTTGCCCTGTACCTTGAAACCGCCAAAGGCATTTATAGACTGTGGAGTTAATCCGATGTGAGCGACCACAGGAATATCCGCATTTACGATAGCTTTGATTTGTTGACAAACTGACGCACCCCCCTCAAGCTTAACAGCTTGTGCATGACCTTCTTTTACAAGACGGCCAGCATTTTTAACAGCATCATAAACTGATGTCTGATAAGACATAAATGGCATATCTGCCACAAGAAATGTATCCTTAAGTCCACGAGAAACGCTAGCGCAATGGTGAATGATATCATCCACGGTAACAGGAAGAGTATCGCTGTAACCCATCATGGTCATCCCAAGGGAATCTCCAATAAGAATTGCGTTAATTCCAGCCTCTTCCATAAGACAAGCTGTAGAATAGTCATAGCATGTTAGCATGCTAATCTTTTCACCTCGTTGCTTCATTTCCTGAAGACTAGTGACTGTGTTTTTCATACAAACCTCCTAGGTATTAAGTATATTTTCCAATTGGCTATAATCTGAATCTGGATGCTTTGCCTTAGCAACTGTAATGGCTTTCTTTGAAAGAATTCGATAAACGTCCTTGTTTTCTGAATCAAGAGCCAGAAGATGTCTGGAAATTGTGCCAACATCGTTTCTTTCTACAGGACCGGTTAAGCCATTAACTGCACCGTGAGCTAAAACCTTATGTACATTTCCAAGAATCAACGGCTCGATTGCCTTATGCAGCATCTCGTCAGAAAGACCACATTTTGCAAACTCTTCCTGGGCAGCAGCCATAAGAGCTACTACAAGATTTGAGCCGAAAACTGCAGCAGCATGATATCGAGTTTTATTCTCGGCATCAATCTCACCTACAGTAAGACCCGTGTTTTTTAGAAATGCTTTCATAGTTGGTAAGCACTTGCTACATCCTTCGATTGTAAATAAAGCTTTAGGAAATTCCTGGTATGAATCGTATCTATCAGATACAGCCAGTAATGGATGGACTGAGAAACCAAACGCTCCTGCCTTCTCAATACCTGAAAAGATTTTTGAAGATAATGAACCACTGCAATGACATATCATTTTTCCGGCAATGTTTAAGTCTTTAATCTGATCCCAAACAACGCCAATGCAATCGTCAGGAACAGTGATAAAAACCACATCGCTTTCTTCAATTAATGTCTCTAAATTTGAAAAATAATTAGATTTGGTAAAATCGGCTGCAGAAACAGCTGATTCCATAGAACGGCTATAGAAGCCGATGACTGAAACGCCCTTACTTGCCAAGTGCTTGCCCAAAGAGCAGCCCACCTTGCCGGCGCCAACAAATCCTACCTTCATGACATCACCTCCTTAAAAATGAGGGAACAGTCTCGTTCCTATAGATACGAGCATTGCCACTAGGCCATATCTTTAAAATTTAGAAGCTCTACGGTATAGTTTCGTCCCGAATACCATCCGTCGCCACTATAGCACTACAAATCCCCAAAGTAAACCCATGTACATCCATAAAAACAAACCGCCTCCCATATACTTTGCCGCCCTGGCCCTCCTTAAGCACCCCTAGCCCCGGCCCCCTCCAACTGCCACCAGCAGGGTGCACCTTCATTACAATTGAGCTATGATTGTAGATTTTCTTAATGCCAAAAGGGAGCTTCTATCGGGTGTCCGGGCGTCGATAAATTTCCCGATTTGCAAGCTTGTCGCAGTAAATCGGGAACTCGACCTGCCCATCAGCGGAGCTGATTTTCAATGGGCAGGTCTCCTTATTACAATTCGAAGGGAATGCTTTGTCCCTGGCGGACATGTTTAAGATTACAA
>JAEEGJ010010291.1_pt1 | contig 24473 bp, 19 predicted proteins | sample 8958761 | NCBI WGS metagenome assembly JAEEGJ01 (sample SAMN16246546, study PRJNA631951) | gut metagenome | biome: gut microbiome; feature: rumen; material: RS-attached | host: Bos | place: Iran: Karaj | collected 2018-10 | reverse complement strand
TAGTGGCCACTGAAGAAACTGCTTTCTCTACCATCTGCCAACCCTCACATTACGATGATGGTATCTACGAACCTTTACTTACAAATGCAACTCACCTAAAGGATGTCTTTGAGTTGGTTTTGTCACAACCTTTAGCGTCCAAACAATATGCCGTTTCTTTGGACGATTGGTCGCGTAGCCGCTATGCACCGACGCCCACTATCATTGAAGCGGCTCGTTCGCTCTATCTCAATCATAGCGTAGAGAACATCACCAAAAGCGAAGCAGAAGGTGCGCAGTTAGAGACGACCACACGTTATGTGCGTCAAGTCATTCGTGACACTAAAGCCCGTGGCGGAAAGAGTATCTGTTTCGTTACCGGTGTGCCGGGAGCCGGAAAGACATTAGTCGGTCTGAACGTTGCCGTACAACAGGAAGACCAAGACTTAGCGGTTTATCTGTCCGGCAACGGGCCTTTAGTACAAGTGCTGACAGAAGCCCTCACGCGTGACAAACAAGCGCAAGAGAAAGAAAAAGGAAATAAAATCACCAAAAAAGAAGCAGAACGCGAAGTAAAGCGTTTTATCCAGATTATCCACCGTTACCGCGATAACATGCTCAGTAAAGTGAAAGTGGTGAACGGTGCTCTGGAGATTGACCCCACAAAGGAATTAAAAGACCAAGAAGCCGGTTATGGAGAGGTGGAGAATATCGCTATTTTCGATGAAGCGCAGCGTTCGTGGGACAAAGAACACATCGCGAATTGGCTGAGCCGTAAGAAAGGTTTCGCGAACTTCCCCATGTCGGAAGGTGAGTTCCTTATTTGGTCTTTGGATCAGCGACCCGATTGGGCGGTTATCGTTTGTTTGGTCGGCGGAGGACAGGAGATCAACACCGGTGAAGCAGGAATAGGAGAATGGATACGTGCTCTCAATGAGACCTTCCCCAAATGGAAAGTCTATATTTCTTCTCAGCTCACAGCTAAAGAATACGCAGAAGGAAAAGTCTCCGAACTTCTGGAGAATAATCCCAACAAAACTTTCTCCGACGACTTACATCTGGCAGTTTCGATGCGTTCGTTCCGTGCAGAGAGCCTATCGAATATGGTTCATTATCTGCTCGATGGAGACGCAGAGAATGTCCGGAAGATCTATGCCGACATAGCCGACCGATACCCGATTGCATTAACGCGTGACCTGTACAAAGCCAAAGAATGGTTGCGCACTCATGCACGAGGAAACGAACGATACGGTCTATTGGTTTCCTCTAAAGCCTATCGTCTCAAACCGCTTGCGATTGATGTCCGCTGCAAGCCCGACACGGTACACTGGTTCTTAGATGATATCAATGATGTGCGTTCGTCGCTATTCTTGGAAGATGCAGCCTCAGAGTTTGATGTACAAGGACTTGAACTCGATTGGACGTGTGTGGTATGGGATGGCGATTTGCGCTACACACCGAACGGATGGAATTTCTTTGAATTCAACGGAGGTAACAAATGGAATAAAATTCAAAAGTCCGATCGCCAATCCTATCTCATTAACGCCTATCGTGTTCTTCTCACTCGTGCCCGTCAAGGAATGGTCATCTGCGTTCCCGAAGGCGCGCCCGATGATCACACTCGCCTGTCTGAGTTCTACGATGACACATATAACTATCTGAAAAGTTTAGGAATAGAGGAAATATAAATGGCACTTTTCGATAAAATATTATCCTTTTTCAGGAAAGCGGAAGAACCGGCTCAGCCTCAGCCCACTTGCGAGGAGCATCGGGCTATCTTGGCCTTTGAAAAAGACTTGGATTTCTTTCTGCACGAGGATGATTTCAAATCTCGAAAAGAGTATCAATATCTATGCGATAAGCATCATCCAATATTTCGTACAATAGAGGAATTGCGTCGAACAAATACCTTAAATTACTTCTGTGAGAACAATCAGATTCCCATTGAATTAGTCCATACATTTATAGAGCATTATCGGGATTTAGATGGCGAATCGCAATTAATGGCTCTACATAATGAAGAGTACATAGCTCATCACCTCAAAAAGGAGAAGTCTTATCTTGATTCTATCTTGCACGCTGTTGATCCCAAAATCCGCCTTGACGAAGAGCAAAGAAAGGTTGTTCTTTCTGACGATGACTATACCTTGGTAGTTGCCGGAGCAGGAGCTGGTAAAACAACTACCGTGGCTGCAAAGGTAAAGTATCTAGTAGAGAAACAAGGAATCAAACCTAATGAGATATTGGTAATATCCTTTACCAACAAGGCGGTGGGCGAGTTGCAAGAAAAGATCAATGGACAACTAAATATCCCTTGCCCAATTACCACATTCCATAAAACCGGCTATGCCATTTTGAAGCGTCAAGACAACGATTTGTCCGCAATCAAGACGGAAGGTTTTAGATATGAGGTTATCAATAATTATCTCAAGAGCTCCATTTTGCAATATCCGGAATTGGTTGATAAACTAATCCTTTTCTTTGGCAGTTATTTTGACGCACCTTATGAGGGAGATGATCTCAGCACGTTCTTCAATTACTTAACAAAAGCAGATTTCTCTACACTCAAAGGAAACATACAAGATTATTCGGCGGACGTTATCTCTGAACGAGAAGACAAAGTGCGTACAATCAATTATGAAAAACTGCGTTCTGCGGAGGAAGTAAAAATCGCCAACTTCTTGTTCATGAACGGAATAGAATATGAGTATGAAAAACCATATCCATATAATATCCAAGGTTCGATGAAAGTATATACCCCGGATTTCACCATTACTCAAGGCGACAAGGTGGCGTACATAGAGCATTTCGGTATTACAGAAAGCGGAGAAAACAATCGTTATAGCCAAGAGCAATTAGAGAGATATAAGAATGCGGTTAACGATAAAATAATACTGCATAGACGTCATAAAACAGATCTTATTTATACCTTCTCACAATATAATGATGGAGTGCCATTCCTTGCCCACTTGGAGCAGCAATTAAAATCTCATGGATTTGTTTTATCGCCGCTTTCTTCTAAAGAAGTTTTCGAGAGAATAGTAAGTACTGAGGAAAACAAGTATATTGCTCGTTTGACGTATCTCATTAGTACATTTATTCAGAATTTCAAAACCGATGGTAAAGTGCTGGATGACTTCCAACGATTTAGAAACGGAAGTGTTAATGAGCGAAGCAAGCTTTTCCTAACTATCTGTGAACAATGCTATTTGGAATACGTTAAACGCCTCAAGGAAGAGAATGCGATTGATTTCGAAGACATGATCAATGAGTCGGCTCGAATCATTCGAGACGAACAACTCCGTGGTGATAGATTGGAGTTTAAGTACATCATTGTGGATGAGTACCAAGATATATCTCGTCAGCGTTTTAACCTAACTCTCGAATTAAGCAAACTCTGTAATGCCAAGATAATTGCAGTGGGAGACGATTGGCAGTCTATTTACGCTTTCTCCGGCTCTGACGTGTCATTATTTACCTGTTTCAAAGATACTTTCGGATATGGCTCTCTCTTAAAAATCACGAATACGTATCGTAATGCGCAAGAGATTATTGACATAGCCGGCAATTTTGTGCAGAAGAATACCGCTCAGATAACCAAAGATCTCATTTCTCCAAAACACATAAAAGATCCTGTTATCATTGAGACATACACGGAGAATGTGGATAGGAAACAATATGAAGGAAAAGGAGGAAAATTCTTCTTGGTTGGAGAGACGGTAGAACGTATCATGAAACAGATCTTTGATGAGAATCCCAAATCATCAATACTTATTCTTGGACGATATGGCTTTGATGCAAGGAACTTAAGTAAATCTGCCGACTTTGAATATAATGAAAAGATGGGCTCTGTCGTGTCTAAAACATTCAAGGATTTGGCATATGAGTATATGACTGTTCATAAGTCGAAAGGTCTTGGATACGATAATGTAATCATCATAAATGCATTAGATGCCAAATTTGGTTTCCCGTCAAGAATAGAAGACGATCCTGTATTGAAATTTGTGGTGCATGAAGATGATACTATTGAATTTGCTGAGGAACGCAGATTATTCTACGTGGCTTTGACGCGTACAAAAAACAGGGTGTATATTGTGACTCCCCAACAACGTCCGTCGCCTTTCGTACGGGAATTAGTTCACGATTATCCTAATGTGGTTGTACATGGACAACTTGACGAGAGTACAAACAAGGATTTCAGCAACACCAAATTCTGTCCTGTTTGTGGATATCCAATGCAACTTAAGTACAATAAGGTGTATAAATCTCGGTTGTGGTTATGTATGAACGAACCGGAGGTTTGCGGTTTTATGACAAACGATAGACGAGGAGGCATAATGACTATCCTTAAATGCGAATGTTGTAAGGATGGGTACATGATTGTTAAAACATCCACAGATCCAAATAAGCAACCTTTCTTGGGATGTACCAACTACAAACCGAATGGCGCCGGTTGTAATAATATGATACCATTAAAGTTTTATAAGCGATACATGCCTGACAATATGTTATCGCTATATGAGGCTCGAATAGAGGAAGAAAAAAAGCAAACGAAACTGGTATCAAAAACAAATGTAAAAAATCCTTAAATTCATTCGATATGGACGAAAGAGACAAAATATTGATGGCCCAAGATTGGGTTCGCAAGTTAGCAAATGGCATCAATCCTCTTACAGGAAATGCTGTCAAAGAAGATGATGTGGTAAATAACGTACATATCTCGCGTTGCCTTTTTTACGTGGCGGATTTGTTGGGAAAACATACAGAGAGAAGATCAAGATCTAACTCTTCAAGAACAATTCCTTTTACAGCTTCTGCTGTACAAAAAGAGAAATATAATTATGTAGATGCTATATCCATCTCTGCATTTGCACGAGAAGTAGAGAAGTTGCTTCCCGAAAATATGCAAACTTTAGGCTATGCGTTGATGACTAACTGGCTTGTAAAGAAAGGTTTACTAACGGAAAGTGAGCCCGATACGAATGGCAGAACTTACAAAATTGCGTCCCAGAAAGGAAAAGAATTCGGCATATATTCCGAAGATCGCGAAAGTGAAGGAAGAGGACACTATCTCATTACTCTCTATAACCGGGAAGCTCAGAAGTACTTGCTTGAGCATTTGGAAGAAATATCACGCAAATAACCCACCTCATGTTCTGTCCACATAATCACATAGATTGCCCTTGTACAAAGGATTGCCCGCGGCACGGGCATTGCTGCGCATGCATCGCGCATCATAAAGCCGCAGGGGGTAAGTTGCCGGCATGCTTGAAGGGGATAGAATGGGTGTAATAAAATAAGTTCACATTTCCCGAACGCGAAGGTGATAGATTCTGGCACTTTTTTGACTTATATATGGAGGGGTATATATAAACACGAATCTATTAACACAAAAACGTAAATGAACAAAGAATGATGCGGAGAAAAAACGACCCATTCGCCGCAAAAGTGCGGAGATTAGGCACGATTTTTGTTGCAAGATATAGAAAACAAATACACTATGAATACCGTTTATCTATGGCAAAATGACAGGTTTCCCCGTTTCGAATGGGATGCCGATGCGCTGCTATTACCTTTAGGCGAAGTACACACCTTGCAAGGGCAGTTGCTGGGACGCATGTCTGCGCTGGGCTTTGAAGGCCTTGCGCAACAGGTGGAAGCCGTCACACAGGAGATCATTGGTTCATCCCAGATAGAAGGTGTGACGCTGAATGCCGATAGCGTACGAAGCAGCGTTGCACGGCATCTGGGATTAGAAACGGCGGGCAATGAGCGAAGTGACCATTATACCGAAGGGGTGGTGAATGCGATGATGCAGGCCACACAAGCATTTGCGGCTCCACTTACTGCGGAACGGATGTTTGGATGGCATGCCGCTTTCTTCCCGACCGGTTATAGCGACGGCTACAAGATAACGGTTGCTAACTGGCGTGTTGGAGACGAACCGATGCAAGTGGTTAGCGGACCTATGGGCAAAGAGAAAGTGCATTTTGTAGCTCCGTCAAGCGATATGGTTCCGGCAATGATGGAACAATTCACCGCATGGTGCAACACCCCGAAGGACACCGACCCGATACTGCGTGCGGCTATAGCACATTTATGGTTCGTAACAATCCATCCTTTTGATGATGGCAACGGACGCATGGCGCGCACCATTACCGAGATGATGCTTGCACGTGCGGACAACAGCAGCCGGCGTTTCTATAGCCTTTCGGCAGAGATAATGAAGCAGCGCAAGGAGTATTACGATGCGTTGGAACAAGCGCAGAAAGGCTCAATAGATATCACGCTTTGGTTACTATGGTTTGTAAAAACATTGCATAATGCACTGCTCTTTTCGTTGCAGACAACCGACCGAGTACTGCAGAAAGCATCTTTCTGGAGCGAACACAAAGAGACAGAACTGAACGAACGGCAACGGAAAATCATCAATCGGCTATGGGATGGTTTCGAAGGCAAACTGACTACGCAGAAATACGCCAAGATCAATCATTGCTCGCAAGACACAGCGCTGCGTGACATACAATCCTTGATAGAAAAAGGCATTCTCCGCAAGACTGATGAGGGCGGCCGTTCCACCAATTACGAACTAATAGAAAAAAAGTTGCTTTTGAAGTGATAGATTTTCGGTCTTTTTTGACTTATATATGGAGGGGTATATAAAAACACGAATTGATTAACACAAACACAACGGATAACAGATTATCAAATATATGTCCAAACAACTACAAATACGCAACTCCACAGCAGAGTTCTTGATCTTCCAAGCCGAAGAAAAAGCACAAGGTGTACAAGTCTTTTACAAAGATGAGACCATCTGGGCAACGCAAAAAGCCATGGCTACGCTTTTTGATTGCTCAACAGATAATATTGGTGTGCACCTGAAGAACATCTTTGAGAGTGGCGAATTAGACAAAGATTCAGTTACCGAGAAAATTTCGGCAACTGCCGCAGACGGTAAGAATTACCTTACGCAATTCTACAAACTCGATGCCATCATCTCTGTCGGCTACCGTGTGAATTCCATACGAGCGACCCAGTTCCGGCAATGGTGTACTGCGGTATTGCGGCAGTTTGCTATCCGCGGCTATGTTATCGACAAGAAACGTATGGAGAACGGAGCCTTCATCAGCGAGGATTACTTCGAATACCTGTTAGCTGAGATTCGGGAGATTAGGCTCTCCGAGCGACGTTTCTATCAAAAACTCACGGATATATATGCTACGGCTATTGACTATAACCTCGACGCGCCCACTACGCGCGAGTTCTTCGCGAAAGTGCAGAACAAGATGCACTATGCCGTGCATGGACAAACGGCAGCAGAGCTGATTGTGTCGCGTGCCAATGCGGAGAAAGAACACATGGGCTTAACAACTTGGGAGAAGGCGCCAAACGGCAAGATCGTCAAACCCGATGTGAGTGTGGCGAAGAACTACCTCAATGAGTTGGAACTGGAAGATATGGGTCGTCTGGTCAACTCTGTTCTGGACACCGCCGAACGTATGGCAAAACGGCATATCCCGATGACGATGGAGGATTGGGCGAAGCGTATTGACATCATCCTGGAAGCAAGCGATGATAGGATTCTAACCGACGCAGGCTCTGTCTCTGCTGAGCAAGCCAAGGAGTTTGCCGAGACGGAGTTCGAGAAATACCGTATCGTCCAAGACCGCCTTTTCGAATCCGATTTCGACAAATTCACTTTACCGACATTACCTTTTGATAAACAAGAATAACTGAGTGCTACAGGTATTCAACTCGCGAGCAACACTCACAACTATATATTTGGGCAGAAATAATCAAAAAGGTAAAAAGTCAAAAGTATCGATTTCTGAAGATCAATGGATAACTATTAGATGTACACCATTCAATACACCAAAGGAGGCGAGAAGGATCGGGTGAAAGTCAGCCGGAGTCCGTACGCTGAGACCGCGATGACTATCGTGGAGGAGATTCGGCGTGACCCTTATTCCAATGGTGGCGGTGGATTGGAGAAAGTGAACGATGGCGACATCTTTTATATCCGGCGCATAAATGCCAAGCACCGGCTGGTGTACCAGATAGACGAAGAGAAGAAAGAAATACTCATTTGGGAGATGTGGAACCACTACGACCGGATGGGACAAAAGAGACGAAAGAGATAAACGATGATACTCAATACAGGCGGACGGACAGATACTGTGCAGTACTATTCCGAGTGGCTGCTCAATCGTTTTCGCGAAGGCTATGTGCTCTCGCGTAATCCGTTGTTTCCGAACCTCATCAACCGTATCGAGCTGACCCCGGAGACCATTGACGTGGTGGTGTTCTGCTCCAAGGACTATGCGCCTGTACTCGACCGTCTGCATGAGATCAGCGACCATTTCAACTGCTATTACCACTATACCATCACGGCTTACGGAACAGACATCGAGCCGCGTGTTCCGTCCATTGAGCAGAGCATAGAGACCTGCAAACGATTGGCTGCGCTGGTGGGCAAAGAGAAAATAGCTTGGCGGTACGACCCGGTTCTGCTGACAGATAGCTATACTATCGAGCGGCATTTGGAGACGTTCGACCGCATGGCGCGCGAACTGACACCATACGTCAGCCGGTGCATCTTCAGTTTCGTGGAGATGTATAAGAAACTGGAAGTGAATATGCCGGAGTTGCGTCCGGTGACGGACGAACAGAAGCGCACGTTGGCACAAGGCTTAGGCGCCATCGCCAAGAATTATGGCCTGTACTTGCAGACATGCGCTACGCGCGAGGACTATGAGGAGTTCGGCATCCATCGCAGCGGATGTATGACGACGGAGATATTCTCGGAGGCATTGGGCATCAATTTCAAGCGGCAGACCCACAAAGGCAATCGCCTTGGCTGTGCGTGCATGGAGAGCCGGGGATTAGGCGACTACAACTCCTGTCCGAACGGCTGCCGATATTGTTATGCCAACAAAGACCATGCAAAAGCGTTGGAGAACTATCGTTTGCATGACCCCAATTCGCCGTTGCTACTGGGACATGTACAGGAATCGGACACTATCAAACCATCCGTCCAAACCTCTATGCTCATCAAAAACGAACCGACATTATTTTGAAACTAAATTCAAACTATATGATACGCTTAAATTGCTTTTTTCAGGCTGCTGATGCGGCAAAGTACAAGGACGCTCTGCGTGCTGCAGTAGCTCTGACCGAGAAGTCCCGCAATCATGCCGGGTGCATCGCTTATGATGTGTTCCAGAGCGCGACCCGCTCGGACGTTTTCATGTTCTGCGAGACATGGAAAGATGACGCTTCGCTCAAGGCGCATGCCGAGACGCCGGAGTTCAAGAAATACGTAGCCGAGATAGAGGCTTGCGGACAAATGAAGTTAGAACGATTTGAGTTCTAATCATGGCTAAACTAGTTGATATATCTGACTCCGAGCAAGCCGAACTTGCTCTTGAATTTGCGGAGTCCATCCATGCCGGATTTCCTTCGCCCGCTGCCGACCATGCAGGCGAGCGCATAAACCTTGCGCGCGAAATGACACCCCATCCGGAAACTACGTTCTACGCCCACGTGGAAGGCGACTCCATGCGTGATGCAGGCATCCTCGATGGTGATATCGTGGTCGTTGATCGTAGCCTCGAACCCAAGAACGGGGATTTTATCGTCGCTTATATCGACGGGGAATACACGCTCAAGGAGTTCAAACTCGATGAGTCCGGCGAGTGCGCTTGGCTCATACCGCACAATCCCGATTTCCAGCCCATACGCGTCGATAAGAACAATGAGTTTACCGTTTGGGGTGTAGTTACTTACGCCATCCACAAAACGCGTCTCTGATGTTCGCCCTTGCCGACTGCAATAACTTCTTCGTCTCGTGCGAACGCGTTTTCCGTCCTGATTTGGAAGGACGGCCTGTAGTCGTGCTTTCCGGAAACGACGGCTGCGTTGTCTCACGTTCCAACGAAGCCAAAGCACTCGGCATCCCCATGGGCGCACCGCTCTACCAAATCAAGGCACTGGTGGAGAAAGAGGGAGTTGTATGCTTCTCATCCAATTTCTCCCTCTATGGCGATTTGTCGGACCGGGTAATGTCCATCCTCCGAGCACACACCACTCGCTTTGAGCAATACTCCATTGATGAGAGCTTCATCAATATCGATCATGTGCCGGAAGAGGAACAAAAAGCCTATTGCGAGAAGTTGGTTCGGGACATCAAGAAAGGCGTCGGCATACCCATCTCAATCGGCATCGCTACTTCTAAAACGCTGGCGAAAGTGGCATCCAAGTATGCCAAGAAATATCCCGGTTATCACGGGGTGTGCGAGATACGCACGGAAGAGCAGCGCATCAAGGCACTCTCACAGTTCGAGATTGGTGATGTCTGGGGCATTGGCAGACGAGCAAAGGCGAAACTCACGGCAGCGGGTGTTACCACCGCCTTGCAGTTTACCGAGAAGCCCGCTACTTTTGCTCGTGGCCTGCTCAATAAACCCGGACTGCTCACGTGGCAGGAGCTTCGTGGTCAAGACGTGATAGACATCACGGAGTTGCCCATGAAGCAGAGTATAACCACCTCTCGCACGTTCGCAACAGCCATCACCGAACAATCTCTCTTGGAAGAACAGATAGCAAACTTCTGCGCGCACTGTGCACGCCAACTGCGCACCCAAAAGTCCGTTGCGCAGCAGCTGTATGTCTATGCCCACACGTCACCCTTCAGAACGGATGTAGAGCAACACTACCTCTCCGAACTGGTAACGCTCCCCGTCGCTACGGCAAACAATCAGGAATTGATCGCCTACGCTTTGGGAGCGTTCCGGCGTTCGTTTCGTCCGGGCATTCTTTACAAGAAAGCCGGTGTCGTGTTGCTCAAGATAATTCCCGAAGCGGCTGTAGTACCTGACATGTTCGATGTCAAAGACCGGGACAAGGACAAACGCCTTCAGCGCGTCCTTGATCAGATAGAGGACCGCCAAGGCAAGCGCGCTATCATCTACGGCTCTCAAATGACATCCGAGAAGCCTGTTTATAAGACCGAGCACAAGAGTCCGCTCTATACGACAGACCTGCGCGATATCATCACACTCAAAGCCACCTAAAAAGGGTGTCTTTTGGTAATTGAAGCCAAAGCCATATCTTTGCACAAAAATACAAAGGTATGGCTTTATCTATTACTACAGAGCTGCAGTCCACGTACTACACGTGCGACATCCCCAATATCGGTATTGATACCGACCGAGCTTCGCTTGTCTTCACTCTCAAGGTGAAGGGAAAGCAAATCTTCAAAAGCACCTACTATGCCTCCAACGGCAAAGTTACGGTGCGCGATATCCTTTCTATCATTGAAGCGTACTTCATTCAGCAAGGCTATTCGTACCAGACCGTGAGCATCACGGCTGATGATGGGGATGAGCCTGTCTCGGCTACTTTCCATGCCGTCTATTGCCATTTCCATTGCATCTCAAAGCCTGCTGAAGAGTTTGTGGAGGAGAACTTCTTTACCACCGCCACAAGCCGCGTCGTATCGCTTAACTGCCCACAGCCCCTTGCCGGGTACTACAGCAAGGGTCGCCACTCCGTCAGAGTGTCCGCCATGTATCAACTGCCGGACGGCACTACGAAGTCAACCGGCTACACCGAGAGCATCAACGCACCGCTCGCCGGTATGAAGACAATCACCGTCAATCCGGCTACAATCGAGGAAGAACTGTCGGACGCTTTACACATGGATGTAAAGCTACTTCAGTTCTCCTATGAGATTGAATCCCGCCGCTGCCATTTCTTCATACAGCGCACACCTTCTACGCGGAGTTTCTATTTCTGGAATGCGTTTAACTGCAAGGAAGCAGTTTCTTTCTTCTCCGAAACCGTAACCGAGTTGGAAACCGACTTCTCCGAAGCGGTCATCGAGCACCAACTCGCTTACTACGACGTAGAGCACACGCATACCTACCAAACACAAACAGGAGATCTGCTCCTCATGCAGGCACGCTGGCTGGAGCAGTTCTTCACCTCGCCGAAGATACAACTCGCGCAGAAGATCAATGGCACGAATCCGCTCGTGCTCATAGCCGACTATGAGCACCAAATTACCGATGCGCCGGGAAGTAACAATCAGGTCAATTTCAAGTGGAAATTTGCCGACAAGCGCTTAACGCTGAACGATTTTAGCCTTGATGATGGCATCTTTACCGAACCATATTCGGAGGAGTACGTATGATCGAAGTTGCACCCACACAAGAGCAAGCCCAATCCGAACGCGAGCAATACGTTCGCGCCTGGAACGATACGATGATAAAAATCTGGCAGGAACGTATCACCTTACTGGACGTCATTGATACGGGCAGATTACTCCAATCGCCTTGCACAATACCTATACAGGCTGACGGGCGATTTGTCGAGCTTACCATCTCCGAACAGTTCCTCGAATACGGCCTTTGGCAGGACTTCGGAACAGGACGCGAAACGCCTCGCGGAAACAAGGGAGATATAGGTCGAACCAAAGTGCGCCAACGCCGACCTTGGTTCTCAAAAAAATACTACTCCTCCGTCCTCAACCTCCGCGATTTCTTCGGAGAGAACCTTGGTCGAGAGTTCCAAGGTATCATGGCGGACATGTTTGAACGAATCAATAAACTGTAATACTATGAATAAGACGCAAATCCAATCCCTCATCGAGAACTTGCGAATGCAGACCGCCGCAAACTCGATCACGCCAAACATGTTGGCGAACATTCTTACGGAGTTGAATAATAATTCGGCTTCGACCACCCCGCAATCCGATACCACCATCGAAGCCTCCGACGCGCCTTTGCTCTATTGCGAAGTGCGCAATGGCTTGCTGTACCTTCGTAATTACGAGTACTACACGGCGCTTGGGTTAGAGCCTATTCTGTTCCGCTACATCAAGAAGAAAAACCGCTGGAACATCCAAGGCTCTAACTTGAAATATGGCCCGAAAAAGAAAGGCTGGTTCGCGAACGGCAAGCAGCACACCCTTCAGATAGGTACTGGTGGTCTCGTCAAACGGAATTACAAGGTGATCAACACCTACAATTTATCCGGCGATGACTATCGCTTTACTGCCGATACCTTTGTCCGCACCAATGCCGATGTAGAAACGACACGCGGCATTACTTGGGGGTGCTGCTCGATTAGCCGGAGCAATAGTTACGGCTACCGAATGGTGCGCCTGCCGTTCGCAATCGGCTTTGCCCAAAAGGTAACGGACGAGCAAGCCGCCGTTACTGTCGGCAGCCTCATATCGAACCTGGCACCGTTCTTTATTCGAGGACAGAGGAAAAGAGATGATATCTATACTTGGGCATTCAGCCGATAAAAAAAGGGGGAGGAGCACGGGGGGCTGCATTGCTGCAGGCACGCGCTTCCTCCTTACACTCCCGCCGGTGAGCACAGGGGCCTCGCAGAGCGGGGCACGCTCAAGACTGGATGCAGATCCCAGAGAGCAGGGGCCGAGGTCCTTTGTCGCACGAGGCAACGGGGCTCTCCGTAATCCGCTGCAAAAGTACATAAAATAGTCGAAATCTCAAAAGACACGCCTAAACCAACCCTTAAAACTTTATAATATCATGTCAAAAATCAAAGCCTTAACACCCCAAGCGTGGGTCGCAATCGCCCTCGCTATCGTGGCAGCAGCCACCTTCATTGCCGGTATTATCATCCCGCCTCCGGGCGAGGTGCATCCTTCCATTATCCAAGGTATCGGCTTGATGATCGTCCTCGTAGCCATCTTCTTTGGATGGGATGCCGTCATACGAGGGTTCGAAACCAAGTTTGAGCACGGCAAAACCAAAGTCACCATCTCCGGTAAGCGCCATGCGCATACCGAAAACGCGGACACCGCAGAAGGGAGGGAAGATGAGAACAATCAATGAAATCATCGTCCACTGCACAGCAACACGCGCTTCGCAGAAGGTCACGGTTGCTGATGTCACGCGCTGGCACAAGCAACGCGGCTTCGCTACGATTGGGTATCATTACCTCGTTGATCAGGCAGGGAATGTGTTCCCCGGCAGACCGGAGGCCACACCCGGTGCACACTGCCTTGGGCACAACGCGAAATCAATCGGTATCGCGTACTGCGGCGGGCTCGACGCAAGCGGCAAGCCAGCCGACACGCGAACCGAACCCCAACGAGCCGCCTTGCTTGGTTTACTAACCGAGCTCAAACAAAAGTATCCATCCGCATCTATCCACGGACACCGAGATTTTGCCCAGAAAGCATGCCCGTGTTTTGATGCCACTAACGAGTACGCTGCCCTATGAGAACTATCTGCAAAAACCTCCGCGCATTGATACTCATGGCTTGCGTCCTGCTTTGTGCTTGCCACACAACCAGACACACAGTGTCTGTCGTTGATGCAGAGCAAGACACCCAGTCCACGCACCATGAACAGACTACCACCCAAAGGCTGGATAGTCTTATCTCAACGCTCTCCGCTTCTGCGGATAGTATAACCATAGAGCTGTATGGTGATGCGCCTGCGCCGGTCGCTGACTCGCTCAACCCCGTCGCACCTTCGGATCAAGCTTCGCCGGTGACGGCAAAGCCACAACCCAAGAAGCGCATTACCATACACGCGCCTCGCATCAACAAAGAGGAAAGGCATGGCTCGGATGTGCGTCAGCAGACCAACGTGGCCGATAGCACACGGAGCAATTCCCAGTCCCACACATCCACTGATGACTCTAAAGAGGTCATCGGTGGCGCTGAACCACCAAACCTAACGGCGGTGTTCATTGTGCTGGGATTGGGTATTACGCTCCTCATCATAGGTGCTATTTTCGGCTACTTATGGCTGCATAAGAAGCATATCATCTGAGCTATACCTTTCCTTAAAAAAACACGTACGCATGTGCATAGGCGAGCGCTTATGCACGTGCGTATTGCTTTCTACCGCCCAATGGCAAAATTTAGGATAGAAATAAAAAAGAAAATCAGCGCGTAAAGTGCTGATTTTCAGGCGGGTGGAATAAGGGGCTCGAACCCTTGACACTCGGAACCACAATCCGATGCTCTACCAACTGAGCTAAGACCACCGTACAGCTTTTTTTCAAAAGCGGGTGCAAAGGTACAACTTTTTTTTGACATGACCAAATTTTTTTTACTTTTTTCACGAAAAATCGACTTTTTTGCGTGAAAATCGTTACCGCACAATCAAAATTGTGAATTTTCTCGAACAAAAAGAGTATAAAAAGCCGTAGCAGACTTGCTCGCTCTCCGCTCCACAAGCCGACTCCCGAACTTTTCCGCGTTAGTTAGAGACTTTAGAGGTGCGGGCGCAAATAGGAGACTTTCAAGGCTTCCAAATCTACTTGCAGACCTCGCCGGTTTTGGGCGCGGTGGAGACTCATCAGCCTTTCCGTCATCTATGGGACTTGCAAGGCTTTTGAACCATTAAGAGACTTCCAAGCCTTTCGCGCGCAGGGTCTTGCGTGCGCATTATGTACGCGGGAGACTATCAGCCTTTCCGAATTGTGGAGACTTGTCAGCCTTTGACCTCACAAGTGGACTTTGCAGCCTTTCGCATACATGCAGACCCGCAAGGCTCGCGGGTGCATGGGGGACTTGCAAGGCTCGTGCGCTCGTGGGTGACTCGCAAGCCTTTTCGGCTCGTCGAAATTGTGGAGACTTGAGCGGCTTGACTTCCACATGCAGACCTCTGCATATTCCGCTCGGACTTGGACGGCTTCCGAAGCCACCTTTGCAGGGCGGTTGGGGCTGCTAATAGCGAAGCTCGGGGCACATCCCCGAACCCCTAAACTGCTGAATTGTAACGTGTTACGATTTCAATCAGCGAAATTTTTGAACAACGAGGTACGAATTTCCATGTAAAAATGGGCGTTAGCCCTTGATTTTACTGGCTGTTCCTCGCCGTTCTGAAAGCCACTTTTTAGGGTGTCTTTTCCGGTTTCGTATCTTCGTAGTACATTTGCACAAAATTTAGTACAAACTATGTCAGATTACGCAACCAACACGTCCGTCAACTTGACTGTCAACGGACAACAGGCAGCCGAGACGCTCGCCAACCTGAAGAAGCACGCCCTCGAACTATCAGAACAGATAGCCCGGGCAGCTGCAGCGGGTGACAAACTCACCCTTCAGAAACTCCGGAAGGAGTTGAAAGATACCAATCGTCAGATTAAGGAAATGGAGTCATCCACCATGCAGGTAGATAACGTCCTCCGGCGATTAGACAAAGCAACCCCGAAGGAGTTGCAGAAAACGCTCCAGACGCTCAACAAACAGTTGGACTATATGGAGCGTGGCTCTGAGGCCTGGAACATACAGGCTCAGCGCATACGATTGGTAAAGGATGAGATTGCCCGCGTGAACGGGGAACTCGCTCGTTCGCAGACCTTCTTGGAACGGCTCAATAGTAAGTGGCAAGAGTGGCAGACTGCCGCCATGGGAGGTGTCGCCATTATAACTGGTGCTGTGATGGCGGGAAAGAAGGCTGTGCAGATGTATGCTGAGATGGAGCAGGAAATGGCAAACGTCCGCAAGTACACCGGCATGACCGCTGAGCAGGTCGAACATCTAAACGAGGAGTTTAAGAAGATCGACACACGCTCTCCGCGCGAGGAACTGAATCGCCTGGCACAAGAAGCAGGCCGCCTCGGTAAAACTTCCGAGGAGGACGTTCTTGGCTTCGTGAAAGCGGCAGACCAAATCAATGTAGCGTTGGATGAGCTTGGAGATGGGGCAACATTGCAACTTTCTAAACTCACGTCCATATTTGGGGATGAAGAACGGCTTGGCACGGAACGGTCGCTGCTTGCTGTGGGCTCCGTGATCAATGAACTGTCACAGAACTGCACGGCAGGCGCTTCATACCTTGCTCAGTTCGGCCAACGACTTGCAGGTGTTGGCGCACAAGCCGGTATGACCGTTCCTCAGGTTATGGCCTTTGGCGCTGTTCTTGATTCCCAAGGACAGAAGGTTGAAATGTCAGCCACGGCTCTCTCCAAACTTATCATGAATCTTTTCAAGAACACAGAGAAAATTGCCAGTGCAACCGGCATGGATCTTGAAAAGTTTAACGCTGCCCTCAAGTCTTCGACAAACGAGGGTCTATTGATGTTGCTCAACCGCTTGAACGAGTTAGGCGATATGTCTGTCCTTGCTCCGGTCTTTGCAGACATGGGCGAGAACGGTGCTCGCGCTTCCGCGGTCATTTCGGCACTTGCCGGGAACGTGGATATGCTCATCTGGGAGCAGGAAGAAGCAGCGAAAGCCTTTGAGGAAGCTACTTCGGTGACGAAGGAGTTTGACGTGCAAAACAATACAGTCCAAGCAGGCTTGGAGAAAGCACGCAAAGGCTTTCAGGAGATGGCCATTTCTCTTGGTCAGGAACTGATGCCGGTAATGCGGCACTTCATTTCAACTACGTCTGCATCCATGCGCGTAATGCTTCATTTGGTGAAGTTCATCAAGGAGCATAAAACCGCTATTCTTTCCCTTGCTGCCGCTGTTGCTACTTATACCGTTGCGGTCAATCTCGCATTGATTAAGGAGAAGCTGCACGCAGCATTCATAGCCGTGAAAACAGCTGCGCTGCATGTGCATAAGGTTGCAGTTCTTGCGGCGTCCGTCGCTTATAACCGGATGACCGGCAACGTCGTCCGGGCAAACGCAGCAATGAAGCTGCTGAATGCAACCATGATGATGAATCCTTGGGGCTTGGTGGCTGCTGCCATTGTGGGTGCAGGCGTCGCTTTGGCTATGTACCTCAAAAGGCAGAAAGAAACCACCAAGGAACTAACCATGCAGGAACAGGTGCAGCAGCGTATCGCCGAGGTCGAGAAGAAAGCTGCTGAAAAGTATGCGGAAGAGAGTGCAGAGATCCACATGCTCAATCAGATGGTGCATAACAATGCACTATCGCTTGATGCAAGGCGTAGCGCCTTGGAAAAACTGCAACAGTTAGTTCCGGATTATCATGCTGCACTTACTGCTGAAGGCAAGTTGATCAATGACAATACGGATGCCATTGATGGCTATCTCGCTTCGCTGGAGAAGAAGATAAAGATGGAAGCCTTTGAGGAGGAACTGACAGAGGTGATGAAGAAGAAGATAGAGGCGCAGCGGAAGTTACAGGAAATGGCAGATGCCGAGAAAGAGAGGCAAGAAAATCCTCTTGCGAACATCGAAACGCAGCATAACCCTTATGCTTCGCAGATGCAAGAGCAAGCCGAAGCACTTACTAATAATACAAAGGCTATTTGGCAAGGTCAATTAGACCAGGCAGAGGAATCCATCCGGCAGATAACACAGATGATGAACAAAATGAACGTCAATCCGTTGGAGGGCAAGGTTAAGAAGAAACCCGATGGTGACCCAGCCGGTGGCGGTGGAGGCGATGACGATAAGTCCAAAGGCAAGAACAAGTTCCAAGCCGAGGACGATTGGCGCGAGCGTGAGCAGGCCCTTATTCGTATCGCTTACGCGAAAGGCGAAAAGGACTATGAAGCATACACCAAGCGTATGCTGGAGATTGAGGTTACGTATAACCAAAAGAAGCTCGCGCATAAGGATCTTGTAGGTAATGAGGAAGTGACCATTGAGGCCTCCTATCAGGAAGCGCTCAAAAAGCAGAAGCAGAACGCCATCGAGGGAACAGTGCAGCAGGAGGAAATCGCCTACAAGGAAGAGATGGCTATTCTTCAGCAGAAGTATGTGGATGGCGAACTCTCTGCGCGTCAGTACCAGAACGCTATCGAGTTGGCAGAACTGGAGCACTTGCGTAAGGTGGCCAACCTCTATCAAGATGGCTCCAAGGAGCGCTTGAAAGCGGAGAAGAACTATCACGACACTTCGCTCAAGTATCAGATGAAGCACTTGCAGGAAGCCCGGCAAGCGCAGGAAAAAATGCGCCAGACGTATTTCACAAAAGCATTCCGCGTCACCGATGATGAATCGTATCAACGCGACATGCAGAACTTGGAGCTTGTGTACCGGCAAATGCTCAAAGCAGCCGGTGACAGTAAGCGTGATCGTCTCAAAGTGGAGCGCGCTTTCCATGAAGCCAAATATCAGTTGGCACGCAAGTACAACAAGAAAGAGGCGAAGGAGCTGAAGAAGTCCTTCCGGGGAGCTATCGACGATAGCATTGAATGGCTCGAATCGGATGCCGGAAAAGCGATGACGGAATCGTTTTCCACCATTGTTAACCAGATGGGAGCCATCTTCAGCGGCTTGTCAGACATCATCCAAGCCGAGTTGGATATCCAAACGGCTCAAATTGAACGGAAGTACGATCGGGAGATTTCGTATGCGGAGGGAAATAAGTCGCAGGAAGTTGCCCTTGAGCAGCAGAAGGAAGCGGAGATAGCCAAGGCCAAGCAAGAAGCAAACCGGAAGATGTTTGCTATGCAGGTCATGCAGGCTGTGGCGCAGACCGCCATGTCCGCTATCTCTGCTTACTCTTCCGCTGCAGCGATTCCTGTAGTAGGTTTCGTTATGGCACCTATTGCAGCTGCTATGGCGGTCGCCGCAGGAGCAATTCAGATTGCTGCCATCAAGAAGCAACAACAAGCCTCGGAAGCCACCGGGTATATGGAGGGAGGTTTCACCAAGCCCGGACGCAAAGATGAACCTGCCGGTATCGTCCATGCGGGGGAATGGGTAGCAAGTCAAGACTTACTCCGCAATCCCCAGGCCCGAGCCATGATCGAAACGCTCGACTATGCCCAGCGGACTAATACCGTAGGGCGGCTGTCTGCTTCCGATGTTTCGCAGTCTATTACGGCGCCACAACGTATCGCCAAGGCGCAACAATCCGGCGAGTTGCTTGCCGTCGCATCAGCGTCGCAAGCCTTATCACGCTCCGTAAACGAGATGAATCAGAGGCTGCATGAGCCGTTTGTTACTGTGAACACCGTTTCCGGTGATGCCGGTATCAAGAAAGCGCAGGACGAGTATGATCAGTTAATCCGTAACAAAACACCTAAATCTAGACGATAATGGAGATACTTATTAATCATCAGTTAGCCACTCTCAAAGAGGGAACTTCGTTCGATTTCGTGGCTGAAAACCGCTACTTTTCAGGGGCAGACAGCTACACCTTGGCTATCACATTTCCGCTGAAGGGATGTCCGGGCAATCTCGCCATTTTCGGGCATATCAACCGCAAAGACGTGGTTGCTCAACAGATACTGTTTGACTGCGAAATCAGGCATGGCGCCTTCTATCGTCATGGCTCAATTACCATCACGGAAATTAGTGATATTGAGGTCAAGACGCAGTTCCTTGAAGGGCGCTCCGTGCAGAACTATTCAGACAGTTTCGATGTGCTCTATATCAACGAGTTGGAACTGGGCTATCCAGACACAAGTACTTCCTCGTTTTCTGCCGGAGCACACATAGCGCATAGTATTGATGACGGTCTCAATTACCTTGCTTTACCTTGGGTTAATAACACCAGCGGCAACATTCAAAATCGTCCGAATGATAGCAGTTCTTGGCCATCGTCGTGGCATTATGATACGCGTGGACTATCGTTCCAGCCGTATCTCATATATTTGCTCAAGCAGATCTGCAATGCCTTGGGCTATACGTACGATTTTTCAAAGCTGATGAATAGCCAGTACAAGTACTTGGTTGTATGCAATACGCTCCCTTATGCTTGGGGATGCCGGAACTGGGCTACTGCTTTGCCGCATTGGACTTTGACGGAGTTGTTTGAGCAGTTAGAGTACTTCCTCAATGGGGAGTTTAATATCGACCATAATAGCAAGCATATATCATTCTGCTTCTCGACCGAAGCTATTTCTGAGGCCGGTACAGTTGAACTAACGAACGTCGTGGACGAGTTCAGTTCAACCGTGGAGGATGCGGGTTCTTGCAAGTACAGGGAATACGTCAACCTCAAATTTGCGGAGTGCAGCCATCGGAAGTGGAAATACTACTCCTGCAAATGGTTCGTTGACATGATGAAGACGCAGGATGTGATATTATCAACAAGTCTTGGTAATTACAACTACGGCAAGTTTTATCAAGAAGTAAGCGGTATCATCAGACTATATCGAGAGATGGCTGGCGCAGCTGATTATGTTCAGACACAGTATAACGGATGGGGTCCGGAGCGACTATATTACTGTAAGGATGTAAAGACGTATTTCATATTGCGAAATTATGGCAAGTACATCGTAGATTCTTCGCAGCCGGAGAACTTGGAAGGTAATACGCGATATTTGAACACATTGGAACCTATCAATATGTTCGGCGACTCAATTGTCGATGAGGCGGCAGAGTGTATTGAGATTAAGATAGTCCCCGCTTGGATTGATGAAGCGTGGGCAGACGGAGCTTGTAAGGGCTACGCGTTATTCTTAGACTGTGGCGAGTACCTGAACGGTGCCAATTCGACTATTCCTTGGGATTACGCGGATAAGAAGTTGAATACAGGAGAGAGCGAGAAATCGGTTGAGTACTTTGACAAGTTGTACATGGGCTTCTGGACGGGAACGACATACAATGCTATGCGCGGTCATACGACCTTTCCGGTCATAGATCATGTCATCACATATCCACGTGACATGAACTTTGAAGTAACGGGGTTAAGTATGCGTTTGCGGTATGATATATATGGAACCAATGCCCAGACGCACAAGATAGCATCCAATAAGAAATACAAGTTCAATTTCCTTGCGAAGGACATTCCCAATGTTCGCTCACTGTTCATCATCCATGGTCAGCGGTATATCTGCGAGAAGATAACCGCCAACTTCACGGAAAATGGTATGTCAGAGCTGATGAAAGGGGAGTTTTGGCTGGTCGAGGACTAATCCCCGACCGCCAATCTCTTAGAACTTAGCCGAGTGCTTGCGGACTTTCTCAACAAGGTTGTCATCCACGTGATCACAGTAGATGGACGTAATGTTGAGGTTGTGGTGGTCTGCTGCCCCCTTGACAGTATTTGCGTCTGCTCCATTATCAAACAGGCTGATAATACCCGTATCACGGAGGGAGTAGAGCTGCATGGTGTCCGGGAGGTGGCACTGCTTACGCATTTTGTCCCACGTCTTGCGGTACATGCGGGAACTGATAGGCTCCTTGCCGGGCAGGTAGCCGTTACTGATGAGGTAATCATCTTGGTTCGCTCCTTGGATATTGCGTCCAAGTATCTCAATCAGTTCGTCGCTCAATACGGCTTTACGCGAGTACTTTGTCTTGGTTATACTGCCATCCAAGTGAATTACCTTGTGCTCCAAATCAACATCGCTCACGCGCAGTTTGCTGATTTCGGTCGGACGGATCAGCGATTGGAACACCAGTTCGCAGATGAGCAGATACCCCGGATTATTATTCATAAACCATTCACGCATGATAGCACGTGCATCTGCGTTAATTACGGTACGCTTCTTGGCTTCTTTCTTCTTCTTGGAAATGCCGTAGAATGGGTTCTTCTCGATGAACTTCTTCTTCACGCACCAAGTAAAGAATGCTTGGGCGCTCACAAGGTTGTTGTTAAAGGTGGCATTTACCCAATTGTTCTTTTGGCGCTGCTCGTCCAGATAGCGGACAGCCATTACATCAGAGAAGTCCTTTAACAGCATATCCGGGCTTCTCTTATCACACCACTCAAGAAGCCTACGGCTGAATGCCTTATAGCCTCGTAGGGTATCAGGACGAAGATCTTTTTCCACGTCACGGAAATACTGCTCGTAAACAACCTTAATAGGTACTGCGCCCGGGTTCTCCGTTTTGACGTCCTCGTTGAAAGGATTCCATCCGTTAGCCAGCTTCACATTGAGTTGGCTACAGATAGTGTTCGCCTGCACTTTGAACTCCAATGCAGTGCGACAACGCTTGCGCAGGTTGTTTAACCGGAACTTGCGACGCTCTAAAGTTTGGGTGAACGGATTGGCTACGTAATACTCAATGAACCAACCGGTCGCAATGTGCTTCACTACCGCCGGGGCATAGCCCATAAAGAGCGGTGAAAATTGACTAAGAGATGACATTTTTTTTTCTCCATTTTTCTTGCCGAAAAACAGAGTTACTATGCCAGATATTTTAGTGCTTTTGTGCTTTTTTTTGCCCGAATTTTTTAATCAAATTTTCGGGACATTTTCGGGACACTTTAACCGAAAATCCGCCGTAACTTATTCAGTTACAACGGATTAGAGTTTTTGTCTTAAGCTCCCCACGACACTCGGAACCACAATCCGATGCTCTGCCAACTGAGCTATGACCACCGTGTAACGCTCTGTTTTTTCAAAAGCGGGTGCAAAGGTACTGCTTTTTTTTGAAATACGCAAATATTTTTCACTTTTTTTGCAAAAAATTTTTATATATGCGAAAAATATCGTACCTTTGCGCCGCATTTTATACTGTGCGCGTATGTACACAGGCTGTGTATGCGCAATAACATATATAATAATAGAATATGACAACGAACAAAATACAATCTTGGATGTGGCGCATGGTTTGCATAGCGATGCTGGTGGCATTGGCTATGCCGGTCGATGCGCAGAGACGTCGTGGCGGATTTGGCGACGGTGATCATTATCACTTCGGATACATCAGCGGCCACGTAGGTTACTCACTTTTGGACACGCGTGCCAGCGGTGTGATTCCCGCCGGAAACATAGGTGGCGGTATCGGTTTAGGCTACGAGTATCGTTTGAGCGGTTTATGGGCGAACATCGGTGTACAATTCTCGATGCACCGCTCGAAACTGAAATTAGACCCCTACACGATCGAGCACGAGGGTAAGTTACGCGACGGCGCTATCTTGCGCGAAGGTACCCTACTCTACGATGTAAACCAGACGGATGAGATCCAATGGAACTTCATCGACGTGCCTATCCTGTTCGGTTACTACACGCACGGTTTCCATGTAGGTGCGGGTCTGAAGGTCAGTTACGCGCTGAATCCGAAGTCGTACACCACGGGAACGTATAACCTGCGCTTCCACTATGAGAATGCACAGGCCGGTCAGATGTTCACCTACGAGAACAAGCCCGAGCTGGGATTGAAGGAGTATGAGTTCAAGGCAGAGCAGGTGAATCGTCTGAATGTGGGCGTGAGTCTGATCGGTGAGATCGGATACGACCTGCTCTCTTCGCTGCCGACCAATAGCCGGATCTGTCATGTGCTGAAGATGAGTTTCTATTTTGAGTACGGTTTGAACAACTATAACAAGGGTGATGTGAAAGAGCGCTTTGAGTTGCCGGCACCGAATGAGAACGGTGAGGCAAAGGCTACAGGCGTTGTCTTCAATTCGTATCTGAACACGGCTGCGGGTTCGTTGCGCACCGTTCCGTTCATTGCGGGATTGAAGCTCACGTATATGATCGGCGGCAGTCGTACGGCGCGCGCCGGTTTCCACCACGGATGTATGTGCTATAACTAATTGGTAATTGGTTAATGGTTTTGAATATGAAAAAACATCTCTATAGATTTTTGGGCTGCGCGCTGATCATGGCCGCAGCAGTAATGAGTGGTCATGCGACGAGCAGCATCGGCACGACAGAGCATCACAAGATCT
>JAEEGJ010010290.1_pt1 | contig 24473 bp, 15 predicted proteins | sample 8958761 | NCBI WGS metagenome assembly JAEEGJ01 (sample SAMN16246546, study PRJNA631951) | gut metagenome | biome: gut microbiome; feature: rumen; material: RS-attached | host: Bos | place: Iran: Karaj | collected 2018-10 | reverse complement strand
AACAACTGATCATGGGTCACACCCTTCGTTTCGGTCAGAATAGCCGTCAAGTTGTGATAATCGCCAGGTTTCACACCTGCTATCTTTCCTGCATCCACATCCTTCTGATACTGCAGGAACACGGGATCGTCAACAGAACTCAGCGACTTGTAGTCCAGCATCTCGGCACTCTTTACCACTAGTTGCTCGGCACTCATGCGCAAGTCTTCGTCGCCAGCTTTCAGTTTCTTCATGGCAACCACGGCCTCACAGCTTTCCTTCATCGTGAGGAAGTAGACCATGGCCGACGCCTTGAAAGGATAATCATGCAAGGTCTTCATCGTCACCTCCGAGAGGAAGGCCAGGGTACCTTCGGAACCTACCAGCGAGTGGGCCATGATATCGAAGGGGTCGTCGTAAGCCACCAATGGGCGCAGGTTCAAACCCGTGACGTTCTTGATACTGTATTTCTTTTGGATGCGTTCGGCCAAATCCTTGTCAGTCCTTACCTTGTCGCGCAATGCTTCGATTTTTGCAATGAACTCGGGATGGGACTTCCTGAAAGCGTCCCTACTCTCCTTGCTGCCCGTATCCACGATAGTACCGTCAGTCAGTATAATGCGAGCCGACACCAGCATGCGATCGCTGTTAGCATGGACGCCACAATTCATACCCGAAGCATTGTTACAGACAATGCCGCCTACCATCGCTGAGCCGATGCTGGCGGGGTCTGGCGGGAACACGCGGCCATAGGGTTTCAGAATCTCGTTAACCCTTGAACCGACAATGCCTGGTTGTAAACGGATGGTCTCCTGATCAGAAGCCAGCTCGTATTGTTCCCAGTGCTTGCCTGCAACGATCAGCACCGAATTGCTCAGGCTCTGTCCGGACAGCGACGTACCGGCAGCACGAAACGTAAACGGCAAACCATGCTTGTGACACATCGAGACAATCTGTGCCACCTCCTGTTCTCCGTCACTGCGGATGACGATCTCCGGTATCTCACGGTAGAAACTGGCATCAGTACCCCATCCGAGTCTTCTCAACTCGTCGGTATAGATGCGGTCTGATGGTAAAAACTGCCTGACATCAGTCAGGAAATCGGCATACGCCTGCTTTGTTGGATTCTTAGTTGTATTCATAGTCTTATCGGTTTGATTGCATATAATATATTGTCGTCGCGTCACCTGACCTCCTTGACAGGGAAGGTGAAGTAGGTGTTAGGATATGGCTCGTTCTTCAACGTGAAATGCCACCATTCCGTATTAAAAGGCACAAAGCCGTGTCGCAGCATAGCCTGACGCAGTATCATGCGGTTTTTGAACTGCTCGGCAGTGATGCGCCGTCCGTCAGGACTCTTGCTATTATCTCCAGTGTACACACCCGTATCGGGGTTGCCGCAGAAGTCGGGATGGCTCTCAGGTCCGAACCAGTCGAAGGTGCCTCCCATGTCTGCTTCTTTCTCCGTCTTCATGTCGAAAAGTGTCAGGTCTACCGTGCTGCCACGCGTATGGCCGCTTTTCTCCATGATGTATTCTCGTTCAAACAGGACAGACTTGTCGAGATCTGGATAGAAATAAGGTTTCATCAGCGTATCGGAGAGGTTTTCAGCCCAGTGCATGAAATGGTCTACAGCCTTCTGCGGACGGTAGGCATCGTAGATTTTCAGCCGGTATCCCTGTGCCTTTAAATCTTCGCTCACCGCACGAAGGCTATCAGCAGCCTGTGATGTCAGCAGTGCGGTAGGTTCCTCGTAACCGTCAATGCGCTTTCCCACGAAGTTATAAGTGCTGTAATAACGTATTTCAAGGATGGCATCAGGCACGACATCCGTCAATGTTACTAAACGGCAGCCACTCTTTGCCCTCAAATACTCATCATGCGCCTGTTGCATCAGCGCTGCAAATGACGGGTCAGCATGCAGACGAGCCACGAAGGCACAAGCCAACAGACGACCAGCCTCGATGTCTGTCGCCCAGTGGTAACCCGTAATGAGACGGCTATAGCCGTAATCATAGCCAAAACGCAAGAGTTCGTTCTGTTCTTCTGGTGCCATCTCGGCCATCACAAGTGCCAGGGACCATCCGATATTGGCGTGGGCAGAGGCATAACTGGAGGTATGAAAATGGCTCTCTTCTTCCTCCGGGGCAGGCGTAGTGTCCCCCAACTGTACGTAAGGACGCTTGCGGAAATGCTGATCCTTCAGTTCCCTTGCCACACGGCCACTATGCTCCTTGACATAGTCCATCAGTTTCCAGATGGTTGGTGTAGCCTCTTTGGAAATGGTGATACCAAGGATATTGCCGAATATCGCAGCAAAATAGCTATTCCTCGTATCTACATCAGCTACGGCCTGCCGTCCACGTTCTGTCGAACGCAACAATCTGGCTTTCTTATAGCGCAAGATGTCTGCCACATAGCGGTAGTGAGTGGTATCTACGGGAGCATTCAGAATCTTCACACCTTTCGGGAAGCCCGCCTTTGCTACGGGATCATAGTCTGCCGGCAAGCCTTTGATACGAATGTATTCTGCACGTGCTGCTGCAATGTCCTTGGCCAGTTCTGGATTGGCATGAGCCCTGGCGATGCTGGCTGCAGCACAAAGATAACCCGCATTGACATCACTCTGATAATGGGCTCCCGTGATGATGCGGTTCTCTCCAAACTGAAAGCCACGACGCAAGATGGTGTCCTGCAATTCAGGCCACATTTCAGCAAAGACCAGCGCCGTAGCCCATCCGAAAGCAGTATGCCCGGAAGGATAAGAACCATTGGTGCGCAGGTAGTCGGTATCATGCTTGGCCCACGTATCTTCACCCATCTCTACAAAGGGGCGTACCCGCATATATTTTTTCTTGGCAGAGGCCGTACTCAGGTTTCCCGTATTGTAAGTCTTTTCTATCAGACGCGACAAGGCAGGCATCTTTTCGTTCGTGATGGTGTCAAGCCCCAAAACCTCAGCCATGACGATACGCATCATGTTAGGCACCCACCACGACTCGCGACTGGCCTGATAGCCACGCGGCGTATGGCGCTGTGTCTTTCCCCACTGCCACTGTATCATGTCGTCCACATAATCCATGCCGTCCGTCGATGGTGGTGCAGGCAGAAAGTAACCAGCGTCGGGCTGGTCATGCAGTGCCACGTAGACTGTGTCAACAATCTGTGCCCCTGCCCCTGGCACGACAGTGAGCATTAGTGAAAATATGAGAAGAAGAGCAATGGTCAGTTTCTTATTCATAAATCTATTAGAATATAAGTTTGTTTTGGGTGCAAATATAATAAAAAATCCTCAAATAAGCAAGAAAAAATTTGTTTCTCTCATTTTTTTTCCATATATTTGCACCAACTTATATAATACTACCCAAAAACTAAAAATCTATGTCAGCATTAGTATCCGCAATTCCTATCCTATTGCTCATTGTATTGATGATGGGCTTTAAAGTGTCTGGTTACAAGAGCGCCATCATCACGCTCATAGTGACAATCATCCTGGCCCTGTTTGCAGCTCCCGCCATGGGAATTGTGCCGGAGAAATATGCCGAAGCCTCCATCTATGGCATCACCCTGTGGTCTGTCGTCGAGGGATTCCTTAAGGCCTGCTTCCCGATTATCCTGATTATCATCTGCGCCATCTTCAGCTACAACATCCTTTGTGAGACAAAGGAGATTGAGACCATCAAGACGCAATTCATCCAGATGACCTCTGACAAAGGCCTGCTGGTGCTCCTGCTGACATGGGGTCTTGGCGGTGTGCTCGAAGGCATGGCCGGTTTCGGTACGGCTGTGGCTATTCCTGCCGCCATCCTCATCGGATTAGGTTTCAAACCCATGTTCTCTGCCGTCATCTGTCTGGTGGCCAATACCGTTGCCGTGGGCTTCGGCGCCGTAGGTTTGCCCGCCACCACACTGGCCAATCAGGTGGCTGCCAGTGGTGTGGCAACGCCAGAGGAGTTGTGCGAGGTTGCCACCTTTATTATATTACAGCTCTCGCTGATGTTCTTCATCACGCCGTTCCTCATCCTCATGATGACCGACCGCAAAAAGATTGTCAAGAACATCACCATCGCCCTATTTGTCGGTTCATTCTCCATCGTTGTGCAGTTCTGCTGCGCCCACTTCATCGGTCCTGAAACGCCCGCCATCCTCGGTTCTGTGGCAGCCATCATCGCCATGTTGATCTACAACAAACTCTTCATCCATGACGAGAACCCCAATGACGAGGTCATCGTCGAGCGGAAGAAGTTCGGTACCGCCAAGACGCTCAAGGCATGGAGTGTCTATGGTCTGATTATTTTCTTCATCCTGATCTCGAGTAAGATTGTCCCCCCGATTAACGAACTGCTGAACCAGACGCTGGTTACCAAGTTCGACCTGCCTGTCATCGGCAACACCTTCAAGTTTGGCTGGCTGTCAAATGCAGGCCTGATGATTTTCCTCGGTGCCGTCATTGGCGGCTTGATTCAGGGCATGAGTTTCAGTAGTCTGATGAAACTGTTAGCCAAGACCACCGTCAACCTGCAGAAGACAGTAGTGACCATCTGTTGTCTGGTAGCCATGGCCATGCTGATGAACAATACCGGCATGACCAACGACATCGCCAAGGGACTCGTACTGCTGACAGGCGCTGCCTTCCCGTTCTTCGCACCGCTCATCGGTTCCATCGGTACATTCGTGACGGGCAGTGCCACCAATGCCAACATTCTCTTCGGCAAGCTGCAGGCTACTGCCGCTGCTGACCTCGGCCTTGTCAATCAAGGTACGTTCTTCGGTGTCAGTGGCAGCGAGTCCAACTGGTTGGCAGCAGCCAACTGTGCCGGTTCTGAAGGCGGCAAGTTGCTGTCACCACAGTCCATAGCCATCGCCACCGCAGCCTGCGACATGGAAGGACAGGACGGTGACATCATGCGCAAGACAATGCCGTTTGCCATCTTCTGGATTCTCATGAACGGTCTCATGGTGTTCCTGGGCCTGCACGTTATCTGACGCATTCGCTAATTGATAAATGATAATTGATAATTAATATGAAAGTCGGACTATTTATCCCCTGTTATGTGGATGCCGTCTATCCGGAGGTGGGCGTGGCGACGTGGAAGTTGCTGAAGCATCTGGGTATAGACGTCACATATCCTGACAAGCAGACATGTTGCGGACAGCCTATGGCTAACGCAGGATTTGAGAAGCAGGCAATACCCTTAGCCCAGAAGTTTGAGGAGAAGTTCAAAGACTTCGACTACGTAGTCGCTCCCAGCGTCAGCTGCACGGCTTTCGTGAAGATCAACTACCCGCGACTGCTTGGCGACGGCAAGACCGAGGCACACGAGTGTGAGACGGCAAAGAAGTGTATAGACGTGGTGGCATTCCTGCACGACGTGGTGAAGGTGAACCGCCGCCTCGGCACATTCCCCCATAAGGTCAGCCTACACAACTCCTGTCACGGTGTGCGCGAGTTAGGGCTCAGCAGTCCTACTGAGCAGCATATTGACAAGTTCAACAAGATCAAGGACCTGTTGCTGCTCGTCGACGGCATCGACGTCGTAGAGCCTGAACGTCCCGACGAGTGTTGCGGCTTCGGTGGCATGTTCAGTATCGAGGAGACGGCCGTCAGCGCCCAGATGGGCAAGGACAAGGTAGAACGCCACATACAGACCGGCGCTGAATACATCACCGGTCCAGACTGCTCATGTCTGATGCACATGGCTGGTGTAGCCAAGAAACAAGGGCTTGACATCAAATTCAAGCACGTGGTGGAGATTCTGGCAGCAGGACTTTGAAAGGTAAAAAGGTAAAAATGTAAAAAGTAAACTATGAGTACACAACATAGCAATGCAGCCAAAAAGTTCTTGAAGAACCAGACGTACGCCCACTGGCACGACGCTACGTTCTGGGCAGTACGAACGAAGCGCGACAATATGGCATACGGTCTGGACGAATGGGAGCAGCTGCGCGAGAAAGCCTCAGCCATCAAGCGCCACACCATTACCCATCTGGACGAATACCTCGACCAGTTTGCCACCAATGCAGAGAAAAACGGTGTAGAGGTACACTGGGCGAAAGACGCACAGGAGTTCAATGAGATTGTCTACGGCATCCTGAAGAACCACAACGTCAAGAAGATGGTGAAGTCGAAGTCGATGCTTACCGAAGAGTGCGAGATGAATCCCTATCTGGAAGCCCGTGGCATTGAGGTCGTGGAAACAGACCTCGGCGAACGCATCATCCAACTCAAAGGTCAGAAGCCCTCGCACATCGTGATGCCTGCCATCCACCTGAACCACGACGACGTCGGCGAGTTGTTTGAGGAGAAAGGCATCTCGAACGAAAAGGGCAACCACGACCCCACGTACCTTACTTATCGTGCACGCCTTAGTCTGCGCAACGAGTTCCTGACCGCTGACGCAGGTATGACAGGAGGCAACTTCGGCATTGCTGAAACGGGCGATATCGTGGTATGTACTAACGAGGGCAATGCCGACATGTCAACCTCGTGTCCGCGCCTCCACATTGCCGCCATTGGTTTAGAAAAGATTATCCCCAACTACGAGTGTCTGGCCGTCTTCCAGCGTATGCTTTGCCGCGCCGGTACGGGCCAGCCCACGACAACATATACCAGCCACTTCCGCAAGGCACGTCCAACAGCTCACCACATGCACATTATATTGGTAGACAATGGGCGAAGCGAGTGGATTGCCAACCCCGAGCACTGGGAGTCGCTAAAGTGTATCCGTTGCGGTTCGTGCATGAACACCTGTCCTGTCTATCGCCGCTCGGGTGGTTATTCCTACAGCTACTTCATCCCCGGTCCCATCGGCATCAACCTCGGCATGCTGCGTGACACACAGGCCCACAGCGGCAATGTCTCAGCCTGTACGCTGTGCCTCAGCTGTCAGACCGTTTGTCCCGTCAAGGTCAACCTCGGCGACCAGATTTACCTGTGGCGTCAGCAACTCGACGAGTTTGGTACCGCTAATCCTGAGAAGAAGCTGATGTGTAAGGGAATGTCGATGCTTTATGGTTCACCTGGTCTTTATAACTTCGGCACGGGCCTTGCCCACTGGGCCAACCTGATACCCTCACCCATCATGAACTGCGGTCTCAACCCCTGGGCTGAAGGCCACGACATGATGAAGTTCCCCAAGAAACCATTCCATGAACAGATCAAAGAGCTTGAAAGGTGAAAAGGTACAATAGTAGAAAGGTAAAAAAGTAAAAAGCAAAATGCTATGTCCAGTAAAGAAGATATATTAAGTAAATATAGAGCGAACGTACGCGAGAAGTTCGACATGCCCGACCTGAGCGACATTGCGGCAACCACCTATCCTGACCCACTGTTGCAGTTTATGAACATGGTGAAGAGTGTGGGCGGCAATGCCATTGATGTCAGCAAAGATACCGACATCAACAAGCTCATCAAGGAATTGTATCCTGATGCCAAGGAGATTGCCTCGAACCTGCCCGAGATAACCATTGCCACGCGCAACCCCGACGAGGTTGGTCGTGCTCGCGACCTGAACGGTACTGATATCGGCATTGTGCGCGGCATGTTCGGCGTGGCAGAGAACGGCTGTGTGTGGATTCCCCAGCAGATGAAGGAGAAAGCCGTGTGCTTCATCTCAGAAAACCTGATTATCCTGCTCGACAAGACACAGATTGTCAACAACATGCATGAAGCCTACGCCCGTCTGTCCAAAGGCGAAGGGTGCGGAGCCAATCAGTTCAACGAGTACGGCTACGGCTCATTCATCAGCGGCCCGTCAAAGACAGCCGACATCGCCCAAGTACTCGTCATGGGTGCGCAGGCCGCACGCAGTGCAACGGTGCTGTTACTCAACGAGTAATATCAGAAATTCTTGCGAACACCCTGCCAGTCAGGGAATTTCATTTTCAAGTAATCATCGTCGAGGAAGAGGGCAGACTGTCCCACCTGGCCTTTCAGCTGCCAGTCGAGCCATTTTACCACAGCCTTGGCGTAGTTACCGCCATGCTTCTCGTAATAAGTGCCACTATGACCGTCCTTTGAATTCAGCATTACCACGGGGATATTGTCTGCTATGCGATCGTAGTCCTTCTGTGCATTTACGTAAGCTATGTCGCCAGGACCGCCAATCATATAGAACATCGGCTGATGGAGGTTCTTTAAATTCTCTTTTGTCGTCCCCATCATCTCCATATCGCCAATACCAGTATTCAGCATCACACAAGTTTTGATACGGGGATCGTGGGATATGCCCAGCACCTGTGCACCGCCACACGACTGTCCCATAGCTGCCACACGGTCCAGATTCAGGCAATGGTAGTATTCGGATTTGGCATCAGCATTCTGGTCTATGAGCCAGTCAAGTACTTCCAGCAACATCTTGGGATAGGTGCTGAAAGACGGCATTGCGGGCTGCTGTTTCTTCGCCTTCTTGGCATTTTTCTTAGCTTGCTCTCTCTCTTTGGCCTGCTGTTCCTCGCGTGCCTGCCGCTCTTCAGCAGTCATGGGCAGTATCTTCTCGCCATTAGCCATAACAACTTCGCCCTTTGTTTCGGGATAAGCAGCCTTCAGCACACCCCTCCACTGCTCCATCACATCCGCTTCATCATAGGGGCCGATGGCTGCTGCCACATAGCCATAAGAAGCCACCTCGCTCAACAAAAGGCGCATCTCCACATTATTATTAAAACAAGCGCCGTTGGCATAGACTATCACAGGCAAGGTTCCCTGCTTGGCCACTACCTCCTTGAGGTTCTGGGGTCGATACACCGTGAAGCCGGGGCAGGAAGCATCGCCCACCACTTCAGACTTGAATGGACCCGTACCGCCATCCTCTACTATTTGTTTTTGAACTGTCTGGGCATTCATCAGCCCTACACTTGCTGCGAGCACCATCGCTGTAATGAATAATTTCTTCATAGTTGCTTTGTTTTCAGATTCGCTGACAAAGTTACAAATTATTCCGCTGTCTGCCAAATTTTGACGCCATAATAAGAGGAAAAAACGAGCTACGTAGCTCGAAGGTCACGAAGACGAAGCTCGAAGGCAACGAGGACGAAGCTCGAAGGCAACGAGGACGAAGCTCGTTGACCACGACTCAGGAGAAAGGGCAAAACGTACTAAGACATAAGTCAGTCACGGTTTCCAGCAGTACGTATCGTAGCAAATGGCGCGGCCGCCGAAGCCCTCCTTCTGATAGATGAGCGACTCATGCAGGTCGCTGCTGTGTGGCATGTTCGACGTTCCGAAATCGATAAAGTCTGCATCGCTATAGGCTTGGTGGATGATATGGTCGTAAAGTGCATCAACAGCATGCTGCCGCTTGCCCTCATCAGATGCCGAGATATACTGCGAGTGTACCACCCCAGCATTGATATACAGCACGGTACCTGCCAAGAGGTCACCGTCTTTGCCATGAGCTGTCCACAGTCTGATGTTGTCAGGGAAACGGCTGTGAAGCAGACGTATCTCATCGAGGGTATGAACCGGACGGGCATTGAATTTCCGCATCAGGTTGTCCGACAATATCTGCCAGAAATGCTCATAATCCTCAGAGGGTGTCACCACAATACCATTGCGCCGGGCTTTGTTGGCGGCATACCTGCGGTCACGCTTCCATCTGACGGGCTGGGAGGGGATGACCGCTGACGACACATCACGTCCGATGATGCGCGCACCACAATGCAGGAAGACGGCAAACAGGTCTTCCTCGGCAGGCAGCCGATGATAAATCCATGGCACTGCCTTATAGACAACGCTGTGGATGGTCTCCTGGCGCAACAGGACATTCAGCTCTTGGAACAGGGTGCAGGCTGCCGCAGTCGTCATCTGGTCGGACATCACCAAACCGCCATACGAAAGTCCCTGATGCGAATACAACGCATCGCCCACGACATTGGCGGGCAACAGCGCATCAAGGTGTCCCTCGCGGTAGAACATGAGCGAATAGTCCTGAAAGCGGTCGCGATGGTAGTCCATGTAGTCGCGGAAGAAAAGAAACGTGCCGTTCTTCGACTGTGCTACAAAGTCATCCCATGCTGCCTTGTCAGCCTCGGTATATCGTCGGATTTCAAACATGCGCCTTCACGTATTTCTTAAAATCGTATGGTGTTTCATTTACTGAATAAACGATGATTATTCCATAATATTATCCCATCCTTTCTATTTGTCGCAGGAAAAAGCGGTCGATGCACCAGCTAACCACCAGCACCACCAGGATGCAGACAAACAACATCGCCACGGTGGGAAGTTCGGGGAGGCGGCGTATGAGGATGCCTGTCAGCATCTGGTGTGTCATGAACAGAGGCATGCTCAGTGAGGACAGAAACAGCATCGGCTTTCTGCGCAGCCAGGATGACACACAGCCTTGCTCTTTGGCAAAGACAAGGATCAGCGGCGCCAGCACTAACCAGTACAAAGGTGCATTGCGGAACTTGGCATCCACGTAGGGATAGAGCACCAACGTCACGACTACCAGCACCACTATCAGCCATTCCGTCCACTTCGAACTCAGGCTCACAGGGGGACAGACCCTCTGTGAGGGGTGCCTCACATGGGGTCTGTCCCCCTGTGAGCTCTTCCTCGGCCTTCTGGATGGCAGTAGTCACGCCGAAACAAAAGCCACTGCCGCTGTCGATCTCAATACTAAGCATGTTTCAAGAATTCATAGTACATATCCAAAAGGTGTTGGGCGGCGGTGAACGATGTCTGCTGACCAGCCAGAACGCTTTGTTCTGCCGTCGTCAGATGCTGTCGGATGACCGGATTGTTGTAGAACGAGAGGCGCAGGTGTTCATTGATGCTCTCATACATCCAGTATTTCGACTGTTCGTTGCGGCGGTAGTCGAAATAGCCGTTCGCCTTGACGAAGTCAATATACTCGTAAATCATATCCCACACTTCCTTGATGCCATAGCCATAGAAACCGCTATAGCACAGCACCTTGGGCAGCCAACCGCTATCGGGCATCGGGAAAAAGTGGAGCGCATTGCGGAAGTTAGTGGCAGCCATGTGGCACTTGTCGACATTGTCGCCGTCGCACTTGTTGATGACGATACCGTCGCAGATTTCCATGATGCCGCGCTTGATGCCTTGCAAGTCGTCGCCGGTACCTGCCAACTGGATGAGCAGGAAGAAGTCGACCATCGAGTGACAGGCCGTCTCGCTCTGTCCGACACCGACAGTTTCGACGAAGATCTTGTCGAAGCCAGCAGCCTCACAGAGGATGATGGTCTCACGCGTCTTGCGAGCCACGCCACCCAACGACCCTGCCGTCGGACTGGGACGGATGAACGAGTCAGGATGCGTCGACAGCTTCTCCATGCGCGTCTTGTCACCGAGGATGCTGCCCTTAGAGCGCTCTGACGAGGGGTCGATGGCCAGCACAGCCAGTCGACCGCCCTTCTCCTTCAGCACATGGATGCCGAACTCGTCGATGCTGGTAGACTTGCCTGCCCCCGGCACACCACTGATGCCCACACGGATGCTATTGCCACTATATGGCAGACACTTGTTGATGACCTCCTGGGCCTTGGCCTGATGGTCGGGATTGACACTCTCCACCAGCGTCACGGCCTGCGACAGGATGGTGACGTCGCCTTTGACGATGCCCTCTACCATCTCTGCGGCAGAGAGTTCACGACGACGGAAGCGGTTGCGCTGCAGATAGGGATTGATGATACTGGGCTGTTCCACGCCGCTGTTCACCTGCAGACCGGCATATTCTGAACTATTCTCGGGATGATCCATATTTCAATTATTCAATTCTTCAACTCTTCAATTTTTCAATGCTTCAATTCTATGATGACCTTGGGCTTTTGGGGATCGTTGGTAATCATGAGGATGCGGGGACGGGTACGTACCTTCTGCAAGTCGGCAGCGATAGCCGTAATCTTCAGTTTGGCATAATCGCCCGGCTTGATGCGACTTTTGTCCAACGAGATGTGCAGTCCGGGAGTAAACATCTGGAGCGACGAGATATGCAACTCGGAATGACCCACGTTCTGGATGTCGATGATTTCCGTCTTCTTGGCCTTGCCCTCAAAGTTGATGTTGACCGTTTCCGTCGACAACGCTATCTTGGCAGCCTGCTGCATGTCGGTCATGCCATAGAATGACGGCAGCAGCACGGCAGATACACCGATTTCACGGTCATTGCTGACCTTCTCACCCAGTTCACCTGCCAGGAAGATGGAGGTCTGCGTCAGACCATAGCCATGCAGTTTCGACGAGTTCAGCGTCACCGTGATGACTCCCTCCTCGCCGGGTTTCAACTGTTCGGGCTGTACCAACGCCGTCAAGTACGGCGGCAGGTGCAACAGGTTAGGCTGATAGGTCTCGGTACTGCTGTTATTATAGATGTGCAACTGCTGTTCGCGCATGTCACCTTGGTTAATGTCGTCAAATTCCAGGTCACGGCTATCGAGTCGCAAGTCACCCATATCCACCGGATAGTGGCCGCTGACATCAACATAGTGCTCCAATACGACACCCTTCATGCTGAGGTAGAGCGGTTTCTTGGCACCGCTGGCATAGACGGCTGCCTGCTTGTCGAAATGTCCCAACTGCCTTGCATCGTAGGTCATGCGAATCTGGAAATGCTCGCCTAACTCTCCCTTGGGATAGTCCACCACCGTACAATAGCAGTCAGGTGTTACCTTCTCGATGCGCATCTTGCGGCCACCCTTGTTTCGCAACTCAAATACAGCAGTGATGGGCACCCGATAGCCCGTACGACCGACATCAATGGCGGCTTTCTCAGGTACAAGCTTCTGTGCCATCGCTGGGAATGGCAAAAAGGTAAAGAAGTATAATAGTAAAAAACATGTTACCAGCCTCCATACCTTATTTATCTCAATTGTTTTCATCATATCTTTTTATATTTACTTTTTTACTTTTAACACGATTGACGGTGCCGCAGCACGGTATTCCGGTGCATAGGCGCACTGCACGGTGCAGGTACCTGTCTCATACTGTCCGGCACGGTCGATATAATATTCCGTCTCTATCACATGCCTGCCCTTAGACAGACCGTAGTAGAAATAGTTGGTGGCATAGTCCTTGGGCGACACGTATGCACCGTTCTGGTAGCCCGACAACTGGCGCACGGGTTCCATGCAGGCTGCACGACGGTCGCAGACCTGCACGAAGTCGAGGTCACGGGTGCAGTCAATGGTGATACGCACCTTGACACGGTCTCCGACGTTAAACTCACAGGGGGACAGACCCTCTGTGAGGGGCTTGAGCTCGCGCTTGACGGTGATGCCGCTCTGTGAGGACTCGATGTCAGACGTCTTCTGGAAGAACTGGGCATAGACGGCACCCCACGACGTACCCTCGCTGGTCTTGGTGGCCGTAAAGGTAGTACCCTGAGGACTCGTGACAGCCGTCTTCACATAGCCGATGCCGGCAGTAGCCTGGGGAATGTCAACAGGTACACCGTCGATGGCAAGGACTGACTGTTCCTTGGTGGTCAACAGGCTGCTGTTGCCGTTCAGGAACGCCCAGATAGCATTGACGCTGTTGATGGGTGTGTCCCAAGCCTGTGTGCGTTTCTCCTGCAACAGCCAGCGGCGCATCTCGTCGACGGTCTGCTGATCCTGTGGAGTCACGCTCTGGATAGCTTCAATGGCAGCCACCTCCGTAGGTATCTTGTAGTTGTACCACGAATAAGAGGCACGACGGGTGTCATAGTAGCGTCCCATCTCCTCGGTGAAGACAGTATATTCCTTCAGGCTTTGCACATATTCGGCAGCCCGCTTCGTCTCGCCATGCTTAGAGAGGATGATGGTCGTAAGAGCCTTCTCATAGATGGTCTGGTTCTTAATGTCTTTCTTGAGCAGGGCAATGAGGTAGTCGTTGGCTGCCTTGACATCAGTGTCCAGATAGCGACCATCGAGGGCACAGAGGTAGAGCCAGCGCAGCGCAGTGAACGAGGGGAACGTGGGCTTAAGACCTTTCTTCTCCTGTTTCTTCAGCTTATTCACCAAATCCACCATCTCATGGCCGAGATACTTAAAAGCATTGTCCTGCATCTGCTTCGTTTCGTTCTGCTGTCCGACCATGATGTTCAGACGTACCAGCATCTCCTCAATGGCCATCGTGATGCTGGTGCTGCCATACATGCCAGGGAACCATGAGAACGAGCCGTCGCCATTCTGGAGTTTTTTCAGCTTCTCCAAGGCGGTACTCAATCGGTTGTTGATGCCGTTCTCGTCGAAGAAGTCGGCCAGACGCTGTTTCTGTTCGCTTTCACGGTCGGCAGCACGTACCCAAGGAGTCTCAGCAAGCACCAGGTCTTTCAACTCCTGATTCTTCTCTAACTGGCTCTGAAGGGTCTGCTCTGCCCCACTCTCACGCTTCCACAGCTTAAATGTCGTTCTCACCTGCGGACTCTGTGCCAACAGGGTCTTGGCCAACAGGTTTGAATAGTATGATGCCGCCTGGTCGATGGCACTATGCTCCCACGGCTGACCGATGACGGCCATGCTCTGCACCATAAGCCAAGCAGGATTGTTGGTATATTCAATGGTCAGCTTCTGCTGGATGGTTCCCTGTGGGAACAAGGTCGTCAGGTCGATGGTCTTCACGCCTGGCTCATGCTGAGTATAGGGCACCGTCTTCGTCACATACTCCCGGTCGGGCAATATCGGCAGATAGTGCTGCTCGCCGTCGCTGAAGGCGTCGCCGACAGCCACAACCTTGCAGACCAGCAGAGAGAATTGAGCATTGTCAACTGACAATTGGAAATTGGAACTTGCAGTCTTTCCGGCTTCAACGGTGAAGGGCTGCGACTGTTCGTAAACGACCTTGTCGGTCTCGGGGTCAATGAGTTGCAACTTGGTCTGGCCGCTGACGGTTTTCTCACCGGTATTGAAGATGCGGGCTGAAATCTGAGCATCGTCACCCATGCGGATAAAGCGCGGCACATTGGGCTGGATCATCACGTCCTTCTGGGCTACAGCCTCACCCTCGATGCTGCCGTACAGCATGTTGACACTGTTGGCCACCCCCATGAAGCGCCAAGTTGTCAGACTCTCAGGCAACGTAAACTTCAGCGACACGCCACCCTGTTTATCAGTCACAAGCTGGGGATAGCAGAAGGCTGTCTCGTTCAGGTTCTCGCGCATCTGGACATTTTCTTCTTGCTGTGGTTCTGCCGGAACGCCATTCGCCACAACAACTTCTTCCAACACACCATTGTTTTTTCCGTCGAGTTCTGCAACAAGCTCCTTGGCCTTCATCACTTCGCCTGCCCCTTCGTCATTGCCCGCAACGTCAAAGGCACCAATGGCTGTTTCCTCCACCATAGGAGCTGAAGCCACGGCGAATTTTCTGCTTCCTCGGACTCTTACAGATTTATAGAGCACCGCATAATAACGCGGATATACACTACTATCAAAATGGCTGAATGACAGGTTTTTAACCGATAATGGCGACTGATACGGCTGATAGGCAGACCACTGCAACTGAATGCTGTTACGGAACTGCCATGAGGTAGAGGGTTGCGGCAGATAGTTGGTGGGTGAGAACGACCACTGGTGCTGCATGATTTGGTCGAGGCTCTTATCATAGAGCACGGCCATCAGCGAGGCATCGGCAGGGGTGCCGTCAGGATTCTTGACGGTCAGCTTCCACTCTTCCTGCTGACCAGGTTTCAACCGGTCGCGGAAGGTTTCCCATGTCAGGCGCAGTTTCTTGTCGGGCATGGGACGGTGGATGGTCTGTTGGTGTTTGTAACATACACCATCCTTGACCCATGCAAAGGTCAGGAGCAGACCATTGCCGTATTCTTCTTTGTAGACGAATTTCCTGTTGAGCAGTTCGGCATTCTTCTTGACCACACCCTGCTCTATCACCTTGTTGCCGGCAAAGATGCCATAGACCATATACAGGTCTGGATCACTGGAGCCTACCTGCACGGTAACAGGGGTACCGTCACTGGGGAACTGGCTGTCAGAGACATAGAACCAGTCGTGGGTCTTGGTTGCCGGTTTCGTATCGTTGAGTCCGAAGACCACAAAGGTCATATCAATGGAGTCGCCTTCACAGACAGCCTCTAAACGGTGCGAGCCGCTCTTCAATTGATAATTGATAATTGATAATTGATAATTAGCTGCGCACTGCTGCCACTTGCCACCATCCAGACGGTATTTCACCAGTCCGTCAATCGCCTTGCCTGCCGCATTGCGGCGGAAGAAGGTCACCGTCGGCATCTGGTCGCTGCGCACCTGCTGAGGCAGGTCGCACGTCAGGGACGTCGGCTTCGTGCCTAAAGGCAGACGCATCGTCCCATGATGGGTTTCACCGGCAACATCGGTCACATCGGCCTCCCCCACAAAGGTGAAGTACATGGGACTGCTGCCCATATCGTCCGGCAGGCACATGGGCATGACCACCTCAAAGGTGCCGTCTTCGCCAGTCTTAGCCTCGCCTTCGTACACCACTTCTTTGCTCAAGGCATTGCCGAAATAGCCACTCTCCCAGTACCAGGAGTAGCTGAGCCACCAGAATGCCACCTGACGGCGAACGGTGTACTTGACCTTGGCATCCTGTACAGGTACACCGGCATAGCTGACGGCCTTGCCTTTTGTACGTACGGTGTCGCCAGCCTGATAGGTTTCCTGATAGTCTTCAAACTCCACCTGGAAGGTCGGACGCTTGTATTCTTCCACACTGATGGACGTCGAGCTGTTATTAACATATACCGTAAAGCGGCCGTTCAACAGCCCTTGCGGCAGCGTCAATTCCGTGGCACACCTGCCGAAGCGGTCGGTCGTAAGTTCCTTCTCAGCCACTACCTTGTAGTTAGCATCGCGCAGTTCTACGTCGACACGCTTACCTTCGACAGCCACATTGTCCAGCGCTGACTGTTCCTTCCAGACAATAGCAGCCATATGCACCGTCTGCCCCGGGCGGTAGATGCTACGGTCGGTGAACACACTGGTATGTTCCGTATTATACTGGTGCTCGTAATAGGTATAGCGCCCATAAGCATTCATCGGCCGGTTATAGACGTCCGTCTCCGTAAAGGCATACAACTGCGACGGCGTGCGGTCGCCAGCGGTATAGAGCACCTCTCCCTGCTGGTTGCATGTCATTTCTACGGTCTTTTCAGGTTCTTTCCATCCTTTTCGGAACTTCAGACGCAATGTGGCCTGGGGAATAGGCTGTCCGGTACGGGCATCGACCACCACATAACGCATCTGCTGCTCAGGCATAGGTTGTGACAGCACTCTTACACCCGACACAAAATATAGTTCACGCGAAGTCTCTGTCTGAGGCGACGAGAACTCTATCATATAGACGCCAGGTGCCAGACCAGCCAGCAGGATAGAGTCCTTAAAGGTCTCGTAGTCAGGATGTCCCGTAAACTGGAGCACTTTCGTCAGGTCAGCCCTCTTCTTCAACTGCGACTTCAGCTTCTTGTAGTCTTTCTCAATGGATGGATTCAGTTCGGTGTCACCCTTCAGCGGTGTCTCATAAACGTTCATCGTCAGCGTCTGGATATTCCGCAACGCCTCCAACTGTATTACCTGCGACTCATCGGGAAGTCCGATATGATACGGCATACGGGCCACGAAGTGTGGACGCGTCATGTCGCGTTCCATGTTGCGCAGCCAGTTGGCACGCTGCCACGAGCCCCACTTCTGTAGCGACTCACGCAGATAGGCAATGCGCTCGGCAACGGTATATCCGTTCCCGTTATCATCCATCAGTCCAAAGCGTTTGATGGCTATCTCACAGGCCTCAGGCAGGTCGCCATAGACCTTGACCAGCGAATCGAGGGAAGCGATGTCGTTAAAGGCATCGACACCTGTCAGACAGGCAGCGCGGCGATTGCCGACCTTCGTATAGTAGTCGTGCATCCACTGCCACGCCTCCAATTCACGTCCAACGACGCTCAGCAGGTCGTCATCATAATAGGTCTTGCTGTCCTTCCCATTGACGACAAAGGGAACGTACGTCCCAGCCTTTGCCTTGGCCAAGGCGTCAGGATGTTGTAGTGCCTGCTGGCGATAAGCCTCAACCTTCCCAGCGGCATCCTCGCCCAACTCACGGGCATTGTCCCGATACACCAGCGACAACACGGTACTATAGACGGCCTTCAGCGCAAGATTCTGTGTCGTTTCCGTTTCCTGTTCCAACCGCTTGACGGCAGGCAACAGCGAGTCGGGAGCCACCTCAGCCTGCAACTTCGAATACAGCAGGGTAGACTTCAGCAGCTGACCGTAATCACCTGCCTTCTGAGCCTTCTGCTCTATCTTCTGCAGGTGTTCCATAGCGGTCTTGGGCAAGTCCTTATCCTGGGCCTGTTCCACTTGCTTCCACAAATCCTGATATGTCTGACTGAATAATCCCATGGGTACCAGCAGTATCGCTGCTATTATGATTAACAGTTTACGTTTCATACGCGTGTTCTTTATAACTAAATGACAAAGGTATGAAATAATTATGAATTATACGTTATGAATTATGAATTTTTACGTACTTTTGCCAATAGATAACGCTCTGCACGATGCCACGAGACAGAAGAAAGAGCAACATCGACAGCCACAAACCGTGGTTGGACATGACAGGCATGAGCAAAGTAACACCTAAAAAGAACACTACGGCAGCGACGAATGATGACAGCAGCATGCCATGGGTCTGCGTGGTACCGATAAAGATGCCGTCCCAGATGAAAGCAGCAACACCGGCAACGGGTATCAGGTATGCCCACCACACATAGTCGTAGGACGCCTTCACCACTAACGGCTCATCAGTGAGCAGATGCAGAAACGGCTGTCCGCCAACGACATAGACAACGGTAAAGAGTACGGTCATCACAGCGCCCCAGCCAAATAACCGCCTGACGACAGCATGGTAGGCCACGTCATCACGGACACCCCAATTACGCCCGCCAAGGGCCTCGCCAGCAAAGGCAAAGCCGTCCATGACATAAGAAAACAGCAGGTAGAGCTGCATCAACAAGGTATTGACTGCCAGAATGGCAGCTCCCTGGCGTGCTCCAGCAGAAGTAAAGTACAGATTAACAGCTACCAGACAGAGCGTCCGCAGAAAAATGTCGCGATTGACGGCAAAGAAAGTCTTGAAGCTTGAGGGTTGCATCTTCCCGTTCCCGTTATCGTTCCCGTTATCGTTCCCGTTATCGTTCCCGTTAACGTTCCTTATCAACATCAGTGCTATAACAAGCCCGGCATACTGTGCAACAACCGTTCCCAGTGCCACACCTTCCACCTTCATACCCAGTCCATAGACGAGCGTCAACGATGCCAGAATATTAATGACGTTCTGCAAAATGGAGACCAACATCGGGATACGCGTATTCTGCAAACCGACATACCAGCCCATCAGGGCAAACAACCCTAACGAGGCTGGAGCCCCCCATATAACTATATAAAAATAGGTAGCTGCCAATGGACGCACATCTGCCGTCGGTCCTATCAGCGCCAGCATCAGCTCGCACAACGGCCATTGCAACAGCAGTAACAGCGAAGCCACGCCCAATGCCACCGTACCAGAGCGCTTCAGCAGTCGGCGAGCTTCCACGAAATCGCCTCTGCCGTATGCCTGCGCTGTCATGCCGCTGGTGCCCATGCGCAGGAAACCAAACACCCAATAGACGAGATTGAATATCATAGAGCCTACGGCAATGGCACCGATATAGGCTGCATTGCCCATGTGTCCCACGATGGCCGTGTCCACCAACCCTAACAAGGGCACCGTGATGTTCATCACGATAGCCGGCAGGGCAATCGTCAGTATCTGGCGGTCTCTGGTATTCGTTGCCGTGCCTCCCTTTTAGTTCCCGTTCCCGTTATCGTTCCCGTTATCGTTCCCGTTCAACAGTTGCATCAGTGGTTCTATCCAGTCAGCATTGTCCTGTGGACAGAGCGTACGAATACCTAAGGCCTCAGCCGCTGCACAGTTGCTGGTACTGTCGTCAATAAAGATTGTCTCGGCAGCTGTCGCCTGCTGCCCCTGCAGCATCAGTTCGAAAATCTCTCGCCGGGGCTTCATCACCTTATGCTGATAGCTCAGATAGAGAGCGTCGAAATAGTCACCCACACCATGTCCATTGCCGTCAAAGTCACTGTTGGCCCATCGCATCATGAATGAATTGGTGTTCGACAACAGACATACCTTATACCCCTGCTGCCGCAGTAGCCGGATAGTTTCTAAGTTCCGCTTGGGCACAGACTGCACATAGCCGTGCCAGGCATAGAAGCACTCGTCCATCGTCAGCTGTCGTCCAACCAGAATACTCAGTTGCTCACAAAACTGCACGTCGGTGATGCGTCCCTCTTCCAAATCGCCGAAGATACCTTTCTGCTGGTAGGCATCCAAGTGCTGGCGGGCGTTGCGCAGCCCTATTTCCTCAAAACGCCTGACTGCCTGCTCGTAGCTCAGTGCTATCACCACGCCACCTAAGTCAAATGCGATATTCTTAATTCTTTCAGCCATCTCTGTTTCGTTTTAATCTTTTTTCGGCTCAAAATTACGAATAATATTTTAATCTCAAGCCATTTTAGCGGATTTATTTTTTGCCAAGCAGCGCATGCAAAGTTGAGAAACATTATCTTTTTCCAAATAAATTTGGTTTTTTGCGCGCTTATTCGTACCTTTGCCAAAATCTTTGCACTCTCGCATAGAGTCAAAACTAAAACTAATAACCGCTATGAAGATTGGAGACATGGCGCCTGAGGTCCTGGGGCGCGACGAACAAGGACGCGAGATCAAGCTGAGTGACTACCGTGGAAGGAAGCTTATCCTATACTTCTACCCGAAAGACAATACAAGTGGCTGTACTGCCGAGGCATGCTCACTGCGTGACCACCACCAGGAGTTGCAGGCTGCAGGCTACGAGGTAGTTGGCGTCAGCAAGGACTCTGCTGCATCGCATGTGAAGTTCAAGGAAAAATATGCGCTGCCATTTCCGCTGATTGCCGACGTGGACCATTCGCTGTTGGAAACCATGGGTGCCTGGGGCGAGAAGGTGATGTACGGCAAGAAGTCCGTAGGCACCATCCGCACGACATTCCTGATAGACGAGGAAGGACGCATAACAGAAATCTTCGCTGGGAAGCAGGTGAAGACCAAGGAACACGCAGAACAGATTCTGAAAGGATAATTAACTATGATTAACCGTGAACTTTTAGATCCGAAGTCCATCGCCGTCATCGGCGGCTCAAACAACATCCACAAACCAGGCGGCGCCATTGTACGGAACATCATACAAGGAGGCTATCAAGGCACGCTACGTATCGTCAACCCTAAAGAAGATGAGGTACAAGGCATCAAAGTGTTCCACGATGCCCGCGAATTGCCGCCTACAGAGTTGGCCGTGCTCGTTATTCCAGCCAAATTCTGTCCTGATACCGTAGAGTTGCTGGCCCGTGAAAAGCAGACGAAGGCGTTTATTATCATCTCCGCCGGATTTGGCGAGGAGACTGCCGAAGGCGCCAAACTGGAACAGCGCATTCTCGACGTGTGTGCCGAGCATGGGGCAGCCCTCATCGGTCCCAACTGCATCGGACTGCTGAACCGCCAGCACCACTCCGTATTCACACAACCCATTCCCAAACTGTCGCCCAAGGGTGTCGACTTTGTCAGTGGCTCAGGCGCTACCGCCGTGTTCATTTTGGAAAGCGCCGTCATCAAGGGTTTGCAGTTCAACAGCGTCTGGAGTATTGGCAACGGCAAACAGATAGGCATCGAAGATGTGCTGCAATACATGGACGAGAACTATAACCCAGAGACCGATTCGTCCGTGAAGCTACTGTATATTGAAAACATCAGCAATCCAGACAAGTTGCTGTTCCACGCTTCCAACCTCATTCGCAAGGGTTGTCGCATAGCCGCCATCAAGGCCGGTTCTTCGGAGAGCGGCAGCCGTGCCGCATCCAGTCACACCGGTGCTATTGCCAGCAGCGATTCAGCGGTAGAAGCGTTGTTCCGTAAGGCAGGCATCGTTCGTTGTCATTCGCGTGAGGAACTGACCACCGTTGGCTGTATCTTTACCCTGCCCCCGCTGACCGGCAAGAACTTCGCCATTGTCACCCATGCGGGAGGTCCCGGTGTCATGCTCACTGATGCTCTGTCAAAAGGCGGTTTGAGGGTTCCCCCCATTGAAGGACCTGTTGCCGACGAGTTGAAAACCAAACTCTTCCCTGGCTCCAGCGTGGCGAATCCTATTGACATCCTGGCAACGGGTACGGCTGAGCAATTGGGTACCGTCATCGACTACTGCGAAAAGAAGTTCGACGACATTGATGCCATTGCAGTCATATATGGCACCCCAGGCCTCACCCAACTCTACGAGGCTTACGACGTGCTACACAAGAAGATACAGGAATGCAAGAAACCTATCTTCCCCATTCTGCCAAGCCTGCATACCGCAGGACCTGAGGTTGCCGAGTTCTTGGCGAAAGGACATGTCAACTTCAGCGACGAGGTGACGCTGGCTACTGCACTATCGCAAGTTATACGGACACCTCAGCCTGCTCCCCCGGAAGTACAGCTCTACGGTATTGACATACCCAGACTCCAAAAAATCATCTTTGGTATTGAGCAAAATGGCTACGTACCGCCTCAGACCGTGCGCGACATTCTCTCGTGTGCCGGCATCCCGCTCGTTCCAGAGCTGGTCAGCGCCTCTAAGGAGGAACTGACAGCCTTTGCCAACAGGGTGGGCTATCCCGTGGTGGCCAAGGTGGTAGGTCCCGTACATAAGAGCGACGTGGGTGGTGTCACCCTAAACATCCGCACCCCTGAACACCTTGCCTTGGAGTTCGACCGCATGATGAAGATTCAGGACGCTACGGGGGTGATGGTTCAGAAAATGCTGAAGGGAACCGAACTGTTTATTGGTGCTAAGTATGAGGAACGCTTCGGCCATGTGGTGCTATGTGGCTTAGGCGGCATCTTCGTCGAGGTACTCAAAGACGTACAGTCCGGTCTGGCTCCCCTCTCCTATGGCGAGGCATTCTCTATGATTCATTCATTGCGCGGCTACAAGATTATCAAGGGTACCCGCGGACAGCGAGGTATCAACGAACAGAAATATGCAGAAATCATCGTGCGCCTCTCTACCCTGTTGCGCTTTGCAACGGAAATCAAGGAAATTGACATCAATCCACTGTTGGCTGACGACAAGGATGTGGTGGCTGTCGATGCACGCATACTGATAGAAAAGAAAAAAGGGTAAAATATATAAAAACATTTATTGATTATGGAACAGCAGAAACGCTATGGTCATTTCGATGACCAACACCGTGAGTATGTCATCACGGATCCTCAGACCCCATGGCCTTGGATTAACTACTTAGGCAACGAGGATTTCTTCTCACTCATCTCTAACACCGCCGGTGGCTACAGCTTTTACAAGGATGCCAAGTTCCGCCGCATCACCCGCTACCGCTACAACAACGTGCCGATGGACAACGGCGGCCGTTATTTCTACATCAAGGACGGCAATACCGTGTGGAACCCCGGTTGGAAACCCTGCAAGACGCCGCTCGACTTCTACGAATGCCGTCACGGCATGAGCTACACCCGCATCACGGGACACAAAAACGGCGTAGAGGCCAGCGTGCTCTTCTTCGTTCCGCTGAAGAAGTGGTGCGAGGTGCAGAAGCTGACACTGACAAACCAGTCGCAGGAGGTGAAGCGGCTGAAGCTCTTCTCGTTTGAGGAGTGGTGTCTGTGGAATGCCGCCACCGATATGGAGAATTTCCAGCGCAACTTCTCGACGGGTGAAGTCGAGATTGAAGGCTCGACCATCTACCACAAGACGGAATATCGCGAGCGCCGCAACCACTATGCCTTCTATCACGTCAACACCGAGATACAGGGTTTCGACACTGACCGCGAGACCTTCGTGGGTCTGTATAACGAGTTTGCCAATCCTGACGCCGTCATGGAGGGCAAGCCCCGCAACAGCCATGCCCACGGCTGGAGTCCCATTGCTTCGCACTATATCGAGGTGACGCTGCAGCCCGGCGAGTCGAAGGACTTCGTATTCCTTTTGGGCTACATCGAAAATGAACAAGACAAGAAATTCAGTGCTCCTCAAGTCATCAATAAGGACAAGGCCCACGCCCTCATCGGCAGCCTTGACACGACGGAGAAAGTCGACAAGGCCTTCGCTGAGCTCTGCGAATACTGGGATGCCCTGCTTAATATATATAAGGTACGCACGGGCAACGACAAACTCGACCGCATGGTGAACATCTGGAACCAGTACCAGTGCATGGTGACGTTCAATTTCTCGCGCTCGGCATCGTTCTTCGAGAGTGGCGTTGGTCGTGGCATGGGCTTCCGGGACAGCAACCAGGACCTCGTAGGTTTTGTACACCAGATTCCGCCCCGTGCCCGTGAGCGCATCATCGATATCGCCTCGACACAGTTCCCCGACGGCGGCTGCTACCACCAGTACCAGCCGCTGACCAAGCGCGGCAACAACGACATCGGCGGCGGTTTCAACGACGATCCCTGCTGGCTCATCTTCGGCACT
>JAEEGJ010010288.1_pt1 | contig 24475 bp, 13 predicted proteins | sample 8958761 | NCBI WGS metagenome assembly JAEEGJ01 (sample SAMN16246546, study PRJNA631951) | gut metagenome | biome: gut microbiome; feature: rumen; material: RS-attached | host: Bos | place: Iran: Karaj | collected 2018-10 | reverse complement strand
ATCGGAGCGTAACCGACGGGAAGCCCCTGGACGACGCCTGCGACGGCGGGTTCGAGGCAATCGGGCACATACCGAGCACGAAGCCCTTCCCTAAGGAAATGCTTGACGATAAGGGCTACATCGTCACGGGGAAGGATGAGACCTACCGCACCATGACCGCTATCCCCGGCGTATTCGCGGCGGGCGACTGCTGCGAGCCGGTATACAAGCAGGCAATCCTTGCCGCGGGCGACGGCTGCCGCGCCGCACTTGAGGCCGAGAGCTGGCTCGGGACACAGAGGCAGTAAGGTAGGGCCTCAGAGGCCTTATAAACACTGCTGCGGGCGGAAAGAACCCATCGCCGCCCGCTTCTCTAATCAATCAGTCCTTCACCGAGTCGTAGATGAAGGCAGTCATCTCGGCAACGCCGGAGACAATCCGGTAGACCATCTTCTGCTCCTTCCGTCTCACAAGCCCAGCGCGGTCATAGAAGCCGTAGCCGCACTCCGTATCGGTATAGAGGAAAAACCTGCCGGCTCCCGCGTCATTGAGGTATCTGACCGCGTCAGCGTAGAGCCTTTTCCCGATGCCGTGCCCGCGGGCCTCCGGCGACATGATGAGAAGAGTAAGCTCGCCGGCGTACTCAGGGCAGCCCCTGAGCAGCTCCTGCGGGTTTGCGATCTCTATCCGGTAGAGGGCGATGAGGGCCATGATGCCGGAGGGGCGCAGGACGCGCCAGAAATTACGAAGAAGGAAAAAGGCGAGCTTCAGGATGAAATGCTTCCTCACGGAAAGGTCCCTCGCCATCACGACTCCAACGGGGCGCCCGTCAATAAGCGCTGTCTCCGAATAGGTGCTGATCATGAGGCAGTAGGCAATGCAGACCCTGGAGTAGACAATGTCGGCGTTGGTCGGCTCCTTCTCCCCAGAGCCCCATGTATCCGAAATTATCCCCTCGATGGGCTCCATGTCCTCAGGCTTATAGGGCCTGAACTCAACAATTCCTGATTTCACTGCATCTGCTCCGCTGGGAATTCAGCACTTCAGCCAGACGCCAATTTTAAAGATCTTCGCTGCTCTCTTCAAACAGCCGTACGGGTGCGGTTTTCTCTATAGGCAGTCTTCAAGACTCATATCGGCCAAAAGTTCCTTCATATCCTCAGCGCATTTTTTGCCTCTGGCCTTTGCCTCTTCCAGCTTAATTTTTCTCTGCCTTTCGTATTCTTCCGGATGAGTTCTTTTAAACTCCATTTCAGCCTCGAATTTCTTTCTCATCTCAATTCTTGCCAGTTTATAAAGATACTCCTCGGCTGGCTCCCTGGTTTTCTCAAGCTCAAGATCGTCAAATATGCTGATATGGTGCTCATAACGGTAAACAAGGATGAAGGCAAGACCGTCATCCGTCTCACTGGTATAAAGCATGTCATGGGTGCTGGCCATAAGAGATACCTGCCTTCGGAGGCCCGGAACATGCTTCTTGATATAGGCGATCTTCTCATCGGTGGTCTTATCCCTGACATTGTCAAGCAGCGCTAGGTAGGTCTTCTCATACTCGCGTGTGGCGCCGTCTGAATCGAATTCCAGAAACTCCTTTACGGACGGCATTCCAAGCGGCTCGAGATTATTGAGCCTCTCGTGCACTTCAGCCAGGCTGGTTTTATCCTTACTCTCATCCTTCATTTCACAAGCCCGTTTGAGCTGCATGAGAGCAGCCGTCAAAAGACATTTGAGGCCATGACATGGCCGGACGATGGATACGTATGACAGATTCCATGTCATCTGCATTCCTTACATCATAAAGCATATACCGCTCTGACTGAAAATAGTACAGAAATCAGTCTGAAACTGGCATTTTCTGTCCAGCAGACTGCAAAAATCTCTGCCAGGCCTGACAAGGCGTTCTCATATGCATGCTCTGCAGACGCGCTCGGCCCGCGGAACACAGATTCTGACAGACAATTCCTGCGCAGGCTCAGCAACCCTGATAAAATAGCGCCGGATCTGTGCGCCGTATTATTCTCAGATCCGCCGGAGGCGGCCATATATTCAATGACCGTATAGCAAAAGTTCCGGCACGGAGGTTCGGGGATTCCTCGCCAGGGAAGCTCCGATATTTTTCTGTCAGGCATGCAGCGGCATCAGGATGTCTGATGACTCATATGAGGATTAAATGTCTAAAGAAGAGGCTATTGAAATGCAGGGTACCGTGCTCGAGACTCTGCCTAACACCATGTTTCGCGTCGAGCTCGAGAACGGCCATGTCGTCATCGCCCACATTTCCGGCAAAATGAGAAAGAACTACATCAGAATTCTTACCGGCGACAAGGTTACCGTACAGCTGACCCCCTATGATCTGACCAAGGGACGCATCGTTTTCCGTTCAAGATAGCTTTTTATTCTGAATTTCCTGCCCCGGACCTCAGCCAAGGATAACCGGCGCCTCCGGAGATGAGGCTCTCTGTGCCCATTCAGATGTGACAGTGCGGCACATGCGCTGCTGTCTGCCGGAAATTCAGAGAAATCCATCACCATCCAGAGCCGCGGCGCTGCCGCGCTCTTAGGGCTTTTTCTGCCCTGAATCTGTCTCTGAGCCAGCCTGCTTCAGAGTCCTCTCCAGGAGCTCCGCAGAGCCTCAGCCTGCCTGCAGGCTCAGGCAAAGCAATAAAAAAAGGCAGACCCCGAAGGATCTGCCTCATTTTCATTTTCTGAAGAGCTCGGGCTTTTTATCAGGCAACCGGCTTCGGCGTGCCCTCAGTCTTGATGAGCTCCGCCCTTGGAGTAACAGCGGGCGCCACGGCACGCTTCTTCTGCGCCCTGCCCTTCTGGTAGGAGAATGTAAGCCTGCCGTTCTCGGCTCCGACATGGACGGTGCCGCCCTTTCCGGCGAGCTCGCCGAAGAGCATCGCCTTCGAGATGGGGCTCCGGAGCTCCTCGCGTATGGTCCTCGCCATCGGCCTTGCGCCCATCGTGCGGCTGTAGCCCTTGTCAGCAAGAAGATGCCTTGCCTCGTCGGACACCTCAATGCTCACCTTGCTCTCAAGAAGCTGCTTCGCAAGCTCTTTGATGAACTTGTCCACAATATTGAGGATGATATCCCTCGTGATGCTGTGGAACCAGATGATGCCGTCCAGGCGGTTGCGGAACTCCGGGGTGAAGACGCGCTTGATCTCCACCATCGCCCTGCTCCTGTCCGAATCGCCGCTCTCATCCTGCGAGAATCCTATGGAGTTCTTGACGGTCTCCCTGACGCCGGCGTTGGTGGTCATGATGATGATCGCCTTGGTGAAGTCGACCCTTCTCCCGCGTCCGTCAAGCAGCGAGCCGTTGTCGAACACCTGGAGCATGAGGTTGAGTATGGTCTGATCGGCCTTCTCGATCTCATCGAGCACGACAACGGAGTAAGGCTTCTCGAGGACCTGGTTCGTCAGAGTGCCGCCCTCGCGGAAGCCGATGTAGGAAGGCTCCGAGCCGATGAGCTTCGTTGCCGAGAACTTGGTGTTGTACTCGGACATGTCGATCCTGATGACCGGGCGCCCAAGGGCATCCGCGAGGCGGAGCGCGACCTCGGTCTTGCCGACGCCGGTCGGGCCCGCGAACATGAATACTCCGATCGGGTGGTTCGCCGGCTTGAGCCCGGCCCTGTTGATGTAGATGCTGTCAGCGAGGCTCGTGATTGCCTCATCCTGCCCGAAGACCGTGCTCTTGAGGGTCTTCTCGAGGTTGAGCAGACCGGTCCTCTCGGTTGTGCCGAGCTTCTCCACCGGCATGCCGATCATGCGCGACACGGTCTTCCTGATGGCAGCCGTGTCAAGCTTCAGAGGCTCATCCGACTCCTGCTCCTCCGCACTGCTGCGGAGCCTTGCGTCAGCCGCGCACTCGTCGATGATGTCAAAGGCCTTGTCCGGCAGGCGGCGCCCGGTGATGTAGCGCTGCGAGAGGCGCACTGCCTCCTCAGGGACGTCCTCGGTGAAGCTGACGTTGTGGAACTTCTCGTAGGCCTCAATCGATCCCTTGATGATCTCGACTGCCTCCTCAGCGGACGGCTCGGTCACCTCGACCTTCTCAAAGCGCCTCACCATCTGGGGATTGCCCATGAAGGTCTGGCGGTAGTCGGAAAACGTCGTCGTGCCGATGCAGTGGAGCTTGCCTGACACCAGGTACGGCTTCATGATCTCGACTGCAGTGGACGAGCCGCCGTCCGCTGCGTCGCTGCCGGAGCCGGAGTTGGAGGTCATGATGGTATGGATCTCATCAATGAAGAGGATCCGGTTGGGATCCTGGATGATGAACTCAAGCATTGACTTGAGCCTCTCCTCGAACATGCCCCTGAGCTCGCATCCGGCGAGCGCGCCTGAGATGTCAGCCTCATAGATCACCATGTTCCTGATGCTCTTCGGGACATTGCCCGAGGCAATGCGGGCCGCGAGGCCCTCGATGATCGCGGTCTTTCCGGTTCCGCCGTCTCCGACCAGGATCACGTTGTTCTTGCGGCGCCGGAGGAGCACTCCCTCAATGCGCTCAATCTCCTTGTCGCGCCCTATGAGGCGGTCAAACTCGCCGTTCTTAGCAGCCTCATTGAGGTTCCTGAGGTAGTCATGCTCGCCATAGCCGCTCTTCTGCTGCGACGGCGACTCACTGTTCTGCTGAGGCGCGGGCCGCCACTCAATCTCCAGCCCGCTGTCCTCAGGCTCTGCGCTTCCCCTTCTCGAGGCAAAATCCTTCTTTTTCTTCGCGAGGTACTCGAGGACACTGCGCCTCGTAAGGCCTGCCGATGAGATAAGGTATGACTCAGCGGTGCTGTTTTTCTCGTAGTAGACGCTTATGAGGATCTCAGATGCCGTGACTGACGCGCCGGACATGGTTGAGGTCCTGAACTCTGCGCGCTTGAGGAGCCTCTCGAGCGCTACGGTGAAGCTGGGCTCTGCGGTCTCGCCGTCCTTCACGGTCGGGCACCTCTCTGGATCTGCCAGGCAGTCGTCGAGCGCCGAGCGGAACTTCTCAAGATCAAGCCCGAGCCCCTTGGCGAGGTTCCTGAAGTCCTGGCTGCACTCTATGAGCCCGACCATCAGATGCTCCACCGACACTCCGGAATGTCTTGATTTTTTCGCCAGGCTTACAGCAAAATCAAGGCTTTCCTTGACGTCAGGAGAATATTTTACTGAACCGTTTCTGTACGATGAATCCAAAATAAACCTCTTGGCTCGCTGAAGCCCTTTCTGTTAAAGCATCTTTACGCGTGCCCTTATATGGGGACTCTGAGCACCGATTTAAACCTTGTCCGGGAAAAGCATTATTAAGTAAAACCACTGCAATTGCAATGAGGAAATTCTGTGGCACAGATCATGCTTTTGCCCTCTGAGGAGCTGCTTGTTATGCAGTAAAAATAAAAACAGCGAAGAGGTGGCAATCATGTTAAGCGGAAAGGTTAAGTGGTTCAATAACGCTAAGGGTTTCGGCTTTGTAACCCCGGATGACGGAAGTGAGGATGTTTTTGTTCATTATTCCTGCATCGAGGAGGAGGGGTACAAGACCCTGAAACCCGGTCAGCCCGTCAGCTTTGAGACTGAGAACGGTGAGAAAGGCATTCACGCATCGAAGCTCATTCCCCTTTCTGCAGCTGCGTAACATTCTGATTCAGCGCAAAAATCCCTTGCGTTTAGTCAGGCAGGTCCGGAGGCATCACTGGTGTCCCCGGATTTTTGCCCTGAAATCCCGTCTGCCTGAGGCGTCATCCAAGGCAGAATCATAAGTTCTGAAAAAAATTTTCCCGGACAAAAGCCTGAGGCCCCGGGAATGGAAAACAGTGCTCCGGAGAGAGATTCCCGACAAGCATCAGGCATCCCGGTAATGCTTTCTCAAAATGAAGATTCTGCACCATTCAAATGAAACCGCATTAGAAAAGTGCACAGAAAACGGCAGGATTTTTGTGAAAAAACTGCGGCCGCGCAAATTTTTCAGCCGCAGCAAAAAATTTTTCAGGCCGGAAGCAGGCCTTTCAGTACTGCTTCCACTGACGCAACGCACTGCCCTGCCGCCGCGGATGGCAGCGGCCGGCTTCCGCATCATTCTGCCGCTGCTCAGACTTAGGCCCGCCGCAGCTGTCAGATAAGGAAGAGGAACACCGGCAGCGCAAGTGCCCTTATCACTGTGCCGAAGCTTATTTCCATGGTAAGGCACTCTCCGAAGAAGCACACTCCGGACTCCCTCCGCCCGAGGCTCCCTGAGAAGCGGCAGCTCCCACCGCTCAAAGGGCACCTTGCACGGGCGTAAAAAACGCGATCATTCCTTTTTCCGTCACCCACAGGCTGAAGCCCGTGACCGTACACGAAAACCTTCCTCTCACCAGCCTCTGAGACTGTACGCACACCCTCTCTTCCTGTCCTCATCTCTTTTATCCTCTTCATGTCTTTCTTTCACTGCGCCACCGGCTGCCCGGTGCCGCTCCTGTCTCTGGGGCTCCCGCCCGAAGGTCATCGCCGCTTCTTTTCCGTGTATCTCCTCTTTGCCCTCTTTCACTCACATCAGATTTTAATTCCCGGAGGGAGCAATGGAAGTCCCGATCCGGGCTTAATTTGCACTTGCATGTCATAACGGACCGTATTTTCATAAATTGTCATGTAAAAGAAATTCCGCAGCTGTACACTTCAGGCTGCGGTGCTGCGGCTGGATTTTTCAATCAGATCTTTTAAGTCTGATGACATCAGATGTTTTCCATGAATGCCTGAATCAAGGATGTAGAATAGGAAGAGCGCACCATGCCGTGAACACCTGCGAATAATGCACAGGCCCTTAAGGCGCTGAGCTGCCTGGCAGGAGAGCATCTGTGGAGAGAACATGAACGAGAACGAGAACGAGAGCAGTAAACAGCAGACAATGAGAATGAACTATTTCAGCTCAGACCGGCTTGACGACCTCGCCGCCATAACAGCGAAAATCCTGACTGCGGATCCGCAGCCCGGGATAATTGAGCCGGAGATCTTCCTCGTCCAGAACCCAGGCATGGAGGACTACCTCAGGCAGTACCTCGCGGAAAAGCTCGGCGTCGCCTGCAACATGAAATTCGCGCTCCCCTGGAAGTACATGTACGAGCTTACGAACCAGGGAGGAAAGATAGACAGCCTCTACGAGTACACGCGCCCTGACAACATGGCATGGTCGCTCTACTCGCTCCTCAGGACTCTCTGCGCGAAAGACAGCCCTTTTTCCGAGTGCATGAGGCCAGCTGCTGATTACGTGCAGAAGAAAGATCAGACGGATCCGGAAAATCCCTTCGACGAGGCGAGGCTCTTCGGCCTTGCAAAATCAGCGGCCGACCTCTTCAACGCCTATTCCGTCTACCGTCCCGGCTGGCTCAAAACCCTGAGGGAGGCTGCCATGACGCCCTCGGACCAGTCCCTCCGGTATTTTGGGAATGACGCCTTCAGAGAAGCGCTCGTCAGCGGCTCCGATGGCGTTTCCTCCGGGAAAGAAGACACTGCGCCCCTGAGCTCGGAGAATGTCCCGCTCAGCCTTCTCTCGCTCCTCTGGCTCGGAAGCGGCTACGGGCGCGATGCAGCAAAGCTTGATCCTGAGCAGTGGAAGGCAAAAGTGTCAGCAGGGAGCCTTTCAGAGAGCGGGCGCAGCTTCCTACGGCGCTTCTCCTGGGAACCGCTTCTCCTCCTCCGCTACCTCGAGACGCTGAAGAGCCTTGAGGAGAGCATGCCGGATGAAAGCGATGAAAAGGCCGACAGCCTCAGCAGTCTCAGGAAGGAAATCAGGAACAGCGTGTTCCTCTCCGAGCGCCTTGAGGCGTTCATGAGGAGCCTCGGCAGCGACGAGGAGCGGAAGGCGCTTGCCATCCCCTACCGCGTGACGGTCTTCGGCATAAACTCGCTCCCGCCAATGTTCATTGATCTGCTCGACGCGCTGGGGCACTATGCGCAGGTCAACCTCATGGTGCTCAATCCCTGCCGCGAGTACTGGGGCGACATCAGCGCGGAGGAGACCGCTGAGGGCGAGGCCGCGAGGAAGCTCGTGGATCTCGACAACCTCGCCGAGTGCATCACTATTGACCTGAAGAATGCGGCATCACTTTCCGATGAGAGCCTGGCGGGCCTCGTCAGGGGAGAGGCGCTCAGGGACAAATCATTCGGCAGAGGAAAGATCCTCTCGGAGAGGAGCGCCGATGCCGCAAGGGAAGGAAGGGACGTCTCCAGCATGAACGCACTGCTCTCCTCGATGGGCCGCGTCGAGCGGGACTTCCTCTCGCTAATCTTTGACCATGACATAAGGGACACGACGCTCAGGGCGGATCTGCAGGAATTCCCCGATGATTTCACCTTCCTTGACGCGCTCAAGTACGACATCAACACGCTGACCGAGCCGCTTCTCACGGTTACGGACAATGATCCGAAGGACGTGCCGCTCCGCCCCACTCTGCTCTCGCGCTACAAAAAGAACGGCACCGGCGCGCCTCCCGAAAGCTTCAGAATATCAGTCTGCAGCTCAAAGGAGCGTGAGATTGAGGTCCTCTACGACGAAATCCTCGATCTCTTCAACAATGACCCGGAGCTCAAACCCAAGGACATCGTCGTCATGGTCTCGGACATAGGGGAGTACGCGGAGATTATCAGCTCGGTGTTCGGCTCGGTGCCCGATGAGCAGTGGAAAAGGAGGATCCCGTTCAGCATCTGCGACAGGAATGCCGTGCAGAGCAGCCCGTTCCTCAGGACCTTCCTTGAAATCCTGGAGCTTCCGGAGAGAAGCTTCTCCCTGCCGGCCGTCAGCGGCATTCTCAGCTCCGAGCCGGTGAGGAACCGCTTCGGGCTTTCCGAGGACGACTGCCGCGTCATAACCGCCTGGGCGAAGGAGGCCGGGATAAGGACCGACACCGGGCTTGACGCCTCGCGCAGCTTCAGCAGGCTCAACAGCTTCTCCTACGGCCTTGAGCGCATGATGCTCGGCGCCGTCATGCCGAGTGAGGATCCGTATGCGGAGGCAGGCGGAGAGGTCCTCCCCTACAGCAGCATCGAGGGAAACGGCATCAGGGCCGCCGCTGCCTTCAGGAAATTCGTGAGGACGCTCGCTGATGCCTTAAAGGAGCTCAGCAAGCCGAGGACAGCCTCCGGCTGGCAGTCCTTCATAAACGGCATGGTCCGGGAGCTTTTCAGCACCCGGGACTTCGAGGAGGACTTCATGCTCCTCACGGAGGCCATCGGCGACATGGCAAAATACTCCGGCGCTGCCATTGACGCTGCCGGAAAGTCGCCGGGCGATCCCCTGATCCCGCTTCAGGTCCTCCGCACCTTCCTCACGGACCGTCTGGGGAGGGAGCCCTCAGGCTCAACCTTCATAACCGGCAAGGTCTGCTTCTGCACGATGATCCCCATGCGCTCCATTCCATTCAGGCACATCTTCCTCGTGGGGTTCGGCCAGGACGTCTATCCGAGGCGCTCCGAGACCTCAGGCTTTGACCTCATGGCCAGGCACCGGATGCGCGGCGACCGCGACCGGCGCGACGAGGACCGCTACATGTTCCTTGAGGCGATCTTCTCAGCAAGGAAGTCGCTCACCGTCTCCTATGTGGGAAGGGACATGCACAGCAACCAGGAGCTTGAGCCTTCAGTCCTTGTCTCGGAGCTCCTGGACTACTGCGGCAGGACATTCATGTCGGAGAGGATGGAAAAGGAGCTCAGCGCTCTGCGTGAGTCAGTCAGGGAAAATTCCCGGAAAATCGCGGAAAGCGCCCAGAGCGGCGCAGGTACGGACAGAGATCTCCTCATGGCAAGGGACAGAGGCATTGCCGATGTGGTGGAGGCTGTCGGGCAGAATATGGCAAACGTCCGTGATGAGATTTCCGTCATTGAGCCGAGGTTCTCCTACCAGAAGGAAAACTTCACTGAGAGCGGCAGCGGCATTATCCGCTCCTACCGGGGCGAGTGGTGCCCCTCGCCCGCCACGCAGCACGCTCAGCCGCAGGCAGAGGAGGACGGGAGCGCAGACGTTGTTGATGTGGATATCGGCGACCTCCTCAGCTTCGTGAGGAAGCCTGTGGAGTTTTTCTACAAGAAGCACGGCATCATCTTCGACATCTACGAGAAACAGCTTCCGGACAGCGAGAAGTTCTCGATTGATGACGACTACATCGAAAGGCAGGAGCTCACAGGCGAGCTGGTAAACGCAGGGCTCAGGGATTTCATGGCAGGCATGGGCGCTGATGACCCCATGTCGGAAACGCAGAAGGCGCTGAGGCTCTTTGCGCTCAGGGGGCAGAGTGCCGAGGGGAGCTTCGGGCGCAGCGAGACAGAGGAGCTCCTTAAGGGCGTACAGAAGAGCGGCATATTTGAGGCAGTCAGGGAAAAAGCCGCAGGGCTCCACCTTGTACCGGCCGCGTCCATATCGCAGAGCTTCACCTATGGCAGAACCAGGTACAGGATATCCGGAGAGATGCCGGAGCACTGGAGTGATGCGGATGACCATAACGATGCGTTCTTCATGATAAATCCCGTATCAAAGCCGGCGAGGCTCAAAAGGCACCTGTTCACCATAGCCCTTATAGACAGGGTGCTGCTAAGACAGAAGCCAGAAAGCGTTCAGGCTTTTGCCGGGATCAAGGACAGCGGAGCAGTCCAGCTCTACAGGCTCGAAAGCTACGAAGATGCTCCCTCTCTCAGCCGGAACCTCCTGGGCGGGCTGCTGGAGCTTTTCGTGAGGGGGCAGACGAGACCTGCATTCTTCATCGAGCAGAGCTTCAGGCCGGAGAAGAAAATCAGCGAGTCAGATATCTTCGAGGGGAAGGCCCCGTCAGGCTTCAGCGGCTCAACGCCATTCTCCGGCGACATCCTGATCGGCAGCAAGAAAAAGTTCATCAGCACGGGAAACAGCCCGTTCAGCAGCATGGCCGATCTGCTTAGCTGCGTGCTTTCATCCCAGGGCAGCGCCTCAAACGGAAAGGGCACGCAGGAGCAGCTTCTCGAAAAATTCAGGGAGGCCGGGAAAAAGGCCGCGAAGGAAAATGAGGATCCGGAGGCAAAGTCTCAGGAAAAGGCCGCGGAGCTGGTTGAGACAGAGCTGAAGTTCCTCGATGCTTTCGCCGGCGCCGCTGAGGATGATCAGAACCCTGTCTATGCGAATGCCTTCGCGAACCGCACTTTCAACAAAGACGAGGTGGATGAGATCATCAGGACAAGCATAATCTTCCACGCCATGACAGAAGGCAGGAAGGCATCCGAAGAAAAGCCGGCCCAGACACAGGAGAAGGCCCCGGGAAAAGCCTCAGAGAAGGCACCGTCCAAGGGAAAAAAGACTCCGGCCAAGGGAAAAAAGTCATCAGCCAGTGGAAAAAAATCCTCGGCTGAGAGAGAGAAGGCATCAGCAGGCGGGGCAGAAGAGAAATGAGTGACAGGACAGAGACAGTGAACAGCACTTCCGTGAACATCAGATCGCCCTACGACATAGATCTCAGCGTGAACGGCTTTATCCGGGCCAGCGCAGGCACAGGAAAGACCTACAGCATGACTGCCCTCTTCGCGAGGCTCATCACCGAGGGCATCCATTTTTCAGATGACGGCAGCGAAGGCTTCGCGCCGCTCGATCTGAGGAGGATCCTGGTAGTCACCTTTACCGAAAAGGGAACCGCGGACCTCAAAAGGGACATCAGGAAAAGAATCGACTCCCTGATCTCCCGCGTGAGCGTCGTCAGGATGACAGAGAGGTTCAGTGAGTCAGAAATCGCGGAAATTTACGGTGACTCCGGCAATTTCGAAACCCAGTTCATCAAGAGGATCGGCAGCGGGGAAAACGCCGTAAGGATCCTAAAAATCCTCACCCAGGCGGCCAATGACATTGATCAGGCCTCGGTCTTCACCATTCACGGATTCTGCAGCAGGATGCTGAGGGCCAACGCCTTTGAGTCAGGAGAGCTCTTCGGGCTCCAGGTAAACGAGGATACGGCAGAGCTCCTTACTGAGGCCTCAAGGGAGGTATGGAGGGAGAGCTTCTACCCCAGGGGCGCTGAAAATGAAATCGGCGATAAGGAAGCTGGGCTCGTGCACTCAGTCCTCGTAAGCCCTGACAGCATGGCGTCCCTCTTCAGCAAGCTTGGCACCAGGCTCTCCGACGGCACGGTATTCAACGCGGACTGCCCAGAGGAAAACGGCAGGCGTCTTTCTCCCCGGGAGGTCCTTGAGCGGATGCTCGACGGCAGCAGAAACGGGCTCGCTGACGCAGTGAAAAAAATTTCTGTCAACATGGACATCAAAACCCGCAAGGGGGACTTCAACAGGATCAGGGACATCATCGCAGGTCTCAGACAGGAGACAGACAGCGTTGCCATTATGAATGGTCTCTCTGAGCTCTGGAAAACCGTCCGCTCCCTTGCGGATGAAATCAGGAAAGCCCAGGACAAAGCCATAAAAGAAGGAAATGGGCCCTATAAGCTGAAGGACTGGGAGGCTGAAGTGCTCAGGCTAAGTGAGAATCCTGAGCTTAGAGACGCGTCGTGCCGCGCAGCCCGGGAAAAGAACGAGCTCCGCATGTCATTTGTCCGCGCGCTCTCTGAAAAGTTCCGCGGCAGGCTGAAGGCGCTCAGCTCACTCACCACGGACGATCTGCTGACAGATCTCAGGGATGCGCTCGAGAGTGAGCACGGCAGGGAGCTTGCCGCGAGGATCCGCTCGCTCCTCCCTGTCGCCATGATCGACGAGTCGCAGGACACAGACTCGGTACAGTCTGAGGTTTTCAGGAAAATCTACCTCTCGGACGAGGCGAAGGCTGAGCATGCCAGGATCTTCATCGTAGGCGATCCCAAGCAGTCAATCTATTCCTTCCGCGGAGCTGACGTCTACACCTACAACAGCCTGGGGAAGGACATCTCAGAGAACGGAGGCTGCCATTACAGCCTGCAGAGGAACTACCGCTCGAGCGCTGACGTCATTGAGGCGGTAAACCTGCTCTTCAGAAACAGTCCAGGCAGCAGCCCGCTTGGCGAGGGAATCAGCTACGACGAGATCAGCAGCCTGAAGGAGTCAGAGCTAGTGATAAGCACTGCGTCTGAAACAAGGACCGCAGCGCCCTTTGAGATCTGCACCTGCAGCATTCCAGAGAAGTCACAGAGCGACGTTTTCCTCGAAAAGGCCGCCAGGTCCGCGGCGCTTGAGGTGCAGAGGCTCCTTGGCAGGCACCGGAGAAACGGAGAGGATGAGCAGTACCTGCTCTCCGGCAGGGCTGTGCAGCCCGAGGACATAGCGGTGCTCGTCAGCGCGCAGTACCAGGCCGATGCGGTAATCAGGGCCCTTAAGGATGTTGGGCTCAGGGGCGTCTATTACTCCGACCGGAGCTCCGTGTACAGCGAGCCTGAGGCGCAGAGCATGCTGTTCTTCCTCAGCGCGCTCCAAAATCCCTCCGACTTCAGGACGCTCCGCTCGATAGTAGCGGAGAAAATCTCCGGCCTTACCATTGAAGGCACCATGGCGATCCTGCAGGATGAGGGAAGGATCATCAGTCTCACGGATCTCCTCAAAAAATGCCGGGCAGACCTCGACAGCCAGGGAGGAATCATGAAGGCTGTCACCAGGTTCGTCACGGCCAGGGGAGTGTTCAGCCCGGACGGCTCCCTCCTTGACTCGCTGGTCTCAGCTGACGGCAAAGCGAACAGGAAAAGGGAGAGGAGCATCGTGAATTTCCTGCAGCTCGCCGAGCTCCTGAACGACGAGTTCGAGGACAGGGACTCGGTTGATGAGAAAATCGACCGCCTGCGCGACCTGATGGGGGACCTCGCCGAGCGCTCCTCTGACAGCCAGAGGCTGCGCCTCGACTCCGCCCAGAGCGGCGTGATAAAAATCATCACCATACACATCGCGAAGGGCCAGGAATTCCCCATCGTGCTGCTCCCCTTCGTATCGGCAGGGCTCAGGGAGCTCCTTCCTGAGGAGACGAGGTTCCATACCAGCCACACCATAAGCGATGCAGGAAGCGAGAAGCATACCAAGCTGCCCGGCCTTTACAGCAGGGAGACAGACCGGGAGACAGAGGAGAAGGCCAGGACAGAGGAGACTGCCGAGGAAATCAGGAAGCTCTATGTGGCCCTGACCAGGGCAAAATACCTCAACTGGGTCTTTGCCGCGAGTTATGAGAAGCAGACCGAGTCGCCCTGGTCAGTCCTCCTTGAGAGCGCCGGCATTGCCTCAACTGACGCGCTTGACGAAATAAAGCCGGATCCGGCAGGGCGTGATCCGGAACTGCTGAGGAAGTCACCGCTCCCAGAGCGGCTTTTTACCATGGGAAGCTTCCCTGAGAACGATGACGCTGAGACTAATGCAGAAGCAGAGGCTGAGCCGGAGCAGGGAAACGGCGGCGCCGCAGCGCAGAATGGAGCCGCGGACTTTCCAGCTCCTTCAGCGCAGGAGTTCACCGGCAGCATCGACCGGAGCTGGCACAGGCACTCCTTCTCCTCAGTTACCCACAACAGCCGCAGCGGGCACGGCATCGAGCAGGAGGAGAGGGATGAGCCTGCCGAGGCTGACGCGGCAGAGGGAGAGGAGGAGGCAGCAGCCAGAAAGCCGTTCCTCTCCCCTGAAAGCTTCCCGAGGGGCACCTTCCCCGGACTTTTCCTCCACAAGGTGCTGGAGCTCATCGACTTCCCGGAGATGGCCGCGCCTGAAAGCGACAGCAGATCAGCCTGGAGATGCCGGAGGATCATCAGCGAGCAGCTCATGAGGAAGTCCCTTGGGGACGAGTCCGCGGAGAGGAGATGGAACACTGAGAGCGGCATCAGGGCCATCGAGGCCTGGCTCAGGAACGTTGTGACAACGCCGCTCTTCCCCGGCACCAGCCTCTCAGACATAACCATGGAGCACCGGCTCTCCGAGCTCAAGTTCGTCATGCCGGCAGACTTCAGCACCTCGGCCTACAACAGCGCCGTTGATGCCGAACGGCAGAGGACGGATGATGATTTTGTCAGAAGGTTCAACACCATCGACATGGGTGAGGAGGATACGGCGCTCCGCGGCATGTGGACCGGCGAGATAGACCTCCTCCTGGAGAAGGACGGGAAGTACTACGTGATCGACTACAAGTCAAACCTCCTTGAGGACTATGACCGGAAGCATCTCGATGACGATATCATCAAAAGCCGCTACGACGTGCAGTTCATCAGCTACACGCTTGCCCTGCACCGCTTCCTGAGGAGCAGGATTAAGTATTATGACTACGACAGGCATATCGGAGGGATCGCCTACCTGTTCCTCCGCGGGATGAAAGGCGCAGGCAGCTCCGAAAACAGCACACCAGGAGTGCGCTTCCTGAGGCTCAGCAGGGAGCTGATTGAGGATCTTGACGGAAAATTCAGCGGAGGCAGCAGTAAATGAACAGCGTGGACAATATGACTTCCGGCACGGCTGCCGCATCAGAGGGATACCGGTCAGATCTTTTCTCAGGGATCCGCGCCGCCAAGGCCCTTGCAGAGGAGCTCTGCGGCCTGGCCGACAAGGGCATCTCCGAAGAGGAGAGGAAAGTGCTCGCATCTCTCCTGACGGCGCTCTTCCTCGCGGACGGGAGGGCCGGAATGGCCATTCCGCTCGGGAATGACAGCCTCCAGGACTTTCTCGGCGCATATGTGAGTGAGGCAAGGCTTAGGCACGGAAGGAGCTCTGAGGAAATGCTGAGCTCTGTCATGTCGGTCCTCGACGGCGCTGACATTGCCGATGCCCTTGGGAAAAGCGGCCTAACAGGCCCCGGGAAAAAGGCGCCGCTCTGCCTGAGCGATGACAGCTCAGAGCTTTCCCTCAGCGTCAGCTATGCGCTTGACATCATCGCTGAGAACAGGATAACCGGGCCAGAAATCCCTGAAATGGCGGACTTCCTCACCTCTCTCTCCGGGCTCAGCGGAAATGACGCGGAAAGGTTCCGCGCGGCAGCCGCGGCTCTTGCCGCGGCCTATGCGAGGCAGGACTCCTGCCTGCCGCTTGAAGGCGGCGAGGAGGGAGAGCTCGGTGATTTCATTGACGCAAACTTTGACACCTCGGGGCAGCCATGGAACCATGCCCTCGCTTACTGCGCGGATTTAATCAGATCAAGGATCCTCTCCGGGGACATAGAGGAAACTCTCAGGAAAAGCCCTGCCGTGTCAGACGATGAGGAGTCGCAGACGCCGCTCAAGCTCTACCGGCACCATCTCTATTACCGCCGCTACGCCGACTATGAGAGAAACGCTGCGGCAAAGCTCGGCGAGCTCGCCCGGAAAAGCAGGATCCCCGCGGATGATCGCGGCGCGTACCTCGAAAGGGCCAGGAAATACCTTGACATCCTCTTTGACCCATCAGGCGAGAAGAACGAGGCTGACAGGCAGGACCTCCTTGTAAAGAAGACCGCCGCCGCGCTCTCGGTCCTCTCGAACCTCACGGTCATCACCGGCGGCCCGGGAACAGGCAAGACCTTTGCCGTAACCAAGATCCTGCTCCTCCAGAGAGCGCTCGCCGGGAAGGATCATGATCTTAGGCTCCTCCTCGCCGCGCCCACGGGAAAGGCCGCGGCAAGGCTCAGGGAGTCAATCGCGAACGCCATGGCGCCGGCCGGCAGCGCAGGGAATGAGGCCGCGAGAAGGTTCGATGAGAGCCTGCAGCGCCTCTCTGATGAGACCGGCATTGACAGGAAAGGCTTTGAAAGCACCCTCCTCACCGTGCCCATGACCATCCACTCCATGATCAAGGTCGTGCCGAACAACGCCAGGGCGCTCAGAAACAGTGAGCACCCGCTCACAGCCGACATTGTCGTCATCGACGAGACCTCAATGGTCGATCTTGCCATCATGGCAAAGCTCCTTGACGCCATCAACATCGGTGAAAGCACCAAGCTCATCCTCCTCGGGGACAGCCACCAGCTCTCGTCAGTGGAGACCGGCTCAGTGTTCGGCGACATCTCAGCCCTGCTTGGTGAGTGCCTGGACGATGAGACCAGGAAGGATCTCAGCTGCCTTACAGGCGCAGATTCAGCTGCCCCGGAATTGGAAAGTCAGAAGGAAAGATGCGGCCGCCACGCCGTTGAGTTCACGAGGAGCCACCGCTTCAGCGACGAGTCCGGCATCGGAAAGCTCAGGAACGAGATCCTCTCGTTCAAAGGTCAGGACGGCCAGGTTCTTTTCAGGCCTGGCGATGACCGGAGCATCACAGTGTTCTCCGACAGATCGGATAAGCTCCCGGAGAATCCGTCCGGTGAGAAGACGGTCGCCATCTATACTGCAGAGAGCTGCGCAAATCCCGAGCAGGCCATCCATGACATGGCCATCTCAGCGGCACTTGGGGAGCTTCGCGGCACAAACGAAAGCGCGGCAGGCTCCATCCATAACTACCGGGATTACTTTGCCTACCTGACTGCTGTTCTCAGACGGGCTCGGGGCGAGGGCGGGCGAAGGACTCTCACCAGGGAGGGCTGCTGCGCGCTTGATGACGGAAAGTTCATCGGGAGCCTCTTCAGGCATCTCGACGAGTTCAGGATAATCTGCAGCAACAGGAACGGCCCCACCGGAACAGGCGGGATCAACAGCAGCCTCTGCTGGAAAATACTCGAAGAGTTCGAAGGGCTCAGGCCAAGCCAGAGGCAGCAGCCCTCAAAGGACGAGTTCCTGCTCTTTGATGGGCTCCCTATCATGATTACCCGCAATGACCGGAACCTCGGGGTCAACAACGGCGACATCGGCATCATCCTCAGGACGGAGAAAGGCTGGGACGCGGTGTTCCCCGACAGCGAGCAGAAGCAGAGGTTCATCCCCTTCACGCTCCTGCCGGACTCCGAGACGGCGCTGGCCATAACCGTACACAAGTCGCAGGGCTCGGAGTTCACCCACACGCTGATGGTTACGCCCTCAGAGTACAACAGGGTGCTGACGAAGGAGCTGCTCTACACCGGCATCACGAGAGCGAGGAAGTGGCTGACCCTTATCGGGACAAAGGATGTCATCGTGCACGCGGCAGGCGAAGAGACGAGGCGCAGCAGCTGCCTCAGGGAGAGGCTCATGGAGAGAGAGGAATTCTCCTTCTGCTGAGAAAGGATCTGAGAACCCGGCAGGGAGGCTGGACCATTCTCCCTGCTGCTCAGAATGAGAGGATGCGCGTCAGTCAGGCTTCCTGACCAAAATCATCCTGATGAGCTCCTCCGGGCTTGAGGGACGGAACCTTGCCCTGACCTCACCGGGCTCCCTGCTGCCCCAGCCGGCGAGCGCGAAATCAATCCCCGCCTTCTCCGAGGCCTCGCCGTCAGTCGCGGCGTCGCCTACATAGAGGGTCCTCTTAGGATCCGCGTTGTTCTTCCTGAGGTAGTAGAGGAGCGGATCCGGGGAGGGCTTGGGCCTCTCAGTAAGATCCGCGGAGACCGCTAGGCTCACATAGGGCCTGAGCTCCTCCGGGAAGCGGATCCCGACCGGGCCGACCAGAACCTCCCAGCTCCAGTCGCGAGATGTCGCAATCCCGATCCGGACTCCCTTCCCATGGAGATACTTCACAGCGTCTAGGGTTCCCTCAAACATGCGGCTCCTGCCCTGTGAGAGCTCCCTCACCAGGGAGCACCACTCGTTCTCGGTCTCCTCAACCTTCTCCGGGCTTATGCCGAGAATGGCAAGAGTCCTCGAGAGCGGCATGCCGGCAAAGCGCATCACAGACTCCGGAGTCTCGTTAGCCCGCATGCCGTGCCTCCCGAGAAGCTCCCAGAGCGCCCCCATGCAGTAGGAAAGCGAGTCGTAGAGCGTCCCGTCGAGGTCAAAGACGACATCGTCATAGAGGAACTCCGGGTTCTGCCGCGGCCTCTCCTGCACTCCCGCAACAAGAGCGACTATATCTGATGGGGTTTTGAACTCATAGTCGGCGCCCGAAACTTCTCCGGCAGCTCCCCATGAGGCGAGGCCGAACCTGACGCCAGCTGCGTGCGCAGCGGCGAGGTCGGTCGGAGCGTCTCCGATATAGAGAGTCCTCTCCTTACCGGCGCCCAGCCTTTCCAGGGCAAGAAGTATCGGATCAGGCGAGGGCTTGCCCTTCTCCGTGTCGCCTGAGGCAACGGACGTCTCGACATAGGGCTCAATCTCCTTCGGGCAGACGCCGCTGCCGCCTCCGAGGAGATGGGCGATTTTCCTGTCCCTTGAGGTTACGATCCCAATTCTGACTCCCCGTGCGAAAAGCTCGCCTACTGCGTCAAGCATGCCCGGGAAAACCTGAGCGCTGCCCTGCTCCAGAACGTAGCGGAGCCACCTGTCTGCGGCGCCTTTCATGCGCTCGGGCGTCTTATAGCCGAGCTCGCTCAGCGTAACATGCCCCGGCACGCCCGCCCAGGCCTGCAGATCGGACATCCCGACGGTATCGTTGCCATCCTCCCGGAGCACGCGGAGGAGCGCGCTCATGGCCACAGGCAGGGAGTCGTAGATGGTTCCGTCAAGGTCGAAAATAACAAAGTCAAAGCGCATGCATGGTCTCCGGGGCCGGCACCGGAAAATACGGTGTCGTGAAAAACTCTCCGGCAACAGCCGGATCTATCAAAAACGGCTGTATTTTACCCTTTCATGAACACAGGATGCCGATTACCGAAGGCCAGCCTCAAACTTCTTCCGAGAGCACGATCTTCTGTTCAGGAACCGAGAAAACCATGGCGAAGCGGCGGATTTCCTTGACCGGAATGTAATTGCCGTAGTCGTGCTTCATGATCTGCGCTTTGGCCTCCTCTAGCTTCTTCTCAGGAGACTCGCCTTCGCGGGCGCATTTCATCTCAATGATCAGCCTTCTGCCTGGCATCTCAAATGTCAGGTCAGCCCTGCCGCCGTTCTCTGACACCTCGCTCCTGACATCGTAGCCGACACCCAGACAGTAAAGAAGCGGCGCATCACATACTGCGTACTCGCTCTGAGCCTTGTGGAGGCTGTTCAGAATCTTGTATGTGCGGTTGAAGAGAAGCGCGATGTCATTGTCAGACACATCAGTTTTGTTGAGCACATAAGCAGACTGATTGAGTGACTGAACTCCCTTCTGATCGCACTTTTTGAAAGTGTCAGACAAAAGGATTCTTGCCCATGCATGCCTGAGCTCGAGATTGGGAAGTCCGAAATAGAAATAAAATGGATCTGCTTTCTTTATAGTGTAGTAGCCGCACTGTGCCAGAATCACAGTTTTGCCTGCCGGACTCTGCAGATCAAGATTCATTACAAATTCATCATGAAGTACAGGCTGAGGCTTTTCATCGTCCCTGCTGACACCTCCGGCAGCTGTCAGGAAATTATTCAGCAGCGTGCTGACACCGCTGTCCCTGAACCAGTAATCCGAAAATTTGTGCCTTCCGTTGGGAGCGAGGAAATTTAGAACCGACCATGGCTGGTACACATGGATTGACGCTTCCTCGTCAAAGCAGTACCCGTCGTAATGCACTCTGAGCTCATCCATAACCTGACTGATCTGCACGTCGGTCACTGCATCAGTATTTATACCAAAAATTGAAGAGGCTGCCGCCTTCAGATAGTCGGCAAAATAATGCCTTATCTCATCCTCAGTATATCCGAGCATACTGCCATAGAGAGGGTTAAGGCTCAGATCCTCAATGCTTGAGCCTGCACTGAACAGAGCTACCTTGTTGAAGCGGGATACACCGGTAACGAAAATAAATCGGAATTTGTCGCTATTTTCCTTAACTGATAAATAGAAATCACGGATCGCCTTCCGGATATCGTTTAAAACATTCTGATTTCCTAGATTCGTGTTCAGCGGACTGTCGTACTCATCCACCAGCAGGACCATTGAATTAACCTCTGCCATAAGACATATCTTATTCATCAGGATTTTTATGGTTCTGTATTTATCAGGAGTCTCCTGCCAGCCCAGCACGCCTGCTTTTTTGGCAACATCGAGAAATTTTTCAACAGCATCCTTCTGGAAACTTTCAACGCTGCCGCATTCAAGCCCGGAGAAGTCAAAACGCAGGACCGGGTAGGTTTTATCTGCCCACAGCTTCTCAATTGCAAGTCCTTTGAACATTCCGGTGCCGCGCGAGAACAGGCTTTCCAGAGTTGACACGAGGAGGCTCTTGCCGAACCGGCGCGGACGGGAGATGAAGCACTGGTCATTGTTTTCAATCATACGGTATATGGCTTCAGTTTTGTCGACGTAGACCATATCTCCGGTTATGACTGCGTCAAATCCCTGTTTGCCGATAGGTAATTTTTTCATGCTATCCCCTGCTTTTTAACGGTTCCCTGGTGACAGTCTACCATCTATTTTTAAATCACTGAAGGCAGAGGTTTGGGTCCCAGGCCAAAGCTCCCCTTGATCCCATATATCAACCTAACCAAATATGTGTAAATTTACTAGCATATACGCATACATAATTTACAAAATACGTTGTCTCAGACAAAAAATGAATTGTCCGTAATGCCGGCGACTTGGGCTGCCTATAAAAATCAGTCCTGACCGAGCAACACAGTGTCGTCATCCATAATCACTTCACTGAAAGGACGGTTCCCGATTACTCTACTTTCAAGAAGTTCTTCCATGCTGTCATACTTACCTAGGAGTTCGTACTGATGTTCACCTTTGCCAACCTGTGTTTTCTTATGATGTAGCCCGAAAAGCGCATCCTTTTCATCAGCATACATATTCCATGTATGCAATCTATATTCCTCTCCTTTATACTCAAAATCGAGGCCAAACCAGTGACCATCTGATGGTCCCCATTCTCCTACATACTGAGAGGTAAACTCTTCGAGACTGGTATATTCATTTTTTCTCATGATAACTGAAACTCTTTAATAATCTGTTGAATCAAAACTTGTTCATCAGCTGTAGGTGGAACTCCTGGAGCATTCTTATCGTGTTTTAAATACACATGTCTGTGTGGTTGAACACCTCCATGGTCATGTTCAAAATCGATACAGACAGCCTGATTATGATTTTCATCATAATAGGCCAAGTGTTTTAACTTACCATTTTTAATTACGGCATAAATTCGTCCTGGCGTATGAGAATATTCAGGTGCCTTAACCCTCGTGGAATCCTGTTCAATCAGTCTGACATTGCTGTTGCTTTTCAAAACCCCTAACGTTCTGTAATGCTTGCCTCCCGATTTAAATTCAAAGTTGTTGAGATCAACATCAATGAATGCGCCTCTTGATCCCATACTAAGCCTCACTAATTTCGTATATCTGGGAAATTCCATCCAAGTTAAACTGGTAAAACTTCGTGCGTAATGAATCCTGATACCTGAAATTCACGAATTTTCCAGTCAACCAATTCTAAGGGAATGATTCCTAACCATTCTATTGCTGATTTTTCTACAAGATGCTGTAATGAGCTCAATATTTAGATTTTATTTTTACTAAATACAGCTTAATTTTATAATTTAGGCAAATATCAGTAGCACAGAATGGGCGATTCCAAAGGTTACGCAGTCCCAGTAAAACATCCGCAGGATGAAGCCGCGCGGCACCATGGTCAAGAAGATCAAGGGGCACTACTACGTCTACGGAATGAAGAGCATCAAGGACGGGAAAACCGGCAGATGGAAGACCAAATCCCTCGGGATCCTCGGAAAGATAACCGAGGAGGACGGATTTATACCGAACGGCAGAAATGAGCCTGAGGCTCCTGCGCCCGCTCCGCAGGCGGCGGCCACTCAGCCGGCTACACAAGGAGCTCCTGACAAAGACACCGGATATGCCGTACTGGAGTACGGAACATATCACCTCATGCAGATCTGCTCGGAAGACTTAAGGAAGATGTTCATCAGGTCATTCGACGGCCGGTATGACAGCTCCAGGAGGATCTGGTCCTGCGCCCTTATTTACGCGGTGAACGGCTTCCGGCCCCTCACAGCGATGTCGCTCCTTTACCGGAACAGCATCCTCTCCGTCACCGCGCCGGATCTGAAGCTCGGCGGGACTGCCATGAAAAACCAGCTGGAGTCCCTCGGGAGGCGTGATACCGAGTCAAGGGAGCTTCAGGCCATGCTCTCAGAGGGCGTCAGGGAGATTGCGGTTCTTCGGCATGACATTCCGCGCTCCTCCGCCACCGACGGCATGACTGTGTCGGAATATCTTTACGGGAATCCTGACTCCGGCCCCGCCGCGCTCCTCACCGCATTCGACATCAGGAAGGGCCGCCCCGTCGCGACGAGGCTCTCGGAGCAGGAGCAGGATGACGCAGAGTCGGTGAACCTCATTGACAACGTGCAGGCAGAGGGATGCCTGTACATTCTCCCCCGGGGATTCAGCTGGGACGAGCTGAAGGAGAAGATTGCCGGAACCAGGGGAACCTATATCCTCCCCGTCGATCCTGACATGAAAGTCTGCAGTGAAATGCTGGATCCGGATGCCGGCAGGCCCAAGGCATTCTCCTGCCGGTACCGCGCCGGCATTGAGGCTCGCCGTGACCTGGTTGAATACAGAATCATGCCAGGCACTTCCGGAGTCAGGATCATATACTTCCGGAACATGCAGGAGGCGCTTGAGAGGAAATGCGCCTATCTTGACCGCATCGAGGAGGAGATCCCGGGCTATACGGAGAAAGGCCTCAATAGTGAGGAGCCGCTCTACGGCATTGCCGCAATTGAAACGACCGCAGAAGGCACTCCGGAGGAGATTTACAGCCTTTATATGCAGAGGGAGCGCGCGGAGCGGCGCTTTGACTGCCTCCTTCACCGGCTTGACTTCAACGCGCTCGGGCTCCATGGCTGGGCAATGCTCAGGGGCACTGAGCTCATGCTGCTGCTCGCCGCCCTTATCCGCATCTCCGCTGAGGCAAGGCTCAGGGAAAGCAGGCTTAAGGGAATCCATCTGACGGAGGCTCTCATTATGGCATCCGCGCTCAAGGCTCTCAGGAGCGGCGGCAGCTGGCACGTTTCCTCTGTCCCGGAGAAAGAAGGAGAGCTGTTCGCTGCTCTCGGCGAGGCTCCCTCAGGAGAGCCTGACATGAGGCCGCTCCTCTCCGATCTCAGCTGAGCAGGCCGGAAGCCCGGGCGTCTCCCGCATCCAGAGGGCGCCCCAACAGTCAGGAACCGCGCGCTCCGGCAGCCCTGATTCATCCGGGCACAGAGGCTCCGATAAGCACATTTTCCCTTTTGTTTCAGCATGTCTCCCGCACGGCGGTCTTTTGTGAAAAATATTTTTTATTGAGATAAAATCGCCTTGCGGCGGTAATTAGTCAATTTTTCCGTTAAAAACGTTTTTAATCCTGCCAGTTTTCTCGTAAAATAGTCCCATCAGCTTTATTTTTTAAATTTTTACCTATAAATAATGCACAGGCCCTCATGCCGCAGCCCTCTTTAAATTTCAGCGCATATGCGCTGCACGGGGAAACGGGGAGCATGAACGGCCGTACACCGCGGATAGAATAATTAGGAGCGGAAATTGGCAAAAGTAAATTACGGGACGACTTGGTGGGGAAGGAGATGGCTTGAGGCATTCTCCGCGATTGACCACGAAAACAAGATCCCGCGCGGGAAAACCTACGCCAACACCGGACGGGTGCTCGACATTGAGAAGGATCCCTCGCGCCATACC
>JAEEGJ010010286.1_pt1 | contig 24476 bp, 23 predicted proteins | sample 8958761 | NCBI WGS metagenome assembly JAEEGJ01 (sample SAMN16246546, study PRJNA631951) | gut metagenome | biome: gut microbiome; feature: rumen; material: RS-attached | host: Bos | place: Iran: Karaj | collected 2018-10 | reverse complement strand
CCAGATTCTTGTCGCTCAACAGTTTGAACTGGAGGGAATAGTTGGTCGCCGATGGAACACGGGGATTTGGGGCGTTGCTGGTCATATTGACCATGTTCTGGGCAGAGAGCCTTTCTACAGCCGTGAATGTCCGGGTTCGGAAGGGGATACCCGCTAGACGCAGTGAGGTTTGCATCTCCTCAAAACGATTCCGGTCCTTGCCGTTATATATCTCCGTCCATCCAAAGCGCAGACCGGATGGGCGGCTGCGCACACCTTCCCGCTTTTCCGCTTCGATCCGGTCCAACTGGCGGAAGCGGAAATGCAGGTCCTGCTTGGGCAGAGGGATATTCTCCGCTGCGGGGCGAAGTTTTTCCGCCAGGGCGTAGATGTTCTCTGCGCTGCGCAGATCCCCTTGCCGAAGCAGCTCCCGGATGCGTCCCAGGGCGGCGTAGGTCTCCTCGATGCTTTCTCCGTAATCCCGGATCACCTCCGGGATGCAGGCCGGGTCCTGCTGCATCCGCCCGATCTCCTCCACCGGAAAGCGGGCCTTCCGGAGGGTGCTCACCGCCTCCAGGGCCGCCACGTCCTCCGGCGAATACTCCCGGAAGCTGCGCCCGTTCAGCTCCGTGGACGCGGGGATCACCAGCCCCCGGTGCTCATAGTACCGGATGGTCTTCTCCGTGAGCCCGGTCTTCCGGGCCACTTCCTTGATCTTCATGGAAAAGCACCTCCTTTTCATCTGTATTTTACAGTATGCCCTAAGGGGATAGTCAAGCCTTTTTCCGGGAATAAACCTCCGTCACGGAAAAAGGAACGTCAGATGACTCTTCGACCTAATTCCCGTTCGGCGGCAGTGTGGGCTTAACCAGACCGGCATATCGAAGATCGCACCTGTCTCCTGTGAAAGCATCATAGAGACATACAAAACTCCGTGGGTAAGGATCCGGGATGGTGACCTCAAAAGCCCAGATCGGGACCAGATCCGTGTAATCTCCGATGGGCAGCGCCAGATAGCACAGCTCCATGGCGGTCAGCTTCGTCCCCGGCACAAAGATCGGCTCGCGCATATCGGCGAGAAAGACATCCATGATCTTTTCCACGGAAAGGGGAGCGTCAGAACCCTCTGTCAGTCCTTTTTCATACAGGCCGTATCCCTCCATGCCGATCAGGCCGTCTTTCCCGTAAAACGCATAGGCATAGGCACACGGAACAGCTTTATCTCCCACGACCAGGTTTTGACGGAAATAGAGGGGGATCCCATCAATATTATTGGTGTAGATCACGAGATAACAGGCGTCGTCTGCACACCAGTCGTAAACCGCATAAGGTTCCTCTCCCTCGGCGCGGTTCTGATCGAACAGCTCCGCGCGCTTCGTCTCATGTGCCTTCAGCGCCTCGGGGTCAAGAGCATAGACTTCCGCAGGCGTGAGGTTCTCCAGACCGGCTGCGTCAAACAGCTCTTTCAATTCACCGAGGACTGTCGCCGCAGAGGGCAGACCGTCGATATTATCCCATGCCCGGAAATCCTCATTGTTCATTGCGCCGTTCTGTGCGTAGAAGTGTGTTCCCTCTCCTGGAATGAGTCTGGCCAGATTGATGAGCCGGCCGTACGTTTCGGAATTCCTGTCCCGGATGAGAAGCGTTCTTGGCATGACACTGATCTTATAGTCACCGCCAGGGTTCCGCTCCGTCAGGATCTTCCGCAGGGCAGCCTCATCTGCAGTAATCCGGATCCCCGTGGAGCGATCCAGCTGCTCCGGCACCTTGATGGAAGCAAAGTCCAGCTCGCAGCTGAAATTCTCCGGATAGTCGAACTGCCCCTGCGCTGCCGGGCTTTCCGGGTCGTTTTGCACGGTCCCGCCTGAGTTGGGTGTTGAGCCCGGCTTCTTTGTGCAACCCATCAGAACGATCGCCAGAATCAGGATCAGACTGAAAACGGGCAGGCTCTTTTTCATGTGGAAAACCTCCTTCACGGCGTGTGCAGCCACAGGAATCTGACGGAGTACTCCCGCTGCCGCCTGTAGGCTACCTTATCCCCCTGGGGCATAGTCAAGCATATTTTTCAAAAATCGGGAAAAAGTTGAAGACGTCGGCGGGAAGAGGGGCAAAAAGCGCTTACCCTTGCCAGAATTACCGGTTCGTGATAAAATACAGGCCGGTCCGGGGAATACTTCCCCGGAAAGAAAGGAGCGGTGAGATGAGATCCTATGAGCTGACCATTGAGACCCGGCAGCCCACCTGCGGCGGGAAATCCCCCACCAAGGTGGAACTGCTGGAGGTGGAGCTGGAGGACCCCATGGCTTTCGTGCGGAGCCGGGAGTTCGACCTGCCCCTGGAAACCGAGCAAACGCCGGATGGGGACCTGGTAGTCCGGGTGAATCAGGAAAAGCACCAGGTCACCTATACCTTTACCGAGCTGTAAAGCGCGGGATACAGAAAGAGAGACCGCATATGCTGGATAAGGTACGCGAATCCATCGATAATCTGGAATGGATCATCCTGCTCATCCTGGTCATCATCGCGGACGGCCTGGTGGGCGGACTGTACCGCCTCGGGGGAAAGGAGACCCTCAGCCGGGTGATCGGCGTGATCATGATCGTCTCCTATGTGGCCTCCGTGGCTTCCTTCCTGAGCCTGCGGGGGATCGTGGGCTTCATCGCCGGGGTCGTCACCCTGGTGTGCTTCATCCTGGACCTGATCACCGTGATCCGGGACAAAAAGATCACCTATTTCGCGGCGTAACGTCACTACGAACAACTCCCCGGGAGCTGAGCTCCCGGGGAGTGCCTTATTCAGGGAAGATCACGTGCTTTGACGACTCAGCTTGCCATGTAGGCGTCGTAGGCCTCCTGGCAGGCGGCCAGGATCTCGTCCAGGCCGATGTTGTGCAGAGCAGCCATGTAGTCGTCGAACTCGCTCAGGGGCTTGGAGCCGTCCACGAAGGCCACGTAGTTCTCCTCAATGTAGGTCTGGAGGTCGTCGCCGTAGGTGGTGCGGATCTCAGCCTGCTCAGTGGTGAACTGGATGCCGGAGGGCCAGACAAAGGCATTGTCGTGGGGGACCATTTCCCAATCCTTGATGTAGGTGTAGCCGATCTCGTTGCCGGGGATCTTCCAGGTGTAGTTGATGTACAGGCCGGGTTCGCCCACGCTGTTCAGGGCGTAGAGCAGCATGTACATGGAGTAGAACACCTCGTTGGTGAGGATCAGGTCGGTGATGTAGATCTCGCCGTTCTCGTCATAATCCCAGCTCACGCCCTGGATGCCGTAGCCGTAGACGAAGCTGCCTTCCTCGCTGTACCGCCAGTCGATCCAGGTGCAGGCCAGGGGGATGTTCTCGCAGGTGGCGGAGATGGAGGCGTTGCCGAAGTAGATGCGGCTGACGTAGTAGCCCATATGCAGGGTCTGGCCCAGTTCCTTCACGGGCTTGGGCATGGCGACCCAGCCGTACTTGGCGCCTTCGGGGATGGCGGCGGCATGGCCGTTCATGGTGGAGGGACGGACGTTGGACATATAGCCCATCTCGCCGGAGTCGATCTTGGAGTCATAGTCGGTGGCCATGGTGTAGGAGGCCCAGTTGGGGTCGATGAGGCCTTCGTTGTACCAGCCGTTCACCAGGGTCATGACTTCCTTGTCCCGTTCGGTGGTGTCCGCCAGGCAGACCTCGCCGTTCCGCACATACAGGGCGTTGATGCCGTTGACATAGAACATGGTCTCATAGGCCACGAAGTCGTTGCCCGCGTCCAGGCTCTGGATCAGGGTCATGGGCGTATCACAGTTCTTCTGGCTCTTGAAGTAGTAGAGCATGTCGTGCATGTCTTCAAAGGTCCGGATATCCGCATTGGTCTTGCCCATATCCCAGAGCCAGTCGCCCCGGGCGAAGGAACCGGCGGACAGCTCCAGCTCCTGACGCAGCTCATAGAAAGCGAGGATCAGGTCCTTCTCGGGGAATACGCGGTTGATGGTGTCCTTGTCGCTGGGATCCTTCATGACTTCGTAGATGTAGTTGGGCATGTACTCCCGGTAATCATACAGGTTGGCGAAGTAGCCTTCCTCGGTGACGCTCTCCTTGAACACGCCGTTGTAGTAGGAGGAGGCGCCGCACATGATGTCCATCAGGGAGTCGGAGGCGATGAGCACGGAGAAGTTGTTCTGCCGGGCATCGGAGGCCAGCAGGCTGTACTCCACGTGCACGCCGGTCATATCCTCAACGCCCTGGGGGAAGGGCATGGAGTTGAAGCCCTCGGCGGGCAGGGACTGGGGGGTGTAGCACACGCCCCAGTAGGTCAGGACTTCGTCCGTGGTGCTCAGGGGCAGAGTGTAGTCGTACTTCTCCGTAGCCAGACCGTTGGCGTCCGCTGCGAACTTGCCGGCGGCAAAGTTGTAGGGGGACGCAGGTTCAGGCTCGGGGGTGGGTTCGGGGGTGGGCTCGGGGGTAGCCTCAGGAGCTTCGGTGGCAGGGGCCTGGGTGGCCGGAGCCTGGGTAGCCGGAGCCTGGGTGGCAGGGGCCTGAGTGGCAGGGGCCTGAGTGGCAGGAGCCTGGGTAGCCGGTGTGTTGCCGGAGTTCCCGCTGCAGCCGCTGAAGAGAGCGACGACGAACAGAACCGCCAGCAGCAGGGTGAGTGCGCGTTTCATAAGTTTTCTCCTTCCAAATATGATGATCCGATCGGGGATAAACGGTTTATTTGCCTTCGGCGGCCTTCTTGGCCTCCTCGGCCGCGGCACGCTTGGCCCAGCACTTGCCGCACAGGGTGCACTTCTTGGTGGGATCCTCCACGCAGGGCCGGGGTCCGCCGATGGCGGTGTAGATCAGGGGCTTTTCCCCATCCTTCTCCTTGAAGTCGAAGGTGGCGAAGCGGCCGCGCATGCAGATGACCTGGAAGTACACGGGCTTCGTTACCCGGCGGAATTCCAGGGGGCAGTGCCACCAGAAGGCGGGGATGCGGACGATGGTGGGCTCGGTGATGACGAATTCCTCCATGTGGTCCAGATCCTTGCCGATGCTGAAATGGATCTCCGCATCAAAGGAGCCCCAGGGATCGCACATATCGTAGCCCACGAAGGAAAGGTATTCTTCCTCGGAATGGAAGTTGGAGACCCGGTCGATGAAGGCTTCCTTCATGTAGCAGCGGTAGGGGGAATAGAAGTCCGCGCCGTCCATGCAGTCCTCGCCCCGGAAATAGGCCTGGTAGGCGGGCATGAACTCGCCCCAGTTGTTCTTGTTGCGGTCGAAGAAATGGACGAGATGATCGTACTTACCCATCTTATTTCACCTCCTGCCCGGCGCACGGTACGCCGTTGACGCAGACCTTGTCCGGATCCAGTTCATTGGGCGTGGTCCCCTCCACCACGGCGGAGTAATAGGGCCTGCCGTCCTGACCGAAGCGGCGGTAAATGGCGTAATACCGGGGGGCCTTCAGCACCGGCTGGAAGAACAGGGGCTTCCCCAGGCGGGTGATCTCAATGGGGCCATGCCAGTAATACTTGGGCACACGGACCATGGCGGGCCGGTCGATCACGATCTTTTCCATGGCGTCCGGGCTCTCGCCCATGTACAGGACGACCTCCGCGTCGAAGGACTCGAAGGCGTCCCGGAGATCGTGGCCCACGATGGCCAGGTATTCCTCATCCCGGTGGAAGTGCGCTTCCCCGGAGATGATGCCGGGCTTCACGTAAGCCCGGTAGGGCAGGTAGACCTGAGAGCCGGGGACGGAGAACTCGCCCCGGAAATAGGCTTGAACAGGCGCCAGAAGGCCGTCGGCGGGGGTTTCTTCCTTGGGGTACTTGTAGAACAGCCAGTCATACTGTCCCATGGCAGATCCGCTCCTTTCGATACTCAATTACATCTGCGAAATTATAGCAAATCCGAGGGGAAAAGAGAAGAGCGATTTTCACCAAAATTTACGGTTATTTTACGAGAGGATGAGCAGGAATGGAAAATCAAACCGGGACCGCTTGCTTCAAGCGGTCCCGGCGGACTGCGGAGGGTCTTATTTCGCGGTCTTGACGCTGGTGATGTGGGGGTTCACGCCCTCGTACCAGTACAGGAAGCCTTCCAGATCGATCTTGTCCCCGATCTGCAGGGCCTTCACGGCCTTGTACACGTCGGAATCCTTGTCGCACAGGTAGGACTCCACGGTGAAGTTGTAGGTCTTGCCGTTCAGGGAGACGTTGAAGTACAGGTCGTCGCCCTCGCTGCCGGTACCGTTCCACTTGTACAGGAAGGCGGCGTCTTTCCCGTCGGCGTCCTGGATGGGCTCCACGGTCATACCCTTGAAAGAAACGAACTCGTTCTGATGCTTGATGAGATCGTCGGTGCCCAGGAGCTTGGTCACGTCCAGCGCCTTGGCGATGTACTTGCCGCTCTCGATCTCAAAGGTGGCGTCGACGACCTCCACCTCGCCGGACCACTCGGACTTGTAGCCGGTGACCTTGATCTTGGTGCCGGGCACCAGCTTGGCGTAGTCGGCCTCGGAGCAGGCCATGTTGTACAGGAAATAGGCGCCGTCCTTATCCTGGGTGTACACGGTGGCCTTATCATCCCACCAGGACTGCTTGGCCTGCACGTAGGTCTCAATGACGACCTTGGTGTCCAGGGCGGCGGCAGCATATTCCGCATAGGTCATGACGCCGGCGGACTTCTTGTCGCCGCCGCCGGAGCAGCCGGCCGCAAGGGCCAGGATCAGCAGCAGGCAGAGCAGCAAAGCGATAGTCTTTTTCATGTTCTCCATCCTTTCCTTTTGTGGCTGCCGGTTTTTTTCGGCAGCTAACGCATTGTATACGAATACAGGCAGGAAATCAAGTGCCGTTTTCCCGCTTCCGTTTCCACAGGAGATCAAAGAGCCAGTAGGCCAGGAGCAGGATCCATACAACGACAAGGGCGCTGAGGAGAAAGACGGCCGTGCCGGGCAGGGGACCCAGGTCCTTCCGGACCCCGGCTGATGTGCTGCCCAGACGGTAGAGAGAGCTCACATCCCGGAACAGCTCGTCCATATAGGCGTCGTCTACGGTCTCCTTCCGGCGGACGGACTTCGCGGTGTTCTCGATGAGCTGGCCTGCCGCGTCCCGCAGAGAGGCGGAGCCATTGAATACCGGGGTGACGAAGGTGTCCCCCACATGATCCAGCAGGAGCCGGGAGGCCTGGATCTTTACCGCGTAATGCTCCTTGTCGTCCTCCCCGCAGCGGTCCAGGTAATCCCGGTATTCCGCGGAGGCCTGGGCAGTGCGGGTGACGGGTACGTAGCCCTCCGTTTCCGCATAAGCGGTCTGCACCTCGTCGGTGAGCAGATACTGGGCGAAGAGCCAGGAGGCCAGCACCTCCTGGGGATCCGCCTTGTTGAAAACGCAGATGGAAGGCCCCTGGGAGATCATGCGCGGCGTTTGGGGATCGAACTGGGGGATGGGCAGCACCGCCGTTTCAAAGTCCACCACCCGATCGGCGCTGATGTCCATCAGAGGAGCCCGGGATCCCATCCAGGTGGCCCCGGCGGTGGAGTCCACGGCAAAAATGCACTGGCCTGCGTTCAGAAAGTTCCCGGGATAGCTGGAGATCTTGAAGGTGGAAAAGGCTCCGGTGGCGGCATGCTCCGCTACGGTATACAGCAGTTCCCGGGTGGTATCGTTGAACAGGAGGATATCCCCCTCCGGCGTGGAGTAGTCCGCGCCCTTCTGCCGAAGCATCTGGATCATCATGTTGTCCGTGGATTTGTAGATGAAGGGGATCATTACCTTCTGACCGTTCACCAGATAGTTCCCCTGGCTGTCCTTGGCCAGAGCCGCTTCGGACACCTCCCACACGAAATCCCAGGTAAGGGTTTCCGGCAGGGTATAGCCCAAAGCCTCCACAAAGGTTTTGTTTACATAACATGCCTCAGTGGAACGCATGAAGGGGATGGCGTAGTGATGCTCGGCAAAGGCGCATTCCCCCAGGAACTGGGGCACGACCTCATCCTCCTTCGGGGAAGGAAAGCGCAGCCTGGCTCCTCCCAGACCATAGTCCGGATCCGCGAAGAGCTCATCCAGCGGGACCACCGTGCCGCTGCCTGTAAGGTAGGTGGCGATATGGTCCGGATAGGTGATGCATACGTTGGGGGTGGTATTGGTGGAAATATTGGTGATGACGTCGTTATAGATCTTGCTGTAATCCGTATACAGCCGAAGGTTCACGGTGATATTGGGATAAAGCGTCTGGAAATCCTCGATGGCTTTCTCATAGATCCGGGTCTGGGTCTTGTTGGTGTCGTTCTTGGCCCAGAAGGTAACGGTGTAGCTGCGGCTTTCGTCGAACTCCTCGGGCGGCACGAAGTCCGGCAGGCTCCGGGATCCGTGACAGCCCGTCAGAAGCAGCATCCCCGGGATCATCAGCAGGCAAAGGAGCAGGGAGAAGAAGCGTTTCATCCCTTGGTCCCTCCTCTCGACACCCCTTCCATGACCTTTTTCCGGAAGATCAGAAACAGAATGATCAGGGGCAGGGAGATGGCCACCACGGCAGCCATCATGGCAGGGATGTTTTCCCGTCCAAAGCCGTTTTCCCGGATCTCCTGGATGCCGTTGGAGACCAGGAAACGGGCCTCCCGGTCCGTGATGAGCCGGGGCCATACGTAGCTGTTCCAGCATTCGATGACCTTCAGGATGACCACGGTGATGAGGGTGGGACGGCAGATGGGGATGAGCACCTTCCACAGGTATTTGAAATCCGAGGTCCCGTCCACCTTGGCGGCGTAGTACAGCTCATCCGGCACCTGGGCGAAGTTCTCCCGCAGCAGATAGATGTAAAACACGGAGGTGACGCTGGGGAGGATCAGACCGGCAAAGGTGTTCCGAAGGCCCCAATCCGTGATGGTGACGAAGTTCGTGATGATCACCAGCTCATTGGGGATCATCATCAGGGCCAGGAAAAGGGAGAACACCAGATCCCGCCCCCGAAAGGAGAGTCGGGCAAAGGCGAATGCCGCCAGGGTGATGACGATCAGCATCAGAGCGGTGGTGACCACCGTGAAGATCAGGGTGTTCAGAAAATACCGCCCCAGGGAGACTGTGGTGAAGGCGTCCGCGTAGTTCTGCAGGGTGGGGGAAAGGGTGAAGAACTTGGGCACATATTCCGCGTTGTAGGCGCTGTAGCTCTTCAGGGAGCTGAGGACCATCCAATAGAAGGGAAAGAGCACCAGCGCCGCCCAGAGGGTGAGCATCAGATAGGTGAAGCTCTTTTTCAGGATCCGCCGGTTTCGGGCGGCGCGTTCGATGGACTGAAGTTCCGATTGATGGGACATCTTCTCCGCCTCCTCAGTAATACACGTGCTTCTTGCTCACCAGGAGGTTCACGCAGGTGATGGTGAGCACGATGGCAAAGAGGATGACTGCCGCCGCCGAGGCGTAGGAGGGCCAGCCGCCGCTGTTGCCGTAGAGCATGTCGTAAACATAGCCCACGATGGTGTTCATCTCCGCCGCGTTCAGGTCCGTGCCGAAGAGGGCGACGGCGTCGCTGTAGGCTTTGAAAGCGCCGATGAAGCCCGTGATGATCAGGTAGGAGATCATGGGGGAGATCATGGGCAGGGTGATGCGGGTGAAGGTGCGCAGGGAGGAGGTGCCGTCGATCCGGGCGGCGTTGTAGTAATCCTGCTTGACGGAGGCGAGGGCGCTGGTGAGAATGAGGATCTTGAAGGGCAGCACCACCCATACGGTGTAGAAGCAGAGGACGAACATTTTGGCCCAGTGGGGGCCGTCGATGAAGTCCACGGTGTTCCCCCCGAACCAGTGCAGAATCAGATTTACCAGGCCGTCCGTATAGGCGGTCTTCTTGAACAGGATCATGAACACCAGGCCCACCGCCAGAGTATTGGTCACGTAGGGAAGGAAGTAGATGGTCTGGTACAGGTTCCGCAGGGGTTTGATGGAGCTGAGCCCCAGGGAGATCAGCAGAGCCAGGGCAGTGGACACCGGAACGGTGATGATCACCAGAATGAAGGTGTTCTTCACCGCCTGGAGGAAATAGGCGTCGTGAAGGACGTAGGAAAAGTTGTACAGGCCTACCCCGAAATAGGTCTGGGAGGCGGAGTTGTACCCTTCCTCCGCGGAGTATACGAACACGTCGATCAGAGGATAGACCATGAAAAGCCCCAGGAACAGGATGGCAGGCAGGAGATAGAGCCAGGCTTTTCCGTTTCGCTGTTCCATCACCGGCCCTCCTCTCCCCGGAGGTCTGCGGGAATGCGCTCCTCCGTCTCCTTGCTGAACAGAAAAACCTTGCCCGGCCGCAGGGAGAAGCGGATCTCCCGGCTTTTCCGGTCCACCCGGCTGTCCGAGTCGATGATGGCCCGGAATGTGGGGGTATCGCAGACGGGATGGGCGGCCAGGACGCTCATGTCCCGCCCCATCACCTCCACGGCCTGCAGGGCGCAGTCCATGGGGCCGTCCTCCCGGAGACGGAAGCCCTCGGGCCGGATGCCGACCCAGACTTCCCCCTCCGGAGCGCCGGAGACCTCCAGCACCGGATCTTCTCCCAGGTACAGGCGGCCGCCCCCCACCCGGCCGGTGAATACGTTGATGGGGGGATTGCCCAGGAATTTTGCCACAAAGAGGTTCACCGGATCGTCGTAAACCTGCTGCGGAGCGCCGATCTGGTGAACGACACCCTCTTTCATGACGATGATCCGGTCGGTGATGCTCATGGCCTCTTCCTGATCATGGGTCACAAAGATCGTGGTGACGCCGGTCTCCCGCTGGATGCGCCGGATCTCCTCCCGGGTCTGCAGGCGCAGCCGGGCGTCCAGATTGGAAAGAGGCTCGTCCAGAAGCAGGATCCGGGGCGTTTTCACCAGAGCCCGGGCGATGGCGACGCGCTGCTGCTGTCCGCCGGAGAGCTGACTGGGCTTCCGGTCCATGTACTTCTCGATCTGGACCAGTCGGGCAGCCTCTTCCGCCTTCCGGAGCATTTCCTCCTTGGAAGGGCGTTCCTCTCCTTTCAGATTCTGCAGGGGGAAGAGGATGTTCTGCCGGACGGTCAGGTGGGGGTACAGGGCATAGTTCTGGAAGACCAGGCCAACGCCCCGGTTCTCCGGAGGGAGATCCGTCACGTCGTCCTCGCCGAAGTAGATCCTGCCCGAGGTGGGTTTTTCCAGTCCGCAGATCAGATACAGGGCGGTACTTTTGCCGCAGCCGGAGGGGCCCAGCAGGCCTACCAGTTCCCCATCCGGGATCTCAAAGGTGAAATCGTTCACCGCGACGGTCCCCTGCTTGACCTTCCGGTCCCGGGAGGGGAAGACCTTGGTGAGGTGTTCAAGGATCACGTTCATATCATCGCTTCTTCCGCTTATTAAATCATGTAAATAGATAATTGAATCATAGCATAATCGGGCTGTCGGGACAATACCGTGCCTCGTTGGAAAAAAGCAGAAATCGGGATTGACATTTACGATTTAAAACGCTATAATCTATCCAACCTGTTTTTGGAGGACAGCTTGATGCGTTTCATCAGCGGCAGCAGCTTTTATTTTTGGTACTATTCCTTTGCTGAAAAAAGGAATAGCGCTTTGTGCTGCCGTTTCTGAACCGCCCTTTTCCCGTTCGGCCGACTGCACAGCGCGTATGCTGGGCAGTCTTTTTCTTTATCCAAATCGAAGTAAGGAGAATGCGTTATGATCGCCGTATTGAAACCCAATACCTCCCCGGAACAGAGGGAACATCTGATCAAATGGCTGAAAACCATGGTCGCGGACGTGCATATTTCCGAGGGAAAGGCCTATACGGTCCTGGGGCTGGTGGGTGATACCAGCCGCATCGACCCGGAACTGCTGGAAAGCCTGGATATCGTGGAATCGGTTCAGCGGGTCAGCGAAGCCTATAAAAAATGCAGCCGCCAGTTCCATCCGGAGGACACGGTGGTAGAAGTGGGGAAGGCGCGGATCGGCGCAGAATTCTGCATCATCGCCGGTCCCTGCTCCGTGGAGAACGAAGCGCAGATCATCGACGTGGCGAAGCGGGTGAAGGACGCCGGAGCCGACGTGCTCCGGGGCGGCGCCTTTAAGCCCCGCACCTCCCCCTATGATTTCCAGGGCCTGAAAGGGGAGGGCCTCCGGCTCCTGAGCGAGGCAAAGAAAGCCACCGGACTGCCCCTGGTCAGCGAGATCATGAGCATCGATACCCTGGACCTGTTTGAGGACGTGGATATCATCCAGGTAGGCGCCCGGAATATGCAGAACTTCGATCTGCTGAAGGAGCTGGGGCATCTGGACCGGCCCATCCTGCTGAAGCGGGGGCTGGCCAGTACCCTGAAGGAGCTTCTGATGAGCGCGGAGTACATCATGGCCGGGGGCAATGAGAAGATCATCCTCTGCGAACGGGGCATCCGCACCTATGAGACCATGACCCGGAATACGCTGGATCTTTCCGCGGTGCCCGTGCTGCAGGAGCGGACCCATCTGCCGGTGATCGTGGATCCCAGCCATGCCACAGGCCTCAGCCGTCTGGTGCCCCCCATGGCCCTGGCCGCCGCGGCGGCGGGTGCGGACGGGATCATGGTGGAGGTGCATAACGACCCGGCCCACGCGCTGTGCGACGGAGCCCAGTCCCTGACGCCGGAGCAGTTTGCGAACCTGAGCGGACGGGTCAGAAAGCTGCTGGAGGCGATGCGCGCATGACGGTAGGCATCGTTGGCCTTGGACTCATCGGGGGCTCCATGGCGAAGGCTTTTTCCCGGGCGGAGGGAGTCCGGGTGCTGGGACTGGATACGGACAGGAGCATCCTGGGGTTTGCCATTCTGTCGGGGGCTGTGTCGGAGGAACTCACCCGGGAGAATCAGGCGGACTGCGATCTGCTGCTCCTGGCGACGTACCCGCAGGCTGCAGAGGATTACCTCCGGAGGGAGGCCCCCTTTCTTCCGAAGGATATGGTCGTGATGGACTGCCTGGGGACCAAGCGCCCGATCTGCGCCGCAGCGTTTCCCCTGGCGGAAAAATACGGGTTCACCTTCGTGGGAGGACATCCCATGGCAGGCACCCATCATTCCGGTTTCAAATATGCCCGGGATAACCTGTTCCACGGGGCGCCCATGGTCCTGGTCCCCCCCGCGCATTTCGATATGGAACTGCTGGAGCGGGTGAAAACGCTCCTGGCCCCTCTGGGCTTCGGCTCTTTCTCCGTCACCACGGCGGAGCAGCATGACGAGATGATCGCCTTTACCTCCCAGATGCCCCATCTGGTTTCCAACGCCTATATCAAGAGTCCCACGGCTGCGGGGCACAGGGGGTTCTCAGCGGGGAGCTACAAGGATATGACCCGGGTAGCCTGGCTGAAGCCGGAGATGTGGTCGGAGCTGTTCCTGGAGAATCGGGACAATCTCCTGCGGGAACTGGATTCCTTTATGGGGGATCTGGAAAAGTACAGGAAGGCGTTGGAATCCCGGGACGGCGAGACCCTGCAGCATCTCCTGGAGGAAGGCTGCAGACGGAAAATGGAGATCGACGGAAGATGAGCACGGTCGTCATTCCCGCTTCCCGCACCTATGAGGTGCAGATCGAGGACCGGCTTCCCGCAGATGCGGGGGAGCGGGTCCGGGCAGCCGTGCCCGGCGCTGCCCGGGCGGCGATCCTGGCGGATGATACGGTCTGGGGCCTGTACGGACAGGAACTGGAGGATCGCCTCACCGGAGAGGGGCTGACGGTGTCCCGCCATGTATTTCCCCATGGGGAAGCCTCCAAAAACGCATCCGTCTATATCGGGATCCTGGAATGGCTCAGCCGATGCCGGATAGACCGGCAGGACGTGCTGCTGGCCCTGGGCGGCGGGGTCACGGGGGATCTGGGGGGCTTTGCCGCCGCCACTTACCTCCGGGGCATCGCCTATGTCCAGGTACCCACCACCCTGCTGGCCATGGTGGATTCCTCCGTGGGCGGAAAGACCGCGATCGATCTGAGCGCAGGAAAGAATCTGGCAGGGGCCTTCTGGCAGCCCAGCCTGGTCCTGTGCGGCTGCTCGGCGCTGGATACGCTGCCCCGGGAGACTCTGGCGGACGGCTGCGCAGAGGTGGTGAAATACGGCGTTCTATGCGACCCGGAGCTGTTCCTCCATCTGGAGGAACGGGGACTGGATTTCCACCGCTCCTGGACAGTGGAGCACTGCGTGCGGGACAAACAGGGCTTTGTCAGCCGGGATGAATTCGACCGGGGGGCAAGAAAACTCCTGAACCTGGGCCATACTCTGGGTCATGCCCTGGAGCAGCGCAGCGGCTTTACCCTCAGCCACGGCCGGGGCGTGAGCATCGGCATGGCGGCAGTGACGAGAGCCGCCGCCGCCCGGGGCTGGTGTCCGGCGGATCTGCCCGGGAGGCTGGAGCGCCTGCTGGAGAAGCTGGAGCTGCCTGTCCGTTCCCCCTGGCCGGCGGAAGACCTGGAGGAATTCATGCTGGCGGATAAGAAATGGAGCGGATCCCGGGTGGACGTGATCGTGCCCGAGGAATTGGGCCGCTGCGGGATCCGGCCTATGGATCGGCAGGAACTCATGGATTTCATGGAAGCGGGGTGCCGGGGATGAGAGTGATCATTCAGCCCGGGCCTCTGGCGGGAGAATTAAGGGCTGTCCCATCCAAGTCGCAGGCTCATCGCCTCCTGATCTGCGCCGCCCTGGCGGACAGGCCCACGGTGCTGGAGTGCGGCGTGCTGAACAAAGATATCGAGGCCACCGCCTCCTGTCTTCAGGCTATGGGGGCGGAGGTGCAGTATCGCTGCGGAGCATTTCGCATCGTCCCGATCCGGACGGCCCCCCGCGGCGCGGTGCTGGACTGCGGGGAAAGCGGCAGCACCCTGCGTTTTCTTCTGCCCGTGGTCTGCGCCTTGGGCGGGGAGGGACGCTTCCTCCTGCGGGGCAGACTGCCGGAGCGGCCCCTCTCCCCCCTGTGGGAGGAACTGGAACGGCACGGAGCGGTGCTCGGCAGGCCCGCCCGGGATGCCGTCGCTTTCTCCGGGCGACTGGGATCGGGCGCTTATTCCATTCCCGGGGATATCTCCTCCCAGTATATCAGCGGCCTGCTCTTTGCCCTGCCCCTGCTGGAAGGGGAGAGCGTACTGCTCCCCACCGGCAGGCTGGAATCCGCCGGGTATCTGAAAATGACGAAACAGGCGCAGGCCCTGTTCGGCCTGCGTTGGTCCGGGGAACAGGCGGGGGAGAACTGGCGGCTCGTCTCCGGCGGCGGTTACCGTTCCCCCGGCCGGGCAGAGGTGGAAGGAGACTGGTCCGGCGCCTCCTTCTGGCTGGCGGCGGATGCGCTGAGCAGCGGGAAGATCCGGATCACGGGCCTGGATCCGGATTCCGCCCAGGGGGACAGGATGGCTGCGGAGCTGATCCCCCGTATCCGATCGGGCGGCGCGGTGATCGACGCGGGGAATATCCCGGATCTGGTGCCCCCGCTGGCTGCGGTGGCTGCCGCCAGCCCGGGGGAAACACGGTTCGTCAACGCCGGGAGGCTCCGGCTGAAGGAAAGCGACCGGCTGCAGAGCGTCTGCTCCATGCTGAATGCCCTGGGTGCGGAGGCAGAGGAGAAGCCGGAGGAACTGATCGTCAGGGGAAAGGAGATCCTGCGGGGCGGCGTGGTGGACAGCTGCCGGGATCATCGGATCGCTATGAGCGCCGCAGTTGCGGCGCTGGCCTGCCGGGAATCGGTGACCATCCTGGGGGCGGAGTCGGTGGAGAAATCCTATCCCGCCTTCTGGAAGGATTACCGCCGTCTGGGCGGCAGCATTCAGGAGGTGAAAGCATGAGCAACAGCTTCGGCAATCTGTATCGATTTACGATCTTCGGCCAGTCCCACGCCCCGGCCATCGGGGTGACCATCGAGGGACTGCCTGCGGGGGCTCCTGTGGATCTGACGGTCCTGCAGGCCTTCCTTGACCGGCGGGCTCCGGGGAAAAGCCCCCTGTCCACCGCCCGGAAAGAGGCGGATATCCCGGAGCTTCTCTCCGGCCTGGGGCCGGAAGGAAGGACCTGCGGCGCGCCCCTGACCTTCCTCATCCGCAACGGGGATACCCGATCCGGCGACTATGAGCAGCTTCGGTTTGTCCCTCGGCCGGGACATGCGGATCTCCCCGCCATGCTCCGCTTCGGGGCGGATCGGGATTACCTGGGGGGCGGGCAGTTTTCCGGCCGCCTTACCGCGCCGCTGTGCATCGCCGGCGGGATCGCCCTCCAGCAGCTGGAGATCATGGGGATCCGGGCGGAGGCGAAGATCCTCAGCATCGGCGGGGAGAAGGATCCGGAGCGGTTCGAGGAGACCATCCTCGCCGCCGCCGGAGAGGGAGACAGCGTTGGCGGCGTGATCGAATGCACGATTCGGGGCTGCCCCCCGGGGATCGGCGAACCCATGTTCGGCGGCCTCGAAAACCGCATCGCCCAGGCGGTGTTCGGGATCCCCGCAGTAAAGGGGATCGAGTTCGGCGCGGGTTTCCGGGCAGCGGAGATGACCGGAAGCGCCTGCAACGACCCCTTTGTCCCCGGACCGGAGGGAAGCATCCGGATGGAGGGCAACAACCACGGCGGCATCCTGGGAGGAATGAGCACAGGGATGCCCATCGTCTTCCGGGCGGCGGTGAAACCCACACCTTCCATCGCCCTGGAGCAGCGCAGCGTGGATATCCGCTCCGGGGAACCGGTGCCTCTGCGTATCGGCGGAAGACACGATCCCTGCATCGTGCCCAGAGCCGTACCCTGTATGGAGGCGGCTGCCGCGGCAGCCCTGTATGACGCCATATTGGAAAGGAGATGTTCACAGGATGGATCTATCTGAGGCCAGAATGAAGATCGACGAGATCGATAAGCAGCTGGTGGACCTGTTCTGCCGGAGAATGGCGGTGAGCAGGGACTTGGCGGCCTGGAAGAAGGAAAAGGGCCTGCCCTTGACGGACCCGGAGCGGGAACGGAAAAAGCTGGTGGCAGTCACGCAGCAGGCGGGAGAGGAATTTCAGGGTTATACTGCCGCCCTGTATTCCCAGCTCTTTGACCTGAGCAAAGCCTACCAGGCCCAACTGAACCGGGGCAAAGCCCCTCTGTGCACCATGATCGAAGAGGCAATCGCCAAAACGCCGGAGGTCTTTCCGGAATTTGCCCCCGTTGCCTGTCAGGGCGTGGAGGGGGCCTATTCCCAGGAAGCCTGCGAGAGACTTTTCTCCGTACCCAATATCCTGTTCTTCAAAAATTTTGAGGGTGTTTTTACCGCCATTGAACAGGGCATGTGCCGGTATGGCGTCCTGCCCATCGAAAACAGCACCGCGGGCAGCGTGAACGCGGTGTACGACCTGATGATGCGCCACCGCTTCTACATCGTGCGCAGCGTGCGCTTGAAGGTGGAGCACTGTCTCCTGGCCCCCGCCGGGACGGAGCTGAAGGATCTGCGGGAGGTCGTTTCCCATGAGCAGGCGCTGAATCAGTGCGCGTCTTTCCTCAAAAGCCTGGGAGACGTGAAGCTCACGACGTTCGAAAACACCGCCGCGGCGGCCAAATACGTTGCCCAAAGCGGCAGAAAGGACGTAGCGGCCCTGTCCTCCCGGCACTGCGCGGCCCTGTACGGCCTCAACTGTCTGCGGGAATCCGTGCAGGATCAGGGCGGCAATTTTACCCGCTTCATCTGCATCGCCCGGGAACCGGAGATCTATCCCGGAGCGGATAAGACCAGCATCATGGCGGTCACGCCCCATAAGCCCGGATCCCTGTATAAGCTTCTGGCCCGCTTTTTCAGTCTGGGGATCAATCTGACCAAGCTGGAGAGTCGGCCGCTGCCGGAGCGGGAATTCGAGTTCATGTTCTACTTCGATCTGGTGAAGCCCATCCGGGCTCCTCAGATGATCAGTCTCCTGGGTGATCTGGAAGGGCTCTGCGAGCGCTTCGAGTACCTGGGCAGCTATTCCGAGATCGTATGACGAACCGTTTCGGCCTGCTGGGGGAGCATCTGGGCCACAGCTTTTCCCCCCAGATCCATGCCGTTCTGGGCTGCCCGGATTACGGCTTGTATGAGGTCGCGCCGGAGAAGCTGGCGGAGTTCCTGGAGACCACCCCTCTGCTGGGGATGAACGTCACCATTCCTTACAAGAAGGCGGTAGTTCCCCTGTGCGCGGCGCTGTCCCCGGCGGCAGAGCGCATCGGCAGCGTGAACACGCTCCGCCGCACTTCGGAGGGATGGTACGGGGACAATACGGATTATGCGGGCTTCCGGTATATGCTCTCCTCCCTCGGCTTCGATCCGGCCGGGGAAAAAGCGGTGGTCTTCGGCACCGGAGGAGCCAGCGTCACCGCCTGTGCCGTGCTCCGGGACCTGGGAGCGGCGGAGGTGACGGCGATCTCCCGCACCGGGCCGGATCATTACGGAAATCTGGATCGACATCGGGATGCCCGTCTGGTGGTGAACGCCACCCCCGTGGGCATGTATCCGGAGAACGGGAAAGCGGCGGCGAGCCTCCGGAGCTTTCCGGAATGCCGGGCCGTACTGGATCTGATCTATAATCCCGCCCGCACCGCCCTTCTTCTGGAAGCGGAGAAGCTGGGCATCCCCTGCCGGAACGGCCTGGGGATGCTGGCGGCCCAGGCCCACGGCAGCGAGGAGGTTTTCCTGGGCCGTTCCCTGCCGGAGGACCTGATCGAAAAGGCTGCCGGGAGCGTGCGGAAGACCACGGAGAACCTGATCCTCATCGGCATGCCGGGCTGCGGGAAGACCCGGCTGGGGAAGCTGCTGGCCAGGGAGCTGGACCGCCCCTTCCTGGATGCGGATGAGGTGCTGACCCGGGAAGCCGGGCGAAGCCCGGCTGAGATCATCCGGCAGGAAGGGGAGGCGGCCTTCCGGGACCTGGAGACCCGGGTGCTGGCGGAGCTGGGTAAGGGTTCCGGCGCGGTCATCGCCACGGGAGGGGGCTGCGTGATGCGGCCGGAGAACCGGGACCTTCTGCGGCAGAACGGCAGGATCTTCTGGCTGCGGCGGGATCTGGGCAAGCTCCCGGTCTCCAACCGTCCCCTGAGCCAGAGCGTCGGGCCGGAAGAGCTGTATCGGAGGAGGAAGGATCTGTACGCCGCCTTCGCGGATCACCGGGTGGAGAATAACGGCAGCCCGAAGGCTGCCGCCAAGGAGATACTGGAGCTATGGGAAAAAAGCTGCTGATCATCAACGGACCCAATCTGAATATGCTGGGCATCCGGGAGCCGGAACTCTACGGAAAACAGGATTTCGCCGCCCTTTGTGCCTGCATCCGGGAGGCCTGCGATCAGGCCGGAGCGGAGGCGGACCTCTTTCAGTCCAACCATGAAGGGGAACTGGTGGAGGTCATACAGAAGGCCTACGGCGTATACGACGGCATCGTCATCAATCCTGCGGCGTACACCCATACCAGCGTGGCCATCCTGGATGCGCTGAAGGCCGTGGCCATCCCTGCGGTGGAGGTGCATCTGACGGACGTGCAGTCCCGGGAGGAGTTCCGGCGCATCTCCTACCCCGGTATGGCCTGCCTGAAAACCTTTGCGGGCTTCGGTTTTGACGGATACAGGCTTGCAGTTGACTATCTGATGAGTTATCTTAAAGAAGAGGAAAAGAAAAAGGAGGAATTCCTGTGATCCCATCTGATACCCTGGGCTGGGGCATCGCCCGAAACTGCATCCGTGAGGTATATGAATACGGTCTTCGCCTGAAGGCGGAGATCGGGGAGGACAAGGTCTATGATTTCAGCCTGGGCAATCCCAGCGTGCCGGCTCCGCCTCAGGTAAAGGAGGCGATCCTCAAGGCGCTGGAGGATCCCACCCTCCATGATTATACCGTAGCTCCCGGCCGTCCCAGCCTGCGAAAGGCCATTTCCGACCAGCTGAACGCCCGCTGCGGGGTGAATACGGAGTATACGGATATCTACGTCACCTGCGGCGCTTCCGCCGCCGTCACCTCCTCCATCCGTGCCCTGACCCGCATCGGGGAAGAGGTGGTGGCTCTTGCCCCCCATTACCCGGAATATCCGGTGTTCACCCGTACGGCGGGGGGGAAGTTCGTGGTCTGTTCCCTGCGGCGGGAGGACCTGCAGCTGGATGAGGCCGCTTTGGAGGCGGTTCTTACGGAAAAGACCGCAGTGGTGCTGGTGAACTCCCCCAACAACCCTGCCGGCAGCGTGCTGACGGAGGACAGCCTGAAGCGGCTGGCGAACGTTCTGCACAAGGCGCAGGAGAAATACGGCCATCCGATTTATATCGTCAGCGACGAGCCTTATCGGGAACTGGAGTACGACGGCAAGCAGGTGCCCAGTCCTATCAGTTTCTACGAGAACACCGTGGTCTGCTACTCCTACAGCAAGTCCCTTTCCCTCCCCGGGGAGCGGATCGGCTACTGCGCCGTGAGCGACCGTGCGGCGGATCGGGAGAAGGTCTTCGCCTCTGTGGCAGGCGCGGCCCGGTCCTATGGGTATGTGAATCCCCCCAGCCTCATGCAGCGGGTCATCGAGGCCTGCGTGGATCTGAAACCGGACGTCAGCACCTATAAGGAGAACCGGGATATACTCTGCAGCATCCTGGACGAGGTGAAGATTCCCTATATCCATCCGGACGGAGCGTTCTATCTCTTTATCCGGTGCCCGATCCCGGACGCCAAGGAATTCTGCGAACATGCCCGGAAATACGGTCTGCTCCTGGTGCCCTCCAATGATTTCGGCATCACCGGCTATGCCCGGGCGGCCTACTGCGTGAAGGGCGAAATGATCCGCAGATCCCTTCCCGCTTTCCGGTCTCTGGCACAGGAATACGGCCTCTGCTGAAAACAAACGATCGGCGCCCGCATCGGTCTGATTCCGATGCGGGCGCCGTTTTTTGCACGCCTCAGTCGATGCGGTATACCCGTTTTTCCAGCGCCGGGACCCGAAGGGTGAACCGGCCCGGCTGAGCCTGAGGCAGGGATTCGGCGTAGATCTCCATCCGGCTGTCGATCCGGTCGATGGCGGAGAGCAGCTCCGCTTCCGCGCATTTAGGGGGGACCGCCGCGCCGAATTCCGGGTCGCCGTGGTGGGAGAGGATCATGTGGGCCAGGAGGGTCGTCTTTTCCTCCGGCAGGCCCAGTTCCTTCCCGGCGGTCTCCACCTCCCGGGCGCCCATATAGATGTGGCCCAGCAGGTCCCCGGGAACGCTGTATTCCGTCACCAGGCCCAGGGGAGAGAGGCGGAATTCCCAGAGCTTGCCCAGGTCGTGCAGCAGAGTGCCGGCCAGGAGCAGGTCCCGGTGGACCACCTCGGCGTACAGTCCCGCCATGAAGTCCGCCAGCCGAAGCATATTCAGGGTATGCATCAGCAGGCCGTACAGGAAGGCATGATGCATGCTCTTGGCGGCCGGGAGCCGGGTGAAGGCCGCCTCGTACCGCTCTGTGAGGGCGAGGCACAGCCGTCGGTAATCCTCATCCTCCAATGAGCGGATCAGCTGCCGGACCTCGTCCATGGCCGCTGTCGGGTCGATCGGCGCAGCGGGGACCAGGGCTGCAGGATCATAGTCGTCCTGGTCTCCGGCAAAGCGCATGCGCTGGATGATGAACTGCAGATTGCCGTTGTATTCCGTTACTTCCCCCCGGATGAGAGCGGCCTTGCCGCTGTCCTCCGCACCGGCCTGGCCGGTGAAATTCCAGAGCTTCGCGTCCACGGAGCCGGTGGCGTCGGAGACGGTGCAGCTGAGGTAGGGTTTTCCGGCGGCGCTCTTCTTGAGCTGGATGTTCCCCAGGGCGTAGTAGCCTTCCACCTGATCCCCGATATGCAGATCCGAAACCGCTTTGTTGTATTCCATGTTCCGCCTCCTATTTCATCAGTCGACGCAGGGCCTTTTCCCCGGCCTCGGGGAGACAGCTCCGCAGGTGCAGGATGATGGCCTCCCGGGAGTCCGCCGGGTCCTCGGCATACGCGGAGGTGACGGCGTCATATCCCCACCGGGTCTCCGGGGTGCAGAGCACCGCAATGTGCCAGCCGTAGGGCTGTCCCGCTTTGTTCAGACGGGAACGGAAATCCCGGATCACCAGATAGGTCAGCATCTGCAGGGCGGTGACCGTTCCCTCGAAACCGTGTTCCCCCTCGCTGCCGAAGCCGGCCAGACGGCGGACTTCGTTGGAGAACAGTTCCTCCCGATCCGGGAACAGGTCCATGATCCGCTTCATTTTGGCCTTGGCCTTGCCCTCTTCCCAGAGGGCGTCGAAGTCGTACCCGTCCCGCCGGGCGTTGGCGAAGCGGGGAAACCAGTCCAGGGAGACGAAGCCCGCCCGTCCGCCGAAGAATTTTCCGTAAGCGACCCTGCCCCGGCGGGCCAGCTGCTCCCGCCAGCTCCAGGGGTCCCGGGCTTCGCTGTCGGTCCACCAATCCGCCGGATCCGTATGCTCCTCAACGGAGAAGCCCTTGACTTCGTTTTCAAACAGGGGGAGAAAGCCCAGCTCCTCCACCCGCGCCTCCAGTTCCTCCGGGGTCCTGAGCTGACCCGGCCCCGTGCGGCCGCGGAGGATCCATTCGCCGTTTTCCTTGCCCATGGTTCAGCCTACGGGGACGATGGGCGTCGCGCCCATGAAGCGGCGGAAATAGAAAGCAGAGTCCTCCTCCGAGCAGCCGGGGAGCAGCAGCCCCAGGCTGCCGGTATCGCCGATCTGGTACAGAGAAAGGATCTGTTCTCCGGGCAGCTGGATCAGGGACAGAGCATAATCGCCGATCCGATCGGAATCCCGTTCCCCGGAGCCGCCGCTCCAGCTGCTCCAGCTCTCGGAGCCGGCGGTGAGACGGACCGCGTCGGGAGCCTGATCCTCCCGGGCATTCAGCCGGAAGAACTCGCCCTGCAGGCTGTACCAGGTTTCCGTGAGGACGATGTCCGCCCTTCCGTCTTCATAGATCTGCAGGCAGGCCAGAATGTCTTCGCCCCGGTCGTCCGTGAGGAGCCAGGGATTGCCGCCGAGGACGTTCATCAGTTCAGCTTCGTTCAAGGGGGAGCAGCCCCGGCCTTCCCCATCCAGGTCGTGACCTGTGACGTATCGCCGGGTATCCGGCTCCATGGCGGCGTTCCAGTTATCCTGACCGAACCAGTATTCTCCCCAGAAATAATCCTTGGTGAGCTCCAGCCGCAGCCGGGGATACCAGGCCAGATTGACCTCCAGAGCCACCGATTCATTTGTGTTCAGCGTGCCGGAAAACAGCACCTGATCCGGGAGCTTTGCTCCGATCAGCGCCTCCATGGCGTCAGCGTTCTCCCCGGACATGGAAGCCCGCTGGAAGCTGTACTGCAGGCCGTTCTGGCAGGAGGTGATCACTGCCCAGACCCAGTTGGGCTCGTCGGAATCCAGGTGCTCCGTGGGGATGCTGGCGGAGACCCCCGGGACCGCCTCCGCTTCCTCCCGGGTCTCATAGAAGCGGATCATGGCCAGCTTCACCGGGGCGATCCCGTCGGCCTTGGAAACGGAGTAAAACAGAAAACCGCCGTCCACCGGGTACAACCGTGCCCGGAAGACCTGGTCCTCGTTTTCCGGCAGAGTATAGTATATGGTCAGCCGTCCGCCGTGGAGGTACATGCTCCGGAATCGAACAGGCTCCGCGGCAGCTGGGTCCCGGTATCCCATGAAATGCTCTTCATCCGGCTCGAACCACCAGAGAAGGGGGTTCTGGGCCTCCCGATAGTCCGTATACGTCTTCTTGTCCGCCAGCTCCGGAAGATCGGCCTTCAGGATGACCATGAGCTCGCCCTCCGGCTCCTCCCGGTACTGCTTCCGCCAGGCCGCCAATTCCTCCTCCGTGGGTTTCCGGGAGATGCCTGCACCGCCGGCGCAGACAGCTGCCCAGTCGATCTCCTGGGGATAAGCGTAGCAGGTGCGGAAGAAGCCCCAGTCTGTGGGACCGAAGCTTGCGGCGATCCGTGCCGTCTCCTCCTCGTCCAGGGGACGGCCGTCCTCCTGAGGGGAGACATGGCTGAACCACATGGTGGTGCCGCCGGCGGTGCCGTCCGGGTTCTCCCAACTGCAGCTTACTTCCATATCCCATTCGTTCATGGCGGTGATGGTGAAGCGCCGGGACCTGTCTTCGCTTTCTGACCGGAAAAAAAGGGCGCCGCTCTCGTCCTGCATCAATTGCAGTTGCGGGCAGACTGTCCAGGCGCCGCCGCCGGTCCGTTCATAGAGCCATAAAGCCGGAGTGTCCTCAGAAGTTGCGAGCCAAACTTCCACGCCGTTCTCCCAGGCCTCCTCGTAGCTGCCCTCCGCCTCATAAGCGTACAGACACCACAGGTAGGCCAGCTCATCAGGCAGATGGTCGATGAAAACGGGCTCCGGCGTGGGGTCGGGGGTCGGTTCCGGTGTGGGTTCCGGCGTTGGCTTCGGTGTTGGCGTCGGTGCCGGCGTGGGAGCCGTCGTTTCCGGCGGGGATGTGGGCTGAGGCTCCTGAGTGGGGATGGGGGTGACCGTGGCGCAGGCGGTCAGAAGAGCCAGGACCAGCACAATGGCGATGATCCTCAATGCGCTGCCTTTTTTCATTGCCGTGCCCTCCTTTCGGGCTG
>JAEEGJ010010284.1_pt1 | contig 24477 bp, 23 predicted proteins | sample 8958761 | NCBI WGS metagenome assembly JAEEGJ01 (sample SAMN16246546, study PRJNA631951) | gut metagenome | biome: gut microbiome; feature: rumen; material: RS-attached | host: Bos | place: Iran: Karaj | collected 2018-10 | reverse complement strand
TGCTTATGATATCGACGCATTCCCTGCTGTCGTAAAAGAGATCAAGTCTCGAAATAACATTGTTAAGTCCTATGCCCTTTGTCTCATCGGGATCGGTTCCGACGCTCTCTCTTGCAAGGATCCTCTCCACCGTTTCCTTAGGCATTCCGGGGCCTTTGTCGCTGACCTCGATGCAGGCCATGTCGTCTTTCTTGTACAAAGACAGAACGACTTCGCCGCGGCTCTCTCCCGCCTCAGGATCAGGCGTTCCGTACTTGATCGAGTTTTCGACCAGCGGCTGGATTATCATGCTCGGAACATGAACGCCCAGGAGAGTCTCGTCGATCACCTTGCGGAATCTTATCTCTCCCGAAAACCTTACGTTCAGGATATAGATGTAACTGTCGACCAGACCGATCTCTTCAGAGACCGTAACGACTTCATTGTCCTTCTTAACGTTATATCTGAAAAAGTCCGCCATGTTCCTGATGTACTCATTGGTCCTGTCCGCGCCTTCCATCATGGCGAGCTGAGCTCCCGCATTCAGCGTGTTGAACAGGAAATGAGGATTGATCTGAGCCTGCAGATACTTGAGCTGGGCGTCTTTCAGGTGGTTCTCCATCAGCAGTGACTTTTCCTTCATTGCGCTCTCGGTTACCATCTGCGCCCTGATCCTTCTGATATATTCCTTGATGCTGGAGAGCATCTGATTGAAGGCTTTCGTCACGGTACCGATCTCATCGTTATACCTGACCTCAAGAGGTTCAACCGTTTCAGGGCTCTTTTCGGATATCTCGTTCGCCTTCTCGGAAAGCGTTGTCAGAGGCATCGTGATCCTTCCGGTCATGAAGATTATCAGCAGAATATTCATTACCGAAACTATCGCAAAGATCGACAGACAAAGGATCTCGGAATACTGGATCGAGCTCATCAATATCCTGTAGTTTTCCGAATTGTTCTTGAACTGTTCGTTGTTGAGGCTGAAGATGTAAACGTTCAGGTAGCTGTAGAGCTGCTGGCACTCCTGATACCGTCTGGTGTATTCCATTATGTTTCTGCCTCGCTTCGCAGAAACCGCGGCGTTCGCAACATTAAGGTAGTTTTCGGTCATCTTCCTGATGTTGCGTTCAGCGAGTTTGCTCGTGTTGTCCGTAGGCAGATTGTTCAGGTCAAGGAGCTGATTCTTGATCTCCTGCTCATATTTATAATAAGTCTCGAGTTCATCTGTTCCCTTGGTCTCAAGGAATCCGGTAAGGTTAGTCTGGATCTTTTCCAAACTTTCGGCGATGTCGTTGAGATTGTTGTTGCTCGAATAGACCGCATCCATCTTGTTAAGGATGGTGTTAAGGTTCATATAAACAAAGAGGTTGATCCCCAGTGAAGCGAGCGACGTCAAAAGGAACACAAGTACCAGCTTGTGCCTGAGCTTAAGATTCTTGAAGTAAAACTTAATCTTCTTCATCTTTGCCCTTACCGCCTGCAAGCTGCTTTGCTGCCAGAGTGTTGCCCGTTACAAGTTCATAGTCAGTACTGAAGTACGCACTGACGTTTCCGGTTTCCTTATATTCTTTGAGAGCGTCGACACAGAATTTCGCCATCTGCTCGGTTGCGACCGTGAACGTTGCAAAGATCGATCCGCGCTCGATACCCTTGATGACCGTATCAGAATCGTAATAGCCGATTATCTTCGTGCTTCCGACGCGGTTGCTCTCGACGATACACTGATAAACGCTTCTCGTGTTGATGTCGCTGAGGCATACGATAATGTCAGGCAGAACAGTGTAGTTATCAAGAAGGTCCTTGACGTTTTCCTGTATGCTGAAGGACGTGTTGCTGGTTATCGTTTCCGTTGTGAGCTTTATCTTCGGCCCGACAGGATTTGCCGAACCTACCTTTTCCTGAATGGCAGACAGGATAGTATTCTGGTTGGAATACTGCGAATTCATGAGAATGAGCACCGAGACGGTGTCGCCGGCCTCCTTTTCGCTGTCTTTGGCGGCACTGATGATCTGGGAACCGTAATCGGTCCCTACGCTGAAGTCGTTCATTCCGATGAAGCTCTTCCTGACAGATTTGCTGTTGTCGGTAATTACCGTCACTACGGGAATGCCGGCTCTGTCGGCTTTTTCGATCAGGCTGTCCGTCTCCTTGGATCCGTCACCCTGAACGATTATTCCGTCAACGCCCGAATATATCGCAAGATTAAAAAGATCCTTTTTGGAATAATCTGACGCCAGACCGCTCCCGATCTTGTCAACGTAGCAGTCATGCGCCTTACCGTATTCAACCAGGTCCTTGTAAAGGCTGTTCGAAAGAGCGTCGTCGGTATCGTCGGCAATAAATGCATATACATGCTTATAGTTGTTTATCTGTTCGTTGCCGCCGGAACTGTAAAGGTTAACCCTGCTGTTGAAATATATAAGGCCGATAACAGTCGCAAAGAGCAGACCCAGCGAAGAAAACGCCAGTACCAAAAGTATTATCTTGGTTTTGTCTATGCTCTTGTTCTTCATGAAGCCCCTCTTAATGCGCGTACGCGAGTATATATTTTAGTTTACCGCGAGACGATAGGCAAGTTATGCTAAAATACAACTCATCTCAGACGATTAAGGAGAATGATCCGGAAGATGGCAGACAGATTCGTCTATCTCGTAGAAGACAAGTTCGATTATCACCTTGAAGCAGACGATAAGACCATCGTCGTCGGAACCGTGCACGGCACCGTCCGTGTTCACGATGAGGTCTTTGTTATAGATCACTCCGGAAAGATCATCAGGACCAGGATAGAACAGCTTGAAAGCGTAAAAGAAAAAGGCACGGAGCACCCGGACTCCTGTACTGACGGGCCGATCGCCCTGCTGCTTGGGATCAGCCCCTCCTCCATAGAGAAATACTGCGTCGTCACGAGCATACGTCCGTGGACGAACGAAGACGTCAATGAGGCAGTCGAAAACCCGTATCTTCTCGGAACGCTTTACGGCGAAAAGTTCAAGGATGATCAGGTGTTTTTCGGCAAATTCGTTTTCGCGCTCGCGCATTCCCGCCTTCTCGCGCCTGTCGTACTGAGCAAGAGTCCTGAATATAGCGGAGACGGAACGGCCACCTTCACCGCGCACACCCAGATAAGTTTCCCCACGCTCGCGAACAACAATCTTCCGGGCAAGGCCACGCTCGCGGTGTTCACCGACTGGGCTGAACTATATAAATGGGAGGACGCGCCGAGAGACGAAAACGGAAAAGTCCAGACGATAATCCTGAAATTCCCTGATATAGTGCATCTTACTGCCGACTCCGGCATCAACGGATGCGTGATAAACGCTTTCGGAAAGACGTGTTTTTTCATGCCGAATTCAATGATCGACATGATAACTTCTCTTGAAGGTTACAGAATGGAGTTCGGTGATTCTCCGAAGACAGACAGCTGATTCCGTTATATGCCTGTCTGCTGATCGGTATAGGTAAACAATACCCTGTCCGCTTTTTTCGGATCTATTCCCTTTCTTAAGAAGAGCTGTTCAAGGGTCACGAATTCATAGCCCTGATCCAAAAGTTCCGGAACAATGATATCCAGCGCCTTAACCGTATTGATGTTTCCTTCGATGTCGTGAAGGAGCACGAGCGCGCCGTCACGCATGCCTTCAAAAGTCTTCTGCGCGCGGTGCTCAGGCGTCGTAAACGGGATCCAGTCTTCGCTTCCGATACCGCAGATGAAAGTAAGGTCTATCGCATCGTACATGTCATCATTGACATATATGAAAGGCGGTCTGAAGAACACAGGTTCCCTTCCGGTTATTGAAGCGATGAGCCCGCTCGTGCGTGATATCTCATCTCTCATCTGTTCCTTGGTGAACTTAGTCATGTCGGAGTGCGTCCATGAATGATTCTCGATCTCGCAGCCAAGCGACATCTCACGCTCGATGACCCTTATGCGTTCAGGAGTTATCTGTTCGCCGATAAGAAAGAAAGTGGCCGGAATATTGTATTTTTCAAGCTGGTCCATGACGAGGTCCGATGTCGTGTCAGACGGGCCGTCATCAAAAGTAAGAGCTACGAGTTTCTTGTCCATTTATTCATCCTCCGGTTCAAAAGATTCAAAGTAATCAACACCGTAATCGATCAGTTCCGCAACCTCTTCGTTGGTCTTAAAACCGCCCTTCTTCCGGTTGCAGCGCCAGCAAAGACATTGAAGGTTATCTATATCATCCCCTGAACCGCCCTGGGACACTGACTGTACGTGATCTGCTTCAAGAAGAAGATAATCCCCCAGTCCTTCACAGAAACCGTCAAGAAAGCCCTTCGAGATCCCGCAGATCTGACAGGTGTAGTTGTCGCGTTCAAACACAGCCTTCTTGTCAGCAGTTCTGATCCTTCTTCTTCCGGCGATCTCCCTGTACATAAGGTCCTGTCTTCTTATCTCGTTCTGCTGCCTTTTGTACAGATATGCGACCACAGCCAGTACAAGGATGACGAAGGCAAGAAGAAATGCCAGGATGAGGATTATTATCGTCGCTTCGCCAGCAAAGGCATCCGTTGAACCCATACCGTTTACCGTGCTGCGCCCTTTAAGGAGCCTGTAATTATCAGTATCGCCATTCCTACTCCGAAGATGACAAGCGGCAGGACCATCACTACGATCGTTAGCTTTATGTGACGCTTTTCCTTAAAGCACGCCGCAACGGCGGCTGCAACATCAAGGCAGAAGAACATCTGCATGATGCTGCCGAAAACAGCATAAAGGACCGACCCGGTCTTTTTCAGTTTTTTGCAGTCAAACACTCCGTCTTTTGCGGCATTGATAAAATACACGACCATGAACGGAGCGCTCTCGGACATTGATACCCAGCCGATAACGGACAGACAGATTATGACCGGCGGCGAAACGAATATCATGATGACGACAGGTGTAAAGATAAGCAGGAAGAATATCGCTATCAGAAAACCGCCGGCAATGAAATACGGTATCAGGCCGTACTTCAATATCAGTGACGCGCCGAGGAAATAACGTCTGTCGATCTTCCTGTTCAAAAGGATCGCGATCACCGTGTTGGTAATGGTTATGACAAGCGGAAAGAACAGGGCCGCTGTCTGAAGCACTGACAGCCCCTCCAGATAAGTGTCTCTGAGAAGATTACTCATTAACGCAAAGATAAAAACGTACGAATACGTCAGTACAAGGCTTACGATCGACCAAATATACAGAGGATGAAATCCACCCTTGAATTCTCCGGCAGGAACCGGAGACTGTCCCTGCACCGGATACGGGTTTTGAATCTGATATCCCTGCTGTTGGTAAGACATGGCGTCCTCCTTGTCAGAACATCATCTGGAACGGGGACATATCCTTCTGATGTCCCGCGCTTTTATTGTAAGTCATGTTGGTCACTGCAATCATTACCCATCCGATGAAGAAAAATACGAAAAGATAAAGGATCCCCCATGTCGGAGCCTTTCCGAATTTCTTCGCAAGCGACATCGAAGTCAGCGCACCCAGGACAACGCCTATAAGCTGGCCTACGGTCGGTATCAGGGTAAGGAAGAACCACCATCCCTTGTATCCTGAGATCTCGTACAGGGTATAGCTGCTGTAAATGGGCACCAGGGCTTTCCAGGGGCTCTCCCCCGCTTTATCGAATACGGGCCACAGCAACAACGAAACGATAAGATAAGCGCACAGGCTCAGGATCGTGCACCACACCGGAAGGAACTTAAACTTGTTCACGATCATAAGGATGAAGATCAGGGTAAATGCAATGCCTGCTACTCCTGCGCAAAGGATCGGCCACCAAAGCGTCAGATCGATGTCCTTGAACGAGAACGACCTGTGACGTCTGGGAGAATAGACCTTCTGACGGGGCTCTTTTTTCTTCTTCTCTTTTTTCGGTTTCTCAGCCTTTACCTTCTTTTCTTTCTTAGCCTTCTTTTCAGGCTCCTGCGCGGCATCAAAGCTCTGATAATTCCAATCTGATGCTGAGTTAGCGTTATCTGCCGAAGGTTCGTTGAAGCTTTCATAACTCCAGTCGGAACCGGAGCTTTTTGAACTTCCCGAGCTTGAGTTTCCGCTATTTTCAGAAACATTCTCAAAGATGACTTCGCTCTCTGAGATGGCATTTCCGCACTGTGAGCAGATATACTTTCCCGCAACCTTGTTATGTATCGTTCCGCCGCAATGCGGACATTTCTTGATCTCTGCCATACTATTCCTTTCCTTCGGACATTATACAGATAATAACACTTGATATCCCTTAAGGCGCATGCCCTTTATTTCTTTTCTTGACACAATTTTAGCATGTTGTAAAATTTGGCATATATTTATATTAATTATTTATTAGGCAATTTCAGCCGTTGGAACGTCAATTGAACCGTAAACACTTAGGAACATTCTTAAAGATCGCATACTGCACCGGGATAGCCGCAATGACTGTCCTGCTTTCGATCCGCGATGCCAGAGCCAATCTGAAAAAGGATGCCGTTATTGAAGCAGGCTCGTCCGTAAGAATCGAAGACTTCTTCTCAAAGCTCCCGCAGGACGCAGGATTCGTTACGGATATCTCGTCGATAGACACGACCGTTCCAGCGGTATACAAGCTTAAAGTTCACCACGATCTTGTTTTTACGGATACCGTTTCACTCCGAATCGAGGATACCACAGCGCCTACAGGTGACGGTCTTACAAAGAAAATTCTATCATATGAAGAACTCCCTGATGCTTCCGAAATGGTCAGTAATGCGTTTGACCTCAGCGGAATAACTTCTGTCGAATACGCGGTCAGACCGGACATAACTGAAGGCGGAGACATATATGCGCCGATACGTCTGACAGACTGCTACGGCAACTCTTCCGTAATACCCGCAAAGCTTGTCGTTATCAAGGATTCCTCTTCACCCGAGATCCATGGTATCACCGACATAAGCATCGTTCAGGGCCAAACGCCGGACCTTTCTTCAGGCGTTTATGCAACAGACGATATTTCAAGCAACATATCCGTCAGGATCGATGCAAGCAAACTGAAGACGGACGTTCCCGGCAAATACGAGATAATCTATAAAGCCAGCGATGACGCCGGCAACACCACGACAAAAACATCGACAGTTACCGTTACCGCCAAGCCGGAACCTGAAAAGAAGGCTAAAAAGAAAGCTCCGGCAAAAAAGAAGTCAGCTGATTACAGCCGTGCCGACAAGCTCGCGGAAGCTCTCGTGAAAAAGCTCAAAAAAGGATCTGCCACCGAGACTGCACGCGCAATATTCAAGTGGGTCCACAAAAACATCCATTATGTGAATTCAGGTCCAAAACTCACCGGTAAAAAAGCAGCATATCAGGGCCTGACAAAGCACAGCGGAAACTGCCGTGTATATGCTTATACATGTAAGCTCCTTCTCAACAAGGCGGGCATACGGAACATGATCGTAACGCGTTATCCCGTAACCACTCACCATTACTGGAATCTCGTTTATCTCGACGGCGGCTGGTATCACTGCGATGCCACTCCGTTCAGGGATCACAAGGGTATATATTTCAAACTTACTGACGCACAGCTCGATAAGCATCACAAATTCAAAAAGAGCAAGTATCCGGCCCGTGCGACCAGTTGACCATGGAGGTATTAAATGAAAAGACTCATACCGGCGGCAATCGCTCTTTGCATCATGTTTTCGATGACATCCTGTGCACGGTCAAACGATACGACACCGGAACGCATTTCCGGCGGACAGACGAAGATCGCCGCATCAGAAGCCTCAGCCGCGTCTGACAAAAGCAAGACTGAAGACAGATTCTATCTGACATATAACGGCGTAAAGATCGTTCTGGGAGCTGAAACGGCGCCTATAGTTAAAGCCATAGGAAAAGAGTATGTCTATACCGAAAACCCTTCATGTGCTTATGTGGGCATTGACTACACATACGATTACAAGTCTTTCATCATCTATGCCCAGTCAAAGGACGGCAAGGAATTCATAAACACCGTGGAAGTCAGGGACAACACCGTAGACTGCGGAGGAGTTAAGGTCGGTCAGACATTGGATGATGCACAAAAGGTCTACGGCACACCTTCTTCAACCGCCGATTACGGCATCAGCTACGTAAAAAACGGAACCGAGCTTCAGTTCATTACTGACGGCTCAGGCAAGATAATCTACATCCTTTACACAAACGAGACCAAGGACTGATCCGGAAGTTACATGTGAACAGCAAAATAGAAGGCTCCCGGACGGGAGCCTTACTGATTCAGTGTTGATCAAGTTTCAGTCGGAGTTGTCGTATCTTCGAGCGAAGGCAGCGGGTGCTTGAACTCCTGGCTCGTCATCTTGTTGGTTACGGGATCCACCAGCGTGAAGAACCTTACCCTGGTCGTGGTCAGAAGATACGAATAATAGACCTTGTAAAGTGATCCGCTTTCCTTTTCCCAAAGGATCAGCATGTAACTTCCGTCCCAGTTGTACTCAACATTATAGAGAAGATCAACCTTACCGCGGTTCTCTTTCTTCTTGTCACCGGGAAGATAGCTCGTGTATTTGGCGGTATTGTCTTCGTAGATCTCCAAACGTTCATCTTCCGTATTAGCGACCTTCTTATTGTTTGTTCCATAAAAGACCCATTCTCCGAAAAGATTGGTATCTCTGGATTTGGAAGCTGATTCAATGCTGTTGTTGTAGAAATCGAAATGCATTCCCTCAGCAGCATAAGGAAGTCCGGTTATCCTGAGCTTATGTCCGTCTATCTTGCACTCGAGCTGACCGAACTTTTTCTCTCCGCTCGCGGCGAGATCCACAGTGCAGGTATGCTCGTCCTTATCGGCAGCTTTGTAAGTCGTTCTGATATCAAGCTCCGGATCAACATCCGTACCTGCTTTCTTTCTCAGCTCTCTGTAAACGAAACTACCGTCACTCTTGAATTCAAGGATGCCACCGGGATATGAATTATAGTTTGCGCCGATCCATACGCCGACAAGGCTCTCGCTTGCGGTCTTGGGCTCCTTGGTCGTCGGGCTGGTCTCTGCAGAAGGCTTGGTGGATTCAGTCGTCAGTTCCGTCGTTACAACAGTCGACTCGGTAGTCATTGCTGTAGCGCGGGGCGGCAGTATCTTGTCGCATCCGGTAAGCGAAACAGCCATGGCAAATACCATGAAACCGGCAACTATCCTCATTATCTTCATTGGCTCTCCTCCGAATCGAGTCATTTTATTACTCATTGATAATAACTCAAAAGTTTATACACAGTAATTGAAAATATGTCAAGGAAATGAATCGTTATAAACATGTAACATGCCTGTAAAACAAAGAAGGGGACTGCATATGCAGTCCCCTTCAAAAACTTCGGAATCTGATCCTTATGCCGCAGCGTCAGCACCGGAGGTCTCTGAAGGCTGGGTCTCCTTAGGAGTGTTTTCCTTGGAGTCGATCTTTGAGTAATCGATCTTTTCAGTGACGTTAAACTTGTCAGCATTGCGATCGATGAGATTCGACTTAAGCTTATCCATCGTCTGGTATCCGTAATAGAGCCAGGACTTATAACCTACGCCTCTGAACGTGATGGTCGCATTGGTCATGACTCTCATCTTCGTGAGATCGACTTCAGTCGTGCCATCGTCCTTCATTGTAAGGTTGGTAAGCTGGACAACAGAATAGAATACGCTGTCTGCTTCATAATTCTTCTTGTTGTACGTCTGGCTGTGATGTACCACGTTGCGGTAAACGAAGAAGATGCAGTTGTTTGTTGAGCTGTTTGAAGAAGACTTGTTGGCGAGGAAATAGTAACCGATGCACTCAGCACTTACGAGTCTCTGGTCATCAGCTGTAATGCTCTTCAAAAGTCTGGCCTTATTTGTCTCATCAGCCTGAGCCTGGAGCTTTGACATAAGGCTCGAAGGGATCTCAGTGTCGTTCATGATGACCTGTGAAAGACCTGAAACAGTAACCGTCTTGCTCTCGCTTACAGGAATAACACCGAATTTCTCGAGGAGATATTCCTTGAGGCTGCTGCCGTATGTAGTTGTGATCGTGATCGTATCGCCGTTCTTGAGCTGATTTGACTTATCGAGACGGAAACGCAGACCATACGGGTTATCAGATGTCTTTACAGAAGCAGAAGCATAAGGAGCTGTACCTCTGTACTGGACTTCTACACCCTCGAAGATATCGACAGTCTTTGCTGCTTCAAGACCTTTAACGGTGTCGGTGCACTTTGTCTCGGTGATCTCGACCTTGAACAGTGTAGTAAGCTCGAATATGAGAGATTCTCTCCATTCAAACTCGATCTTATCTCCATTAGACAGATTTCTGAATCTGGAGCTGCTGCCATTAAGCCTTACATAACTCTTAATGGTCTTTTCAAAAGCTTCAGCAGGCGTGTTGTCCGAATAGAGCATCTTGCCTTCAGATGTAAATCTGATGGACTTTCCGTATTTCTCATTGAACTTGTCATAATCGAATTCTACGGTAGCCTTGCCGACAGTATCGTAACCGGAATACTTAAAGCTTACGAACTCATTGAGATCCATCTTGGTTGAGGCGTTGAGCAATACCACTACGATGACGATAACTGCGATCATGACGAGCAGGAAAGCAGAACCGCCGATGATAACGGGCAACAGCCACTTATTCTTTTTCTTGGGAGCTGCAGGTGCTGCGGGTGCAACGGGAGCTGCTCCGGCAGGCATGACGGGTGCAGCCTCAGCTGCAGGTACTGCTTCTACAGGTACAGCCGGAGAAACCTTCAGTGTTGTTTCAACAGGTGTAGCTTCAACAGGTACTACGGGTGCAGGTTCAGCAGGTGCAACTTCAGCAACGGGTGCAGGTGCTGCGGGTGCCGCTTCTACAGGAGCGGGTGTTTCGCCGGCAGCTACAGGTGTACCGCAATTTCCGCAGAAAGTAGCGTTGTCTGCAAGCTGCTGACCACAATTTTTACAGAACATAATCGTTTCCCTCCATAAAATCAATATTACTTTAATATACTAAAAATAAAGCGGTGTCAAGAAAAATTAAAATCTGACCGTAACCGGAGCCTCGGTGAACGACGAGATCGTCGCAACGGCATTCTTGAAATAATAGACTACGGTATTTCCGTCACCGGGCTTATACATTCCCGCAAGTTCAGGATAAGCATCCAGCATTGACTTCTGGGCTTCGATCCTGTCATCCTCGACCAGTTCACCGGCCACGCGGATCCATTTTCCGTCCTTGAAAGCACAGATCTCAACCTTCGGGTCGGCCTCGATCTGTTTTGCGACGTCCTTTTTCTTGCCGGTCTGGATGTAAAGCTTTCCCTCGAAAATGTTTACAGTTCCGAAAGGCCTTACTCTGGGCTGATCGCCCTCAACGGTTGCAAGATAGTAGACTCCTGCCTGCTTAAGAAAATCATTAACAGTGTTCATGGTTCTTCCTCCTCCGTTTCATCACTGTTGCTTGTCTCGTCCGGAATATCTATATAGCTGTCCATTCCTTCGGTCTGGTTCATTACCGTACCGCCGTTCGGCAGCACGATGTCGCCGCCGATCAGGTACGGGAAATACGTGGTATGGCCCGTCTTCTGGCCATTGATTATCACAGTGCAGGAAGGGATCTCTCCGGACGAAAAACACCTGATGAATATATATCCGGGATTTTCCGCCTTGTAGAGTTCTTTTCCGTCTTCCTCATCGCCTAAAACGACCTTAACGCTTGTAACGTCATCACTGAAGCAAATGAACCAGATATCCGTTCCGCCGCAATCTATAAGGCGTGTCGTGTCGGAAGCGGTCACTTTCTCATCGACACCAAGTTCTGCCAATACCACCTCAAGAGCTGCCTGGTTTCCGGATTCTCCCAGATATGTCGTTCCGGCGGCATACTCAGTTCCTGCAAGCGCTTTTTTCTTTTCATTTACGGTTTCAGAAGTAAAAGTCGCTTCAGTCTTCTTTTCCGTCTCGGAAGTGGCTGCTCCGGAAGTCTTTGTCGGAGCGGCAGTAGTGCTCTCAGCAGTCGTTTCGGTCTGGGATGATGTAGTGGAAGCCGCAGCGGTAAGTCCTGACGGTACCTGAAATCCCGAACATCCCGAGAAAACGGCTGCGCCAACCGACAAAGCCGCTATTGCGGCCGTTAGCTTAATAAAAGCGTTATTCATAAAGTACCCCTTTCCTGCCACATATTAACACATTATTGACGCCGAAACTTTAAATAAACATTGAAACGTTAACGAAAAAAGTCAAAATACTCACAAGAAAATTAACAATAATAACACTCACGTACTATCATTATTCTTTGATTGGGAAGTAAAATAAGCTATCATCAGATATATCTTTGTACGGATATCAGGAGGTTCTGTTATGGCATGTTTTTTAGTACCCACCGGAGAAGCGATAGTAACAACAGTCATCAAGCATATAGCTGACAAGAAAGGTGTTGAAAGTCCTTTCATCAAGCGCATGAACTGGCTCAACAACATGCTCTGGGGCGGCAGCGCTCTTCTCGCATTTGAGCACGTCTGGCACGGCGAGGTTACCCCCTGGTTCCCTTTCCTCACTAATGCCTCCACACCGGAACAGGCTTCCGAGATGCTCCATGAGATGGCAACAAACGGAGTCGCGATGGCAGTCCTCGTCACTTTGGCCTGGATAGCCATGGTCTGCATTTCGATCTCGATATCGAAAAAGAGCATCACCTCCGAAAAAGCAAACGTTGCCCGGGGCAAGAAGGAGGCATGACATGACTTTACTTATAACTGCTTTTGCCGCGGTCATCGCGACCATCGCCTGGTACAACACAAAGGCCGACAGAAAGCTCGGAACTCTCGCCCTCATGTACTGGGGTGCTTCCCTTATGTGGCTCGTTGATTCCGTAGTCGAATACCTCGAAGCCGGCGCGGAATTCTTCACTCCCGCATCTGCTGACATGATCAATGACTCTTACCTCGGATTATCCGTAGTCGCATTGGGTCTCATCATCTGGATAGTAGTACTTCTTGTCAAGGATCCCGACGGCAAAGTCCGCGCGGCGCTTTCACGCAAGTAAGCATCCGATGACGGAAGAACTCAGATCAAAAGAATCAAAACTTTACGCCCTGCTCAGTTCTGCAGGGCGTATCGTTATCGCCTTTTCCGGCGGTGTCGATTCGACTTATCTTCTTTGGGCTGCCCATGAAGTCCTGGGCAGCAACGCGGTTGCCGTCACGATAAGTTCCGCCGTGATCCCGGAGAACGAGCTTTCAGATGCCCGCTCTCTTTGCAGTTCAATAGGTGTCAGGCAGATCGTTATCGGAGCGGACATTTTCTCGATAGATCGTTTCAGCGAAAACCCGCCGGACAGATGCTACTGGTGCAAGAAAGCGCTTTTCGGAAAGATATTGGATGAAGCTCATAAGAACGGGATCGATACCGTAGCAGACGGCTCAAATGCCGATGACGACAACGATTACCGCCCCGGCACGAAAGCCGCAAAGGAACTGGGCATTATCAGTCCGCTTAAAAACTGCGGTCTTACGAAATCAGATATCAGAGAGCTTTCAAAAGAAGCCGGACTTCCCACCTGGAACAACCCTTCGATGGCATGTCTTGCTTCAAGGTTTCCATACGGAGATCAGATAACCCCGGAAGGCCTTAAGATGGTTGAATCCGCAGAAAGCGTCCTGAAACTGAAGGGGCTTTCCCAGTACCGCGTGAGAAAGATCGGAGGTCTTGCAAGGATCGAGGTGCTGCCTGAAGAATTTCCGCTCATTACTGAAAACATGAAGGAAATTTCTTCAGAATTCATGAAGATGGGCTTCGAAGATGTTATCCTTGACCCAAAGGGTTACAGAACCGGAAGCATGAACGAGCTGCTCTAGTCGAGGAACTGGTTATGAATGACGTAAAAAAACTGCTTCAGCAGGTCGCATCCGGCGAGATCACGCCGGAAGAGGCCGAGATAAGGCTCAAGATGAAGCCTTTCGAAGATCTGGGCTTTGCAAAGCCCGACATTCACCGTGCCTTAAGGCAGGGCGCAACTGAAGTCATCTTCGGTGAAGGCAAGACGCCTGAGCAGATATCCGCGATTGCTTCAGAACTGCTGGCATCAGGTCAGGAAACAGTCATTATCACCAGACTGTCCGAGGAAAAGTCCGGAAAGATCACCACGCCCCTCACTTATTACAAGAATGCCCGTATCGGAGTCTGCGGGAAGATCAATCCGCCGGATACTGACGGCAAGATCCTCATCGCAACGGGCGGAACTTCTGACATACCGGTCGCTGAAGAGGCCGCAGTGACGGCGGAATTGCTGTGTAACAATGTTACACGCCTTTATGATGTAGGCGTTTCGGGGATCCACCGCCTTCTTTCCCATTCAGAAGAGATCATGACCGCAAAGGTCATTATCGCCATAGCAGGAATGGAAGGAGCGCTTGCGAGCGTCATTGGCGGACTCGCCGACTGCCCTGTTATCGCAGTCCCGACCAGCGTTGGCTACGGCGCATCATTTGAAGGCCTTACCGCTCTTCTCTCAATGCTCAATTCCTGTGCCAGCGGCGTCAGCGTGGTAAACATAGACAACGGATTCGGTGCCGGATATCTGGCCAGCATGATCAATCACATCGGAGGAAGCGGAAAATGAAGATTATGTATATAGAATGCAACATGGGTGCAGCCGGCGACATGCTGACCGCGGCTCTCGCGGAAGTGACCGGAGACGTCAAAGCCTGCGAGGATTCCCTTAATTCTTTAGGCATACCCGGTGTCACCTATTCGCTCGTACCTTCAGTAAAATGCGGTATCACGGGCACTCATTCGGATGTATCCGTTAACGGAACCGTCGAAGATGAACATATGCATGAGCACCACCATCATGACCACGGGCACGATCATGAGCACGAACATCACCACCATCACAGCTCGCTTCACGACATAGAGCACATAATCGGAGATCTCAATGTCTCTGACAAGGTCAAAGCAGACGCCATCGCAGTATATAAGCTCATTGCCGGAGCCGAGAGCAAGGCACACGGCAAAGATGTAACTGAGATCCATTTCCACGAAGTCGGAACTATGGATGCGGTCGCAGATGTTGTAGGGTTTTGCGCCCTTATGGAGAAGATCTCTCCGGACAAAGTGATCGTCTCTCCCGTTCACGTAGGCTTTGGCGAAGTCAGATGCGCTCACGGCATTCTTCCGGTGCCCGCACCTGCGACTGCGCACATCCTCGAAGGCGTTCCTGTCTATGGCGGAGAGGTCAAAGGCGAGCTTACGACGCCCACTGGTGCTGCGCTTCTTAAGCACTTTGCCTCTTCATTCGGCAGCATGCCCGTCATGAGCATCGAAAAGACCGGATACGGCATGGGCAGCAAGGACTTTGAGCGAGCAAACTGCGTCAGGATAATGGTGGGAGAATCCGCTGACAGCGACAGTGACAAGGTCGCAGAACTCTGCTGCAACGTTGACGACATGACAGGTGAAGAAACAGGCTACGCGACTGAACTTCTTATGAAGCAGGGCGCTCTTGACGTCTTCACCACCCCGGTCGGAATGAAAAAGAACCGCCCCGGAATCCTCATCACCTGCATCTGCAGGCCCTCCGAAAAAGAGAAGTTTGCCAGGCTCATCTTCGAAAACACGACGACGATAGGGATCCGTTATTCTCTCAAGGACCGGTTCATCCTTGACCGTCACGAAGAGACGGTAACCACTAAATACGGCGAAGTAAAGATCAAGATATCAGAAGGCTTTGGCGTCAAAAAGATCAAGCCCGGTTACGACGATATCTCCGGGATCACAGATAATAAATAACGTCCGTAAATGATCAGATACTCCCGTTTTCTTTAAGCGTATCCAGCCATTCGGAAACATCCTTGTTGGTGACGTTTGATGAAAACCTTGTGCCGGAGATCCAATTTCCGCCGTTTTTCGCAAGTCCTGAAAGTTCTTTTGCGCTGTTGCCGATCCCGCTGCTTCCCGAAGTGCAGAAAGGAATGACTTTCTTCCCGGAGAAATCATGACCTTCAACGAATGTGCAAAGGATCTTCGGGGCCTTTGAAAACCAGATGGGGTATCCGATAAAGACTGTGTCATAAGAACTCCAGTCTGTTATGTCACCTTCGATCTCCGGCCTTGCTTTGTCATCGTTTTGCTCCTTCGTAGCACGGCTTTTCTTGTTTTTATAATTCAGATCCTCTTCTGAATAAGGTTTTGCAGCAACGATCTCATAAATCGGGCACCCGGCCGTTGAAGCGATCTTGAGAGCTACCGACTTCGTGTTGCCGGTGCATGAGAAATAAACCACGACTGCCTTTCCGAAAGGACTCTCCTTCTTGGTCTCTATTGCCTCTGTGGTCACATTTCCCGTCGTGGCCTCGGACTGCGTGGTGTGATCAGACAAAGATGATTCGGAAGACTGTGCCGCCGGTTTGCCCGAACATGAGATCAAGCCTGAAGCCATCGTTACCGCAAGGGCCAGAAACAGAATTTTCCTGATAATCCTCATTTGTACATCTCCTTCAGCGCTTCCATCACACCGTTTTCGTCATTGGTATATCGCGTTACATATTTGGCTGCCTTTTTGAGCTCCGGATGCGAATTCGCCATGGCATACGATTCGCCTGCGGCTTCAAAAAGGCTAATGTCATTAAGATAGTCTCCAAATGCCGCGGTCTCCTCACGGGATACGCCAAGAATGCCCTGTACTGCCTTGAGAGCCGCTCCCTTGCCCACGGAAGAATTCGCTATGTCGATCCAGCTGTCGCCTGACAGGAGGGCCGACAGGCCGTCCTCACGCGGAGGAAGAGATGAATAGACCTCTTCTGCGCGGAAATTGTTCACGAAGACCGCTATCTTCAAAATCCGGTCCTTTGAACAGCAGGAATAAAGGTCGTCATTGTATTCGATATGGTCATAGTATTTTTCTGCTTCATCCTTTGCCTGTCCTCCGCAATTCCTGACATAGGCACTGTCAAGGCCGCAGACCAAAGGCTCGCAGTCAGGCTTTCCGGAAAACTCATCCAACACTTTCAGCGAATCCTCAGTCTTCATTGCGTCAACCATGAGGAATTCACCGGCGTGATAAACGCAGGCTCCGTTCTCCGCGATATACCAGAGTTCATCCTTAATTTCCGAAAACTGCTTCAGGAGTTCATAGATCTGTCTGCCGCTCGCAAGAACGAACACCGTTTCAGGGTGTGACCTCACCCAGGAGGGAAACTCCGCAGGAAAACGTTTTCTGGAATCCAAAAGAGTCCCGTCAAGATCAAGGGCAATTATCTTCGGCTTCATCATTTGATCCCCTGCAGAGCCTGACTGTCAGAAAGCGACGGATAGTAGGTAAGAAGCACGTGCTTTATTCCCGCTGCCTTAGCCATCAGGTTCGGATAATCGCTCAACTTCTTTTTGTAAGTCTCAGGCATAAACATCACGGCAAAAATCCTGGCCCTGTCTTCAGAAGCACTTGCGCATGCGTAAGGATCCGTGAAATACACGTTCGCGGGATCGGACTCGTTATCAGGCACGTAGCGCGCCTCGGCTGCTCCTGCGGTCAGTTCCGAATAAACAAAACCCTCGGGGTTGTATCTGTTCCATTCACCGAATACCTGCTCAGAGTTGGCCATTCTATGCTCTATCGTGTGCATCATCTCTCGGCAGAAAGCGACCGGAAGATTAACCGATCTTACGTCAAGCGCAATGTAATATGCATCTTTGCCCGTAAACGAATAACCTTCAACGCCTGACTTTTCATCAGTCACTGAAATATTGCTGCCAAGGAGGATACACACGCCTTCTTTCTTGTTCTGTTTGAATGTATCGAAGAACCTGAAATTGAATTTCTTCAATGCCGTATAGAGCTTATTCATAGCAGTGAGGTTCTCAAGATCGGAGCTGATGACTTCGATATTTGCCACATCAGCAGCGGGCGCAGAAACATCTTTGCCGGTCAGGATACGGATCTTGTAATGTAATTCAAGATTTGATCTGAGTGTTGCGGCATCCGTCTTGATCTTCTTCATGTAAGTTTCACCGGCAATTTCTTTTTGTCCCGCAGAATCAATGAAATACATGATGCCGGCATATTCAACATACACATAGCTTCCGTGGATCCCTTTTACCGATGCCCCGTTCTCGAATTCAGCTTCCGAAAGCACGCAGATCAGCTGTCTTGACGGCACATAATACTTGATCTTGCGGTCAGCCTCATCAAAGAAATACTGCTTCATGCCGTCGAAAATGCTGCTTCCCGTCTTTCCGGGATTTTTGCCCGGATATGTTTCCGTCTTTTTCTGCGCGAAATTCGTGATCATGTATTTTCCGCCGGAAGACCTGACCATGCCGGCATCCGAAATATCAACGTTGTCAGGGAGTTTTCTCCAATATGTGTCCCTGTTCACGTCATAGACCGAACAGATGCCTGTTTCAGCTTCGCTCCTGTTCTTAAGGATCAGATAGGTGTCATCACCGGTGGAATGAAAGCCTGTGATCACATAATCGTTTGAATCGAGTTTCCTGAAAGGCTTATCCTCATCAAGATGAAGTATGCGTATGTTTTCGCCTTCCTTAAGGATGTAACCGTCCTTGTAAGGAACCAGTATCTGCTCATCGGAAACTTTACCCGTTCTGTATATCTCATGCAGGTTGAAATCGTAAAAGACCGTCTCTTCCGGAAGATCGAATCTGAAACCGGTATCAATGAGAGCTGCCGTTCCTCCGCTTACCTTTATGTCTAAGATGCCTGAACTCTCAAGGTTTTCGATGTTTATCTTCCTTAAGGTATAATCACCACTGTGCCCTGAAAGGCAATAGACGTATCTGTCTTTGAACATGTATGACGGAGCATCCTTGGAAGACAGGCCGAGGTTGTAGTATCCGAGATTATCGGTCACGCGTCCGAAAGGTACGGAAAGAGCTTTCATCTCTCCGATCGTAATGGTCCCAGAAGGAGCTTCCGTTGACGAAGGAGTCTCGGATGCTGACGTGACCGTCTGTATCGTGGTCGTTTCGGTGACAGTCGGAGCTGGCTTTTCCGAACAGGCGGATGCAACTAAAGCGAGGCCTGCTGCCGTCAGCATGACGGATAAGGTCAATGTGATTCGTTCGGTCAAATGTAGTCTTGCTTTTTTCATTTTCAATCGTCCAGATTCATGAAGATGTCAGTATCCTTCAAAGACGGATAAAGCTTGCATATGCGTTCCTTTATGTATTGTGCCTTGGCCTTCAGCCTGGGGTATTCGTTAATCTGGCACTCTTCTTTTTGGGGAGCGAGCATGTTCTCGAATACCCTCGCGCGGTCTTCCATCGCGTTCGTTTTTGAATAAGCGTCAAAGAAGTATTTCTCGTTCTCATCGGAATCGAAGATCGTATACTTGCCGTCAGTCCCCTTCGCATAGCTGTCAGCATATTTGAAGCCCTTGGGATTGAACTTTTTCCATTCAGGGAAAATGGTGTCTGAATCGGAATTCTGCTCCATCGAATGCATGATCTCGTGGCAGAAGTTTCTTGCCGGGTCTTCATTGTTGATGTTCAGGATTATGTAAAAGACATCACCCTGTCTGAAGGCAACTCCGCCTGCGTCTATCTTTGCCCCGTCGTTCGTGACCTGAGTATAACCTGTCAGAAGCACGTAAAGTCCCTTTGAAGTACCGTAACGGAACTCGTCAAAGAACGCCTTGCCGAACCTTCTGATGTAAGAGGCAATCTGTTTCATTGAGTAGTACACCCTGGTCTCCTCTTTCATGGGCTCCGTTTCAACATTATCCCTTATCTGTTTCGCGGCTTTTTCGCCTGCGAGGAAGTTAACCGAATACTTGTCCCTGATCTCAGTTTCAAGATCGTCTATCTTTCCATGAAGTATTATCTTGAATTCCTCGATCGGCATCTCTTCGCAGTTTGAAGTGTCAACGACGTACAGTTCGGTACTCAAGATGAAGAAAAGTTTGTTGCCGGTTATTCCCCTGAAGTTGACACCGTATTTGCTGAATTCGTGCTCAGACAGAGTGCAGATCGTCTGATGTGACGGGTCGTAGTACCTTATCGTCAGGTCACCCTCGTCACAAAGGTAGAGCCTTTGCCCGTCAAACAACGAAGTGCCGATCGTTCCGGGATACATGTTCTCAAACTCCCGGGACTTGTCTTCCGTAAAACTCCTGGCCATCACACGCTTGGGGTTAACATCGTAGAATCCGTCCGAAAAGTAGTTATAACCCATTTCCGAAATGTTTTCGTATTTGTCGGCGTTTACGTCATATACGAAGAAATTGAATCCGCCTTCAGCATTGTTGTCATTTAACAGGAGCTTTGTATTGTCACCTGATATCTGCTGATGCAAGACCGTGTAAACAGATCTGTTGAGTTTTCTGAACGGCTCGAGCTTTCCATCCTTCAGCATGCTGAGGTCATCGCCCTGCATAACAAGGAACGTATCCTTATAAGGTACCATGTACTCAAAGACTTCCAGGTTCTGAACGGTACATATGACGTTGAGTTCCAGATCCATGAATATGACTTCGTCTTTTTTCTCAACCCTTACGCCGAAATCGTAGAGCAGGCAGAAGAAGCCTTCATCCCCGCCTTCTATAGAAGCGATCCCGGAGTCGGCCGGATCTTCAATGTTGATCTTCACCATCTGATAGTTTTCAGACACACGTGAAAGGTAATAGACGTACTTGCCTGAAACAACAGCATCCGGAGCTTCACGGTCATCGATGGGACCGAGCTGGTACTTGTTTACGTTTCCCTCGACGGGAACAACGCCTGCGGTGTATTTGGCGTAATTACTCTTCTCTTCGGCATTACTCCCGGAAACGGTAACAGACGCACCCTCGGGTTCAGTAGTCTTTCCTGCAAGTGAGCATCCTGCGAAAACTGCCGCGGAAAAAGCGAGAAGCAGTATTACGGCCAATTCCGGCCGCCTTAAGATATCTATAGATTTCTTATTCTTAAAAAACATGTAAAAAGTATACCGCGAGCAATTCTCATTTGAACGGGTTTCGGGTTAATGACTCAAAAGAGTAATATTTACAAACCGGGAAAAGAGGTTTATAATCCGCCCATGATGAATTTTTGGTTTACAAGCTTTGACTTTACGTTTTTTGCCCTCAAAAAGAGCGAATAGTTTTCACTGCCTGTAGATCAAGATAGAAAAATAGGACATCAGCCCCGCAGTGAAAATACTGCGGGGTTTTTGTTTCGCAAAGGAGAACAGACATGACACAGAAGGAATCAAGTTTAAGGATCGAAGAGATCGACCGTGAGATCGCAAAGCTCGTAGAAGAGCGTCTTGACGCAAGCCGCCGCGCTGACGAAGGCGTTTCAAGTTCTGAGATCGCACTCAAGTGCAGACGCTATGAAAGAAGCTTCATGAACGGTCTTGAGAACGATTATAAAGACATCAGCGGTTACGAACGCGTGCTCTTCCAGGCTCTCTTCAACATGAGCCACACTTACAAGCTTTCCGGATACGGCACAAAGACCGAGCTTGCAGACCGCATCAGGAAGGCTGTCGAAGATACTCCCAAGCTCTTCCCTTCTTCCGGCATGATCGCCTGCCAGGGCATCGAGGGCGCATACTCGCAGATCGCCACCGACAAACTCTTCTCCAATGCGAACATCATGTACTTCAAGACTTTCGACGGCGTCTTCCAGGCAGTCGAAAGCGGCCTTTGCGAATTCGGCATCCTCCCCATCGAGAACAGTTCATACGGCTCGGTCACGCAGGTCTATGACCTCATGGCAGACCATAAATTCTATATTGTGCGTGACTACAAGTTGAAGATAAACCACCAGCTGCTCGTAAAACCCGGAACAAAGCTCGGGGACATTAAGGAGATCTATTCTCACAATCAGGCGATCGGACAGTGCAGCCAGTTCCTCAAAGAACACTCCGAAATCAAGATCAATATAGTCCAGAACACCGCGGTCGCAGCACGCATGATCGCAGACTCTGAAAGAAGCGACATCGCGGCCATCTCTTCAGCCGACTGCAGAGAGCTTTACGGCCTTGAGTCCATCCCTGTCAGGATCCAGAACACCGATCACAATTACACGCGGTTCATCTGCATAACCAAGGAACTCCGTATATATCCAGGAGCATCCAAAACATCCATAATGCTCACTCTCGGCCACAGGCCCGGCGCGCTTGCAGATACTCTCGCGAAGTTCTCCTCACTCGAACTGAACCTTACAAAGATCGAATCCCGCCCCATCGCAGGTTCCGATTTCGAATTCATGTTCTACCTCGATTTCGAAGCATCAGTCTACTCCGAAGAAGTCGTCAAGCTCTTGTGCCAATTGGACTCCGAGCATTCTGATTTCGCATATCTCGGAACTTATATCTGAATAACCTTCCGTGTGTGGATACAAAAAGAGCGTCACTCCCGTGGCGCTCTTTCCATTTGAATTAAGATAACGATCAGAAAAGACCCATCTTCTTGAGCTGATAGAATAAAAGGAATCCGCCCAATACGATAGCTGCGATACCGTAAATGTATTCTGTCATAGAGCCTTCGATATCAACAAACTTTCTGTTGGAAGGATCGAAGATGATCTTTACACTCTCTCCTTCCTCATACTTGAACTTTTTAGGTTCGGCAGGTACTCCGCCGGGAAGAGTCAACTCCTCACCTTCATAAGTAAAGTTGAATACCGGGTACTGTGTGCCTCTCTCTTCCTGAAAACCGACAAGGCGGCCCTCAAGATGAACGCCTCTTTTGCGCGAGATAAGACACTTGATGATCAGATAAAAACCGGCAAAGCAAATAATCCCGTAGAAGATTGCAAAAACCATAATACCCCCTCCAAAAAATGTATATTTTACCCACGGAGAAGAGTATATTTGAAAACCTTCGTTAATGCAATCAGTCAGGTGAGATCGCTCTGACCGGACAAACAGAAGCACAAGCACCGCAGGAATCGCAAAGATCGGGGTCGATCTTATATGAACCCCAGCTGCGCCTGATCGCATCCTCAGAACAGACAAATTCGCACTTGCCGCAGCCATTACATCTCCGGGTTATCTCATATGCCATAGTATGGTCTCCTTTCTCACAAAAGGCCGGGGGCGATGATGTTCTGATTGTATTTTACTATACAGACAGTTCCATTAATGGGGCTGATTACGCCTTAACTCTCCAAGTCTTCGGTGCCTTCTTGTAAACGAGCTTTCTCATGATGAACACAAACAGAACAGCGAAGACTACCGTTACGCCTAATACGACAAGCGAATTAGCGGGAATCCACATGACTACCGCCATGATGATCGAGAACACCGTTCTTGCCACTGCATATGCACCGCTCTTAACGTTGACCGTGGTCGTAAACGGCTGGAACAGATAGTACAGAGCGAGCCAGCTCATAGAATAGGTCACGACGATCGCGGCGGATATAACGAAAGGAACAAGATACTGGAACGGATAGTCCTGTCCGCCCGTGGCAAAGAGCACCAGATCAACTGCAAGTGCTGATACCATGGCCGGAAGCATATTGATCTTGATAAGCTGCTTAAATCTGATGTCAAACAGCTTCATTATCATCTCCCTCTTTTTGAAGAAGCTGAATGTCATAAGGCTGTTGTCACAGTTGATATACATCGCCTGCGTGCACTTAAAGGAGTTCTCTGCCATCGAGATAGGAACGATCAGGGCAAACAGCTGAAAACCTGCGCACCATCTGAAGAACTGGAAAGCGGAATCATCAAGGTTCACCAGAGGATCGCTGAATCCCCTAAACGTAATCAGGTTGATCATGTTATTCATCACCATGTTGCGGCACGCATCAGCACCGTTATCTTCGTAATAGACGGCAATAAACAGATAAATAGCGAATGCCATAATTGCCAGCATTACGGCCGAGAAAACAACGGGCTTCATAATGAGTATCTTCCTGTGTCTCTTTACGAACAGAGCATTAAGATACTCAAAGCCCTTCTTGTCACCCTTGACGCTGCCTTCAGCCTTGATCTTCTTGAAAGCATTGGTGTTTTTCTTTGCTTCAATCGTGGAAGCTTTTTCTTCAATGTGTCCGTCGTGCAGAGCTTTGCGGTGAAGTGTCGCACCGGTGTTCTTAAGCACAAAGAAACCGGCGATGCCGAGTGCAACAAAAAGCACAACAGCTGCAAAGATTACAGGCAGCGGTATATAGTAACCATTGATAAAGATCACCATCAGGACAGGCATTAACAAGATAACTGCCACCAGCTTAAACACATCTCCGGCATAGCTTCCTCTGAGAGGCTTATGTTTCTTGCTGAACATCTGATATCTGAAAGAAAGGAATCCGGCACCAAACAGTTTGATGAACACTGCCAGGAAAGGTATCACAAACCAGGCCCAGAACGGGCATCCGAAGATGGCAGCCACAGGCCCTACAAGATAGTATCCGACGAAGATCTTGCACAGTTCATATGCAAAGAGAGTGTTGTTGAGCTTCTTTGCATCCATGCGGATCATGAATACAAGGTAATCCTTCTCCGTGGTCTTCTTGAAGAACTTGGTATTAAGAAGCAATCCGATAAGCGCATACAAGATGAAGAAGAACAGCGCGAACATACCGAACACACTGTTTTGGCTCATATCCGGGA
>JAEEGJ010010283.1_pt1 | contig 24478 bp, 16 predicted proteins | sample 8958761 | NCBI WGS metagenome assembly JAEEGJ01 (sample SAMN16246546, study PRJNA631951) | gut metagenome | biome: gut microbiome; feature: rumen; material: RS-attached | host: Bos | place: Iran: Karaj | collected 2018-10 | reverse complement strand
AGACGGAATTTGACAAGCCTTACTTCGAAGCACTGACGTCCTTTGTGCGTGAGGAATATGGCAAGGGACGCTGCTATCCTCCTGGAAAACTGATCTTCAATGCCTTCAACCTCTGTCCGTTCGACCAAGTAAAAGTGGTTCTTATCGGTCAGGATCCTTACCATGAACCTGGTCAAGCCATGGGACTGTGTTTCTCGGTGAATCAAGGTGTCCTGTTTCCTCCTTCCTTGCAAAACATCTTCAAGGAGATTGCCGACGATATAGGCACACCCATTCCTGCAAGCGGCGACTTGACTCGATGGGCCAAGCAAGGAGTGATGCTGCTGAATGCCACTCTAACCGTACGTGAGCATCAGGCAGGTTCACATCAAGGAAAAGGATGGGAAACGTTTACGGATGCCGTGATACAGACACTAGCTCGCGAACGCGAGCATCTGGTTTTCATCCTTTGGGGCAGCTATGCCCAGAAAAAAGGAGCCTTCATCGACAGGAACCGCCACCTGGTGTTGCAATCGGCGCACCCCTCCCCACTCTCCGCTTACCGAGGTTTCTTCGGAAATAAGCATTTTTCTAAAGCCAATGCTTACTTGCAGGCAAACGGTATAGAACCAATTTTGTGGTGATGTTATTATTCATTTCTTTGCTCGTGCAAAGAAACGAATCAAAGAAACACGCCGTCTGCACTTCCGCAGCTAAGATTGCTTCGATTTTTACTAAGCGCTGCAAGACGACCGCTTCGCGCTCTTATTTGTGCAGCGCTTTTAACGTGAAAATTTCGCAATCTCTTCACGCTGCTACAGTGAGGACGGACTTAGGCTGCGCACAACACGGAGATTATAGTCCTCTCCCTCTCTAAGTATCCCCCATGGGGGAGAAAAAGAGGGGGTAGCAACAAGCGAAGCGATGTTGCGATAACAATCCGACCTCATTTTTGGAGCGTAATAAAAATCAGGAAAGTTTTTCGTTAAAAAGCGCGGGCTGTTTGAGCAAGCGAAGCTTGCGAGTTTTCGCGCTTTAGAAAAACGTGAGTGATTTTTAGCGGAAAAAATGCAGTCGGCGTGTTTTCTTTGGTTCGTTTCTTTGCACGAGCAAAGAAATGAACACCCATCAATACCACCGAATATTGCTTTGCGTCTGACTACGCTGATCCCACTTCAAATCTTGCAGGATGCTGGCAGTGGCGCGAATGGTGAAGTTATAGTACTTATAGACTCCAAAGGGAGAAATGCTGGCAGTCATGGTGAAGCAGTGAAGATCTCGTGAGAGGTTGAAAGCAGTCTGTATCACCTTCTTGTTCTCAAAGTCGTAACCCGAATTGAATGACATGGCCCACTTATTGGAGAATTTCACATTACCACTGATGTTGAGTGAATTCAACTTAAAGCTATAAGGATAGCGCATGCTATGCGGATTGATAGGCTTGGTGCGGTCTTCTGAGATATTGAAACCCGTACTTAAATTTACATTCCATTGGAAGTTATATGCCTGATAGCCATCGGCTCCTGCCTCAGCCTTGACTTTCTTCTTTTGTGGTGGATTGTTAGGATCTGATGGTGGAGTTTCACCCTCCTGTCCTTCGCCGTTCTGTGCAGCATCACCTTCGGCTTCCTCTTTCTTTCCAGTAAACAAGGCGACGATCTTCTTCCACGTCTGGTTATTAAGGTTATAGTTGAAAGAAGTGCCATAGCCTTGGAAACGACCGAAACGCCCATACGACCACTCCGTACGATCGCCAACCACCACATTACCGTTCTTATCGAACTCATAGGCATAGGTAGCAAAGACAGCGTTCATACTGAAGGTATAGCTTTTGGTAAGTTTCAGACGTAAAGTCATATTCAGGTTGCTCCACGGTTGTTTCTTCGCAGCCATATTATAAGACATGGACGCACCCAGTTCGTCGATAAGACTAACTTTATGGATAGAGTCGTTCTTATCGCGGTATTTCATCTCCAGGTTGTTAGATATCGACATGTTGATGCTTCCGCTCTTTCCTGAGAAAGAAGGACTAAACAACTGCCCAGCATAGTAATTGTAGCGGACGGTATCCATACCTCCTGCGGTATTAGGCTTGTAGTAAGAACCATAATATCCGAAGAAATCAGAAGTGAAATCAGGAGTAGCACTTAAATTGACATTAGGCGTCATGATATGCCTGATCTGTATATCCTTTTTCTTCATGATGATAGGTTTATACATGGCATAAATCTTGGTGTTCACTCCCAAACTCGCATTGAAGTCGTACACACGGTTGAATCCATAGACGGTATCCTTCTTCAAGACATTATTCTCCCTATCCCAATCTTGCTCTACTTTATGCGTGTACCATCGTTCTGTATAATTCACGGACGGAGTGACATTAAAGTACCTGAAGAGTGTGAAAGTGGCACTGACAGGAATATTGTGCTGCATGCCATTCTGCCAATCCCTAATCAGATTCTTCTTAAAGATCAGATTATCCTTGGTTTTTATACTATTGCTAAAACGACCGCTATAACGAATGTTTATCTTCTCGTACCAACGCTCATTTCCCACGGCACGCTTGCGCTTAAAGGGGAAGGTCGTACTTAAGGAGATATTCAAATCGGGCAAGGTCATGGAGATGGTAGAATCTTTCATGGTTTGCGCGATGTTCATCGTGGTGGAGATACTCAACTTCTGATCAGGAAAATTGCGTGAGTAGCTCACACTGGAAGTCTTGGTATTCTGCGACATCGCCTGCGCATTGTACAAGTTGCCTATGTTTTGACGCTCATAGCTACTGGTGGAGAAGTTCACGCTGGCAGTAAAGGTAGAGTTCGGATTCGCCTTAGCATCCTGACGATGGGACCACACAATCTTGAAGTCCTTCGTTTCTGAGAAGTCGGGCAATCCCTTATCGCCAGTCTTTGTCACCTGATAGTCGGCTTGTATGGTACCAGAATAGCGATAGCGTTTCACATAGTTGGATGCCGCACGAAGCGACCAAGAGCCTTTAGTAAAGATATCGCCCGTAACTCGAAGGTCCATCTTATCGCTAATGGCAAAATAATAACCACCATCCGTCAGACCGAAACCACGGTTGGAGTCATCCATATACGTTGGCATGATGAATCCAGAAGAGTAACTGCTATTGAATGGGAAGAAGAAGAACGGTACCGCAATGGGAAGAGGTACGTCTTCCACCACCAGATAAGCTGGACCCGTCACCACATTCTTCTTGGGCCTTACCTTCGCATAGGTCAGCTGTAAATAAAAATGCGGGTGCTCATGATTGTCACACGTGGTATAACGACCGTCTTTCAGATAGATTTCGTTGCCACTACCCTTCTTGGCATTGTTGCCTATCACATAGCCTTCGCCTTGTTGACTCTCGATATTGGCGATGATACCCTTTTTGCTGTTGAAGTTGTAGCGTATGGTTTGAGTTTCGTAGGAGGTATCACCTTCTTTAAAAATAGGAATACCTTTAGAAACACCAGTAGAATCGGAGACACCATGGGCAAACACCGTACTACTGTCCATGTTCATCGTGATGACATCGGCAGAGAGTTCTATCTGCTGATAATTGATTTTTCCACTTCCATACAAGTGCGCAAATCCTCCTTGCGTGAAAGTAACAGAGTCGTTGGCTTCATAAGTGACAGGAGCCTCCAACTGGTCTTTCTTGGAAATGGTAGTATCTGGTCTGACTGTCAAAGAGTCTGTAAGAGGTAAAACCAGAGAGTCTGGCGACTGAAGCATCAAAGAATCAGATCCTGCAGTATGGATGGAATCATTCAACGTGGGAGGAGTTGTATTACTACGATCCCTTCTACGTTGCGCCATTGCATCATTACTTACTACTAGCAGTAAGGACAACAGAAACGATATGAATATCTTTGACTTCAAATATTTCAAATCAAACAATTTGCCATTAAGCGACAAAAATACGCATTTTAGCTGTATTATCAGTCTTTTTAAACCAAATTTAGCACTCTAAAGGAAGTCTTTGCACCATTTATCAAATCTTTCCAAGCCATCATCGCCAAATTTCAGTAGACTTCGACGTGCTTCTTCCACTGTTTTCTCATGTTCCAGACGAGTCTTGGAAAAGAACTTATCTGCAAAACAGATGACCTGTTCTTCCAAGGAAACTGGCAGCATATCACGTTGTGGCAAAGGCAGTTTCTGTTGATTGATATTGGCTAAAGAAATGCCTGCTCCTGTATGTCGCTCACAAACCAATGCATGACGGGGAAAACCTTCCTTACGAATCAATTCTGCTCCCAAAAGCCCATGACGGATATAAGGCTCTGTTCCGAAACAATAGATACGGGGAGCATCTGTCAGGAAAATACCAATATCGTGAAGCATGGAAGCCTCGTACAAGAAAGCTTCATCAAGATGGAACTCAGGATGTGCTTTAGCGATGGCAAGAGCTTTTTCTGCCACTTTTCGACTATGTATCAAAAGGATGTTTTTCAGTTCATTCTCCTCTGGATAATAGATATTTATCAAATCTAACGGATTCATTCTTCTTACAATTTTAGTGCGAAGATACAAAGTTTTCATGAATTTGCACTATCTTTGTAGTGCTTAAGCACGAGAAAGATTAATGACTGCCTGTAAAGAGAGCTTCTTGCACATCGTATTGCTGCTTTGCACGATGTGTTTTGGCATCAGCTATATGGCTGAAGCTCAGAATTTTGTGCTAGTCATTGATGCCGGACATGGCGGTCACGATCCTGGTGCAATCGGCAAAAAAGCCAAGGAAAAGGACATCAATCTGAACGTGGCGTTGAAACTGGGGAAAATGGTACAGGAAAACTGTCCCGACGTGAAAGTGATTTATACAAGGTCGAAGGATGTGTTTATCTCACTGAATAGAAGGGCGGAGATTGCCAATAATGCCAAAGCTGATTTATTCATCTCTATCCATACCAATTCAGTGGCAGGTAACAACAAGGCCATGGGTGCTTCTACATGGACACTGGGTTTGGCAAAGAGTGATGCCAATCTGGATGTGGCGAAGCGAGAGAATTCTGTGATTCTCTATGAAGATGACTACAAAACCAGCTATGCAGGATTCGATCCAAACAGTTCGGAATCGTATATCATCTTCGAGTTTATGCAGGACAACTACATGTCGCAAAGCGTACATCTGGCATCGTTGGTACAAAATGAATTTAAGACCACCAGCAAACGTCGGGATCATGGTGTGCATCAAGCGGGATTCCTGGTACTGAAAGCCAGTGCGATGCCTAGCATTTTAGTGGAACTCGGCTTCATCTCCACACCTGCAGAGGAGCAGTTCTTGGCTTCAGAATCGGGTGCTACGACGATGGCTAAAGGTATCTTCCGCGCTTTTCAGACATACAAAAAGGAGCAGGAAACCAAACAAGGAGGAGCGACTGCGCAACCGACAGAAAATACTTCTCTAACTACGAAAAAAAATAATTCTAGTAAGGAAGATAAAAATGTCGGCAAAACCAACGATGCTTCTAAGCCTGTCTTTAAGATTCAATTCCTCACTGCAGGAAGGAAACTGGCCAACAACGATCGTCGGCTTTCCGGACTTACTGACGTGGATTATTACGTAGAGAACGGTACCTACAAGTACACTTGTGGAGCATCAACCGACTACAATAAGGTGAGGGCTACTCTCAAGGAAGTGACGAAACGCTATAAAGATGCTTTCATTATTGCTTTCAGAGAGGAGAAAAAAATCAATGTAAATGACGCAATAAAAGAATTTAGTGCAAATAAATAAAGTATATGAAAATTACTAAAGAAATCAAGATAGGATTGGCAGGAGTCATTGCTTTGGCTCTGCTCGTTATTGGCATCAACTATTTCAAGGGAGTCAATCTCTTCCAATCGACAACCAGCTATTATATCAAGTTTGCCGATATCAATGGACTCTCCAAATCGAGCCCGATTTTTGCCGATGGCTTTAAGGTTGGTGTGGTGAGTGATATCAACTACGATTATGCCAACGCTGGCAATGTGGTGGTACGCATCGACGTTGATCCCTCTCTTCGCATTCCTAAAGGAAGCAGTGCAGAATTAACGTCCGACTTTCTTGGGGCTGTGAGAATGAGTTTGCTGCTCGCCAATAATCCGCGTGAAAAACAGATGCCTGGTGACACTATCAGTGGAAGTTTAAATTCCGGACTGATGGACAAAGCTGCAGACATGGTGCCACAATTGGAACAGATGCTTCCAAAGCTTGACTCCATTCTCATCGCGCTGAATACGCTACTCAACAATCCTACCATTCCTGCGACCTTACAGAATGTGGAAAGCCTCACTGCCAGCCTTAATGCCAACAGCCGACAACTGGAAAGCCTGATGAAGAACGAGGTACCTCAGCTGACTTCCAAGCTTAACGAGATTGGCGACAACTTTGCTGTCATCAGTGCTAATCTTAAAGAAATAGATTATGCGGCAACTATGAATAAAGTGGATGCCACCCTTGCCAATGTGAAAAGCATAACCGACAAATTGGAGCAAAAGGACAATACCGTGGGACTGTTGCTGAACGATCCTACCTTATATAATAATCTGACAGAAACGACAGCCAATGCGGCCAATCTTTTGGAAGATTTACAACGTCATCCGAAGCGTTATGTACACTTCTCTATCTTCGGCAAGAAGGACAAACCAAACGAGCTTAAATAGAACGGTTCTAAAATGTAGAGAAAGCGAGAGGTGACCTCAGAATTCCCATAAATTCGGAGAAATAATGAGGCTGAACATCATTGCATGAAAATAACTTTTCCATGCAAAAGAGTTTGGAAACGCCTATAAAATAAGCACTTTAAAACCACAAAAACAAGCCTTGAAAAGCTGTCAAATACCCAATTTCGTAAATGCCTGAAAACAAGCATCTTTATTTTAAGATGAAAAAAACAAGAAAAAAATGCACTTGTTTTTTTCATTTAAGATTATCAAATTTGCAACACTATTGGTAAAAGCAAAAAGTAACTTATTAATGAAAAACGGTAAAGCTGATTATATCGGCCTGTGGAAGTGTTGCCTCGATATTATCCGTGACAACATTACAAAGGAAGCGTACAATACGTGGTTTGCCCCCATTGTACCGCTTTCTTACAAGGAAGGAAAACTGACCATCCAAGTTCCCTCCCGTTTTTACATTGAATTCCTTGAAGACAAATACCTGGACATCATCAAAAACACACTTTATAAAGTCTTTGGTGAGGGCACAACCTTAAGTTACACTATTCAGATGGCAGGTACCTCTATCGAGTATCCTGTAGCTGAAGGGAAACAAAACCAGAAAACCGTGGAGGAGAAGAACATTCCTTCTGCCCCTGTTTCTGAACTTGATGCACACCTGAATCCTTCTTACATCTTTGAGACATTCATTGAAGGGAGCAGCAACAAGCTTTCTAGAAGCGTTGGTGAAGCCGTAGCACAAAACCCTGGAAAGACCATTTTCAATCCATTGTTTATCTTTGGACCTTCAGGTGTAGGAAAAACACATTTGGCAAATGCCATTGGTGCTAAGATTAAGGAATTATACCCTTCTAAGCGTGTACTCTATGTGTCGGCACACTTGTTCCAAGTGCAATATACCGACTCTGTGCGTAATAACACCACCAATGATTTCATTAATTTCTATCAAACTATTGACACACTGATTATTGACGACATTCAGGAATTTGCAGGCGCAACAAAGACACAAAACACTTTTTTTCATATTTTCAATCAGTTACATCTTAACGGGAAGCAACTGATTATGACTTCCGATCGTTCTCCCGTGCTTTTACAAGGCATGGAAGAACGATTAATTACCCGTTTCAAATGGGGAATGGTGGCAGAACTTGAAAAGCCATCCCTCGATTTGCGCAAAGACATTCTGCGTTATAAGACGAAGCGTGACGGTGTGAAACTGACTAACGAGATCATCGATTATATCGCAGAGAACGTAAGTGACAGTATCAGAGACTTGGAAGGCATTGTAGCATCCATTCTCGCCTACTCTACTATCTACAACGAAGAAGTAGACCTGGATTTGACGAAGCGTACGGTAAAGAAATTCATCAACTTCGAGACGAAGCCAATAACCATAGAGGACATTATTAATACCGTATGTGCTCACTTTGGCATTGACACCTCAGTGATTTTCTCAAAGTCGCGCAAACGTGATGCCGTTCTTGCAAGGCAGGTGTCCATGTTCTTTGCAAAGAAGTACACAGATCTGTCCAATGCGAAAATCGGCGCTCAGATAGGAAACAAAGACCATGCGACAGTTATTCATGCCTGCAAGACCATCGAAGACATGCAGGAGACGGATAAACGATTCAACGAATCACTCAACGAGATTCAAACAGAGTTGAAGAAAAAATAAGAAAAGGCTGCCAAGAAAGGCAGCCTTTTGTTTTCCAACTTATAATTAAAAGCCTTAATTACGAATAGAATTCATCTTCACTAATTCTAGTCGCCATTAATCTATTCATTATCTTAGTTAATTCAAGGGCAAATATAAGCAAAGTAAAACAAAAAAGAAAATAATTAGCACAAAAATATTTGCAATTATATTATTAAACATATTTTTTGTACCACTATCTGGATAAGGGATTTACTTTTTGGAAAACTTTTACAGACTCTCAAAATTATCAACAAACTCATTTCCAGTATTTTATGTTTTCAAAATGGAAAACTTTTGATTTTTTCAAAAATAGTTGAATGAATATTTTGTTATATCAATAATCATCTGTAGCTTTGCAAAGTATTTGCTATTTTTTGCTTTTGCCTCTATTTATTGAATTATTAACAGATAAAATATACTTAATTTATAATGGAAAACACTAAGACCTACAGTTATGACGAAGCATTTGAGGCGTCGCTCAAGTACTTCGAAGGCGATGAATTGGCAGCACGCGTATGGGTGAACAAGTACGCTGTGAAAGACTCATTCGGAAACATTTATGAAAAATCTCCAGAAGACATGCATTGGCGTATTGCCAACGAAGTTGCTCGTGTAGAGAAGAAGTATCCCAATCCTCTAAGTGCACAAGATCTTTTTAATGTGCTGGATCATTTCCGATACATCGTTCCACAAGGAAGTCCGATGACAGGTATTGGCAACAATTTTCAAGTTGCCTCTCTTTCAAACTGCTTTGTGATTGGTGTAGATGGAGAAGCCGATTCTTATGGTGCCATCTTTAAGATCGACGAGGAGCAAGTACAACTGATGAAACGTCGTGGAGGTGTAGGTCACGATCTTTCTCACATTCGTCCGAAAGGTTCTCCTGTGAAGAACTCTGCTCTTACTTCCACAGGATTGGTTCCTTTCATGGAACGCTATTCCAACTCTACGCGTGAGGTCGCTCAAGACGGACGTAGAGGAGCCTTGATGCTGACAGTTTCCATCAAACATCCAGATTCTGAGGCATTCATTGATGCAAAGATGGAAGAAGGTAAGGTCACAGGAGCTAATGTATCCGTCAAGATTGATGATGAATTCATGCAGGCTGCTACCGAAGGAAAGGATTATGTTCAGCAATATCCTCTGAATAGTGAGAATCCAACTTATAAGAAAGAAATCAAAGCTTCCGATCTTTGGAAGAAGATTGTTCACAATGCATGGAAATCTGCCGAGCCAGGCGTTCTCTTCTGGGATACCATTCTGCGTGAATCTGTTCCTGATTGCTATGCTGATTTAGGTTTCCGTACGGTAGCTACGAACCCTTGTGGCGAGATTCCTCTTTGTCCGTATGATTCCTGCCGTCTTCTTGCTATCAACCTTTATTCTTATGTCGTGAATCCATTCACGAAAGAAGCTTATTTCGACTTTGACTTGTTCAAGAAGCATGTCGCATTGGCACAACGCATCATGGACGACATCATTGATTTGGAACAAGAGAAAATCGAACTGATTCTGAAGAAAATTGAAACCGACCCTGAAGATGAAGAGGTAAAACACACGGAACGCGAACTTTGGCAGAAGATCAGTAAGAAGACAGGTATGGGACGACGCACGGGTGTGGGTATCACCGCAGAAGGCGATATGATTGCAGCACTCGGATTGAGATATGGTACCGAAGAGGCCACCACTTTCTCTGAGCAAATCCACAAGACCATCGCGCTGACTGCTTACCGTGCTTCTATGGAGATGGCCAAGGAGCGTGGCGCATTTGAGGTGTATGATGCAGAACGTGAGAAGAACAATCCTTTCATCCTCCGCTTAAAAGAAGCAGATGCCGATCTGTATGAGCAAATGGTGAAATATGGTCGTAGAAACATCGCTTGTCTTACCATTGCACCAACAGGAACAACCAGTTTGATGACACAAACCACTTCTGGCATCGAGCCTGTGTTCTTACCAGTCTATAAGCGCAGACGCAAAGTAAACCCCAACGATACCAACGTACACATCGACTTTGTAGACAATACAGGTGATGCTTTCGAAGAGTATATCGTATTCCATCCTAAATTCAAGATTTGGATGAAAGTCAATGGCTATGACTTAGACAAGCGCTATTCTCAAGAGGAACTGGATGCCTTGGTTGCTAAATCACCTTATTTCAAGGCAACCTCCAACGATGTGGATTGGTTAATGAAGGTCAAGATGCAAGGCCGTATCCAGAAATGGGTGGATCATAGCATCAGTGTAACCATCAACCTGCCAAACAATGTAGATGAAGAGCTGGTCAACAAACTCTACGTAGAAGCATGGCGTTCTGGTTGTAAGGGCTGTACCGTTTATCGCGACGGTTCTCGTGCAGGCGTACTTATTGCTGCCACCCCAGAGAAAAAGCCTGAAGTACCAATCTGCCAGCCTCCTTCCGTTGTAGAAGTCCGTCCGAAAGTGCTTGAAGCCGATGTAGTACGCTTCCAGAACAACAAGGAGAAATGGGTGGCTTTCGTAGGTTTGCTTGATGGCTATCCTTATGAGATCTTCACTGGTGTACTCGATGACGATGAGGGCATCATCCTACCTAAGAATATCACCCGCGGACACATCATCAAGAATACGGATGAGAATGGTGTGAAGCGCTATGACTTCCAATTCGAGAACAAGCGCGGATACAAGGTAACCATAGAAGGACTCTCAGAGAAATTTAATAAGGAGTATTGGAATTATGCCAAACTGATTTCAAGCGTCTTGCGCTACCGAATGCCTATCGACCGTGTCATCCGTTTGGTAGGACAATTGGAACTTGATAGTGAAAGTATTAACACCTGGAAGAACGGTGTAGAACGTGCACTGAAGAAATATGTAGTGGACGGTACAGCTGCTAAGGGACAGAAGTGTCCGAATTGCGGTAATGAAACTTTAGTATATCAAGAAGGTTGTCTTATCTGTACCACTTGTGGAACTTCCCGTTGTGGATAATTAAAAAAGTAAACCTATGAAGCTGATTTTTAATATTGAATACCGCACCCACTGGGGTGAAGATGTGAGGGTAATGGGCTCTGTGCCAGAACTGGGAAACCAGTCGGTACAGTCAGCCTTTCCCCTGCAGACACTTGATGGCATTCATTGGACTGCCGAGGCAGACATAAAAGTACCTGCCAACAAGACGATTCAATACAGCTATCACATTTATAATAACGGCACACTTACCCGCTCTGAATGGAATAGTATTCCTCGTACATTGCATGTACCTAACAACAAGAAGAAAGTTTTTAGGTTGCAGGATTATTGGAAAGACCTTCCTGAGGACTTGGCACTCTACTCTTCGGCTTTTAGTGAGTCACTGATGGCTCATGCTAAACGTACGGCTGCGCCAACCAATAGTTCAAGTGGTTTGTTGATCAAGGCTTATGCTCCATGCGACGCAGACCATGTCTTGGGCATCTGCGGAAACCAGCCGGCTCTGGGATGTTGGGATCCTACGAAGGTCGTGCTGATGAGCAACGCTTCTTATCCCGAATGGCAAGTGAGTCTGGATGCTTCATCCTTGGCTTTTCCTTTAGAATATAAGTTCGTTTTATATAATAAGGTAAAACAATGTGTAGTGGCCTGGGAAACCAATCCTAACCGTTACATCCCCAATCCAGGGTTGTCTGAAGATGAGACGATAGTCATAGGAGACCGCTTTGCTCACTTTTGCCTTCCAGATTGGAAAGGTGCCGGTGTAGCCATCCCTGTTTTCTCTCTACGCAGTAAAGAGAGTTTTGGCGTAGGTGATTTCGGCGACTTAAAGAAGTTTGTCAAATGGGCTGCCGCAACAGGACAGAAAGTAGTACAAATTCTCCCTATCAACGACACAAACATCACTCATACTTGGGTAGATTCTTACCCTTACAGCAGCATTTCTATCTATGCCTTCCACCCTATGTATCTAGACTTAAAGCAACTAGGGACGCTGAAAGACAAGAAGCAAATGGCACATTTCAGACAGTTGCAGAAAGAGTTGAATGCCCTGCCCCAACTTGATTATGAGCGTGTAAACAAAGGCAAATGGGAATACCTACGCCTTATCTTCCATCAAGATGGAGCAGAAACTTTGGAATCTGAAGGATTCAAACATTTCTTCGAGGAGAACAAGGAATGGTTGCTGCCTTATGCTGCTTTCAGCTATCTACGCGATCTTTATGGTACGCCTGATTTCCACCTTTGGAAACAATACTCGGTGTACAATCTTTCAGAGATTGAGGCGTTATGTCATGAAGGGTCAAAGATCTATCCTGAGATTGCCATCTATTACTATATACAATACCACCTCCATCTGCAACTTACAGCAGTTACAGATTATGCTCGTCCGCTAGGAGTGGTATTGAAAGGAGACATTCCTATCGGTATCAATAGATGTAGTGTAGAGGCCTGGAAAGAACCTTATTACTTCAACATGAACGGACAGGCTGGGGCTCCACCTGATGACTTCTCTGCAAATGGCCAGAATTGGGGATTCCCCACCTATAATTGGGAAGTGATGGAAAAGGATGGCTATGCCTGGTGGATGCGACGTTTTGGGAAAATGGCAGAGCACTTTGATGCCTACCGTATTGACCATATACTGGGTTTCTTCCGCATCTGGGAGATTCCAATGCATTCCGTACATGGTTTGCTTGGCCAGTTTGTGCCTTCAATGCCTATGAGTAAGGAGGAGATAGAACGATTCGGACTAACCTTCCGTGAAGACTTCTATACACAGCCATTTATCCATGAATATATGTTGCCCGAATTGTTCGGAGCGAAAGCCTCTTTTGTTAAGCAACATTTCCTCATGCCTGCTGAAGATGGTTTTGAACTCTATCGCATGCGCCCTGAGTTTGACACTCAGCGCAAGGTGGAAGCATATTTTGCAGGAAAGGCCGACGAAGAGAGTATCCGAATGCGTGAAGGACTCTACAGCCTCATTAGCGATGTTCTTTTCATACGCGATCGCGAACATAGCGACCTCTATCATCCCCGCATCACCGTAAAGACAGATTTTGTGTTCCAAGCTTTGACTGACGGAGAAAAGGAAGCTTTCAATCGCTTGTATCAGCATTACTACTACGAGCGCCACAATGAATTCTGGCGTGACCAAGCCATGAAGAAGCTCCCACAGCTAACAGGCGCAACCCGCATGCTGGTTTGTGGAGAAGACCTGGGTATGATACCTAGTTGCGTGCCTCAAGTGATGAACGATCTACGCATCCTCTCTTTGGAGATACAGCGCATGCCAAAAGATTTGGGGGTTGATTTTGCTGATCCTGCACGTTATCCTTACCGCTCTATCTGCACCATTTCTACGCACGATATGAGTACCCTTCGTGGTTGGTGGGAAGAAGATGCAGAACTAACACAGCGTTTTTACAAAGAAGTTCTTCACCATGAAGGAGAGGCTCCCGCTACAGCTACGCCAGAACTCTGCGAAGAGGTACTTACACAGCATTTACAAGGTGCTTCTATGCTCTGCATCCCGTCATTCCAAGATTGGCTCTCTATGGATGGAGAAGTACGCAATCCTAACAGTGACGAACGTATTAATATCCCAGCTAACCCTCGTCACTACTGGCGTTGGCGCATGCATCTCACCATCGAGCAATTGATGAATGAAGATGCATTGAATGACAAGATCAGAAGTCTGATTAAGGAGAGCGGAAGATGATGAAAAGTTGGATTTCATTGAACGACCTACAAATACATGCCCATCACGGTGTATTAGAGCATGAACGGATTTGTGGAAACATGTTTACCATCAATCTGCATATGAAAGTGGATATCACTTCTGCTGCAGCGACTGATGATCTCCGTGATGCCCTAAATTATGCCGAGGTCTATGAGGCAGTGAAGGAAGAGATGGGCATTCCTTCACGCTTGTTGGAACACGTTGCCATGCGCATCATCCAACGACTCTTCTGTGATTTTCCTCAGATTGAAGCCATAAAGCTGAAACTAGAAAAACATCATCCTCCTATGAATGCTGATATCAAATCGGCTTCCATAGAAATTGAGAAGGACAGACAAGCGTAGCGTTAGTGGGATGTCACATAAGGTCCAACTCTACAGGACAATGATCAGAGCCAAAGATATTGGTGTGAATCTTGGCATCCACTAATCTATTATCCAACACTTTTGAAGTCAGGAAATAATCGATTCTCCACCCTGTATTCTTCTCGCGGGCATGGAAACGATAGCTCCACCAAGAATACACATCCGTCAGACGCGGATAGAAGAAACGGAAGGTATCGGTGAATCCTGATTTCAAAAGGAGTGTCATTTTCTCGCGCTCTTCGTCTGTGAAACCCGCATTCCTACGATTTGTCTTCGGATTTTTGATATCTATCTCCTCATGCGCCACATTCATATCCCCACAAACGATCACAGGTTTTTTAGCAGCCAACTGGTTTAGGAAACTGCGAAAGTCATCTTCCCATTTCATACGATAATCCAGACGACGAAGTTCATCCTGCGAGTTAGGTGTATAAACCGTAACCAGAAAGAAATCTTCCATTTCTAGTGTGATGATACGCCCTTCATGGTCATGTTCTTCTACACCCATGCCATAAGCTACAGACAATGGTGTATGACGCGTATAAATGGCAGTTCCGGAATAGCCTTTCTTTTCGGCATAGTTCCAATAAGACTGGTAACCTAGGAACGATAAGTCGAGTTGTCCTTCCTGCATCTTGGTTTCCTGAAGGCAGAAAAAATCTGCATCCAAAGCATTAAACACATCGGCAAACCCCTTGCTTGCACAAGCCCTAAGACCATTGACATTCCACGAGACAAATTTCAGCATAACCACAAATTATTTAGAAATGAATACCATATTGATGCTTTACCTCATCCATTACAAAGGTGCTCTCTACAGAACCTAAACTTTCTATCTTACCTAACACATTGATGAGAAATTCTTGATAGGCTTTCATGTCATGCGCATGGATTTTCAGCAAATAGTCGTAGGAACCAGAGGTATTATAGCACTCCGTGACCTCTGGAATCTCCTGTACGATACGAGTGAAATCCAAAGCTATCTCCCTATTCATTCTGCGTAGTTTCACCTTGCAGAATACCACGAAACCTTGATTCAGTTTCTCCGCATCAATCACTGCCATGTATTTCTTTATATATCCTTGTGTCTCCAAACGTTTCAGTCGTTCAAAGACAGGCGTAGAAGACAAGTTCACCCTTGCAGCGAGTTCTTTGGTTGTCAGACGGGCATTCTCCTGCAATGTACGGAGAATCTGAAGGTCGGTCTTATCCAATGTATCCATATAAGAATATTATTCTGTTTGACGTTCTGTTTCCAAATCCTTTTAGAATATCTTTTCGATTATTCGGCACAAAGATAGGGATATTTTCTATATTTCCGCCAAATCTTGTAGGAAAAATCTACATCCTTTAACTTTGCATCGTCAAAACAACAGAATGTATAACTAATAACAATAAAAACTATGGCAACGAAAAAATTACACTTTGAGACACTTCAATTGCATGTAGGACAAGAACAGCCCGACCCAGCTACTGATGCACGTGCAGTACCTATTTATCAAACTACTTCCTACGTATTTCGTAACTCACAACATGCCGCTGATCGCTTTGGCCTTCGCGATGCAGGTAATATCTATGGACGTCTGACCAATTCCACGCAAGGTGTGTTTGAAGAGCGCATTGCTGCCCTTGAAGGAGGAACTGCCGGACTTGCAGTGGCCAGTGGTGCTGCAGCTATTACCTATGCATTACAAAACATTGCACGTAATGGCGACCATATCATTGCCGCCAATAACCTATATGGAGGAACTTACAACCTCATTGAGCACACGCTCACTACGCAAGGAGTGAGTACTACTATTGTAGATCCTAGCAATTTTCAGGAGGTGGATGCCGCTTTCTTATCCAACACAAAAGCCGTGATAGTGGAAACCTTTGGCAATCCTAATGCCAGTGTAACGGATATAGAAATGATTGCAGAAATCGCTCATCGGCATCACACCATCCTGATTGTTGACAATACCTTTGCGACACCTTACATCTTCCGACCACTAGAACACGGAGCAGACGTTGTAATAGAGAGTGCCACAAAATTTATCGGCGGTCATGGGAGTACTTTGGGAGGCGTTATTGTAGAGGCTGGGCGTTTTGATTGGAAGGCCAATGCCGACAAATACCCTTCGCTAGCCAAACCAGACCCAAGCTATCATGGAGCCATTTTTGCAGATGTAGCAGGTCCTGCTGCTTTTGTTACTCGTATCCGTGCTGTCATACTTCGTGACACAGGGTCGTGTATCGCCCCTATCAGCGCTTGGATATTGCTGCAAAGTCTGGAAACTCTTTCTTTACGCGTTGAACGTCATGTTTATAATTCGCTGAAAGTCGTCGATTTCCTCTCAAAGCATCCTAAGGTAGCAAAAGTAAATCATCCTTCATTGCCAGAACATCCGGATCATGCTTTGTATGAACAGCTGTTTCCTAATGGCGCCGGTTCCATCTTCACCTTTGAGATTAAGGGCGGACAAGAAGAGGCCTGGCGTTTCATTGACCAACTGAAGATCTTCTCACTGCTTGCTAATGTGGCAGACGTCAAGAGCCTGGTAATACATCCAGCCACTACCACACATTCCCAGCTATCTCCAGAGGAATTGGAAGAACAGCATATTTATCCCTCTACAATCCGCCTTAGTATAGGTACAGAACACATCGATGACATCATTGATGATTTGGCTCAAGCATTAGAAGCTGTATAAAAGGTAAACAAACACAAATAAAACGAAGACAGATTCCCTGCTTCGTGATGGAGCAGGGAATTACTTTATTCAAAGGCTTGATAGAGCGCATCCTGAATACGGGTACGGATATTTAGCGTTGAAAGTTTATTTGGCCAACGATGTGGATAAACACGATTGCTGATGAACACATAAACAAGTTGATTATCAGGATCAACCCAAGCACAAGTACCCGTGAAACCTGTATGTCCATAAACTGAGGCAGGAGCCAGTTCCCCACAGTTGCTCTTGTCAAGGTCTTTGACATTCGGCTTATCGAATCCTAAGCCTCTATGACTGATGGCAGAAGTGGTTGTCGTGAAGAGTCTTACGGTAGCTTCCCCAATATAACGCTTGCCCTTGTACATTCCTCCATTCAGGAGCATCTGATAAATCTGCACCACTTCCTCTGCATTAGAGAACAGGCCTGCATTGCCAGATACACCACCTTGGAAAGCTGCAGATTCATCATGCACATAGCCTTGGAGCAACTGCTTACGCAGGAATCCATCTTCTTCCGTAGGTACAATCTGTTCCTTTGGCCATCTCCGCAGTGGAAGGAACAAGGTGTGTGTCAACCCCATAGGACCATAAAATGTTTCCTCTACATATTCATCCAATCGTTTTCCAGTCACAGCCTCCACTACTTGTTGCAGCAAGATAAAGCTGATGTCACTGTAGCGATAGGTACGACTCAATAAGTTACCTTCAATAATGCGTTTCTGATAGGCATCAGTCCTAAAAGATTCATCTAGCCAGAAGTTTTCTGCCACCTGCAACGTATGCTTCTCCGTCCTAGTTTCAGAAGTCAGCCCCTTCAGATATTTGAAATTCGGATTTACCCAAGTCCGCGGGTCATACTGTACAGGATGGCGACGGTCGCGTTTGTTGCTCAGGATCTGACCGCTATAGCTGTCGTCATCGATGGCCAGGCGATAGAACGATAATCCTGAAGGCAGGCCTGATTCATGAAAGAGTAAACTCCTAAGCGTAATGTTCTGCTTGTTGGAGCCCTTCAAATAAGGTAGGTACTTCGACAAAGGATCGGATAGGTTGATTCGCTGCTCGTCGTAAAGTTTCATCACTGCCAGTAAGGTAGCAGTGGTCTTCGTCAATGAAGCGATGTCGTAGATATCAGAAGACTTTACTGGCAACGGATTACCAGGAGTAGCACCAACCTCTTTTCCATCGTACGTATGATAACCAAACACCTTGTTATAAATCTCATGTCCGTTCTTCCACACCACAATCTGGCAGCCAGGATAAGCCTGTTCCCTGATACCTTCCAAAGCTATCTCATCAACCTTAGACAATAATTGCTCGTTGATACGATAGTCTTCAAGCACCACCTTGCTCTCAGAAGCTGGAGTTACATCAGTTCCTGCATTCACAGGGAAGACATTGCCTATACTAGTGGACAAACGCCCTGTAGCAGAAGCTTTGCCATACACCACGTCAGCCACATGTGCCTGAACTTCGGAATCTGCCACATGTGCCAGTATCACTGCATCAGAAACCTTCACAGCTTCAGGTAGTTGTTCCATACCCTTCCCTACAGTAAAGAAGGTGGTCACTACAGGCACCTTGTGCTGATAATTTGTAAAAAATGACTTATAAGCAGAGGCATTTTGAGACATCACACATATTAAGACACGCTGAAAACCTTCCAACCTTTCTTGGAGAGCCTTGATTTGTGCAGCCGTTTGTCCTGCAGGAAGATTGATCAACTCAGGTTCTGAATATGTCTTCAGTTGCTTTACAAAAGCATTAAGCGCCTGTGCATTACCACCCACATTTACAACAGCCACCTTATGAGCCACAGTGTCAAAAGGCAACACTTTAGGTTCATTACCCAACACTGTCACAGCAGCCTTATTCAACTTGCTCAACATCTCCGTGGCCCTGACGTCATTGATGCGTTGATGTAAACCGCTGATTTGTATATGCTGTTTCTCATATAAGCCTAAAGCATATTTGTAAGTCAGCACCTTACGACACTTTGCATCAATCACTTCCTTTGAAAGCTGCCCTTTCTTCACAGCTTGTACCACAGCGCGGAACTCTCCACGGATGCCCATAGGCACCAACAACAAATCGGCTCCTGCCTGCAATGCCTGTAGACAAGTGGTACCTTCAGCACTAGCCACACCCTTCATCTCTAAAGCATCAGTGAATATCAGTCCCTCAAAGCCTAGTTCCTCCTGCAGCAAGTCAGTCACGATGTTGTGTGAGAGACTGGAAGGGAGTCCCTTCCTTTCTGAAAGTTGAGGCACATCAAGGTGTCCCACCATTACACCATCGAGACCTGCCTTAATTACCTGCTTGAAAGGATAAAGTTCGATGCTATCCATGCGGGCACGGGTAAAATTCAGTGTAGGCAGAGCCTGATGTGAATCCACATCCGTATCTCCATGCCCAGGGAAATGTTTAGCTGTTGCTACCACACCCCCAGCCTGTAATCCCTGTGTATAAGCTATTACCTTACGTGCCACATTTGCAGGATCCTCGCCAAAGGAGCGTGTATTGATGACAGGATTCCGAGGATTATTATCCACATCTGCCACAGGAGCGAAATTAACCGTAATGTTCATCTCTCGCATCTGGCGGGCAGTTTCCAGTCCATAGGCATAAATCAGAGAATCATCTTGTATGCATCCCAATACCCGATTGCGTGGATAAGACACAGCATCTGTCATACGCATGCCTAGCCCCCATTCCCCGTCGCAGGTAATCATCAAAGGGATGTCCGTCAGTTCTTGTGCCAAATTAATCACAGAAGCCTGCCCTTGGAGTTGTCCACCCGAAAAGAGCAGTCCTCCTATGTGATAATTTTTCACCAATGAATTCAGTAAATTACGGTTGGCTTTTGTCAGTTGTGGAGTGAGTTTATAGACCATCAGCTGACCTATTTTCTCCTCAAGTGACAGACGACTCATCTGCTCCTCTACCCAACGTTGGCATGCCTCATTCCCCATCACTGATGTGCCAATGAAAGGTTTGATTACAGGATCAACGACTTCCAGAGGGGCAGGTCGGAAACCTGCCTCTGTATTAAGGTTCCAGCACCAACAGGTGAGCAGGGCCAATAGCGCAATCAACTTCTTCATAGATATGTCGTTCTTTTATTTCTTGGTTAATGTCATTTCATACGTTCCCACGAAGGTGCCATTTCGTCCTGTGTGGAACAAGGTCACCGTTTTCCCCTCGGCATCCTTCAGATACACAGGCGCTTCCATGTAGCTATGAGAATGTCCACCCAGCACCAGGTCTATGCCATGTGTCTTCGTGAAGACCACGTTATCCGAATACTTCTCAGGCGTATCGCTATAGTCGTATCCTAAGTGTGAGAGGCAGATTACCACGTCGCATTTCTTCTTGTCGCGTAGAATCTTCACCATCTCGTTGGCAGTAGTCGCAGGATCTTTGAAAGTCACACCCTTGCAGTTAGCCTCACGTACCAATCCTTCCAGTTCTGGCGAGAGTCCGAAGATGCCTATCTTCATGCCATCGCGTTTCAGGATAATGTAAGGCTGAACCAACTTTTCCAATACCGTCCCCTTGAAGTCGTAGTTGGAGCACACGATAGGGAAATTGGCCATCTTGAAGATACGCGCCATGTTGTCCATTCCGAAGTCGAACTCATGGTTGCCTATCGTCATGGCGTCATAGCCCATCAAGTTCATGCATTTAATCTCCAATTCTCCTTGAAACATATTATAATAAGGTGTGCCTTGAGAGATGTCTCCGCAATCTAGCAAAAGCAAATTGGGATGCAATTCACGCATCTGTTTGATATATGCAGAACGACGTGCCACGCCACCCATGCCTCTGTAACGATCTGCCGATGTAGGTTCCAATGGTTCTATACGACTATGTGTGTCACTGGTATGAAGCACGAAGAGCTCTTTCTGTTGTGCGCTTGCCACACTCACTGTGAGCAGCAGCATCAGTATCATATACACTTTTCTCATTGTTCCGTCCTCCATTATTTAACCGTTACACGTCCTTCCACCTTTGAGGTCAACTTTTCCCCTTTGGCAGTGCATTGCTTCACATAGTCCATAAAAACATCCCTCAACACAGAGTTCTCTGGCTCCTGCTTGCTCTCCACTTCACGCAGAGCGGTTAATCCATCGTTCCCTTCGGCCAGATAGTCGATGGTAGCTAATGTATAGATGCGATTATCGTCGATCGGTTGTCCGCCAACCTCAGCATTGAGCAGCTCGCCTTTTGAGATCTCAATACACGCTCCGCTGATGGCCTCACCTCCACGACCAGCCACCTGTGCGAATAGTTTCTTCAGCTGACTACCCTTGATTCTCACCACACACAACGCATTCTCAAAAGGCAAAATCTCGAACACATTACCCACTGTGATATTACCCTCACTCAGCACGTTACGTATACCACCCATGTTCATCAATCCCACCTCAGCAGGTTGTGGAAGCACCCTCGTTGCAGCTTGTCGCAGCACATCAGCAATGAGGTTCCCCAGCAAGTCCTCTGGACGACTCCTATCCATCGACACGGCAGCCTGTCCTATCACACTGTTCATGGTTCCCTCCAATTGAGCCTTAAAAGGAGCTATCAGGGCCACTGCCTCTGGGTCTTTCACCTCCTCAAAGCGATCGTTCATGGAGGTACGTGAAACCTTAATGCTGGTCACCCCATAATGGCTGCTGCCACACGACGTACACATCAGGGCAACGCCTATCAGGAAGCTCATCACAAATTTCTTTTTCATACCTTATTTTTTTAGCTTTATTAGACACAAAGATACATAAAAAAATGGGGTTCTCAAAGCAATTGCAGAAAATAGCAAAAAAAAGATTTGCTTAATTCGTGGAAAAGTTGTTACTTTGCACCGCTTTTGCGTAATCGCTGTCAGGATAAAGTAGAGAGAGAAGCCTGGTATGTTGCGCAGTTACATTAAAATTTATAGAAAAATGGATTTGATTAAAGTTGCTGAAGAGGCATTTGCCACAGGCAAAAAATTTCCAAAGTTCAAGGCTGGTGACACCGTGACGGTGGCATACCGCATCGTCGAGGGTAACAAGGAGCGCGTACAGATGTACCGTGGTGTAGTTATCAAGATTGTAGGTCATCAGGAGAAGCGTCGTTTCACCGTTCGCAAGATGTCTGGTACAGTAGGTGTAGAGCGTATCTTCCCTATCGAGTCTCCGCACATCGACAGCATCACTGTGAACAAGGTTGGTAAAGTACGTCGCGCTAAGCTTTATTATCTGCGCAATCTTACTGGTAAGAAGGCTCGCATCAGAGAGAAGAGAGTCAACTTGGCAGAGATTAACAATGTGGATTAATCAATCTTTGAGAAAGCATAAGAAAGGGAGGTCGTTCAGACTTCCCTTTTTTAGTTGTCCCACATCGTCATTTTTGCGCTTGAGCACAGATAAATTTGCGCGTGTGCACAGCAACAAATGTTTCTGTGTGTAGCTGCAAATTCTCCCTAGTTAGGGAAATATTTTTTTGCAGTTAGGAAAATAATTTTCCGCAGTTGCGCAAAAAGATTATCTTTGTAAACTTAAAATAGGATTATGGCAGAAAAGAACATCATCAAGGAGAGTTTCCCCGTCATCGGTATGAGCTGTGCCTCATGTGCTGCACGGGTGGACAAGACACTGAATCGCCAAACTGGCGTGAAGCAGGCCTCAGTGAACTATGCTTCTGCCATGGCGCTGGTGGAATACGACTGCCAGCTGACCAATCCCGAGACGTTGCAGCGAGCTGTTCAAGAGGCTGGATACGACCTCTACATTGCCCATGAGAAAGCAGTAGATGAGGTAGAACAAGCACAAAAACAGCACTATGAATCGCTGAAACGAAGGGCGATCTACGCCTTGGCAACATCCATAGTCATCATGCTGATAGGCATGTTTCTCTCTCACTACCCCTTTATTCCTTACTTGATGTGGATACTCGCCACACCTGTGGTATTCTGGTTTGGCAGGGATTTCTTCCGCAATGCTTGGAAACAGCTGAAGCATGGGGCCGCCAATATGGATACACTGGTGGCACTAAGCACAGGCATAGCCTACTTGTTCAGCGTCTTCAACCTACTCTTCCCTGAGGTATGGACCAGTAGAGGCATCACGCCACATGTGTATTTCGAGAGTGCTGCCATGATTATTGGTTTCATCCTTTTAGGAAGGACACTGGAAGCACGGGCAAAAAGTCAAACGAACACGGCCATCAAGAAATTGATGGGACTGCAACCTCAAAGCGTGACCATCGTGGAGGACGGACAAACAAAGGTGATACCTATACAGCAGATAGCACAAGGCATGCAACTCATCATAAAACCTGGCGAGCGCATCGCTGTGGATGGCATAGTGACGGAAGGTAATTCCTACGTAGATGAAAGCATGCTGAGTGGCGAACCCATTCCTGTTAGCAAAGAGCAGGGAAGCAAGGTTTTTGCTGGCACCATCAACCAGAAAGGAGCTTTCAAGTTCCGTGCGGAACGTGTGGGAAGCGACACGCTGCTAGCACACATCATACATCTGGTGCAGGATGCCCAAGGTAGCAAAGCACCTATTCAGAGACTAGTCGATAAGGTAGCAGGAATCTTCGTGCCAACCATCATTGGCATCGCTGTGCTCTCTTTCCTGGTATGGTGGTTGCTCGACCCATCAGAAGGATTCACGCATGGCATGCTGGCACTGGTGACGGTGCTCATCATCGCCTGCCCATGTGCCTTAGGACTGGCCACCCCTACCGCTCTAATGGTGGGTATTGGGAAAGGTGCAGAGCATGGCATCCTTATCAAAGATGCGGAAAGTCTGGAGATAGCGAAGAATGTAGCTGCCATCGTACTGGATAAGACGGGCACCATCACGGAGGGCAGACCAAAGGTGAATGCCTTGTTTTGGGATCCATCACTGACAGATACCTCGCTCTACATGCAGATATTCAGAGCTCTGGAGAAGCTATCGGAACATCCATTGGCAGAGGCCTTGGTGCAATATCTGCCAGAAACTGATGTTGTAGTTTCTGAGTTTGAGAGCCTCACTGGCATGGGGGTGAAGGGTTGCCATGAGGGCGTGACTTACTATGCAGGCAACCAGCGCCTTATGGAACAGCAAGGGTTGACATCCTCGCCTTTCCTGCAAGCGAAGGCACAACAGATGGCCACTGAAGCGCAGACAGTGATTTGGTTGGCTTCTAAGCATCAGATATTGGCAGTAGCAGGCATCTCTGACCCAGTGAAAGCTACTTCGCAGACAGCCATTACAGAACTGCAAAAGCAGGGCATCAGCGTCTATCTACTGACAGGTGATGGAGAGGAGACTGCCAAGGCTATCTCAACCAAACTTGGTTTGCAGCACTC
>JAEEGJ010010282.1_pt1 | contig 24480 bp, 19 predicted proteins | sample 8958761 | NCBI WGS metagenome assembly JAEEGJ01 (sample SAMN16246546, study PRJNA631951) | gut metagenome | biome: gut microbiome; feature: rumen; material: RS-attached | host: Bos | place: Iran: Karaj | collected 2018-10 | reverse complement strand
GGCGCAGCAGCGCCTCCTCCGGCCAGGGGCCGGGCAGGGACGCCTCCCCCGCCGCCTCATGCCCCGACAGGCGCAGGCGGCAGCGGCTCACGGGCCGGTCCCCTTCGGCATACAGGCCGGAGAGCAGGAAGTCCTCTCCGGGACCCGGCTCCGCCCCGGGCTCAGCCCAGGAACGCTCCGCCTCCGGCAGCCAGGACAGCAGGGCCTGCTCCAGGGCGTGGCGGCAGTCGTGCCCCTCCAGACGGATGAACACGGTCACAGTCCCCGCATATAGGGGTTGAAGCGCCGCTCCCGGTCCAGGGTGGTGGCGTCCATATGCCCGGGATAGACCTCATAGTCCCCCTCCAGGGCGGCCAGCCGGCCCAGGGACCGCTGGATCTCCTCCCAGCTTCCCCCGGGGAAGTCCGTGCGCCCGCAGGAATCCCGGAACAGGGTGTCCCCCGTGAACAGCACCGGGTCCGTGCCGTCGTGCCCGTCGCACAGGAGGGTGACGCTGCCCCGGCTGTGGCCCGGGGTCTCCAGCACCAGGAAGTCCAGGTCTCCCACCCGGATCCGGTCCCCTTCCCCGTAGAATTTCAGCTCGTCCCCGCCCTTATAGGCATAGTCCTCATCCCTGCCCTCGGGGTTTGCGTCCAGGGCGTGGATGTATACCGTGGCCTTCGTGGCCTCATAGATGCTCATCACCGCCCCGGTATGGTCATAATGCCCATGGGTGATGAATACGGCCTGCACCGTGAGGCGGTTGTCCTCCAGGTAGTTCAGGATGCGGCCGGACTCCGCCCCGGGATCGATCACCGCGGCGAGATGGTTCTTCTCGTCCGTCACCACGTAGCAGTTCGTCTGCAGCTGCCCCACGGGAAAACACTTGATCTGCATAGTCGTCCTCCTTACAGCTCCGCTGAATCCAGAATGATGGTCACGGGACCGTCGTTCACGCTTTCCACCTGCATGTCCGCCCCGAAAACGCCGGTCTCCACCCGGATGCCCTTTGCCCGCAGGTCCTCCCCGAAGCGCAGGTACTCCGCTTCGGCGATATCCGGCTTCGCGGCGGCCAGAAAATCGGGACGCCTGCCGTGGCGGCAGTTGGCGTACAGGGTGAACTGGCTCACCAGGAGCACGCTGCCCACCGTATCCAGCAGGGAGCGGTTCATCTTTCCCGCCTCATCCTCAAATATCCGCAGGACCGGGAGCTTTTCCGTGAGCTTCTTCCGCTCCGCTTCCCCGTCCCCCTGGCCCACGCCCAGTAAAACCAGGAGCCCGCCGCCGGTACTGCCGACGACGCGCCCCTCCACCGTGACGCTGGCCGATCTCACTCGCGTGACCACAGCGCGCATTCCGGATCTCCTCCTTATCCCCCGCCCCAGCGGGTCCGTACCGACGCCGTCATACGCCGGGGCGCTTCACGTCCCGGACGCCCCGGATGCCCCGCAGCCGGCGGATGGCCGAATCCAGCTCCTTCCGGTTATGGACCATCAGGGTCATATAGGCCACGGCCCCGCCCCCCTGCACCTCCCGGATGTTCAGGGAGGTGATGGTGGTCTTTTCCGTGTTCATGGCCGTGGCGATATCGATGATGAGGTTCTGCCGTCCCTCCGCGTTCACGGTCAGGCTGGCGGGGTACAGGCTGCCCTCCGTATCGCCCCAGTCCACCCGCACCCAGCGGTTATCCGACTTGTGCTGGGCGGTCTGGTAATTCGTGCACTCCTTCCGGTGCACGCTCACCCCCAGGCCCCGGGTGATGAAGCCCACCACGTCGTCCCCCGGCACGGGGGTGCAGCAGCGGGAGAATTTCACCAGGCAGTTGTCCAGGTCGCTCACCCGGATGCCCTTCACCTCCGCCGCAGCGGGCTGAGGCGCCGCCTGCTGGGTGAGCTTTTCCGCCTGGAGCAGGGCCTTGTCCTGCTTCTGGAGCCGGTTCAGCTCCTCCTTGAAGCGGTTTATGCTGCGCACGGCGGTCATGCCGCCGTAGCCCACGGCGGCGTACAGGTCGTCCATGGTGGTGACCGCCAGCTTTTTCAGGGCGGCGGGCTGCACATCCGGATCCGTCAGCAGGTCCACGCTGAGCCCCTGGTGCTTCAGCTCCGCCTCCAGAGCCGCCCGGCCCCGCAGGATGTTCTCCTCCCGCTTTTCCCGCTTGAACCACTGGCGGATCTTGGTGCGGGCGGTGGCGCTTTTGGCCAGGCCGATCCAGCCCCGGGCGGGGCCCTTGGCGTTGGGGCTGGTGACCACCTCCACGATGTCCCCGTTTTCCAGCCGGTGGTCGAAGGAGACGATGCGCCCGTTGACCCGGGCGGAGGTCATATGGTTGCCCACCTGGGAGTGGATGGAGTAGGCGAAGTCGATGGGGGTGGCCCCGGCGGGCAGGTTGATCACGTCCCCCTTGGGGGTAAAGACGAACACCTCGTCCGCGAACATGTCGATCTTCAGCTCGTGCATGAATTCCCCGGCCTCCGTGTCCTGCTGGGCCTCCAGCAGGCTGCGGATCCAGGCGAATTTCTCCTCGCCCCCCACGCGGGTGATGCCGTCCTTGTACTTCCAGTGGGCAGCCACGCCGTACTCCGCCGTATGGTGCATCTCATAGGTGCGGATCTGCACCTCGAAGGGGATGCCCTCGGTGCCGATGACCGTGGTGTGGATGCTCTGGTACATGTTGGGCTTGGGGGTGGCGATATAGTCCTTGAAGCGGCCGGGGAGGGGATTGAACAGATCGTGGATCTGCCCCAGGACGTTGTAGCAGTCGGCGATATTGTCCACGATCACCCGGAAGGCGCACAGGTCCAGGACCTCGCTGAACTGCTTGTTCTGGCTGTACATCTTCCGGTAGATGCTGTAGATATGCTTCATGCGGCCGGAGACCTCGCCCCGGATGCCGCATTCCTCCAGGCGGGCGATGATCTTCTCCCGGATCCTGGCCATGAAATCCTCCAGCTCCTTCCGGCGCTGGTCCAGCTGGACGATGATCTCCTGGTAGCCGATGGGGTCCAGGTACAGCAGGCTCAGGTCCTCCAGCTCCCATTTCATCCGCTGCATCCCCAGGCGGTGGGCGATGGGGGCGTAGATCTCCATGGTCTCCAGAGCCTTCTCCCGGCGCTTGGCCTCGGACTGGAAGTTCATGGTCTGCATATTGTGGAGCCGGTCGGCGATCTTGATGAGGATGACCCGGATGTCCCTGGCCATGGCCATGAGCATCTTCCGCAGATTTTCCATCTGCTCCTCTTCCTTGCTGGTGTAGGTCACCCGGGTGAGCTTGGTGACCCCTTCCACCAGCTCCGCCACGCTCTCCCCGAAGAGGCGGGCGATCTCCTCATGGGTGGCGTCCGTATCCTCGATGGTGTCGTGGAGCAGCGCGGCGATGAGAGAATCCTCGTCCAGGCCCATTTCGGCGCAGTTATGCGCCACCTCCAGGGGGTGGGTCACGTAGGGGGACCCATCCTTCCGAAGCTGGCCTTCGTGCTTGATCCGGGCATAGTCGAAGGCGGTCCTGAGCCGCTCCCGATCCAGGCCGGGATTGTAGGACAGGGCCCGCTTCTCCAGTTCCTCGTAGCGTTTTTCCACGTCTTCCATGCTTTACCGGAGCCTCTCCAGTATCTTGGATTCGTTCAGATCGGCTTTCCCCGCGAAGCGGGGGATACGGATATCCAGCCCACCCTCCTGCTCCTGCAGGCGGATGAGGCCCAATTCGTCAAAAACCCGGAGACAGACCAGGATGCGGCCGAAGGACGGGACCTTGGCCCGGAGCGCCATCTCCGGCAGCAGGGTGTCCTCCTCCTCCGCGAAGCGGCGGGAGCGGGAGCTGATGTACCGCCATACCCGGGCCAGATCGTTCCGGTCCGGCCGGATCATGGCCAGCTCCACCGGCAGCATCCGCTCCCCGGCGAAGAAGCGCCGGGCCAGGGGGAGGGTGGGTTCCTCCGGCTGGCGGGAGGGACGGACGCAGCGCAGCAGCAGCTGCACGGTGCGGCTGCCCCGGAATTCGTTGATGCCGGGCTCGAAGACCAGATCCACCCTGGTCCCCGCCCGGATCCCCAGCTCCCGCACGCTCAGGCCGAAGAACACGCAGTCCAGCCGCGCCCCGTCCCGGGACACCGTCATTTTCAGGTGCCGGTCGTTGCCGATGGGGGTGATGGAATCCACCCGGACGTCCCGGATGCACAGGGTAGGGGGAGGGTTCCCAACGCCCCAGGGGGACAGATCCCGGAGCCCTTCGATCTCCTTCAGGGTCAGGAGGCTCAGATCCTCCAGCTGAAAATCCACGGGGATACGGGCCTGGAGCTGCGCCCCCTCGGAGGCGCGGTAGAGCTTGTCCAGCCGCTCCCGAAGGGCGTCCACGTTCTCCCGGGGCAGGGTGAGTCCCGCGGCCATGGCGTGGCCGCCGAAGCTGCTCAGCAGGTCCGAGGCCTCCCCCAGGGCGTCGAAGAGGCAGAAGTCCCCCGGGCTCCGGCAGGAACCCCGGCCTTCCTCCCCCTCCAGGCAGATCACCACGGCGGGGACGCCGTACCGCTCCGCCAGCCGGGAGGCGACGATGCCGCTGACCCCGTGATGCCAGGTATCCGAAGCCAGGACGATGGGGCTTTCCACGTTTCCCTGGTTCTCCAGCATTTCCAGGGCATCGGTGAACACCCGGTTCTCCACGGCTTTCCGGGCGTTGTTCATCTCGCAGAGCTCGCCTGCCAGGCGGGCGGATTCCTCGGGATCCTCCGCCATCAGCAGGTCGAAGGCGGTGCGCACGCTGCCCATGCGGCCCGCCGCGTTCAGCTTGGGCACCAGAGAGAAGCTCACGTCCGTGCCCCGCAGGGTCTTTTTATCCAGCCCGATGGCCCGCATCAGGGCGTCCAGCCCCGGCAGGGGCTTTTCCCGCAGGGTGCGGGTCCCCTGACGGATGAGGCAGCGGTTCTCTCCCACCACGGGCATGATGTCCGCAATGGTGCCCAGGGCCACCAGGGGCCCGTATTCCGCCAGCACGGCGTCCACCCGGTCCGGCCCCTCCAGGGCGCAGACCAGCTTGAAGGCCACACCCACCCCGGCCAGGCCTTTGAAGGGGTAGGGGCAGCTGCGCTTCTGCGGATCCACCACCGCCGCGGCGGCGGGCAGCTCCGGCAGACATTCGTGGTGATCCGTGATCACCATATCGATCCCCAGGTCCCTGGCCAGCTCCGCCTGGGCGCAGGCGGTGACGCCGCAGTCCACGGTGATCAGGAGAGTGACCCCTTCCCGCCGGATGCTCCGCAGGGCTTCCTCCGTGATGCCGTAGCCCTCCGTCAGCCGTTCCGGGATATAGGTGAGACAGCGGAGCCCCTGCTTCTGCAGCCAGGAGGTCATGAGGGCGGAGGCGGTGAGCCCGTCCACGTCATAATCCCCGTAGACCGCCACCTTCTCCCCGGCTTCCACCGCCCTGCGGATGCGCGCCACCGCGGGGGCCATATCCTCCAGCAGCATGGGATCCTGAAGGAGGCCCGTATCCTCCCGAAGGAATTCCTCCGCTTCCCGAGGACCGGTGAGCCCCCGGGATGCGAGAAGCGCGGCAGACAGCCTCCCGCAGCAGCCGGACCGATATATGGTCTCCGCCGCTGCAGGGTCGTAGGTGCCGACCTGCCATCCGCCGAATGCTCTCATTCCGGGACTCCTTTCTCTGAATACTACTCCTCCGCCTGGGACCAGGGGAAACTTACATGCGCGCCCGCCTCGTCATACACCGTCCAGCTCCGCAGAAGGAAGAACAGGACGATCCCCAGGATGACCAGGACGACGGCCGTGCGAAGGATCGCTGCGACGACCGCGCCGAAGCCTGGTTTCTTCTTATATACTTTGGGCTTCATCCCCGGCTTTCCACTTCCCCGATCTTCGCCACCCGCCGGGCGTGGCGGCCTCCCTCAAAGGGGGTATCCAGGAAGATGTCCATGATCTTTTCCGCCAGGCCGGGACCCACCACCCGGGCGCCCATGGCCAGAATGTTGGCGTCGTTGTGCCGCCGGGTGAGCTCTGCGGAGTAGCAGTCCCCGCAGAGGGCACAGCGGATGCCCTTGATCTTGTTGGCGGTGATGGACATGCCGATGCCGGTACCGCAGATCAGGATCCCCCGGTCGCAGCGGCCTTCCGCCACCGCCCGGGCGGCGGGTTCGCCGAAATCCGGATAATCGCAGCTCTCCGGCGAAAAAGTGCCGAAATCCTCATATTCCAGGCCCCGCTCCCGCAGATGGGCCATCATTTCCTGCTTCAGTTCAAAGCCGCCGTGGTCGCTGGCAATGGCGATCAAGGGGATCATCTCCTTTATGGATAATGGACCGGGCAGACCCGGAGAAATGCGAATATTTATAGATATTATAATATACCATAGGGCTTCTGCAAAGTGCAAGAGAATAGCAACAAAAATGATGGGAAACAAACATGGGAGACCGGGTATCCGGCGGGAAGCCGCAGAAATCGGAACAGAGGGTTGTCAGAATTTGTAATACGCGCTATACTCAAAGAAAACCGCTCAGAAAGAGAGAAAGGAGAGACCATGAAGATCCTGTGGAGACTCGGCCGGGAGGCGATCCGGTACAGAACGCTGTATGTCATCGCCATCCTGTCCACCTTCTGCCTCACGGGGGTGAATCTGGCGGCCCCCAGGGCCCTTTCCGCCATGACGGGCATCGTAGCCCGGGGGGTGGACCGGCCCGCCCTCAGTCAGATCTGGGGGCTCACCGCCATTCTGGCCATCCTGTACCTGCTGCGGGTGGCCTTCCGGTACATGAGCAACTACCTGGCCCACAAGGCGGCCTGGTATCTGGTGGGGGACATGCGCACCCGCACCTATGACAAGCTGGAGCGGATGCACCTGGGTTATTTTCACGATAAGCAGACCGGCGACCTCATGAGCCGGGTGGTGAACGATACCCGGGATTTCGAGCTGCTCTACGCCCATATCATCCCGGAGACCGCCACCAACCTGGTGACCTTCCTGGGGGTGCTCATCGTCCTGCTCACCATCAACTGGAAGCTGGCCCTGATCACCTGCGCCCCCATCCCCCTGATCCTCCTGTCCGGAGTGATCTTCTCCAAAAAGGTGCGGCCCTATTTCCGCCTCTCCCAGAAGAAGACCGGCGAGCTGAACGGCAAGCTCCAGGACAACCTCTCCGGCCTGCACGAGATCCAGTCCTTCGGAAGGGAGGACTATGAGACGGAGCGGGTGAACGAGAAGAACTTCGAGCATGTGCGGGCCCAGCTCACCGCCCTGAATCTCAGCGCCATCTTCCATCCCTCCGTGGAGTTCATCTCCTCCATCGGCACCATCCTGGTGGTGGCCTTCGGCGGCCTCCTGGCGTATCGGGAGGGGCTGAAGGTGGAGGACGTGGTGGCCTTCGTCCTGTATCTGAGCCTGTTCTACGCACCGGTTTCCGGCCTGGCGAACCTGCTGGAGAGCATGCAGCAGGCTCTGGCGGGGGCGGAACGCGTCATCGCCATCCTGGACGCCCCCCTGGAGATCGTGGACAGGCCCGGGGCGACGGAGCTGAAGGACGTGCAGGGAAGCATCGAGTTCCGGCACGTGGATTTCTCCTATATCGACGGACTGCCGGTGCTGAGGGACGTGTCCTTCAAGTGTGAACCCGGAAAGATGCTGGCCCTGGTGGGGCCTACGGGGGTGGGAAAGACCACCCTCACCCAGCTCATCTCCCGGTTCTACGAGCCCCAGAGCGGGAGCATCCTCATCGACGGGCAGGATATCCGGGACGTGACCATCGAGAGCCTCCGGCGCTGCATCTCCCCCGTGCTCCAGGATACCTTCCTGTTCAACGGCACCATTGCGGAAAACATCGGCTATGCGGTGCCCGAGGCCACGGATGAGGAGATCCGGGCAGCGGCCGTCGCCGCAAACATCCATGAGGACATCCTGGCCATGCCCCAGGGGTACGACACCCAGGTGGGGGAGCGGGGACTCCGCCTCTCCGGCGGCCAGAAGCAGCGGGTGGCCATCGCCCGGGCCATCCTGCGGAAGAGCCCCATCATCATCCTGGACGAGGCCACCGCCTCCGTGGACGTGGAGACGGAGCGGCAGATCCAGACCGCCATCGCAGGCATCGCCGGGCAGCGGACCATCGTGGCCATCGCCCACCGGCTGTCCACCATCCGCAACGCGGACATGATCCTGGTGATCGAGGACGGCCGGGTGACGGAGTGCGGCACCCATGCGGAGCTGGTGGCTCTGGGGGGCAGCTACGCGCGGATGGACCGGATCCAGGCCAGCGCCGCCGGCGGCATCGCCTGATCCCGGGACAGAGATCGATTCAGAAAAACAAAGAATAAAACGAAGGATCGCGGGTCCGGCTCATGCCGAAGGGTCGCCGCGATCCTTCGTTTTTCATTTCCTTTATCGGCGTCACTCCACGACCAGTTCGTCCCCGGCCCAGCGGAGACGGGCGTTCAGCCCGGCCTCGGCGGTGATCCGCCGGAGGTAGTCCGCCGTGGATCGTCCCTTTTCGTCGCAGCCGTGGACGCAGGGGGCCCCGTCCTTTTCCACCAGCATGGGCACCAGGCGGTATTCCGCGATCTTCCCTTCCCGGATGATCAGCTTGGCGCAGGCGCAGTGGACGCTGTCCGGATGGAAGGGGTAGGTGGGGTATTCCGGATCCGGCACGAAGCCGAAGCGCTCCACCCGCTTCTTCACCCATTCCGCGTTATGGCTGGTGGCGGTGTCCTTCACCTGCCCCTTGTACAGGGGAGAGAGCTGGGGGGTATACATGATGAAGTTGTTCAGCCCGTGGTAGATGGCCCGGCCCTTGTACATCTCCAGCCCGTGAAGGATATGGGAGTGGGTGCCGATCACCGTGTCCGCGCCGCTGTCGATGGCCATGTGGCTGATAAGGGTCTCGTATTCCCCCAGCCGGGCCACCTGGTGGACGTAGCCCTTGTGAAAATAGGCGATGAGGATATCGCATTCCGCCTTCGCCGCGGCGATCTGCGCCGTCATCCGGTCCAGGCTCGCCGGGTCCGGGAAATTCCGGCCCAGGAATTCCCCCTCCAGCCGGAAGGGCTTTTTCAGGGACCAGATATCGTTCTCCAGCCGTCCCGGATCTTCCTCCTCCAGAGGGACGTAAGCCCGGGTGAAGTTTACATAAGACGTCCCGCCCCGGGTCTCCGAGGCGAAGCTCATCTTCGGACCCACGGCGTTCCAGGCCAGGACTCCCACCCGGACCCCGTTCTTTTCCGCGAAGGCGGGCTTTTCCGCCTCCGCCAGGGTCAGGCCGCCGCCGCAGGCGGCGATCCCGTTCCGGCGGCACCAGTCCAGAGTATCCCGCACTCCGTCCTCCCCCAGATCGTAAAAATGGTTCCCGGACAGGGTGACCAGGTCGATCCGCCCCTTCAGGGGGGCCAGGGCCGCGGTGGTCCGGTCCGGCCCCGCCGCCTCCGTTTCCTTCGCCACGAAGGGTTCCTCCAGCTGGACCATGCGCAGGTCCGCCGAGGCCAGGAGCGGGTCCACCCCCCGGAACATCCATTCGCAGTTCACGCCGATGCTGGTATCCCCTCCGAATACCAGGGTAAGCTCCCCCTTGGTCATACGGTTTTCCTCCCGCCGTTTTTCTTTATGGTAGTCTTCTTTCGCCGGACTTGTCAATGGTCCCGGAGCTGCGGTATACTATAAAGAAACGGGAAAGAAAGAAACGGGAAAGAAAAAGGAGGGATGTCCATGCTGCGGGAATGCGCCCTGGAAAACCCGGCCTTCCTGGAGCTGTACCGGGTCTGGCTGGACCGGGGGAATGCAGCAGCTGCCGCCCATCGTGCCAAGGGCGGCAGGGTCGTGGGCTGCCTGGGGGCGGACGTGCCGGAGGAATACCTGCTGGCGGGCGGCCTGCTGCCCATCCGCATCGCCCCGGATCCCGGGAGCGGTCTGGAATACGCGGACCGGTATCTGGAGGCCTGCTTCGATCCCATGGTGCGGAGCCAGTTCGACCGGATCGTGCGGCCGGGGGAAAAGCCCTGGGACTATCTCGCCGTGTCCAACTCCACGGACGTGCTGGTACGGACCTACCTCTATCTCCGGGAGCTGCGGCGCACGGAGCCGGACTCCCCGGTGCCGGATACGGCCTTTATCGACTGGCTTTTCACCCCCTCTCCGAAATTCCGGCAGTATAACGAAGCCCGGGCGGAAGAATTCCGGCAAAAGGCGGAGCAGTGGGCGGGCAAGCCCATCACGGACGAGGATATCCGGGAGGCCATCCATACCCTGAACGGCCAGCGCTCCGCCATGGGCCGCATTTACAGTCTGCGGCAGGCCCGGGAGCCGCGTATCAGCGGCACGGAGGCCCTGGTGATCGCCGGGGCGGGCTTCTATATGGACCGGGGCCTGCACCGGGATCTTGTGAACGCCGTCGCGGCCGAGGCGGCGGCCTGGCCCGTCCTCAAGGGGCCGAGGCTGTACGTCAGCGGAACGGAGCAATATGATCTGACGGTATATTCCGGCCTGGAGAAGGCCGGAGCGGTGATCGTGGGGGAGGACCAGGACTGCGGTCAGCGGTACTATGAACGGCTCACGGACCGGGAGAGCCCCGCCGAGGAGGCGGTCGCCGCCCGGTATATCCGCCGCATCCCCTCCCCGAAAAAGGCCACCGTCTCCCGGCGGGTAGAGGCCCTTTGCTGCGAAGCGGAGGAAGCGGGGGCCGCGGGCGTCGCCGTATTCATGGACTGGTTCGAGGAGGCCGCCAGCTGGGATTTCCCGGAGGAGAAGGCGGCCCTGGCGGCCCTGGGCATCCGGGCGGCGGAATTCTGCAAGCTGCCCTACCCGGCGGAGAAGGACGAGACCCTTCCGGCCAGGCTGGAGGCCTTTGTGGAGGAATTGAAGGGAGGGGCGGCGAATGGCTGAGGAACGCAGGGCGGTGAAGACCCTGAAAGCGGCCCAGGAATCCGGGGCCTACCAGAAGGAATGGTTCCGATCCCTCCACGGCCGGGTCGCGGCGGGGGAGGATTTCGCCTACCTGAACGCGGACGTGCCCATGGAGATCTTCCGGGCCATGGACATCCCCTTCTGCGTCAACCAGTGGTGGGCGGCCATCTGCTCCGCCAAGCGCATGACCCCCCGGTACGTGGAGCTGCTGCGGAAGGCGGGATACCGGGACGACCTGTGCTCCTACTGCAGCGCGGTGCTGGGGGAGAGCATGGACCCGGAGGACCACGAGGTCGGCCCCTGGGGCGGTCTGCCCCGACCCACCATGGCGGTCACCCGTCTCACCTGCGACTGCCAGGCGAAGATCTTCCAGCTCTTTGCCAAAAACTACGGGGCGGACCTGTACGTGATGGAGAACACCCTGCCCCGCACCGTGCCGGAGAACTGGTGGGACCTGGCTGCGGACCGGTGGGAGGAGCTGTATGACTCCGACCGGCTGGACCTGGCGGTGGAGGAGCTGAAGGAGCTCATCTCCTGGCTGGAGCGGAAGACCGGACGGAAGTTCGACAACGATCGGTTCCTGGAGGTCATGGCCCTGGTGAACGAGCAGGAGGGCTGGTACCGGAAGACCCGGGATCTGATCGCGGCGGCCCCCGTGGCCCCGGTGACGGTGGTGGATACCATCAACGCCACCATGCAGGCCCAGTGGCAGCGGGGCACGGAATGGGCGGCGGGCCACGCGAAGCGGATGTATGAGGAGATCAAGGCCCTGGCGGACGCGGGCCACGCGGCGGTGCCCAACGAGAAATACCGGCTCATGTGGCTGGGCCGCGGCCTGTGGCACGATTTCGCCTTCTACCAGAATTTTGAGCAGAAATACGGCGCCGCCTTCGTCTGGAGCATGTACCTGGCCATGGGGGCGGACGCCTATATCCGGAACGGCTTCGAGAAGGATCCCCTCCGGGCCCTGGCCGCCCGGTACATCGGCATGGAGGACTTCCTCCACATGCCCCCCTGGAACAGCGGCTGGTTCGTGCGGGAGGCGAAGAACAACCGCATCGACGGGGTGGTGTATATGGCTCCCGCCAACTGCATGCAGGCGGTGGAGGGCTCCGGCTTCATCGTGAAGGCCCTGGAGAAGGCGGGGATCCCCGTGCTGCTGTTCCGGGGCGACCCGGTGGACGACCGGAAATGGAATCGGGAAAACATGACCGGGCTGGTGGGCCGGTTCATCGAGGAACGGATCATAGGAGGGGAAAAAGCATGAGCGGAACGGGACCCCTGACGGGGGTAAAAGTGCTGGATATGACCCAGTTCGAGGCGGGCACCGTATGTACGGAGACCCTGGCCTGGATGGGGGCGGAAGTCTGGAAGGTGGAACGCCCGGTGAAAGGGGAGCAGGGGAGATACAGCTTCGTCTCCCCGGATAAGGACGGTTTCGGCTTCATCCTGCTGAACATGAACAAGGAGTCCATCACCTGCAACGCGAAGTCCCCCGAAGGGCTTGCCCTGCTGAAAAAACTGGCGGCGGAGGCGGACGTGTTCGTGGAGAACATGGGCCCCGGGAGCGTGGAACGCCTGGGCCTGGGCTACGACGTGCTGAAGGAGATCAATCCCCGGCTGATCTATACCCAGCTGAAGGGCTTCGGGATGGACGGTCCCTATGCGGATTATCCCGCCTTCGCCCCCATCGGCCAGGCCGTGGGCGGCGTACCCGCCATGACGGGCTTTGCGGACGGGATCCCCTGTCAGCCCGGGGTGAACGTGGGGGATTCCGGCATGGGCTACATGGCCGCCATCAGCATCTGCGCCGCCCTGTTCCAGCGGGTGCAGACGGGGAAGGGCCAGCGCATCGAGGTGGATATGCAGGATACCTGCGTCTGCTTCGGCCGGGCCAACTGGGAGCCCTACTACTTCGGCGGCGGCAAGACCCCCAAGCGGGTGGGCAACGGCATGCCCATGGAAAACGTGGCCCCCGCGGGGATGTATCCCTGCAAGCCCTTCGGATACAACGACTATCTGCATATCTACTGCTCCCGGCATCCCGGCAGCACCCAGTTCGAGCGCCTGTGCAAGATCATCGGCCATGAGGAGCTGCTGGAGGATCCCCGGATGAAGACCCCCCAGTCCCGGTACCTGGTGCGGGAGGAGCTGGACGCCCTCATCGCGGAGTGGACGGGACAGCATACCAAGTACGAGGCCATGGATATCCTGTGCAAGGCGGACATCCCCGCCGGAGCGGTGCTGGATATGGACGATCTGACAAACGATCCCTATCTCCGCAGCCGGGGCACCATGGTGGAGATCGAGCACCCGGAGCGGGGGAAACTGGTGGTGCCGGGCTTCGCCCCCAAGATGAGCGGCAACGATCTGGAATACAGGTGCTCTCCCCGGCTGGGGGAGCACAACGGGAAGGTCTACCAGGGCCTTTTGGGCCTCACGGACGCCGAGATGGCGGATCTGAAGGAAAAGGGCGTCATCTGATCGGGACGAAGACCCGGGAAAAAGGAGATCCCGTGCCGGCGACGCCTGCATTCTTCCCACCATATCTTGCGATTCGCTCCGGCCCGCGGGACAATTCTTGTATAGGCTGTCAAACTGCGGCGAATCAATGAAAAAATCCTTGTCAAGCCGATGAATAAATGCTATGATACTGTATATTTGTGTGGTCATTTTTCTGCGCTGACGATTCACACAAATAAAGTCCGTATATCACAGGTCCGTGCCTGGATATAGTAATTTTGAGGAGGAAAAATGATGAACAGCAAGAAACTCATCGCGCTTCTGCTGAGTGCTCTGCTGGTGCTGGCGCTGCTGGCCGGCTGCAACAATTCCGTGCAGCCCGTCCAGACCGAAGCTCCTGCCACACCCGCCCCCACCGAAGCACCGAAGCCCACCGAGGCGCCGAAGCCGACGCCCGAACCCACTCCCGAACCCACCGAAGAGCCCGAGCCCGAGAGCCCCTGGGACGGCGCTTACATCGATCGGGACGACTTCAAGGCCTACACCGCCCATGATCTGGACAACCTCTGGAATTCCATCGAGGGTGAGATCGGCAGCGAATGGGCTGCCGCCAACGGCGCTTACGAGGCCGGCCTGGAGGCCATCGAGGCTGCCAACACCGTAGCCGAGATCAAGGGCGCCTATGAGGACGCCGTCGCCGCCATCGAGAAGGAGATCCCCCTGGCGGACGGCCTCTTCACCTATAAGAAGGAGTCCAATGCGGAGCGGACCCGCGTTCTGGGCATCCTGGAGCGCTACGCCGTCAGCACCGGCATCACCGGCATTTCCCTCTTTGAGGACGGCGGCTACGTCATGTACAACCCCCGCATCACCCTGGGCACCGAGAACTACATCGTCGGCTACGGCTTCGGCCTCCTGGCTGAAGGCGCCATCACCGCCGACCTGGAGTACGAAGAGAACCCCGAGTGGAAGCAGTACTACCATACCTTTGAAGCGAACGACCCCGGCACCCTGAACTACTGGAACGATCAGGGCAGCCAGGTGGGCGACCTCTTCGGCTATCAGGCCGCCAGCTTCAACACCAACTTCATGAATGCCACCAAGGACGGCTACGACTGGATCCCCGAGCTGGCCAAGGAAAAGCCCGTTGCTGTAAACGATGACGACGGGGACGGCATGTGCACCACCTGGCGCTTCGAGGTCCGCACCGGCGACGACGGCCTGGTTTACACCACCGGCTCCGAGATGGAGAACCGCAAGGCCTTCAACGGCCGCCCAGTGGCCCTGGAAGACTACGAGACCACCTTCAAGATGATGCTGACCCAGGCCAACGCTCTGTACCGCGGCTCCGAGCTGGCCAACATGGATACCGCCGGCATCGCGGGCGCCAAGGCTTATTACGACGCCACCGCCGCCGGCCCCAACGACGCCCTGTGGGAGACCGTAGGCATCAAGACCTACGTGGAGGACGGCAAGAACTACTTCGAGGTCACCTTCACCGATGAGCAGACCCAGTTCTACGCCATGTACAACATCTCCAGCTCTCTGTACATCCCCCTGCCTCAGGAGTTCATCGACCTGGTCACCGTGACCAACATCTTCGGCTTCAACGCCGACGCCACCGAGACCCCCGTGGACAATGCCCTGACTGTCGGCCCCTACTACGTGAGCCGCTACGATCAGGATCAGCAGATCGTCTTCACCAAGAACCCCAACTACGTCTTCGCGGATACCAAGTACGCCGTGCAGGGCATCCACGTGAAGATCTTCACCGCCGCCAACGAGGATACCACCGCCGGCTTCAACGAGTTCCTGGCGGGCCACTTCGATTCCTCCGGCATCCCCAAGGATTACCTGGATGAGTACCGGAACGATCCCCGCACCCGGAGCACCACCGGTACCTCCAACTTCAAGCTGAACGTCAACGCCACCGACGCCGAGACCTGGGAAGCCCTGTTCGGCGAGGAGGGCACCGTGACCCAGACCGCCAAGAGCGATTACTGGGAGCTGAAGCCCTGGCTCAGCAACCACCACTTCGTCCAGGCTCTGAGCTACTCCATCGACCGGCTCACCTTCGCCAACGCCCGGGGCAGCATCCCCTCCGTTGACTACCTGAGCTCCAACTACATGTCCGATCCCGAGAACGGCCTCAGCTACGCCATCACCGACGCCCATAAGTCCGCCGTGGAGACCCTGCTGGAGGACACCGACGGCTACGGCTACTCCCTGGAGCTGGCCCGCGACTACTTCCGCCTGGCTCTGACCGAGCTGGAGGCCGAAGGCGCCATCACCCCGGGCACCAAGGAGAACCCCACCGTTCTGCACATTGAGCTCGCCTGGATGCGTCCCACCCAGGAGGAGCAGTACCACAACGAGATCAAGACCTTCTTCGAGACCGCTTTCAACGACGACTCCGTCTGCGGCGGCGTGTACCAGCTGAGCGCCGACTTCTGGTGCGGCAACGTCTGGTCCGACGTGTACTACAACAAGATGATGGTCGGCCAGTTCGATATCGGCTTCGGCTCCATCAGCGGCAACAGCCTTGACCCCATCGGTTTCGTGAACGTCCTGTCCAGCGATCAGGCCATCAGCCACAGCTTCACCCTGAACTGGGGCGTGGACACCAACGATCCCGCCGTATACCCCATCGTGTACGACGGCAAGGCCTGGTCCTTCGACGCCCTGTACAACGCCGTGAACTCCAAGGCCATCGCCAGCGAAGGCCAGAACCGGCCCACGATGGACATCGAGTACCAGGGCATCAGCAAGAATGAGGACGGCAGCTACACCGGATCCTTCGTGATCACCACCACCCTGCCCGATATCACCACCGTCACCATCGACGATGTGGTCTGCTGCAACTACGAGCGGTACTACAACGGCGATATGACCTACGACGAAGCCTCCGTGGGATTCGAGGTCGCTGAGGATGCCGGCACCTACACCGTCACCTTCACCGTGCCCGCCGAGCTGGCTGCGGATTACGCCACCGGCAGCGGCACCTCCGAGGAGCCCACCGGCTACACCGGTTTCGATCTGTACTACAGCCTTGACTTCGACGGCAGCTTCACCGGCGGTCTCTATGAGAGCGTCAACGACTACTTCGAGGTGGAAGCGGCTGAGGAAGCCCCTGCGGAAGAGGCTTCTGAAGAAGCAGCCGGCTAATCAACGGCAAGCCTTTCTCGCAAGTGATGGGGGTACTCGCTATCCCCATCACTTGCCGCATGTGCCATAGCGGAGAAGGGGCTTCTGCTCCTCTCCGCTATTCCAGGGAGAGAAAGGGGTTAAGTTATGGGAAAGTATGTCCTGAAACGAATCGGGCTTGCCATCGTCACCGCGTTCATCATCCTTTCGCTGACCTTTATCCTGGTGAAGCTGCTTCCCTTCGAGCGGCCCATCGGCGGCGATACCCAGCAGATCGCCTACTTCGACAAGCAGTACAGCCTGGGCTATGTGTACCGCTTTGACCGGCCTATGCCCCAGTACGGCGAATACCTTTATCGCTCACCGGCGGTGAAGGGCGTTCAGAACTACTATTATCTCGTCCCGGTGATGGAACAGTACGTGAACTGGCTCAAGAACATCATCACCAAATGGGACTGGGGCTGCAGCAAGACCTTCCAGCCCAACGTGGCCGCCTCGGTCATCATCATGTCCAGGATCGGCTACTCCATCCGATTGAATATCATCTCGGTCATCTTCTCCGTCCCCCTGGGCATCCTCCTGGGGATCTGGGCGGCCCTGAAGAAGAATACTTTGACGGACCATACCATCTCCACGATGGTCATGATCTTCATTTCCATACCGAGTTTCGTTTTGATCTCCTTCGTCCTGCGCATCTTCTGCTATAACCTGGGCTGGCTGCCCTCCAGCTGGCCGGCGGATACCGCCGCGCTGGGGATGAAGATCAAGGGGTACATCATCCCGGTGTTCTGCCTCTCCTTCAGCTCCATCTGCGGATACTGCCGATACACCCGGGCGGAGCTCTGCGAGGTGATGGAGAGCGACTATCTCCTCCTGGCCCGGACCAAGGGCCTCACCCGGCGGCAGGCCATCGTCCGCCACGCCCTGAAGAACGCCATGGTGCCCATCTTCCCCTCCATCCTGGCGGAGTTCATCGGCATCCTGGGGGGCTCCATGATCCTGGAATCCCTCTACGGCATCCCGGGCATCGGCAAGCTCTTCATCCTCGCCCTGAGTTATAAGGACTACGATATCCTGTTCGTGGACATGGCCATCTTCACCACCATCAGCCTGCTGGCCGGCGTGGTCCTGGACCTGTCCTACGGCTTCATCGATCCGCGGATCAGAATGGGGGCGAAGAAATAATGGCAAACTACGAAGAAAAGAGCGTCCAGTTCCGGGACGACGATTTCCGGCTCATCCAGGAAGATATCCGCATCATGGACACCAAGCTGGAGACCAAGCCCACCACCTTCTTCCGGGACGCCCTGCGCCGCTTCCGCAAGAACAAGTCCAGCGTGGCGGGGTTCTTCATCCTGGCGGTACTGATCCTTCTGGCCATTGTGGTCCCCATCGTTTCTCCCCACAATATCGATACCGTAAGCTCCAGCGAGGGCTTCCTGGCTCCCAAGCTCTTTGAAGCCGGCACCGGCTTCTGGGACGGCACCCGGAGCAAGACCCACATCGTGTACGACACGGAAAACCAGGTCCCCGCTCTTTCGGACAAGTATTCGGCGGAAGCCATCCGCCAGGCCCTGGTCTCCCTTACCGTGGAGCCCGAGCCCACCTATATCGACACCGCCAGCACCTACGGCACCGGCGGCGTGATCGTTTTCGCCACGGACGCCAAGGTGGCGGGACGGGACGCCTTCCTCCAGTCCAAGCCCGCGGAGTTCACCAACAAGGGGGACTACAAGCTCTCCGTCGTCTTCTCCGACGAGGAGGGGGTCAGCGCCTCCAAGCTGGGGGAATACGCCGTCTACCTGCGCTACGGGGAAGGGCCGGAGGACCGGATCATGATCCGGGACTTCAGCCGGGATTACAGCGATATCGATTTTGATATCAGCGCCGCCATGAACGAGCAGAATCTGAAGACCGTCAGCGCCCAGCTGACCTTCGAGCTGAAGGGCGCCTCGGATTCCTTCCGCTATATCCTGCTGAAGAGCGTGGAGTTCTCCGGCGGTGAGCGGGCCAAGAACCTGGAGGAGCTGGAGGCGGTCGGCTTCACGGACGCCACGGACATGATCAACAACGGGGATCCCGCGAGCCCGGGTTACTGGTCCTGCTCCGGCCGCAAGGGCATCCACAACTCGGAGATCTACTACTGCGACTACGTCATCGACACCTATATGCTGGTGTACGGCAACGCCGACAAGCGCACCTATTCCGCCACGGAGCTGAACACCTGGGTCGAAAACGGCTGGTGCAGGTACGACTACAAGATCGGGCCCGAGAGCTTCGAGAAGCTCTCCGACGCCTGCCCCCTGGATGAAGTGACCGACCAGACCGTCCTCAGCGTGACCAAAAAGCTCAGCAGTGTTACGGGCACCAGCTGGAACTACCGGAAGCTGGGGTATGACAAGATGCCCAAGTTCATCCTGGGTACGGACGTGAGCGGCTTCGACCTGTTCAAGCGGGCCTTCGCCGGTCTCCGCACCAGCCTGATCCTGGGCGTCTGCACCGCCGCCTTCTGCTTCTGCTTCGGCCTCCTGTGGGGCTCCATTTCCGGCTACTTCGGCGGCAACGTGGACCTGTTCATGGAGCGTTTCTGCGATATCCTGGGGGGCGTCCCCTGGATCGTGGTCATGACCCTGTGCATCCTGCATCTGGGGAACAACTTCTTCACCTTCTTCCTGGCCTTGTGCCTGACAGGGTGGATGAGCACGGCCGCCCGGACCCGTACCCAGTTCTACCGCTTCAAGGGCCGGGAATACGTGCTGGCCTCCCGGACCCTGGGCGCCTCGGATATGCGGCTCATCCGGCGGCATATCCTGCCCAACTCCATGGGCACCATCATCACCAGCAGCGTGCTCATGATCCCCTCCGTCATCTTCTCCGAGGCCACCCTGGCCTACCTGAACCTGGGTCTCCAGGGGCAGCAATCCTTCGGCGTCATGATGTCCTCCAACCAGCAGTATCTGGGCATCTACCCCAACCTGGTCATCTTCCCGGCCATCGTCATGAGCCTGATGATGATCTCCTTCAACCTCTTCGGCAACGGACTGCGGGACGCCTTCAACCCGTCCCTGAAAGGAAGTGAATGAGATGGCTGAGCGGGATACGGTATTATCCGTCAACAACCTGGTCGTCAACTTCAAGACGGACAACGGGCTGGTCCAGGCGGTGCGGGACGTTTCCTTCGACCTGAAGCAGGGGGAGACCCTGTGCATCGTGGGAGAGTCCGGCTCCGGCAAGAGCGTCACCAGCAAGGCCATCATGGGCATCCTGGCGAACAACGCCATCATCGCCGGGGGCAACATCATCTACCGGGGCGAGAACCTGCTGGAGGTCTCCGAGGAGGAATTCTACAAGATCCGGGGCCACAAGATCGGCATGATCTTCCAGGATCCCCTGAGCTCCCTGAACCCCATCGTGAAGATCGGCAAGCAGATCACCGAGGCCACCCTCATCAACTCCGACAAGCTGAAGCTGATGTACAACGACCTCATCAGCGACGACCTGATCCGCTACAAGAACACCCTGGCCAAGATGAACATCCAGATCGATACGGAAAAGAAGAAGCTGGATTCCTATATCTCCGAGCTCTCCCAAAAGGAGGGCGGCCTCACGGAGGAGGACAAGGCGGACATCAAGGAGAGACAGGCCGCCTTCAAGACCTTCGCCCAGAGCACCAAGACGGAATACATGACCCAGGCCAGGAGCCTGAAGGCCGTGCTGGACCAGAAGAGCAAAGAGGCCAAGGCCCAGGTGAAGGAATACAAGGCCAAGGTCACGGCGGAGCACAAGCAGAAGATGTCCGCCATCAAGGAACGCATGGGCAACGCCTCCGGCCCGGAAAAGGAACAGCTGGCAAAGGAGCTGGAGGAAGAGAAGACCCGCTTCATGAACCAGCTGAGCATCACCAAGGCGGAGGCCAGGCGCCGGGCCCTGGAGATCATGCGGGAGGTGGGCATCCCGGAGCCGGAGAAGCGGTTCAACCAGTACCCCTTCGAGTTCTCCGGCGGCATGCGCCAGCGCATCGTCATCGCCATCGCCCTGACGGTCTCCCCGGAGATCCTCATCTGCGACGAGCCCACCACCGCCCTGGACGTGACCATCCAGGCCCAGATCCTGGAGCTCATCAACCGCATCAAGGCGGAACGCAACCTCTCCTGCATCTTCATTACCCACGACCTGGGCGTCGTGGCCAACATGGCGGACCGGGTGGCGGTGATGTACGCGGGGAAGATCGTGGAATACGGCACCGCGGACGAGATCTTCTACGACCCCCGGCACCCCTACACCTGGGCGCTCCTGTCCAGCATCCCGGACGTGGACAGCAAGGAGAAGCTGGAGGCCATACCCGGCACCCCGCCCAACATGATCTACCCGCCCAAGGGGGACGCCTTTGCCAGCCGGAGCCGGTACGCCATGAATATCGACTACCGGGAGCAGCCCCCTTACTACAAGGTGAGCGATACCCACTATGCCGCCACCTGGCTCCTTGATCCCCGGGCGCCTCAGGTGGAAATGCCCAAGATCGTGAAGGAACGCATTCGGATCTCTTTGGAGGAGGACAGCCATGAGCAGGAAAACTGATTTGGATCTGCCGATCGACGCCTCCGCCCAGAACAACGACGAACTTCCCGTCATGAAGGAGGCCAAGGAGGTCAGGCAGCAGTTTTACCTCCGGGACGACCATGAGGATATCTCCGACGATCCCGTGGCGGATACCCGGGCCAACGCCGACTTCAACAAGCTTTACAAGGTCAACCCCGGCGTAAAGCAGAAGCCGGAGCTGCGGGAACAGGGGATCCTCCTGTCCGTGCGGCACCTGAAGCAGTTCTTCTTCTTCGGCAAGGGCGTGAACCGCCAGAAGCTGAAGGCGGTGTCCAACGTCTCCTTCGACGTGCATGAGGGCGAATGCCTGGGCATCGTGGGGGAGAGCGGCTGCGGCAAGACCACCACCGGCCGCTGCATCCTGCGGCTGTACGACATCACCAGCGGAGCGATCTATTACCGGGGCGTGCGCATCAGCGCGGGTGACCGGTGGAACCGGAAAGAGATCAAATGGTCCCGCATCCGGGCAAACGAGAAGATCGAGGAGCTGCGGAAGCAGGGAGGCCATGAGGAGGAGATCCAGGCGCTCCAGAACCGGGTCGCCCAGATCCACGCCCAGCAGAAGGCCAAGATCCGCCAGATCAAGTACGACAACGAGCACGTGAGCCAGAAGCTCATGAACGAGATCCAGATGATCTTCCAGGACCCCATCGATTCCCTGGATCCCCGCATGACCGTGGAGGATATCATCCAGGAGGGCCTCAAGATCCAGGGCTTCCGGAACAAGGAAGAGAACCACCGGAAGGTGGTGGAGATGCTGCGGACCGTGGGCCTGGTGGAGGAGCACGCCTCCCGGTATCCCCATGAGTTCTCCGGCGGCCAGCGGCAGCGCATCGGCATTGCCCGCGCCCTGATCATGAACCCCAAGCTCCTGATCTGCGACGAGCCCATCTCCGCCCTGGACGTTTCCATCCGGGCCCAGATCATCAACCTGCTGAACGACCTGAAGAAGAACCTGAACCTCAGCATCATCTTCATCGCCCACGACCTCTCCGTGGTCAAATACTTCTGCGACACCATCGTGGTCATGTACTTCGGCAAGGTGGTGGAGAAGGCCAGCTCCGACGAGCTCTTTGCCCACCCTCTGCACCCCTATACCCGGGCCCTGCTCTCCGCCATCCCCAAGCCCAATCCCCGGTCCGAGCGGAAGCGCAGGCGTATCCTCTACGACCCGGCGTCGGTGCACGATTACGGCAATGGGGACGAGCCCACCTTCCGGGAAGTGAACCCCGGCCACTTCGTCTACTGCAATGACGCCGAGGAGGCGGAATACAGGAAAGAACTGGCCAAGTGAGAAGGCTTTTTCTCCATTCACCCAAGGTGTACTTGATCGCCCTGGTCCTGGGGGCGGCCCTTGCCGCCTTCAACCTCTGGTCCCGGGGCGGAGGGCTCCTCATCCGGTGGGCGGACGCCCTGAGCACGGCGGGGGCCTTCCTGATCCTCATGGGGCTCCTGGGCCTGGTGGCCAGGCTGGGCGCTTTCGACACCATGGCCTATGGCTTCAGCAGGCTGTGGAAGCCGCGGTACACGGACCTGATGGAGTACACCGAAGCCAAGGCGGAGAAACGGAGCCGCGCGCCCCTGGGCTTCATGCCCTTTGTGACCATGGGGGTCCTCTTCCTGGCTGCGGGGCTGATCCTCAGAACTCAGGTATGAACAAAATGATCGCCCGGAGGCGCGCATTTGCGCCTCCGGGCTTTCTGTTTTCGCCCACCGGCGGCTGCGCCGCCTGCGGGCGATTTTCAAATGGTTCCCGTGACCGTGATGACCACCGTGCCGGGGGTCGCAGTCCAGACCCCGGTGTCCGGGTCCTGGGCGTAGGTCGCTGCGGGTACGGTGATGGCCCCGGGCTGGGTGGTGAAGAGGCCGGAGGTCCCGTCATAGACGTATTCCGTGCCCTGGGTCCATGGCGTACCGTTGCAGGTGACGGCCAGACCCGAGAGTACGGGCTGGAACGTATCCTCCAGAATGACGTTCTCCGCCGCCGCCGCGGGTGTGTTGCCGGTGTTTTCAATGGTGAAGGTATAGGTGATGTTCCCCGTCTGCTTCTCGGCGGCCTGTTCCAGGGCCTTGCCGATGGTGAGCTCCGCCGCCGCCTCGGGGGTCACCGTGGCAGAAGCGGAAACGGGGGCGGGGAGACCTGTGACCGTTGCGGTGTTGGTGATCTCCCCGGTATTGCCCAGGGGAGCGTATTCCGTCACCTTGGTCTCATATACCAGCAGCGCCTCGCCTCCGGCGGGAACGGCGACGCCGCTGATGACCATGGGCGGCCCGGGGGCCACCGCCGGAGCTGCCTGGAGCTGCCCGTTCACGAACAGACGCAGGGTGTCGGGGTCATAGGCCAGGGGATAGAGGGTCTCCGTCCCGAAGGCATAGCCCCCCAGATCATCCGTGAGGATCAGGTCCGTCAGCGCCGTATCCCCGGAGTTCACCAGGGAGAGGACGTAGGTCACGGTATCATTGGCGGTATAGTCCTCCGCCACCGGGGTCTTGGTCAGGACCAGACTGTCCGGCAGGGTGCCGGTGACGGTGTTGGAGGTCACGGTGACGCCGCCGTAGCGCAGCGTCGCTGAATTGGTGAAGGTAGCCATAGCAGTTATACACGCCCTTGCATCATACTGGAGCGTTTCAGGCTCCGGTACAGTGTATGCGCCGGAGAGGAAAAGGGTGTCGTCGTCGCGGATCTCGCGGGCTGCGCTTCCGCCGCCGGGTATTGCCCGCCGCCGAAAGCTTGCGTGCGCTCGATCGCTCCTCCTCTTCAAATCGAATCTCCGATTCGATTTGAGTACGGGGGTGAATGTCCATTAAACCGAAGAAAAACAGTGACGGAACCGCTTTATGGACTTGGCTGGCGACGGGCAAAGAAAAACAGCAGCCGCGTTTCCGCAGCTGCCGTCTTTGTGTTGGCGCCGTGCTATTTTCCCGGGCCGTCGCCAGCCAAGTATCGTCGCCACTGATGAGCTTAACTTCCGTGTTCGGAATGGGAACGGGTGGACCCTCATCGTTATTGGTACCAACTTCGTCGAAATCGACCTCACGGGCTTCGTTTCCGCGGTTTCTGTAAGAGCCGCGAAAACTCGCCGGCGTTCGGTCGTTTCTCCTCTTTCAATCGAAGCATCCGCTTCGATTGAATTTGCGAGGGGAATGAGGTGCATTTCCCATTGCACACTCAAAACTGAACAGAGGGGGGACAAGGAAGACTTGAGCCTGCTGTTCTTGCGAACTTGTAGGTTAAGCCCTCGGGCTATTAGTACCGGTCAGCTGAACACGTTGCCGTGCTTACACCTCCGGCCTATCGACCAGATCGTCTCTCTGGGCCCTTACTCTCTCGAAGAGATGGGAGATCTTATCTTAGGGGGAGTTTCACGCTTAGATGCTTTCAGCGTTTATCTCGTCCGTACTTAGCTACCCAGCTG
>JAEEGJ010010278.1_pt1 | contig 24490 bp, 16 predicted proteins | sample 8958761 | NCBI WGS metagenome assembly JAEEGJ01 (sample SAMN16246546, study PRJNA631951) | gut metagenome | biome: gut microbiome; feature: rumen; material: RS-attached | host: Bos | place: Iran: Karaj | collected 2018-10 | reverse complement strand
GGCAAGCCGAACTACTCTATAAAGCTAATCGCGAGAATCATTACTTGTCGAATACACTGAAAGGGTATATCGATTTTAATAAAAGTGAAGGTCTCTCCATGCTTAACGGCACGCCTACCCCGCAACGCGTGGAGCCTCGAAAGCGTTATATTGTGGATAACCTTGAACTCATCAACAAACTGAGTGGCGGGCGCAGCTATTCCATCACCTCACTGTTCAGCTACAGCTATCTGCCAAGCACGTTGCTGCTTTGCAACGATAGTACACAGGCGCTCAACCAGAGCCTGCTTTATTGGGATGTTTATGGCTACTACCAGCATACCATCAAGGATGTAAAGTTTACTTATAAGGCTGGATTTCAGACCAAAACGCAGACTCTGGAGGCAGGACTTAAAGACAGATACTCCGAGTATCGCCCTTACTTCAATCCCTCGCTCAGCTATCGTTCTGGCAGTTGGAGTATTTCTTTGTCAATGCCGTTCAGCTGGCTAAGCCGTAAATATCAGGAGCTGTCGGCCTCAAAGCTGCTCTTTACGCCCCACCTTTATATAAAATACGACTTTTCGTCGAAATTTAATGTCAGTGGTAATTATGGCTACCGATGGTCGCCTAACGATATAGCTGATATGTCTCGACTGCCCATCTATACCGATTATATCACCCAGCGGCAAGGTTCAGGCCAATTAGAACATACCACAGGCCATAACGCCAGCCTGGGGCTGAACTACCGCAATGTGGGAACTGGGTTCTTTGGCTCTGTAAATGGTAGCTACAGTCACTCAGGCGATGCCGTTATCTATCGCAGTCGATTAGTGGGCAACGTCTATACACGTGAGGCTACCGACTATCGGCAGAATAGCGATAACTATAGCCTTTATGCCAACCTGGGGCAGTCGTTCTTCTGGATGAAACTATCTATTTCGTTAAGCGGTCGCTATTCGTGGAACAACTACGACCTGCTGATAGGCGATGCTCTGAGCCGCCAGAACATGCGTAGCGGCAATGCCACCTTGCGATTCTCGATGAAACCTACCCGCTGGTTGTCAATCGAGGAAGAGTCGGCCTATCGCTACAGCCATCGCTCACGTACCGATGAACTCCAATCGATGGAGCACCAGTTGAAAATATTCCTATTGCCAGGCAAGTGGCAGATAGAGTGGGCCAACGAGCTTTACCACAGCAACGACCATTCGGTATCAACCAATTACTTCAGCGATTTCTCTATATCGTATCGCACCAAGACTTACGAGATAGGGCTGCAATGCTGCAATCTCTTCGGCACCCGCGAATATCGCCGCCACTATACCACCAGCTATACCGACGTCATCGTGCAGAACCAACTGCGCCCTAGGGAGTTCCTTTTCAAAGTATTCTTTAGCATCTGAACATTATGAAGAAAGAATTATTACTATTAATCATGGCTGTTTATTTTGCAAATATTTCAGCACAGAAAGATGCAACGATGCTTTCTGTAACTTATGATGTCTATTATCAGAAGTTTGAGGAAGAGCCTAAGAGGGAGAAAGACCTGATGCGCTTAGACATCGGGCAGCATTCGTCGCAGTATGTCAGCGTAAAATTAGAATTTGTATCAAAACATAAGACCGACATCATGGCAGGGAAGATAAAGAATCCCTATACAGGCTATACAACATTGCGGGATGAGGTGTTTAAGAACACGCCCGATAAGGGATTCATGCGGTTTATCCACATGCCAGGCTGGGTGTCATGTCGCGAAAAGATAGAGGGGCTGTTTGACTGGCAACTCCAAGATGGCGACTCTGTTGTATGCGAGTACCCTTGCCATAAGGCTGTTACCACATTCCGAGGCAGAACCTGGACAGTATGGTATACACTGGATATCCCATATAGCGACGGTCCTTGGAAGTTCTGCGGACTGCCTGGATTAGTTCTTCACGCTTATGATTCAAAGGGCTATTTCCGCTTCAACTGCATTGGCATTGAGAAAGGCGATGGTCATGAGATCAAGATGAAGATGCCTAAATCGGGTGTCATCGACACATACATGCCTAAACGCGTAGCCGAAATCATGATGCTAGAGTTTTTGGATCGATCAGCTCATTTTACCCAGATGACTGGGATACCAGGAAAAGTTACCAGAGTTCGCGATGCCCAAGGAAATGACATCAAGTTGGTTCCACGAACGCGCATCCTCTATGAGAAGTTCCCCGGTGTAAACACGAAGAAGAAATAGAGTAAAAGTGCGCCAGACGTTTTGCCTGACGCACTTTTCATAAGCTACTCGATTTTAGCCCAGAGGTTGGGGCCGATTTTCTTAATCTTTTCTTCCTTTCCCCAACGACAGATGATGGTTTTTACCACCGCCGACTCGTTATTGGCAAGGCGCAGATTAACCAAATCTTCCTTGGTAAACTCCTTGGGCAAAGCATCCAAGTAACGGATATTGCCCTTTGAGGCCTGAGGACTTATCGCGCCATTGTGCAGAGCATCAATCTTGTCACCATAAATCTGCAACTGGTAGTGAAGACAACGCTCAGCATACCAAACGGCAAACTTGATGGCTCGATCAGTCTCTTTGCGGCCTTCAAGCAGATAGGCGATAATGCCGGCACGGAACCCGTTAAGAGCTGCTCGACGACGGAGCACATCAAGCGAGTAGCGCAATGTCTGCAGATACTCCTGACGCTTTGACTCGTCCCACTCCTCGATGGCCTTGTTGATAAGAGGCAGATCTACTTCACCCTCCTCGTCCATCAGGCAGAGGCACTGGCGCTTCACTTTCTCCTCTTCATCCTTGCTCCACTCTTTAAAGTGGGGCATCTTGGCTCCTGTCATATCAGGCAGCAGAACAGGGGTTACTCGGCTCACCAAGCCGCTCTCAGCATCGGCAAAGAAAGCACGGCACTTGTTAGGAGTACCACACATCACCATATTATAATAGAGGGTGACTTTGCCCGAGAACGAATCCTTCGAGATACGATGCTGACCCCATGGTTTGTTGTCGTAGGCCAATCGGAACAGGTCGTTCTTCTCAGTCCAGGCTCCACCTTTGTTGTTCTTCAGCACCGTCTCAATCTCAGGAGCATAAGTAAACAGATGCTTACCCTTGGCATAAAGGGCGCGCTCAAGGAAGGCCGACACACCAATGTTGGGCTCGATGATACGAATCTGAGAACAGGGATTTTCAACCTCCTGACCGTCTTTCTTGGCTAGCGAATACTCAATCTCCTTCTGCCATTCCACCTCGTCCTGTTTGATGATAGGATCCATCAGCAACTCAAACTCGTTGTCGACGAACGACTTACCAGTGGCCTGAGGCGCCTCGATATCAACGATGAAACTGGGTGAATTCAGCTTACCATCGCGATACTTGGCTCGGATGCTGGTGGCAAGTGTGCCCAGCATGGGCATTGCAGCCATCAGAGTAGCCTCCTTGAACTCCTCAGGAGAGTGGTCGGCAAGGTCCTGAAGAATACCAGGAAGTTCTTTCTCTACAGGAGCACAGAGCGATTCATCCGAATCTTCATCGCCACTTTCCATCGATGCGCCCAGGAACGAAAGCACCTCTCTCATCTGCGATGGAATGTCAGAAGGACGGGTGCTGCCAACAGCGCTTTTGATGGTCGACATCACCTCATGATCAGCCAAGCCCCAATGAGGCAGAATCTGAAAGAGTTTCTGCTCATCAAAGTCACAGATGAATCGCATATAACGAGTCATGGTGTAGAGAGCCGTGTTCCGCTCACCCTCAGCAGGAGCATCGCCATAGCCCAACTTCCAGAGCAAAGCCTGAACAATTTTCTCGTAGCCTATTCCTTTGTAATTCTGGCTCTCGTTGGCCTCAGGAATATGAACGGTCTCAACGGGCTGTTCCACCTTATTCATAATAGGCAGAGCATACATCTTCTTCTGCTCATCGGTAAGTGGCTCGAAGATGGCAGGGTCAATCAACTTGACGTACTGCTCTGAAACCATAAAGCAGCAACGGGCCAAATCGGTAACATGCGAGTCATAGCTAACACCCAGTCGACTCGCCAACTTCTGGATGTCCTCCTCGATAGATGAGCCAGGAGTACGCCAAGCCCAAATATGGGTGCCTCCTCCTGCACTCTCAGCAAAGTACACGATACGGAACTCCTCGATGAGGTTCTGCTCCCAGACTTTACCCCAGAGCTCCTCAGTAAGTCCCTTCTCGTCGATGTCGAGAAAGAAAAGTCCTGAAGGCTGGGCATCCTCGGCCTTACGTGTACCATTGGTAAAACTCTCTGCAAGAGGCAGCCAAACAGGCAGCTCCTTCTTGCGATCCAAATTCTTGTTCTGCTTCACATCCTGGAGGATTTCCTCCACGTGATTCTCCGCCAGCAGTTGACGGTAAGCAGCCATGCTCGCCTGGCGAGGCTTGCCGCTAAATTTCTTTGAAATCATAATTCCCATAGCGCTTTGCTTTGAAATTCGCAGCAAAGGAACTATGGGAGATTGCACCTTCAAAATGGGATTATTTCAGCTTAAGTGCAATTAGCGCTTAGGATGTGCCAAGTCTTTGTATTTCAGGAATATATCGTGGAATAAAATTTTCAATTCTCCTTCATCATCGCATAATCCTTCCTGGATATTCTTACGGAAAGTGCCTGCAGAACGCTTGTCGGTAAGCTTTTCGGCCAGATCGTTGTCAGAATGGGCTCCAAAGACTGCACTTTTTTTCATTTCTCCCACTAAGTGGCAGAAAAAGCGTGCAGTAAACAGGTTGTTATGTGGACTTTTTCGCGTAACTTTAAGATGAGAAAAGATTATTTCGTTCTCGATCAGTTCTTTCCACATAGTTTCATAATGAGGCATCCAGGAATCATCAACCAGATTAATCAGTTTTCGTGCTGCTGCCATCACGACATCACCCACCTGTTGCACTTCGGTATTTACGATGTCTTCATCGCCGAATTTTGTCGTTGGGTCAAGCTCTCTGGCTATCTCATATAAATAAGTAAGGTGGAAAATAAAGTGGCGTAGTGCATCGTCGTCGAGGTGGGCATCAAAGAAATCAGCCTCGAATGCCTCACGATCGGTGCTCCACTTGGCAAACAGCGCTCCAGGCACCTTGCCCAGTTCAGCAAGTACCTTAGCGCGTTCAGCTGTCATGATGTCGTTCCACGAACAACTGTCGCTCACCACGCGGAGTGTATCCCGGCGGTTTTCCCAATAATCATACCAATTATCGCTCTTACGCACGCGTACAAGTACCTTATTAAAAAGAGCGGCCATCGACTTGTGGTTGCTTCTACTCTTTTTCATCAGATTTATTATCAAATCCGGCATCAACATGAGCAGCATCAGCCATACCACCATCATCGATAAATTCTCATCCATTTTCGTACGCAGCTCATCTGTCATTTTGCGTATCCTCTGCATATAATCGGTGGTTTCTTCTTGACTGCTGTCGTCGTTAGCATTCATATTCTGAAATACTTGTAGAATCATCACCAGGTCATTGGGATTCATATATTGGGCGAAAGTAGCCATAATATGCTGCATTGGCGACACCTTCTGCTCGATAGCTTTTTGTTCTTCCTGTGGCAATGCGAAATGCTGTGCCAACGATTGGGTTACAAAGTCGATGAAGTCGCCCTGCTTCTTTGTTAGCTGTTCATTCTGCAATTGATTGAATAGTGTCATTGTCGAACGACGTATGCTGCTTTTTGCAATAGTTTGGCCGATGCGATCTGTGTACTCAGAAAGTAAGTAGGCGCAAGGCAGTTTGTTCAGTTCTACCAATGCCATAACTGCACTCTGCATGCGCATAATGACGGCATAGATTTCGGCTTCTACGCAGGTTTCAACTTGGGCATCAAGCTCCTTTGTAAGTTCATCAAGTCGCTGTGTGGCAACATTCCAATGATGGCAGGTCTGGGCTGTTAACTGCTCAACGCGCTCATCGTCAACAATCTTTTTTATTTCTTCGTTGGTCATATCTGGTTCCGATTTACTGGAAATGGTTACATGGTTACAGCTGTAACCATGTAACCTTTTTGCTCCGAAATTTATGTTTTATACTTTATAAGTAATTAATATTCAATATGTTATACTATTATATAATCTGTATATTGACTCCTGCGGTCGCATGGTTACAGTTGTAACCGTAACCGCTATTAATGCTTTTAGGGTACGATAGCTATAGCTGACAAGGGCAATAGTTAGGGATAAAAAGGGCAATACAGCAACTTTGTGATTGTTTGCCTGTACCCAAACGATTGTGCGCCTATACCCGAACAACCGAGCGACTATACCCAATCTGAAACGTACTCCAGCACAAGCATCATCTATTATATCTCGGTATAGATGTGCTCCTTGCCCCTTGGCGTCATCAGTAGCTTTGGATTCTCGCCTTTGGTCCACTCGGTTAGTTGTTTGCGGGCGGAATAGAGCGTTAGTCCTGTATAGCGGGCAAACATACCTGCAGTGATATAGCCGTTGTTACGCTTTATGCACTCTCTCATCTCCTGCTCCAGTTTATCCTTGTCGGCAAGAATCTCCTTGGTGTCTGGGTTCTGGAAACGACGGAATCCATCAAGCCATTTCTTGATTTCCTTATCCCACAGCTTGCCTGGATTATACTCTACACCATCCAGTCGCACATCGCGATCCTTCACCTCGTAGGCATCTGTAATCTGCTTGGCAAGCGAGAGTTTGGGGGCAAACGAACCTATAGGTGTATCGATACGATAACCCTCGGCAAGGAATCGCCCTGCCACACGTACAAACACATCGAAAGCGCGACTCAGCTCGCCATATCGCAAGCTATAGCTGCGCTCGCAGTAGTCCTCGAGCTGTTTCATCGAGAGCTTCATCCCGCTCTTCGGACGTACATAAACCAGGTTCTTTCCATCGCCACCTTTCACTGGCGTGGGATGAACCTCATACCACATTCCATTATTTTTTCTTGGCATATATTTCGATTTTAATTGGTGCTGCAAAGATAGCACTATTCAATCATATATGCAAATAATACACGAAATAAATTCTATTGCTTTAATCTTTAAACTCTATTTCCAACTGAATCCAGCGAGGTTTGGAGGGAGGCACAGCTGATTTTTGATTTGATACGCCTAAACCCAAAAGGCGAATGGGGTGCGAACTGAATTCTACTTGCTTCAATAACTGCTTGGCAAGTGGCAGGATATCGTCCTTGGTGCGAAGGACATGGTCGACCGTGACACTACGAGTAATCTGCTGGAAATCCTGGAACTTAACTTTCAGAGTAAGCGTATAACCCTCAAACTCGTTCTTGGCTATGCGGCGCTCCAACTCAAGAACGGTGTGATACATTTCTATGGTTACAGCCGACAGTTCTCTTATATCCTTCTCGAAAGTCTGCTCGCAACTCACAGACTTACGTTCCCATTCTGAAATCACAGGGCGATTGTCAACCCCACGTGCAAAGTCGTAGAACACCTTTCCCATCTTACCAAACTCCTCAGTAAGATGCTGTAACGACAGCTTACGCAAATCGGCACCTGTAAACACCCCTATACGATGCATCTTCTCGGCAGTCTTCTGACCTACGCCCCAGATTTTCTCTACTCTAAGTTGAGCTATAAAGTCGAAAGCCTTATCAGGATGAACCACCGTTAGCCCGTCGGGCTTACGCCAATCTGAAGCGATTTTGGCTAAGAACTTGCAATAGCTCACTCCTGCCGATGCCGTCAGTCCTGTGGTTTCAAGTATGCGTTGCTTTATCTCGCGGGCTATATCAACAACCAACTGTATACCTTTCTTATTATCTGTCACGTCAAGAAAAGCCTCATCGAGCGAGATGGGTTCGATCAAGTCGGTATAATCATGGAATATCTGATGTAGCTGCGCCGACACCTACTTGTAGCGCTGAAAGTGAGGCTCAACGATGATGAGTTGCGGACATAAGCGCTTAGCCAGCTGTATAGACTGGGCCGAGTGCACACCAAACCGGCGAGCCTCATAGCTGGCTGTCGACACTACGCCACGTTCGGCATCATGCCCCACAGCTATCGGCTTGCCTTTCAGTTCTGGCTGGTCTCTCTGCTCTACAGCCGCAAAGAACTGATCCATATCCACATGAATTATCTTCCGATTGATATCCTCTTTTTGGGTGCAAATTTACGAAAAAACGAGTAAATAGCAATCCTTTGTCACATTTTTGTTTTATCTTTGCAACCAAAACCAAACAAAATAGTATGACAAGAAGAGCAAACCAAAACGACATTAAGCGCATCATCGAACTATTGCACCAGGTGAACATGGTGCATCATGTGATACGTCCGGACTTATTTAAGCCCCACACCACAAAATACGACGAGCAGGAATTGGAAGCCATGCTCAGCGACAAGAGTAAACCTATCTTTGTGTATGATGATGGAGAGGTGGAAGGCTATGCATTCTGCCAGATTACTGAAGTGAAAGACCACAAACTGCTGGAAGACGTGAAAACGCTATATATTGACGACATCTGCGTGGACGAGAAAGCCCGTGGCAAACACGTCGGAAAAACGCTGTATGAATACGTGCTTAATTTTGCGCGATCCATACACTGCCATCACATCACTCTGAATGTATGGGAGGGAAACGGCCCTGCATTAAGTTTCTATAAAAACATGGGGATGCAAGTACAGAAAACCACAATGGAGACCATTTTGTAGCTATTTCCGCTTGGAACTGGACTTTGTGGTGCGCAGAAAGGCTTCGGCTTTTTCTATCATATCCTTTAGCTGCGGAGTGGGCTTTTCTTCCTTGCGGGCCTGCTGGAGGAATTTTTCCAGATAGACTCTTGACTGCTGCTGGTCGTTAAGGAAGTAGTAGTAAGCATTAGCTATGTTGTAGTAGGTAGCAACAGAGCCGGGATTATAATCCAGATGGTGCTTCCAGGCCTCAACGGCTTTATCGTATTGTTTTGTTAAGTAATAAGCCTCGCCTTGCGATAGGGTGATAGCTTTCATAATGGCGGTATCGGGTTTCTGAATCTCTAAGGCCAGGTCAAGATAGCTCAAACCCTCGTCGTAGCTATGCAGATCGTTACAGACGATGCCGAGGCGATAGGCACAGCCAAAGTGCTGCATACCACTCTTTATCAAAGCTAGCTGCAGATACTTATAGGCTCGGTTCAGATCTTGTATCTGCGAGTAGCACATGCCTGCAGAATAAATCGTATTGAAGGTGGAGTCGCCCTGCTCCATCAGTCCCTGATACCAGATGGATGCTGCTGTAAAGTCGCGCTTCAAGAAGAAGGCATCGGCAATGGCGCGATTCACCATAATATTATTCATGTCCTTCAGGCTATAGTTAAGGCCGTATTTCAGACCGATTTCTGGTTGATTCTTCTGGGCATAGGCAAGCGTCAGACTAGCCACTATCTCGCCATCCATAGGATAGCGCTTTACCAACTGCGTGCCCCAATAGATATACGAGTCGAGATCGCCCTGCTTATGATAACTGAGTGCTAACTGTCGGAAGGCTTCGTGCGAGAGACTGTCCTCGGGAACATTCTTCAGGAGTTCAGCCGTCTGGTGATAGTTGGCCCGCTTGTAATGGCAATCGGCCAACTTCAATCGTACGTCACGATTGTCGGCCATCTGATAAGCCTGCTGGAAATACTGCAGTGCCTCGAAGGTGTTGAACTGCTGCATGCAGCTGTCGCCAGCCTGCAACAATAGCTGTAACGAATCGACAGCAACGGGTTCTATTGTCTTCTTTTTAGCAAGAACCTCGCCCCTGACGGGAATAACCGTCAGGAGGGCGAGTGCAATAACAGTTAGTATCTGTTTCATTAAATTAATTTGAGAGAGAATTATTTCTTAGTGGTGATTACTATAACACCATTCTTGGCCTTATCACCATATTTCTCGATAGAAGCCTTGTCTTTCAGCACTTCCATATGGTCGATAGTCTTTGGATCGATTTCCTTCAACTTTGCGCCATCAATAGGTTTGCCATCAACAACGATGTATGGGGCATTTGAACTAGAGAAGGCGACGCCCTTATTCTCATTACCATAACCTACAACTACAGCCTCAGCTATTTGGTTAGCTCGTACCTCCTTATCTTCAGGAATAGGTGCCCCACCCTGTAGGCGGAATGTTATAGGAACAGTATACTTTACACGAACGGGCTCGCCATTCTGCATACCAGGATTCCAGTTAGGCATACCATTGATAACACGGAGAGCCTCAGCATCGAGAGCTGGGTCGATACTCTTAACCACCTTGGCATTAGAGATGCTTCCATCCTTCTCCACTACGAATGTAGCGATGACTCGGCCCTGAGTACCAGCATTCTCAGCCTCCTTTGGATAACGAACACTCTTAGCGAGATACTCGAAGAGTTTTCCTGTACCGCCAGGGTACTGAGGCATCTGCTCTACAACGTCGTAAACCTTATTAGGTTTAGGTTCATCTGACTCCTTACTGAGACCTACGAAATATCTGCTCTCGCCAACACTCTTTGTGCTAAAGGCTTTGCTTACACCGATTGTTTCGGTTTCGTAACCCACATAAGAAACAGCAAGCTTATCGCCCACAGATACCTCAAGCTGGAAGTTTCCATCCCTATCGGTAACAGCACCCTTTTTAGTGCCTTCGATAACTACCACCGCACCAACAATTGGTGTTGAAGTGCTTGCATCCTTATCGTATACGAATCCTTTGGCAATAAACTTCTCGCCAGGCTGTTCATCTTGAGTTTCGCTTGCAGATTGCTCAACCTTTATCTCCTGGTTACCAATCTTGATAGTGCCGGCCTTCTTGCCCTTCTTGATGGGCTGCTGAGTCTCGGGCTCATCGTATACATAGTCGGTTACTGTCTCGGCATTAACGGCCAGGGCCACAGCCACAATGGGAACGAATGCTAAGAGCTTGAGCAGTCTGCTGGGGTTAGATTTTTTATGTAACATCATATTAATTCGGTTTTTTAGGGTACTATGACTAATACCGTTGGCAAGGGAGTACCCACCAATGCTCGCGGCTTTTGTGATTAACAGGTATTGATATTGACGTGCATTGATCCCTTGTGAGAGTACTACACCATCGGCCTCGTATTCGTGGACGGCACGCAGATCGCTGCGCAGCATCCAAATGGCGGGATTAAACCACTGGAGGGCGGTGAGGGTATCGACGAGGAGAAGGTCCCACGAGTGGTGCAGACGTATGTGTCCCCGTTCATGAGTGAGAATCGCAGCATTACGCTCTTCGTAGTCGCTACGGTTCATCACTATAAAGAGCATCCAGCTGAATGGGGCCATATCTGCATTACCGGTCACACAGATGATGGTGCCATCGGCTTGAGGGTGCTTTTCGCTTTTACTAATCAATGAAACAATCTTGAACAACGACCATAGGGTGTGACCGAGGGTTGCCACCATACCTATAATAAAGAGTATGGGCAACAGGATTTGCCAGAGTGGGGTCTGCGGCTCCTGAAGCGGTACATCAGCTACATAGACATCTAAATCATCAAATGTCATCTGAGGCATCTCCATAGTAACCGTCTCATGCATGGTGATAACACACAGCGGCAGCAAAAACGAGGCCACTGCAGTGAGAAGCAGCACGATGCGATTAACACGGTGGAACGTCTCGCGGGCCAGCATCAGGCGATAAAACATGTAAAATACCGCCAGCAGCACAGCCACCTTCAGGTCGTAGGTCAGGAAATCAATCATTGTTGTTTTCTATTTGGTCTATCAGTTCTTTAAGTTCTTCTACAGAGATCTTCTCTTCCTTAACGAAGGATGATACTGCCGAGAGGTAAGAGTTGTTGAAGTAGTTCTTGATAACGCCGGCTATTGACTTGCGTCCATACTCGTCCTCGGTAATAAGAGGATAGTACTGGTAGGTGTTACCAAACTGCTTGTGGTCGAGATACCCTTCCTTCTCAAGAATGCGTACCATAGTGGAGAGTGTATTGAAATGCGGGCGGGGCTCGTCATAGTACTCTAAGAGCTCCTTAACGAACATGGGGCCATGCTGCCAATACAGATCCATTATCTCCTTTTCCTTGTTAGTCAACTTTTTCATTTCTACTACAGTTTGTTTTAAGTTTCGCAATCAATTTGCACGTCGTTAATCAATATCTGAGCGCAAAGTAACTAAAAGTTTTCGTTATATACAACTAAAGCATATAGTTTTTAAACTAAATTAATTAGTTGGGGATGGTTTTAACAGATTTTGGGACAAGGGGATAAAAAAAACAGCGCATCCTTTGGGGGATACGCTGTCTATCTTAAGATAAAGGATAATACTATACCTTGATCTCTACCTCAACACCACTTGGGAGCTCGAGCTTCATCAGAGCGTCAACAGTCTTAGCAGTTGAGCTGTAGATGTCGATCAGACGCTTGTAGTCTGAAAGCTGGAACTGCTCACGAGCCTTCTTGTTAACGAAGGTTGAGCGGTTAACGGTGTAGATACGCTTGTGAGTTGGAAGGGGGATAGGACCGCTGATGATAGCACCTGTAGCCTTTACAGCCTTCACAATCTTCTCTGCTGACTTGTCTACGAGTTTGTGGTCGTAGCTCTTCAGCTTAATACGAATTTTCTGACTCATGTCTTTAATTTTTAATATTTAATATTTAATGTAAGGAGGCCGCTAAAGAGTCATTTGCTCAGCGGCACTCCGTTTTTTTTTTGCAAATTATACGAGGTCTGCACGGCCCTTAACCTCCTCAAGCACAGTCTTAGCGATTGAGCTAGACAGAGGAGCGTGGTGATCGTACTCCATTGAGCTGGTAGCACGACCTGAAGTGATGGTACGCAGAGCGGTTACATAACCGAACATCTCTGACAGAGGAACCTGAGCCTTAACGACACGGGCACCACTACGAGCCTCTTCCATACCCTCTACCTGACCACGACGCTTGTTCAGGTCACCAATAACGTCACCCATGTTCTCCTCAGGTGTTACAACCTCGAGCTTCATGATAGGCTCCATCAGTACTGGCTTAGCCTGAGCACATGCGTTCTTGTATGCCTGCAGAGCAGCGATCTCGAATGAGAGCTGGTCAGAGTCAACTGGGTGGAACGAACCATCGAGTACAGTTACCTTCAGTGAATCCATTGGATAGCCACCAAGGATACCATTCTTCATAGCGTTCTCAAATCCCTTCTGGATAGATGGGATGAACTCCTTAGGAATGTTACCACCCTTAACCTCGTTAACGAATTGCAGACCGCCGTCCTTAGCGATATCCCAATCGTCGTCAACAGGACCAACGTTTACAATGATATCAGCGAACTTACCGCGACCACCTGACTGCTTCTTATAAACCTCACGGAGGTTAACAGTCTTGGTAATAGCCTCCTTGTAGTTAACCTGAGGCTTACCCTGGTTACACTCAACCTTGAACTCACGCTTCAGACGGTCGATAATAATATCGAGGTGAAGCTCACCCATACCAGAGATAATGGTCTGACCACTCTGCTCGTCGGTACGAACGGTGAATGTTGGGTCCTCCTCGGCGAGCTTAGCAAGACCATTGTCGAGCTTAGCAACGTCGGCCTGAGACTTAGGCTCAACTGCGATAGAGATAACAGTATCGGGGAAGCTCATTGACTCCAGTACGATAGGTGCATCCTCTGCGCAGAGGGTATCACCAGTACGGATATCCTTGAAACCTACACCTGCGCCGATATCACCTGCATCGATGCTCTCCATAGGAATTTCCTTATTTGAGTTCATCTGGAACAGACGGCTGATACGCTCCTTCTTACCAGAACGTGGGTTGTATACATAGCTTCCAGCAGTAATCTTACCTGAGTAAACACGGAAGAATACCAGACGGCCCATGTATGGATCGGTAGCAATCTTAAAGGCCAGAGCCGATGTAGGCTCATCCTCAGAAGGCTTACGATCTTCCTCCTCATCGGTATCAGGGTTGGTACCCTTAATAACCTCAACATCAACAGGTGCAGGCAAGAATGCACATACATAGTCGAGCAGAGGCTGAACACCCTTATTCTTATATGAAGAACCGAGCAGCATTGGAGTACAAGCCATAGAGATGGTACCCTTACGGATAGCAGCAATAATCTCCTCCTCTGTGATTGAGTTAGGATCATCGAAGTACTTCTCCATCAGAGCCTCGTCATACTCAGCTGCAGCCTCGAGCAGTTTGTTACGCCACTCGTCACACTCAGCCTCAAGATCGGCTGGAATATCCTCAACGTCATACTCAGCACCCATAGTCTCATCGTGCCACAAGATAGCCTTCATCTTAATCAGGTCAACAAGACCCTTGAAGTTCTCCTCAGCACCGATGGGCACCTGAATTACAACAGGGTTAGCACCCAGGATGTCCTTCATCTGCTGAACAGTCTCGAAGAAGTCAGCACCTGAACGGTCCATCTTGTTAACATAACCGATACGTGGTACGTTGTACTTGTCGGCCTGGCGCCATACAGTCTCCGACTGAGGCTGTACACCATCAGCAGCAGAGTATGTAGCAACAGCTCCATCGAGTACGCGCAGTGAACGCTCTACCTCTGCGGTAAAGTCAACGTGTCCCGGAGTATCGATCAGGTTGATCTTGTATTGCTTACCGTTGTAGTTCCAGTTACAGGTTGTAGCAGCAGAGGTAATAGTAATACCACGCTCCTGCTCCTGAGCCATCCAGTCCATGGTAGCAGCTCCATCGTGTACCTCACCAATCTTATGAGTCTTACCTGTGTAGAACAGAATACGCTCAGAAGTGGTTGTCTTACCGGCATCGATGTGAGCCATAATACCGATATTTCTTGTCAAATGTAAGTCGCGATTTGCCATTGTTTTGTATCCTTTTAACTTCTTACCTTATTAATTAGAAACGGAAGTGAGCAAATGCGCGGTTAGCCTCAGCCATACGGTGCATATCCTCCTTACGCTTAAATGCACCACCCTGGTTATTGAAAGCATCCATGATCTCAGCAGCCAGCTTATCAGCCATTGACTTACCGCTACGCTTACGAGCGAACTGAATCATGTTCTTCATTGAAATGCTCTCCTTACGGTCAGGACGGATCTCTGTAGGAACCTGGAAAGTAGCACCACCGATACGGCGGCTCTTTACCTCAACCTGTGGGGTAATGTTGTCGAGGGCCTGCTTCCAGATCTCCAGAGCAGACTTCTCCTCATTGCTCATCTTAGCCTTCACTGTCTCCAGTGCATTGTAGAAGATTTCATACGACTTGGTCTTCTTACCATCAAACATCAGGTGATTTACGAACTTAGACACCTTCTGGTCGTTGAACACGGGATCCGGCAGGATCACACGCTTCTTGGGTTTTGCTTTTCTCATTTTGTTTTTGAATTAAATTCTGCTTGGGGGCTGTTCTTACTTGTTCTTCAACGTCCTTCGCTTGGACATTTACTCAACCTTATAACATTCACCAGCAAAACGGTTTAAATTTTTCTTTCTTTTTGGCCTGACTGACCATCTCCGGTCATTTACTTCTTAGCCTTTGGACGCTTAGCACCATACTTAGAACGACGCTGTGTACGGTTTGCAACACCAGCGGTATCAAGAGTACCACGAACGATGTGATAACGTACACCTGGCAGGTCCTTTACACGACCACCGCGAACAAGCACGATTGAGTGCTCCTGCAGGTTGTGTCCCTCTCCAGGGATGTAAGAGTTAACTTCCTTCTGATTTGTCAGACGAACACGGGCTACCTTACGCATAGCCGAATTAGGCTTCTTAGGTGTTGTTGTGTAAACACGTACGCAGACACCACGACGCTGAGGACAGTTGTCCAGAGCTGGCGACTTTGACTTGTCAACAATTACCTTTCTGCCTTTTCTTACCAATTGTGAAATTGTAGGCATAATACTTTAATTTTTAATTTATATATGTTTATTTTGTTTATAATCAGCGCTTTACGCACCCTGTCTCGCTCAACAGGGACGTTTCGGGCTGCAAAGGTACAACTATTTTCCGATTCCACCTAACTTATATGAAGAAAAAGTTCTTCTTAAGCCTCAATTTAACAAGATATAACTATTTTTAGAATTATTAATATCCATTTACACCCAAATTACAAAAAAAGAGAGTGTTGTAAGCATAACACAACACTCCCTTTAAATATATCAATAAGGTATACCCTTATTTCTCCTCGAGAATGGTCTCATCAGCGAAGTCAAGTACATTCTTGCGGTTAGCCTGAATGCGCTCATACTCCTCCTTAGAACCTACGATAATCTTCTCAAACTCACGCAGACCGGTACCAGCAGGAATCAGGTGTCCACAGATTACGTTCTCCTTCATACCTACCAGATGATCAACTTTACCGCGGATAGCAGCCTCGTTCAGAACCTTGGTTGTCTCCTGGAACGATGCAGCCGACATAAACGACTTGGTCTGGAGGGCAGCACGTGTGATACCCTGGAGGATCTGAGTAGATGTTGCAGGTACTGCATCACGAACCTGTACCAATCGGAGGTCACGACGCTTCAGCATTGAGTTCTCGTCACGCAGCTTACGGGCTGTAACGATCTGACCCTTCTGCAGGTTCTCAGAGTCACCGGCATCGGTAACAACCTTCTTACCCCAGATACGGTCGTTCTCCTCAGAGAAGTCGAGCTTGTCAACAATCTCCTGCTCAAGGAACGATGTATCACCAGGTTCGTTGATCTGAACCTTACGCATCATCTGACGTACGATAATCTCGAAGTGCTTGTCGTTGATCTTTACACCCTGCAGACGGTATACGTCCTGAACCTCGTTTACGATGTACTCCTGAACAGCGGTAGGACCCTTAATGGCCAGGATATCGCCCGGAGTAATTACACCGTCTGACAGAGGAGTACCAGCACGAACGGCGTCATGCTCCTGTACCAGAATCTGCTTAGACAGTGACACGAGATACTTGCGCTGCTCGCCTGTCTTAGATGTAACAATGATCTCACGGTTACCACGCTTTACCTTACCCATGGTTACCTCACCGTCGATTTCAGATACGACTGCAGGGTTAGATGGGTTACGAGCCTCGAAGAGCTCGGTTACACGAGGCAGACCTCCGGTGATATCACCACCCTTGGCAGCTGCACGTGGAATCTTAACGAGGGTTTCACCAGTCTTAACTGTCTGACCATCCTCTACTACTACGTGACCACCCACAGGGAAGTTATATGTTCCGATTACCTCACCATTAGCATCAACAACATCACAGGTAGGAACCTTGAGCTTATCACGCGACTCGGTAACGATCTTTTCGGTCAGACCTGTTGTTTCATCGGTCTCAGCACGGAAGGTAACACCCTCGATAACATCGTTGAACTTCAGTGTACCAGCATACTCTGTTACGATAACGGCGTTGAATGGGTCCCACTGAGCAATCTTATCGCCCTTTGCAACCTCGTCGCCATTGCTGAAGTAGAGCGAAGAACCGTAAGGCACGTTCACTGTCGAGAGTACGATCTTTGTATTAGGATCTACGAAGCGCATTTCACCAAGACGGCTTACTACCATCTGACACTCGCGGCCATCCTCATCGAATGGAACGGTACGAACCTCCTCGAACTCGATCATTGCGCGATCATATTTAGATACTATGCTTGCATTTGCTGCGGCGTTGGCAGCCACACCACCGGCGTGGAACGTACGAAGTGTAAGCTGTGTACCTGGCTCACCGATAGCCTGAGCGGCAATCACACCTACAGCCTCACCCTTCTGAACCATACGACGTGTAGCAAGGTTACGTCCGTAACACTTCATGCAGACACCCTTCTTCGACTCACAGGTCAGCACTGAACGGATCTCAACTGTCTCGATATCAGAAGCCTCGATGGCATCAGCTACGGCCTCAGTGATCTCCTCACCAGCACCTACGATAACCTCACCAGTCTTAGGATTGATTACATCGTGAACTGACACACGACCCAGAATACGCTCTGACAGACTTGAGATAATCTCGTCGCCGCTCTTCAGAGCCGAGCACTGCAGACCACGGAGTGTACCACAGTCCTCCTCGGTGATGATCACGTCGTGAGATACGTCAACCAATCGACGAGTCAGATAACCGGCGTCGGCAGTCTTCATGGCCGTATCAGCCAGACCCTTACGAGCACCGTGAGTAGAGATAAAGTACTCAAGCACTGACATACCCTCCTTAAAGTTAGAAAGGATTGGGTTTTCAATAATCTGGTGTCCCTCGGCACCGGCCTTCTGAGGCTTAGCCATCAGACCACGGATACCAGAGAGCTGCTTAATCTGGTCCTTACTACCACGAGCACCCGAGTCAAGCATCATGAATACGGCGTTGAATCCCTGGTCTGCCTCGGTCATCTGCTTCAGCAGGATGTTACCGATATCGTTGTTAACGTGGGTCCAGGTATCAATTACCTGATTATAACGCTCGTTGTCGGTGATGAATCCCATGTTATAGTTGTCAGTAATCTGCTGTACCTCATCATTACCCTTAGCGATAAGTTCAGCCTTCTCCTTTGGAATAATGATATCGTCGAGGTTGAACGACAGACCTGCCAGGTAAGCCATGCGGTAACCAAGGTTTTTGATACCATCAAGGAATTCACAAGCCTCAGCAAAACCTACATTCTTAATAACAGCAGCGATGATGTCGCGCAGACTCTTCTTAGAGATTACCTTATTTACATATCCAACCTCCTTAGGAATGATACCGTTCACGATAACACGGCCTACAGAAGTCTCAACCATGTGACGCTCAGCCTTGCCGTCTACGATATCGTCAACCATTACCTTAACCTGTGCGTGGAGATCACACTTGCCCTCGTTGTGGGCGATGATTGCCTCCTCAGGTCCGTAGAAGGTAAGTCCCTCACCCTTTGCACCTGGACGAATCTTGGTAATGTAGTACAGACCAAGCACCATATCCTGTGAAGGCACGGTGATAGGAGCGCCATTGGCAGGGTTAAGGATATTGTGGCTCTGAAGCATCAGCAACTGCGCCTCAAGGATAGCCTCATTACTCAATGGGAGGTGAACAGCCATCTGGTCACCATCGAAGTCAGCGTTGAACGCAGTACAAGCCAGTGGGTGCAGCTGGATAGCCTTACCCTCGATCATCTTAGGCTGGAATGCCTGAATACCCAGACGGTGAAGTGTTGGAGCACGGTTCAGCAGAACTGGGTGACCCTTCATCACATTCTCCAGGATATCGAAGATAACCGGCTCGCGGCGGTCAACAATCTTCTTAGCGCTCTTTACAGTCTTCACGATACCGCGCTCGATGAGCTTACGGATAATGAATGGCTTGTAGAGCTCTGCGGCCATCAACTTTGGCAGACCGCACTCACCCATCTTCAACTCAGGACCTACAACGATAACCGAACGGGCTGAGTAGTCAACACGCTTACCCAACAAGTTCTGACGGAAACGTCCCTGCTTACCTTTCAGCGAGTCAGAGAGTGACTTCAGAGGACGGTTGCTATCGCTCTTAACTGCGCTCGACTTACGAGAGTTGTCGAAGAGTGAGTCAACAGCCTCCTGAAGCATACGCTTCTCGTTTCGGAGGATAACCTCAGGAGCCTTTATCTCCATCAGTCGCTTCAGACGGTTGTTACGGATGATAACACGACGATAGAGGTCGTTCAGATCCGATGTTGCGAAACGTCCACCATCCAGTGGTACCAGAGGACGGAGCTCAGGAGGAGTAACAGGGATAATCTTCATGATCATCCACTCAGGACGGTTGATGCCCTTCTCCACACTACCGCGGAAGGCCTCAACTACCTGCAGACGCTTCAGTGCCTCGTTCTTACGCTGTACAGATGAGTCGCTGTTGGCACGGTCGCGCAGTTCGTACGACAGTGAATCAAGGTCGATACGAGTCAGCAGATCGTAAACAGCCTCAGCACCCATCTTGGCGATGAACTTATTTGGATCGCTATCGTCCAGATACTCATTGTCTGGCGAAAGCTGATTCTCTACGATTTCAGTGTACTCATCCTCAGATAGCAGGTCGTACTTGTTGGCACCCAGGGCATCGTTGCCGTCGGCATCCTTACGTCCTGCCATAACACCTGGCTGGATAACCACGTAGCGCTCGTAGTAGATAACTGCGTCGAGCTTCTTGGTGGGCAGACCCAGCAGATAACCTATCTTATTAGGAAGACTACGGAAGTACCAGATGTGAGCTACGGGCACAACGAGCTCGATGTGTCCACTGCGCTCACGACGAACCTTCTTCTCTGTTACCTCTACACCACAACGGTCGCAGACGATACCCTTATAACGGATGCGCTTGTACTTACCGCAGGCACACTCATAGTCCTTGGTAGGACCGAAGATGCGCTCGCAGAACAAACCATCGCGCTCAGGCTTATATGTACGATAGTTAATGGTCTCAGGCTTGGTAACCTCACCGAAGCTGCTCTCTAGGATCTCTTCGGGCGAAGCAAGTCCGATGGTAATCTTCGTAAAATTATTCTTTACTTTTGTATCTTTCTTGAAAGCCATATATCAATTTTACTTTTTTCGTTTTACTTTGTTTACCTTTAATCGAGTGTGATACTCAAACCAAGACCACGCAACTCGTGCAACAGTACGTTCAGAGACTCAGGGATACCTGGTGTAGGCATTGGCTCGCCCTTAACGATTGCCTCGTATGCCTTAGAACGTCCTACGGTATCATCCGACTTGATAGTCAGGATCTCCTGGAGCACATGGCTGGCACCGAAGGCCTCGAGGGCCCAAACCTCCATCTCTCCGAAACGCTGACCACCGAACTGGGCCTTACCACCAAGTGGCTGCTGGGTAATCAAGCTGTACGGACCGATTGAACGGGCGTGCATCTTGTCCTCAACCATGTGACCGAGTTTCAAGAAGTATGTGATACCTACTGTAGCAGGCTGGTCAAAGCGCTCACCGGTCTCACCGTCATACAGGTGGGTAGAGCACAGACGTGGCAGACCTGCCTTGTCGGTCCACTCTGCAAGGTCCTCAAGCTTAGCACCGTCGAAGATAGGAGTAGCAAACTTAACACCCAGCTTCTTACCGGCAGCACCCAGGATAGCCTCGAAAATCTGACCGAGGTTCATTCGAGAAGGCACACCCAGTGGGTTCAGTACCAGGTCTACAGGACGACCATCCTCGAGGAATGGCATATCCTCCTGACGTACCACCTTAGATACGATACCCTTGTTACCGTGACGACCGGCCAGCTTATCACCTACACCGATCTTACGCTTCTTGGCAATGTAAACCTTAGCCATCTGCAGGATACCGTTTGGCAGCTCGTCACCGATGGTGATAGCAAACTTCTTACGCTTCATCTCGGCATCAAGCAGCTTATACTTCTTCATGAAGTTGATAATCAGCTTGGCAATGAGCTGGTTTTTGTGCTCATCATTGGTCCAGTTGCTAATCTGTACGTCACCATACTCAAGGTTGCGCAGGGCTGTAGCAGTAAACTTGCTACCCTTGGTGATAATCTCAGCACCTGTATAGTCCTTAACGCCCTGAGATGTCTTACCCTTGGTCAGCTCCATGAGCTTGTCGATCAGGATATCCTTCAGGTCGTCAACCTTAGCCTCATACTCCTCGTCGATCTTAGCCAGCACGATCTTATCCTGCTGCTTAGACTTACGGTCCTTGATAGCACGCTGGAACATCTTCTTGTCAATAACAACACCGCTCAGTGATGGGTTAGCCTTCAGTGAAGAATCCTTCACATCACCTGCCTTATCACCGAAGATGGCACGCAGCAGCTTCTCCTCAGGCGAAGGATCGCTCTCACCCTTAGGCGAAATCTTACCGATCATGATGTCGCCTGGCTCAACACGGGCACCAACACGTATAACACCGTTGTCGTCCAGATCCTTTGTTGCCTCCTCGCTTACGTTAGGAATATCAGCAGTGAACTCCTCAACACCACGCTTTGTCTCACGTACGTCGAGTGTGTACTCATCTACGTGTACAGATGTCAGTACGTCCTCACGAACTATACGCTCGTTCAGCACGATAGCATCCTCATAGTTGTAACCCTTCCAAGGCATGTAGGCTACCAGCAGGTTGCGGCCCAGAGCCAGCTCACCGTCCTCGGTAGCATAACCTTCGGTCAGGATGTCACCGGCCTTCACGCGCTGTCCCTTGCTACAGATTGGGCGAAGGTCGATAGTCATATTCTGGTTTGTACGACGGAACTTAGCGATACGATACTCCTTCAGAGCAGGCTCGAAGCTTACGAACTCCTCGTCCTCAGTGCGATCGTAAAGGATACGGATAGTGGTAGCATCTACATACTCGATAACACCATCACCCTCGGCAGTTACCATCGTGCGTGAATCCTCACAAACCTGCTTCTCGATACCGGTACCTACAATAGGAGCCTCGTTGTGAAGCAGAGGTACAGCCTGACGCATCATGTTCGATCCCATCAGTGCACGGTGAGCATCGTCGTGCTCCAGGAATGGAATCAGCGATGCAGCGATAGATGCAATCTGCTGTGGAGATACATCCATCAGGTCTACGTCTGTAGGTGGAACTACTGGGAAGTCAGCATCCTGACGACACTTAACTACCGAACGGATAAATGTACCATCGTCGTTCAGAGGTGCATTACCCTGTCCAATGATGTGCTCAGCCTCTTCCTCAGCTGTCAGGTAAACTATACCATTGTCGCTCAGATCAGCCACACCGTTCTCTACCTTACGGTAAGGAGTCTGGATAAATCCGAGCTCATTAATCTTAGCATATACACACAGAGATGAGATCAGACCGATGTTTGGTCCCTCAGGGCTCTCGATAGGACACAGACGACCATAGTGTGTATAGTGTACGTCACGAACCTCGAATCCGGCACGCTCACGCGACAGACCGCCAGGACCCAGGGCCGAGAGACGACGCTTGTGAGTAACCTCGGCAAGCGGGTTGGTCTGGTCCATGAACTGCGACAGAGGGTTGGTACCGAAGAACGAGTTGATAACGCTCGAGATAGTCTTGGCGTTGATCAGATCGGTTGGTGTGAATACCTCGTTATCGCGAACGTTCATGCGCTCACGGATGGTACGGCTCATACGGGCCAGACCTATTGAGAACTGATTGCTGAGCTGCTCACCTACGGTACGTACACGACGGTTCGACAGGTGGTCGATATCATCGACAGTAGCCTTAGAGTTAATCAGCATAATCAGATACTTGATAATCTCAATGATATCTTCCTTGGTCAGTACACGAACATCCATATCGGTGTTCAGACCAAGCTTCTTGTTGATACGGTAGCGACCTACATCACCCAGGTCGTAACGCTTGTCAGAGAAGAACAGGTTCTGGATAACCTCACGTGCGCTGGCATCATCAGCAGGGTCAGCATTACGCAGCTGACGGTAGATGTACAGCACAGCCTCCTTCTCCGAGTTTGATGGGTCCTTGGCCAGTGTATTGAAGATAATGCTGTAGTCCTGAGCCACGCTCTCGTCCTTGTGCACCAGAATAGTCTGTGCGCCACTCTCAAGGATGTCCATCATGTTCTCCTCAGTAATCTCAGTCTCACGCTCCATGATCATCTGGTTACGCTCGATTGATACTACCTCACCAGTATCCTCATCTACGAAGTCCTCGTTCCAGCTCTTCAGTACACGTGCAGCCAGCTTGCAGCCGATGACAGCCTTCAGGTTCTTCTTGTTCACCTTAACCTCCTCGGCCAGGTTGAAGATCTGCAGGATATCCTTATCAGCCTCGAAACCGATAGCACGAAGCAGAGTTGTTACGGGCAACTTCTTCTTACGGTCGATGTATGCATACATCACATTATTAATGTCGGTAGCAAACTCGATCCAAGAACCCTTGAATGGGATAACACGTGCCGAATACAGCAGTGAACCGTTAGCATGTACGCTCTGGCCGAAGAATACGCCAGGTGAACGGTGCAACTGTGAAACAACTACGCGCTCGGCTCCATTGATAACGAATGTACCATTGGCGGTCATGTAAGGGATAGGACCCAGAAACACGTCCTGAATCACAGTTCCGAAATCCTCATGATCCGGATCAGTACAATACAGTTTCAGCTTAGCCTTCAGGGGCACGCTATAAGTCAGACCACGCTCCAGGCACTCGTCGATGCTGTAACGGGGTGGGTCGATATAGTAATCCAAGAACTCAAGAACGAAATTATTACGTGTGTCGGTGATAGGGAAGTTCTCAGCGAACACCTTATACAAGCCGTCATTCTTGCGTTCCTCAGGCGGAGTATCCAACTGCAGGAAGTCTTTGAACGACTTTAATTGCACATCAAGGAAATCCGGGAATGGCATCGGATTTTTGACGCTGCCAAAGTTTACTCTGTTATCTATTATTTTTGAAGCCATAAATTATAATTTAAATAAAAAGGCTAGGAACCCCCGACTGGGGAGTCCCTAACCGATTGCTATTTGTATGTAACTGATTACTTCAGCTCAACCTCGGCACCAGCGGCCTCGATGGTCTTCTTCAGGTTCTCAGCCTCTTCCTTGCTCAGACCCTCCTTAACGGTAGCAGGAGCACCGTCTACGAGATCCTTAGCCTCTTTCAGACCAAGACCACAAGCCTCCTTAACGGCCT
>JAEEGJ010010276.1_pt1 | contig 24493 bp, 23 predicted proteins | sample 8958761 | NCBI WGS metagenome assembly JAEEGJ01 (sample SAMN16246546, study PRJNA631951) | gut metagenome | biome: gut microbiome; feature: rumen; material: RS-attached | host: Bos | place: Iran: Karaj | collected 2018-10 | reverse complement strand
GGATTCCGGTGATCTTAGGTTCTTCTACTATTACGGCATACTCGCGGTTGCTTTCTTCTTCTTCAGTTCCGGTTTTGGTCTCTTAAAGAGATGGATGACTGATGAGAACTATATCAATGGCTTCATGAGAAGAAGGATCTTCACGGTCCTCGTTCCGTTCTTTATCTGCAACTACATCTATCTGACCGATGCATTGCTCAACAACATCGCTTCCCGTATGCATTTTGGATTCGGCGAAGTCATCTGCAGCTTCTTCGGTATATTCCTGATAAACAACGAGATGTGGTTTGCAGTCGAGATCATGATCTTGTATGTGGTCTTCCGCCTTGTTTTCGCGAAGGTGAAAAAGCCTCTTACCGGCATCCTCATCATGACCGCCGTGGTCCTTGCCATGATGACAATAGGACTCTTCTCCGGGCATTCGGATACGGGCGTCATGTCATACTGGTTCAAGGGCGAATGGTGGTACAACACGATCTTCATGTTCCCAATCGGCATGCTCTATGCGTATAAGGAAGAGCAGATCAACAGGGTCATCAGAAAGGCGTTTGTATCGATCCTGACCGCATCGGGGATTCTGGTTGTTCTCATGGATCATGTTCACAGAAATCTTATCTCAAGGTTTATCTACTGGACCGAGTATCACGGCTCACCCAACCCGGTCTTAGACAAGCTCGTAGGCCTCGGTCAGGAGACTTTGTATGAACTTGTATTCCTCATCTTTGTCGTAACTCTCATGTCGCGCGTTAAGATCGGCAATCCTGTCATTAAGTTCTTCGGCAAGATCTCACTTGAGATAATAATGCTGAACTATCTCTTGATCGATAAGCTCTATTTCCTGTACGTGCAGTACGGCATCGGGATCTATCTGGCTTCTGTCGCCCTTGGCACGCTCGTTGCGGCATCCCTGGTCTATATGGTCAAGAACATCGTCCTTGAGAGAAGGTCAGGGTTATTCGACGGCAAGATAACTTGACCTACTATTAGATTCGCGCTTTTTCGAAAAATAATAGTAGGTGCCGGAAAATTCCCTGTCAGGCAGGAGCGTAAACCGATCAGAGTGAGAACCTGATTTTAGAAATCTTTGTATTTTGTTATAATGTCCGTGCCTAAGGGTGCATTTAATTGTTTGAGGGGATTTGTTTATGAAAAGTCAGGTTAAGCTTCTGGTCATTTCCACAATAGCGCTTATCTTTTTCGGCGTTGCGGTATTCTTTCTGAGGGGTCTTATCTTCGGTGATGTGGTCGGAACATATGAGCAGGCCGCCGCGAACAGGACCGAATATAACGACAAATGGGTCTCATATGAGGTCGTGGCATGCCTCGGCAAATACGCTGAAAAGACCGAGTCAACGAACTTTATTCCCACGGGCCACGAATACTACTATCTGATCTGGATGAAGGACGGCTCCTTCATGCCCATATCGGTTTCCAAGAAGGAAGACAGGGAGTACCTGGATAAGCTGACCGATGCCACATACGATTACATCGACAAAAAGACTGAGAAGATAGAGATGGATCCCAAGGTCTTCACAGGAACGATCAAGAGCCAGGAAGCCAAGGCTAAGAAATTTTACATGGAAGCTCTGAACAAGATGAACATCCTCGGCAAAACGAAGAACACCATCTACTACGATCTGATGGACTGCAGTGCTTCCAAGACATACTACAGACTGCTCGCGGGCGGAGTCCTTCTTATCCCGGTCTTAGGTTATACGGTTGCGATCGTCAATATTGCGAAGGCGAGAAAGAAGCCTTCAAAGGAAGAGGAATACCTGCCCAAGTGATCAGGCTTGCTGCCTCATAAGATAGTTTGCGAGCGGAACTATGAGCCTTGCATTGGGCTCGTTGAGAGATACCTTGAAAACAGGCCTTTTCTCATCTTTAAGGAAGATCTGCGCGCTGTGATCCATGGAGAAATTACTGACGTTCGCAGCGGCGAAGTTGCTCTTATCTATGACAACCGTCTGCTTTCTCTTCTCTAAGGTTATCTTGTCTTTGGCGATGGTTAGACCGCAGATCTTTACTGTTGCGCCGTTTTCGATCCTTTCGCAGATGCGTTCAAAGACCTTCTGTAAAACGATGTCATACATGGGGTCTGCGATTGGTCCGAATTCATTTTTTACGCGCTTATATGTGCCGATTCCGTAGGCGGAATAGCCCATGCGGTTAAGATCGTGCTTTGTTCCGTCGTATGTCGTGAAAGAAAACTTATAGGAAAACGACCTGCTGAAATAAAAGACGATCTGCGATTCGGAATCGAGCGCTTCGGACTGAAAAACTGCAATGTCGTCGTATCTGACGATGTCGCCGTTGATGTCGACATAGGTGTCATAGAAAGTGACCTTCTTGCGGTCCTTGTCGTAGGGGACAATTATCCTGCCGTCGTTATACTGAATCTGTCCGTTGTTTTCCACGTTCTGTCTCCGAAAAATAAAATAACACCCGAAAGTCTACATTTTAAGCCGAACGATATCAAGTCAGCGAAAATAAGGCAGACATTCTTATTGAAAATGTGATATAACCTATCGGCATTCTTTTAAAAGTAATATGAGTACTAAAACACTGAACAAAAACTCGATGACTGAAGGAAGCCTGTGGAATAAGATCCTCGGGTTTGCTTTTCCGCTGGCACTGACCGGAATACTTCAGCAGATGTTCAGTGCGGCAGACTTAGCTGTTGTCGGAAATTTCACGGAAGGCCTGGGAAAAGCCTGCATGGCCGCAGTCGGCGCCAACACCCCTATAATGAGCTTCATAATCAACGGCTTTCTGGGGATATCCCTCGGCACGAACGTCATCATCGCAAATGCCGTCGGAAGGAAAGACGATGAGACTATTCAAAAGGCCGTACACACCTCGATCATTGTCGCGCTCATCTGCGGCGTCATCACCGCCGTGCTCGGTCAGCTCATAGCAGAACCGCTCCTAAGGTCCCAGAAGATCGCGGATGAAGCGGTCGATATGGCGATAATATATTTCCGCATCTATGTCGGCGGACTGCCGGTAATACTTCTTTATAATTTCGAAGCGGCGATATTCAGAGGGATCGGCAATACAAAGCTTCCTTTTATAGCGCTGGTGATCTCGGGAGTTATTAATGTGGGACTCAACCTGTTATTTGTTCTCGTTCTTCACCGCACCGTTGACGGCGTAGCCATTGCAACGGTCATATCCAACCTGATAAGCAGCGTGATACTGCTAATCTGCCTTATGAAGACAAAGACTGCAGCCAGGTTCGAAGCAAAGCGCCTTCACATAGACAAGCCGGTATTCAAAAAGATAATGAAGATCGGCATACCGGCAAGCCTTCAGTCGTGCGTGTTCTCGGCCGCGAACATAATCATCCAGTCCGCGATCAACAGCCTGGGGACCGCAGTTGCGGCTGCTTCCTCCGCGGCGTTTAACATCGAGATATTCTCATATTATGTGCTCAACAGTTTCGGACAGGCATGCACTACTTTCACGGGTCAGAATTACGGCGCGTGGAAACTGGACAGATGCAAAAAGTCATTGAAGCTCTGCCTTTTGGAAGGCATCGTGATCGAAGGGCTTATGGTCACTGTGCTGCTTTTGTGCGGTAAGAGCATGATCGCCATATTCTCACCTGAACCTGAGATCGTCGAGATAGGATATGTCCGCGTGCTGTTTATAACGACGGCGCATCTATTCTCGTTGTTCTACGATGTCATGAGCGGCTATATGAGAGGATTCGGAATATCACTGTCGCCTGCGCTTGTTACGATGTGCTGCATCTGCGGAATAAGGATCTTCTGGATATATGCCATTTTCGAGCATTTCCGCACGTTCACGTGCATCATGGCCGTCTATCCGATAAGTCTCGGAGTAAATGCGATAGCCATCTTCATCTTGCTCCTGATAAAGCGTCCCGCGAAAAGGCTGAGATCCAAAGCCGGCTGACCCCGGTGGTATAATTGCCGTATCTGGTGATTTACGGGGTGCGGAAATGAAGATAGCGGTAAGCGCCTGCCTGCTTGGCAGTAACTGCAAATACAACGGCGGGAATAATCTCAGCGAAAAGGTCATGGAGTTTGTCAAAGGCCATGAGGTCATTGCAGTTTGCCCGGAGGTGCTGGGCGGGCTTCCCACTCCCAGGGAATCGTCAGAGATAGTAAACGGGGTCGTAAGGCATAAGGACGGAGCTTCCGTTGATCTTGAGTTCAGAAGAGGCGCGGAGCTTGCGTTAAAGCAGGTTATGGAAGCGGGCGCAGAGCTGGTGATATTGCAGTCCAGGAGCCCTTCATGCGGTGTGAATAATGTTTACGACGGGACGTTCTCGGGAACTTTGATACCGGGGCAGGGCGTTTTTGCAAAGCTCCTCATGGAAAACAATATCAAAGTTATGGATGTATCTGAACTCCCTTGAAAAACTTGATATAATGTGTGTTGGAAACAGGAATTCGGGTTTACATGCAATTGAGGGTGAGAATATGTTTGCAGCAGAACTTCCTTTTAACATCCAGAACGCCAATCCTTATGTGATCATCATAGTAGCTTTTATCGCGTTGATGGTGCTTACCGAATTGCTGAGCATCCCTAAAAGGATCAAAGCCAGAGCTGCATTTAAGAACTTAACGGGAAGAGCCATGGCCACCGTGACCGATTACCGCAAGGTCAGGGAACTGCGCTACCGGAGTACTGATTCCGAGACCAACGACTCCTATGAATACAAGACTTACATATCTTATCAGTTCGAAGTAAACGGACAGGTCTATACCGGGGAAGGTGAGGGCGACGGCGCCTTCTGGAAAAAGGACAGGCAGATGATCTGCTACGATCCTTCTGATCCGAACGATAACTGCACGCTTTACACCGTCGACAGCATGACCAAGTCGCATTTTCTGAAGACACTGATCTTCATTATAGTTGCGCTGGTAATCTTCTACTTAGTCATTGTCGGTTTCGCAAAGCTCGGAAAATAAAGATCGTTAATCAAGTTGATATTTTGAGATTACAGACATATAATGTCCATGTTTTAAGCATGCTTATCTTTTGAAAAGCATACGCACAACGGGGAGCTTGTGTTACAGGCTGAGAACAGAGATGTGATCCTGGACCCTTAAACCTGATTTGGATAATGCCAACGGAGGGAATAGCTATGGTTAAAGAGTATTAGTTAAGCAGATATACCGGAGTGCGGTATGTCTGTTTTTATTTTCGAATCACCACAAAAACAAAGAATTCAGGAGGATATATAAATGTTAGGTTCTTGTTTGGAAAATGTACGTAAGTCGGTACCGCTGGTACACAACATCACAAATTATGTAACGGTCAATGACGTTGCAAACGTCCTGCTCGCATGCGGCGGAAGCCCGATCATGTCGGACGAGCCTGAGGATGTGGAAGACATCACTTCCATCTGCGGAGGTCTCAATATCAACATCGGAACGCTCAACCAGAGCAGCATCAAGGGCATGTTCCTTGCAGGCAAAAAGGCGAACGAACTGGGCCACAAGGTCCTGCTCGATCCCGTAGGAGCAGGAGCTTCAGCACTCCGTACCAACACGGCAGTTAAGCTCATGGAAGAAATCAAGTTCACGGTCATCAGAGGAAACATCTCCGAGATCAAGACACTTGCATTGGGGAGCGGCACGACCAAGGGCGTTGACGCTGACGTCGCTGATGCGGTTACTGAGGATTCGCTTGACCAGGCAGTAACTTTCGTCAAGAACTTTGCGAAAAGCACCGGTTCGATCGTTGCGATCACAGGCGCGATCGATCTCGTAAGCGACAGTGAGAAATGCTACGTTATCAGGAACGGCCGTGCAGAGATGGGTAAGATCACCGGTACGGGATGCCAGCTTTCCGGCATGATGACCGCTTTTATCGTTGCAAATCCCGGCAATGAATTGGAAGCGGCAGCCGCTGCAGTCTGCACGATGGGTCTTGCAGGTGAAATCGGCTGGTCAAATATGCAGAAAGGCGACGGCAACTCCACATACCGCAACCGCATAATAGACGCGATCTTCAACATGGATAAGGACACTCTTGATAAGGGAGCAAAATATGAAGTTAGATAAGAAAGACCTTCTGCTCTATGCGGTAACAGACCGCCACTGGCTGAACGGCAGAACGCTCTATGAGGTCGTAAAAGAGAGCCTCGACGGCGGAGTTACCTTTGTACAGCTCCGCGAGAAAACACTTGATGAAGGAACATTCCTAGAGGAAGCCAAAGAGCTCCAGAAGCTCTGCAGGGAATACAAAGTGCCGTTCGTCATCAACGATAACGTCGACATTGCGCTCGCTATGGATGCCGACGGAGTTCACGTCGGACAGAGCGACATGGAGGCAGGCGACGTCAGAGCAAAGCTCGGACCTGACAAGATTATCGGAGTATCCGCGGGAACAGTTGAGGAAGCTGTGCTCGCCGAAAAAAGAGGCGCGGATTATCTGGGTGTCGGAGCTGTTTTCCCGACCGGTTCAAAGGATGACGCGATCGACGTTCCGCACGAGACATTGAAGGCAATCTGCAAAGCGGTATCCATTCCGGTAATCGCCATCGGAGGAATCTCTCAGCAGAACGTCGGAGAGCTCGCGGGAAGCGGTATCTGCGGTATCGCGGTCATCAGTGCGATCTACGCTCAGAAGGATATTAAGAAGGCAACCGAAGACCTTAAGGCAGCTACGATAAAGATGGTAGAGTCCAAATGATAAAAGGCATCATTTTCGACATAGACGGAGTGCTTCTTGACTCGCTGGGCATCTGGGATGACCTGGGGGCAAGGTATCTTCAAAGCATCGGGGTAAAGCCAGAAGAAGGCCTTAATGAGATACTCTTTTCGATGAGCATGGAGCAGGGTGCTTCATATCTTAATGAGCACTATGACCTGCAAAAGTCAGATGCCGAGGTTCACATGGGACTGTCTCAGATGCTCGAGGATTTCTACTTCAATGAAGTGCTTCCCAAGCCCGGCGCAAAGGAACTCCTGGAGTTTGTTAAGGCAAAAGGGATAAAGATCACAGCCGCCACATCAAGCCCGAGGGAACATATCGAGAAGGCTCTCGAAAGGAACGGGATGCTGAAGTTTTTTGAAAAGATATTCACGAATTCCGAGGTCGGCGCGAGCAAGCATTCGCCTGAGATATACAACATGGCTGCGGCTTATCTCGGAACAAAGCCTTCAGAGACTCTTGTCCTCGAGGATTCGCTGTATGCGCTCAAAACGGCTAAAAACGCGGGATTTAATACGGTCGGAGTCTATGACATAAAAGGCGAGAGCGACCAGGAGGGAGTAAGGAACACGGGCGATCATTACGTTAAGGAACTTAGTGAATGTCCCGCACTTCTTGAACAATTTTACAGTCAATAACAGAGCGATCTGTTAGAAGCGGCATACCGGGGGCACCACCTTATGCCGCTATATAAAAGTAATGCGAAAACAAATTTACGAAAGAAGGTAAATGAGATGAAAACAGCATTAACTATCGCGGGAAGCGATTCCTGCGGAGGCGCCGGTATACAGGCAGACATCAAGACGATGACGATGAACGGCGTTTATGCCATGTCAGCGATCACCGCTCTTACTGCCCAAAACACTACCGGCGTAACTGGGATCATGGAAGTGACGCCGGAATTTCTGGCTTCGCAGCTGGACGCGGTCTTTACGGATATCCGTCCGGATGCAGTCAAGACCGGTATGGTCGCTTCAAGTGAACTTATCAGGGTCATTGCGCAAAAGCTCAAGGAGTATGGCGCAAAGAACATCGTAGTCGATCCGGTCATGGTCGCAACGAGCGGCGCAAAGCTCATCAGCGACGATGCGATCGAGACGCTCAAGTCAGAACTCCTGCCTCTGGCTGACGTCATCACGCCCAACATTCCCGAGGCGGAAGTGCTCTCGGGCATGACTATCAGGAACGAGGATGACATGATCGCCGCGGCAAAGGAGATCTGCGAAAAGTTCGGATGCAGCGTGCTCTGCAAAGGCGGACATCAGATCAACGACGCAAACGACCTGCTCTACCGCAATGGCAGCTACGTCTGGTTCAAGGGCAAGAGGATAGACAATCCCAACACACACGGAACAGGATGCACTTTATCGAGCGCGATCGCTTCCAATCTCGCGAAGGGCGAGGATATGGACAGCGCGGTAAAGAACGCCAAGGATTACATCTCGGGCGCTCTTGCAGCAATGCTCGACCTCGGCAAAGGCAGCGGACCTCTGTGCCACAACTACAAGATCCTTTAATGAAAACTACGACTTGATCAGGAGAAATAATATGAGCGAAGTAAAACAGAAATTTGACGGATATGCAGCAAAGTACGATGAATGGTTCATGAAGAACGAGAACCTCTTCATCAGTGAATTAAGGCTTTTCAAGAAGGTGTTAGGTGACATCTCAGGTAAGAAGCTCCTTTCCGTAGGATGCGGAAGCGGACTTTTCGAGAGCTATATCGACTGCTCGAACATTGAAGGCATAGAGCCTTCTGAAGACATGGGCAGCATCGCGGTCAAGCGCGGAGTTAACGTCATCAAGTTCGGCCTGATCGAAGACGTCGATCTTCCCGATAACGAATACGATGTTATCTATTTCAACGGAAGCTCAAGCTACATGGAAGATCTTGTCCCCGTTTACGGCAAGTGCCTCAAGGCACTTAAGGATGGCGGAAGGCTCATCCTTCTGGACGTTCCGAAGGAGAGTGCTTTCGGCTTCATGTATCTGCTCGGCAAGAGCCTCAACACATACGATCACGAATATCTTGAAGGCGCAATGCCCGAACTCCCTTATCCTCTGGCTCTTGCATCATCAGGCGTATGGCACACGACAGAGGAGAAGATCAATGTCCTGAAGGGCCTCGGCATAACCAAGTTCTCTTTCTATCAGACATTAGTCAAGAATCCGCTTTATACTAATGAGGAGCCCGAAGAAGTAATAGAGGGCTACAAGAGCGGCGGATATGTCGCGATCATCGCTGAGAAATAAAAGGATCGTTTATGAAACTTTCTGATCTTCTGTTTTCAAAAACAAAAGAGTTATGGAACGAAGCTTCATCCAAGCCCTTTGTCATTGACATGGCAAAGGGCACTTTGGATAAGGACCTTTTCAAGCGCTATATGCTTCAGGATTATCTCTATCTTCAGGATTACATCGCGATACTGAAAGACATTTGGGAGATCGCCGAAGACGTGAAGATAAAGGCTTTCCTGAAAAGGATCATCGACGGGACCATCGATGAGACCGAGCGGGTTCATGTGCCTAACATGAAAGAACTCGGTATAACTGATGAAGACATCAAAAAGAGCGTCAGATTTCCTGTCATCACGGAGTATGTGGATTACATGCGCAGGTGCACACAAGAGCACGGCCTTATCGGAGGGATCACGAGCCTTCTGCAGTGTTCCTGGGTGTATGCTTACATCGGCGAAAAGAGCATGAGCGCATATCCGGAAGAGATCTCTAAGTCTGAATACAAGTTCTGGTTTGACGCTTATGCCTGCAGGAGTTACCTGGATACCAATCAGGTATGGATAGATCTTTTGGACGAGCTCGGCAGCGGCGCTGATCAGAAGACGGCAGAAGAGATGTGCCTGATATTTGAAAGATGCGCACAATACGAGAATGAATTCTGGGACGCGCTTTACGCGTAAGATCATCTGAAAAACGGAAATTCCGGATTAAAAAGATATTCCGATAATAAGAAAAAGACATGTGTTGTAAAACTGAAAAATTGCCTTACTTTTTTTGTTTTCTGAAATCGTATCTTGCAAAGGTATATCTCTTTTTCGAAGACGTTATATCGCCGTAATCGATCGCTTCGACGGGGCAGTTCTGGATGCACGACATGCAGTGAGCGCACATTTTTGCGTCCCATACCGGCCTGCCTTTCTCATCGGGAGTGATGACATTGAGAGGGCAGAGGTTTGCGCATTTTCTGCAGCCTATGCATTTATCGCTGACACTGAATTTTCTGACCCCCTGCTTTATCCTTGTCCAGACAGGTGTGAAAGGCACCGTGATAAGGATCTCAAAAAGCCAGACGTGCTTGGAGCGTTTGACCAGCTTTTGTCCGTTTCTGATAAGATCTGAGATCTCGGGAATGAGCTTATAAGAGACATCGATCCTGCGCCTTATCTCATCTTCGGTCAGCTCCGGATATGTGTTGTTGGCGATGTAGTTGCGCGGCATCTTAAAGTCAGCCGAGCCCATGTAGTTAAGACTCTTTTTGCGCGCAAGACGCTTGGCCATGGTGCTGCAGATACCCGAATAACCGCCGCTCGTAAAGACAAAATAGATATTCTTGTTGCCTTCCAAAGGAGTCTTGCGTATCAGCTCACAGACAAAAGGCGGGATCTCGCAGACATATACCGGAACGCATATGACGAAAGGCTTTTCGGAAGTGATGGGCGAATAGTCCTTTTCCCTGATCCTCTTAAGAAGATTGACGGTGCTGTCGTCCAACCTGTTTGCAAGTTCTTCAGCTATGAATCCGGTGTTGCCCGTTGCACTGAAATAGAGGATCATAAATACCTGCCTGCGCTCTTTATGATGTCACGATACAGCAAATTAAGGTTTGCCGCAACAGATGATATAATAAATTACGGATGTTTGATAAGGAGGAGTGCGGTAATGGAAAACAAAGTGAATGACAGTACTTCCAAAAAGTCGGTATTGGTGCTTTCCGTTGCATTGTGCATTGCTGTTGTTGCGGTCATTATTCTCGGAATTGCTGTTATTAAGAACACTTCAAATGACAGGAAACTTTCTGAAAGAGTCAAAGAGGTGGAGCTGAGGTCTGCGGAAAACGCCAAGGACATTCAGTATGTCCTCTATCTCGGTACCAATGATAAGGATACAAACCAGCCTGTTTATTCAAAGGAAGAAGCAAAGAAGGTCGCAGAAGAGATCCTTTTGAGACACTTTGGCGGCTACACGATCCAGGAAGCCGAGGGCGGCTGGAAAGACAACGATAAGGTATATCAGGAATATACTCTGGTAATCTTCCTGAGCGACACGTCACTTGGATCGGTCCACAAAGCTGCCGACGAGCTTATCGACAAGTTCCATCAGAGTTCCATCCTTATCCAGTCGAATAAGACCACGACCGAATTCTACGCGAAGGGTGCCTGAACTTAAATCTGTTGAAAAGACCGGTTAGTGATTTTTATAGGTGTCCGCATAAAAAAGTCTGTCTTAAGATCAGATAAGACAGACTTTTGAATTGTTTTGGGAAATAACAGGCTGTTCGTTAAACCCTGACTGCGCTTGTGCTGTTTGCAGGTGTGCCGTATGCGAAGACCAGATTTGATACCTGCTCGTTGCTGTCGGTCCAGACCGCTTTCTTTGCTCCGAGAACAAATCTGCCTGTGTCATTTGAATAGATCTCTTTTTCGGAGATGACGTTGCCGTCCTTGTCGAGCTTGACCAGCTTCTTTGTACCGTTCGTATAAACAAGTGAGTTTGTATCTTCATCGAACTTTGTATTAGCCGTAAAAATGGTCTGTGTCTTCTTGTCGCCTGCGAGTACTACTGTGAGCATTGCCTTCTCTTCGCCGTCTGCTTCGACCAGGAGAGTAGTCTTGTTATTGTAGTAGTCACCTGTGTAATCCATTACGGGGTTGTGCGCGAAAACGTGTGAAGCCTGTGCTTCGAGCTTTGCTGCCGCCTCAGCGTCTTCAACTGCCGGTGTGACGGGTTCTGTCTCGATAACAGCTGTAACGGGAGCGGGCTGGGGAATATTTGCGGCCCTGTTTGCACATCCTGCAGCGGATGTCAAAGCGGTCAATACTACTGCGCCTGTTGCAAGTAATACAAGAATGTCATTATTCATAAGTTAGATTCCTTTCGGTTGCCGGTGTTTTTTGTTTGATACCCGAATTAAAACACCTGAAATAAAGGCAAACTATAACCAATTGATGCGGTTGTTGTTGAATAATCAACACACGGGGAGGCACATGTTGAAAAATGCGCGTTAAGGTGTAAAATCTTTTTCGCTATGTTGGAACGAATCAAGAAAGACCCTGTACTGTTCATATCCGGGATACTCGCAGCAGTATCCTGTTTCTTTGTCCGCCCGGACAAGGAATATCTGGGCTACATTGATTTCAGGGTCCTTGCCATCTTGTTCTGCATGATGCTCGTCGTGTCCGAGCTCGTAATCCTGGGCGTTTTCGATAAGCTCACGAACAAGCTGTTGTCCAAGGTGCATTCCTCGAGGATGGTATCGCTGATTCTCGTGTGGCTTGCTTTCTTTATGGGCATGATATTGACCAACGACGTTACGCTCGTTACTCTCGTGCCGTTCGCGATCGCGCTGATGAAGTCTTTTGAAGACAGGAAGACGCTGACATTCACACTTATCCTCATGACGGTCGCCACTAATCTGGGGAGCATGCAGACGCCTATCGGAAACCCGCAGAATATCTATCTTTTCACGCACTACAAGATGGAGATGGGAAGCTTCCTGCTGCTGATGCTCCCGTATTCGCTCTGCGCTCTGATCCTTGTTACGATAGCGGTGTTTGTTCTTTGCAAGGATATGAAGATAGAACATAAAGAACCGGAGGAGCAAAAGCAGATATCAGGTGTCAGGACCGCGATATGCATAGTCCTCTTTATCGTAAGCCTCCTGGTAGTATTAAGGGTCATCCATTTCCTGATAGCGTTCGGAGTGCTTGCGGCCGTCATGCTGGTCATGGACAGGAAGGCATTCAAGGGCGTTGATTATACGCTTCTCATCACGTTCGTTTTCTTCTTCGTGTTCGTAGGCAATATGGGAAGGATAGAGCTTGTCTATAACGCGATCTCAGCCATCGTCGAAAAGTCACCCGTTCTCACTGCGATAGTATCTTCACAGGTCATAAGCAACGTTCCTGCGGCACTGCTCCTGTCGGCTTTTACACAGAACGGGAAAGCTCTTGTTATCGGAACAAACCTGGGAGGACTGGGAACGCTCATTGCGAGCATGGCAAGCCTTATCACATACAAGTTCCATGCAGCTCTCCCCAAGACCAAAGAAAAAGGCGTCAGCTATGTTGGCGCATTCAGTGTGGTCAATATCATTTTCCTGGCGATCCTTCTGGGACTTTATTTCGTTATCGGAAAACTCTTCTGATCACTTACGACTTGTAGTAAGGATCCTTGAGCCTTGCGGTCATCTCTTCTTTGGAAAGAGGCTTGTCAAAATAATACCCCTGGATAACTATTACGCCGAGCTTGTTTAAGATGTCGATCTGGGTCTTCTGCTCAACGCCTTCGGCAACGATATCGGTATCTATCTCTTTGGCGAGTCCGATTATGTGTGAAAGGATCGCGAGATCACGCTTCTTCGAATGATCTACGAAGCCTTTGTCGATCTTGAGCGTGTCGAAAGATATCTCACGAAGCAGGGTAAGAGATGAGCTTGCGCTTCCGAAATCGTCGATGGAGATTTTATAGCCGAGCTCGTGAAGCTCATTTACGAAGTTGTTCAGGACACTGATGGAGAACTCGTCGGCGGTCTCGGTGACCTCGATCTCGATGAGTTCTTTCGGGATCTTGGAAGCCCTGACAACTGCATCGATCTTTCTGGCGAGCTCGCGGTCTGCCAAGTTACGTCTTGAAAAATTAACTGATACCACAGGTATCTCGATGCCTTCCTTCAGCCATCCGGAGATGTCTTCACAGACGCATTTGAGAATGCTCATATCGAGGAACCTTATCGTATCGTTGGATTCCATTATCTGAATGAATGCGCCGGGAGCGAGGACTTTGTCTTCGTGGAACCAGCGCGAAAGAGCTTCGATACCGCAGAGTTTGCCGGACTTCGCGTTGACCTTGGGCTGGTAATACGGTCTGAACTCATTGTTCCGCAGGCCTGTTTTGATGTCGATCTCAAGCTTCTTGCGTTCGGCTACGCTGTCCAACATCTCCTGGGTAAGCCATACGACATCGTTACTTTCTTTCATCTTGGCTTCTACCAGCGCCTGCGCGGCGAGAACAAGAATGTCTTCACCCTCGAGGTCGCATCTGTTGATCTTATAAACGCCGATATGCGCGGAGAGAACGACCTTGTTCTCATGCTTTGTCTCAACATCTAGGAAGGGAACCTCAACGCCGCTTAACGTGTGGATGAGGTCATCTAAGTTGCGGTCCTTGACGATCGCAAGGAACTGGTTGCCGAACTGCCTTCCGAGGATCTCGTCTCTTTCGATCTTGCTCTGCATTATCTCGCCGAAGTTCGCCAGGATGCGGTTGCCGTTGGTGACACCGAAGACGCGGTTGATATCGGAGAAGCTTCTGAGGTCAAAGAAGACTGCGTTGTATTTTTTGAGAGCTTCGTTGCCTCTCATCTTGTTCAGCCATTCGATGCACGCGTGTTCATTTGCAAGCCCCGTCCTGACCTCGGTCTTGGTTGCCATGACGAGTTCTCTTTCCTTGTTGACGATGTTTTCGAAAAACATCAGGAGGACTGAGAAGCCCATGCATATATTCATCAGAGAACTTCCGAAGAAACAGAGCTGGACGACCTCTCCGACGATCGGGAGGATGACATAGGAGATCAGGACCAGACGCTGAGGTAACGTAAGCTTCTGCCTGTTTTCCAGAATGACCGAACCGACTATCAGGATCCCTACCGTGGGAATGACTGCCGAAAGCCAGAAGAACGGGCCTCTCTGGTAAACATTGCTGCTGTCGAAAGAGTAGTAGATGCCGGTAAAGAGCGAGACTGTGATAAGGATGAGGCCGATGACGACGATCGCACAGACCGCGATAAGGCGCTTCCTGTAAGGCATGTCAGGCTTGAAGTCAAACCGCTTGAAAAGCCTTGAGTATACGAGCATCGCATAGAACAGGAGCATCAGCACGATAAGGTAGTAGACCGCTGCATTGACGATATACATTACCGTTATGGTAAGCGGAGTCCGGCTGCCTTTGAAAATATAGAACAGATATTCACAAAGGAGCATCAGTCCGCAGGAAAGGTTAAGGAGAACGATGACGGATTTTCTGGCCTTGAGAGGGTCTTTGCTGAGCGCGTACATAGGTGACAGTACAAAACAAAGTACTGATTCAACCAATAAGACTGTCAGCTGCGCGCTATATCCGTCGATCATATATTTAGAAAACAATAGAAATATCAACTGCTCTGATATGAAGAATACATTACTTTTATCGACTTGTTAACTATTTCTGATAATTATGTTCAATTCTCTTTCCGAACAGTTTTTTGACGCCCTTTCTAAGGAAATCCCAGAAATATGTGATCAGAACAGATGCAACAACAGAATATACCAGTAGCAGGAGAAGAGAAGGCACAGCCCATTGTAAAGATACGACTGTTTTAGCAATAACGCCAAAATAGTAACAGAAGAACGTGTGAACGAGCCAGATGTTTGTGCTGTGCTTTCCTAAAAATGCAAAAGGTTTATTTAATACCACTCTGTTTTCTAATAATGTTTTGCAGCAGAAAACAAACACGACTACGAACAGAAATTCCAAAGCCAGATTGTTGATCAGTTCTCTTAGAACAAAAATCGAAAGAATCGATAAGATGCAAAGCAACGGTTTTGCTTTGAGCGTTTTGATCTTCAAATCGAATTTGGAGAAAAACTCATATTTTGCAAAAATACACCCAAACCAAAAACAAGCGATGAAAGGAGCCTTCAAACCGATTAAATTGAAGTAGATCCTGTTGTTGATAAAAAGGCCGGAAAGATCCAACAGGAGGAACAGAAACTCAAATAAAAGAATGAGTATCACGTTCATCAATAAAGACAGTTTGTTGACGATTATCCTGATAAGCGGGAATAAAATAATACAGATTAAATAAGTTGCCAGAAACCACCATTCACGGTTATAAGTTGATAAAAGACCAAAGAAGTTAAGTAATAACTCCTTCAGTGAAAATACCGAGAAACAGGCATAGACTGCTTTTTCATGACAGTAAGGGGACTGGGAATTGAAGAATGCAAATCCTATCGGCACAAAAATGATGAATATCTGCCAATATCTTACATAGAGGTTTTTAATCTCATCGAATAGCTTTACCGGTTTATCAGCGTATTTTTTGAACTTACCGTAACCGCCTAAGAACGCAAAAACAGCAATGCAGATTCTCCCGAAATCTCCGATTACAGAAAGAAAACTACTGTCCGCTAAACCTACCATACTGTGGAGCTGGACGGGAATTCTTTCGGGAAATCCCCACAGATGATGCTCAAGCATAAGGAGAATAGCCACACCTTTCAAGACCAGTGTGTCTTGTTTAGACAGAAATGAAACAACTGTTGGATTATGTGTTTCGGTATCCATAAAACGATTATTCCCAAGATGTTTTCCGATAGACTTATGATTCAGATGATAACATCGATTTACTGTCTTTTTCCATTTAATATGGATATCTGATATGATTTTTATATGAGAAATAGCGGAAAGAAAGCAGAAAACAGGCCTTTTACGATCATATTAGTGATCATCTTAACTATGCTTTCTGTTTACTTTTTTGCGGTTTACATAGCATATCCCCGGTATATGCACAATCGTTTGATCCGGCTTGAATATAATGTTTATGGTGGTTTGACCGACGAACTGAAAAAAAGCGAACTTTTTAAGGACATGGAAAGTGGGAAATCGTTTTGTTTTGTCGGAGACAGTATTACCAAAGGAAACGAGATTTACGGAATACATTGGTATGAGCCATTAATCCCATATATTCGGGGTGATATTTCGGATTTTTCACACGGCGGATGGACGGTGTCTGATCTGGTCAAGAGAAAGAGCAGGCTTCCTTCATCTGATATTTATGTAGTTGCAATCGGAATAAACGATGTAATGCATCCTGATTCCGTCAGATCAGCAGCAACAGCGGAAGACTACGTTCAAAGTATCAGACAGTTAACGGAATCGATCGTAAGCGTTTCACCCAATGCGAAGATCTATTTTATTGCACCCTGGGCATTGCCCGGATGGGATGAAGGAACAATTGAACGCGGAAGACAGTTCCGTTCGGCTCTTAAAGATTGTTGCGGCGCGGATAAAAATATATATATCGATCCTGAGCCGGCAATAATGTCAGTATTAAACGATAAAGGTTCATCGGTCTTTATGAAAGACGGATGTCATCCAAATGCTGCTGCCGGTGTCGGTTTATACAGCTATGCAGTGCTTTCTGCTGATTACAAAAGGACAAATTGCGTGAATTTTGCCTAATTGATAAACGCTGCCAGGTATATAATCTGCGTTGACAGGAGATGCCGCCGGCCAGTGCAATCAATATGCCGGTGACGCATCTGCCGTACAACGGCTTTAACGGGAATTAAAGCCTTAATCAAACCTACAGGGGTGAGAAAATGAGCAAAAGAATAATAGCTGTATTTATGCTGGCGGGCATGATGCTTTCGATGGCTGCCTGCAACGGGACAGGTCTGATGCCGGGAATGGAAACCACTTCGGGAGCCACGACGATATCGCTGCCGGTCACATCCGAGACATCTGAGAGCTCGCAGGAGACAACGTCAGAGACGACCGAAGAGACAACTTCAGAGGAGACGACTACAGAAGAGACAACGACCGAAGAGACTACTTCAGAGACAACATCTGAGACTACGACCGAGACGACAAAAGCTGCGACTCCGACACCGAAGCCGATAGGCAAGACGACAGTAACCAATGCCTACAGCAGAACGTTTACCATCAAGAACCAGGGAAAGTTCACCACTAAGTATCCTAAAGTAACGATCAAGGGTGTCAGCACAACAGCGGTCAACAAGGAGATCGCGAAGAAATTCGGTCCGATCGCCAAAAAGAATGACAGTGTTGTCAAGTATTCGTATTACATCGGCAAGAAGTACGTATCCATACTGGTAACCGTAAATCTCGATGCCGGCAAGGACGGAAACGAGTACTATGCATATAACATTTCAAGAGTTACCGGAAAGAAGCTCTCCAAGAGCGAAATGCTCAAGCTCCTCGGTGTCTCAAGCAGCACATTCAACAACAAGGTCAAGACCGGTGTCAAGAACTGGTGGAGCACTAATATCCTGAAGAATGACAAGAGCAGCAAGACCAAGAAGCAGTATAATGCTGCGATCGCAAGCAAGTCGATCAACTCTGCCGTGCCTTTCGTTAATTCAAAGGGCAAGAGATGCTTCCTGCTCCGTCAGATGAAGGCTCCTACACAGTTCGTAAACAACGATATCTATATGACATTCTAAATGTAACTGTTTGGATACAGGAAGAACACAAGCACCCCCTATAATCGTTCTTAACTTGAACGGTTATGGGGGTTTTTCATGGGCAGATTATTTAAGAAAACAGTTTCCGCATTGATGGTGACGTCAATGCTGCTGTCGTTCGGAGCATGCAGCGCAAAGGATGCATTTGCTGACATAAAGCTTTCAGAGTCGCAAAGAACATGGTCAAATCCTGACGGGAAGTATAAGGCTGTTCTTGAAGAATATGCGGATGATTCCTTCACAGGCACACTGGCCGTTGCGACGGATAAGGATATCGTCTATCTGTATGCCGAGAAAGCTTTCGAGAAAGATGGCACGACGCTTGAATCACAGGATACCGTTTTCGATATCGCGTCAGTAAGCAAGACCTTCACTGCGGTATGTATCCTGCAGCTCGTGGAGAAAGGAAAGCTAAAGATTGATGATACTATCGACAAGTATTTTCCTGAGTATGAGACAGGCAAAAAGATCACTGTTGATCACCTGCTTCACATGAGTTCGGGCATTCCCGATTACTGCAATAACCCGGATCCTTTCTGGAACATATCGGGCGCGGAAGCGGCGGATAAGATGCTCTCTGACATCTATCTCGACAAGGTAACTGATGAGCAGTTCCTGACTGCTTTATACAAGGCGCCTTTGGCTTTTGAGCCCGGCTCTTCATACGAATACAGCAATACGAATTACCGCCTTCTTGCGTTCATCATCGAGAAGCTCTCAGGTATGAAATACTGCGACTATGTTAAGAAGAACATTTTCGATAAGTGCGGCATGACGAAAACGACATCGATGGCTTTGGGCGACATGACTTATAAGCCTGCCGGTTTTGAAGAGCTCGTGCAATACGGTTTTACCGACAAGGACGGCTATCCTGCATGCCCGAACAATTCCAGAGGAGACGGCGGAATACATTCGTGCATTTCCGACATGGTCAGATTTGACCGCGCGCTCTTCGGCGGAAAGCTCCTTAAAAAGAGTTCGATGGAACTGCTTCTCAAAGAAGAAAACGGTTACTGCTGCGGTCTCATAAAGGATGAAAAAGGCTATTCACACAGCGGATCATCTTTTACGTGCACCTCAAATAACAAGATCATCGAATCAGGAGAATTCGGGCACATCTATGTGATAAAGCTCGAAAGAACAGTCGCAGCCTCTCAGTCTGACGGAGACGATCCGATGGCCGGAACGCGCTATGTGAAGGGTACATTCAGTGACGGCGTCTATGTAAATGAATATGCGAAGATCAAGTTTAACGTTCCGGAAGGATTTACACAGGATCCCGAAAAGGAACTTGCACAGAGAAAGAACATGGGTATCTCTTTTGCAGAGACCAAGAAGGATAAGACGATGCTGAAAGCCCAGTCTTATGACGCTTCCTTCTGGCAGGAATCAACATCCATCTGCGTTGAATTCAGTTTCTTTAACAGCAGGCAGGCAATGCCCGGAGATCCTGCGTATAACGAGGATAAGCTCCTTACGGATTACATCGCGTTCAACAGTTTCGGAGTTAAGGAAGCGGGAGGAACGCAGAAAGAGACAAGCAGGGGAAAGATCAAACTCGGCGGACAGGAATATCTTAAGGCTGAGACCGTTATCAGTATCGGAGACATGCACGTCTGCTACTACGCAAGGAAGATCGATGACGACGTGATCCTTTTTATGAGCATCAGCTTCCCGAAGAACAGAACGGCAGAAGAGTTCGAAAAATGTTTTGAATAGTTAGTCTATAATGGTTAGTAGTATTGCGTTGGGGAGGCATTCAAAATGGCAAGGATCCTGATAGTTGAAGATGCCCAAGAGCTTCTTTCGCTTGTTGCCGGCTTTTTCGAGAGCAAGGGATCGTTTGACGTTGATACCGCTTCTGACGGCAATACCGCACTTAACCTTATAGGCTCGAACGATTACGACATCGCGATCCTGGACATCATGCTCCCGGGTGCGAGCGGCTTTGACGTGTGCAAGGCCCTGCGCTCGAAAAGCAAATGCCCCATCGTTTTCCTGACAGCGTTGGCAAACGAGAACAACATCCTCAAAGGCTACGAGATCGGCGCAGACGAATACATGGTCAAGCCCTTTTCGCTCAAGGTGCTGTATGCAAAATGCCTGGCGCTCCTAAACAGGACGGACACGGGACTTCAGAAGGAGATCGTGCTTGAGTGCAGCGGGATCAAGCTCTATCCGATGCGCATGGAAGTTGAAGCTGAGGGTAAAAAGATCATTCTTGCTCCCAAGGAATACTTTCTTCTCAAGGTCCTTATGGAAAACAAGGGTATGGTACTCGGAAGAGAGAGGCTGCTAGACCTCGTGTGGGGCATCGGTTTTGACGGTTCTGACAGAGTCGTCGATAACCACATCAAGAAGCTCAGGAAGAACCTGGGCAAGCCCGGAGAAGCAATAAAGACGGTCATCGGAGGCGGCTACAAGATCGTGTGATCTTTAGTTAGGAGGTTAAGTATGGCTAAGGTAAAGAATGCAATAACAAAGCCCAAGTTCAGCAATATATTTGCAGCCAGGTTTGTGGTTTTCTTTGTGATATTCATGATCATCGGCGGGATAACGGTCGAGTTGATGGGCGGATACGTAAATTCGAAAAACATCAACGTGTCCTACCGCAACAGAGTCGGAGAGTATGCCAGACTTTTATATGAAGCAAAACAAAAAGGTGAGGATTACGGGAAAGCTCTCGATGAACTGAAACTGACAATGGCCATCTATCAGATGGTCGACAGCAACTATGCTGAAGTTCACATCGGTTCTGAGACCATTAAAGCCGGGGATACGGCCGCCGTATTGCTGGGTGAGGGGCCAAGAAAGATATTCTTCATAGAAGACATCTCTTATCTTGATCCCGTCAACAAATATATGGACGGCAGATTTGACATCAGAGAATACAATCAGTGGATGAGTAAGAACCAGTATGAATTCGTTTACTTGTATGCGTATAACGAAATGCATTACAAAGAAAGAACTTATCAACTCGAAAACGCGTATGTTAATTGGGAGACCCATACATTTATTCCGGGAGTAGTGCATATCACGGAATCGGGAAAAGAATACGATGTGGACTGCACACCGAAAGATACAAAAGGATACGAGAAAGTAGAGAGCGGCTACTCAGCTTTTTTTATCGACATGTGCTATAGGGTCGCACCTGAAAAAACATCAAAAGATGTCGATTCGTTTATCATACCCGACGGGCGCGGCAATCCATGGGATCTTCACGGTTATGATTATGCAAATGATGACCCGTCCACAGATGTATACAGCAAACCCTGGTATGTCGGTTACAGCGAATATCCTTACAGCAGGTCAGCCTTTGAACTTGCTCCGGTGACAAGCACGTGCATACTGGTCTTATCCTTCATATTGGCTGTCATAGTGACCTTGATCGTCTCATTCATCAAGTACCAGAAAGACAAGACCATCTGGAAGATCTTTGAGTACAGGACAAAGACGACGGAGGCGATGGCGCACGATCTCAAGACCCCGATGGCGGCCATTGCGGCATATGCGGAGAGCATGGAATCCGTAGCGGGCGACGCTGATAAAACGAATGAATATTCGCGCAAGATAAGCGAGAAGATAAGCGCAATGGACCACATGGTAGAAGACATCCTCGCGCTTTCCAGGAGTGAATCCGGCACTGTCAATGTCAGTGCCGAAGAAATAAACGTCATGGCTTTGGTGACAGAGAGCCTTGAGGCATTTCCTGACCTTAAGGCCAGCATCAGCGGCGGACAGGTAAAGATCAAGACTGACAGAAAGCTTTTCAAACAGGCAATCGATAATCTCCTGTCCAACTGTGACAGATACGGCGAGAAGGATTCTCCTGTTGATATCATGATCGAGCCCGAAAAGCTTACGATAGCCAATAAGACTTCAGAGACTTATCCTGACGTTGAGTCGCTCAAAAAGCCGTTCGTCAAAGGCTCTGATTCCAGGAGCGACAAGGGCACCGGCTTAGGCCTTTCGATCGCTGACAATAATCTGAACATTTTGGGTTATAAGCTCGAACTGGAATCTTCAGATGGTGTTTTCAAGGCTACAGTGAAGTTTAAGAACTGATATCACGCTTTTCGCAGCCCGTAAACTCAAACGTAAACAATTATGCCCAAAATGTTTACGCTGAAGTTTACTTTTCAAAAAAGTAAACTAAAACGTAAACTAAAAGAACTAAAATGTTTACGAAAATCTTTACGCGGTCAAAACGCGGTTACCTAAAGCCCCGAATGAAGTATAATATAGCAGACGCTGTATATTTAAAGAGGGGAACGTATGGCAGAAGATTTTAGGTTGACCGCGAAGAAGGATAAGCTGCTCAAGGTGGCTTTTATCCTCTATATGGTGTCGGTCGCGGCTTCCATTGCCATGCTCTACGAATCCCTGAGCGCATCCGGAAATATTTTTAAGATCAATGTCAGAAATGCCGACCTGTGGGCCAACACCCTAAGGGTCATTGCGGATGCCATGATCCTCGCGGGCTTCTGGAAAACGCGCCGCAACGGCCCTCTTATGTGGGGCTTTCTGATCAACATAATCCCGCAGGCGTTAGATCTTCTCGTTCATTTCAGAGACATGAGAGACAGCATAATACCGTCTCTGGCTTTTGTCGCCACGGTATTTCTTATTGTTTTCTACACGGTGCTCACAGGCATCGTCGTAACTGACGCAAGGCGCGAAAGCGCTTATCTTTTTGCGAAGATAGCAGTCCTGTCCTGCCTGGTATTCTGGCTGATATCGGACATTTCGAATCTTGTGTCATTCGGCTTTGAAGGCGTTTATACCGTTATATTCCTGCTCGTCGACCTGACTCAGATGGTCACGCTCGGCATCTGGGGATTCCTTTTCACCGATCTGCTGAACGGGAAGAAGTAATTACTGATCATCAAAAAAAGAACTGCCTCATTTCACCAGAGGCAGTTCTTTTGTTTTTCTGCGTACGGTTTAAACGCTTATCTTACGAACCTGTAAACAAGGCCTTCCGCGTACTTATACCAGATCTGGTCGCCTTCGTTGAGGCCGGAGACTATCTCGACGTTCTTGCCGTCGGACAATCCCGTCTTGACTTCAACTTCGCCCGTAAGGGTATCGTTCTCCTTGTCGTACGAAGTGTAGCAGTAGGTCTTGTTATCCTTTTCGAAAAGCGCTTCGGCAGGAACACAGATGACTTCAGCCGTGCTGATGTTTGCGCGGACAGATGCGGTCATGTTTGTGAGCATGTCATCTGTTCTCTTTATCTCTATCTTTACGCTGTATTTCGCATTGCCGGTTCCTGTCCTTGTGCCGTCTGTATCGATCGAGACGATCTTGCCCTTGAACGTCTTGCCCTTGATGGCATCGAGGGTCACATCGACTTCCTGTGTTCTGTTGATGTTGACGATATCAAGCTCATCGACCGAAAGGGTGACAGACATGGTCTCGAGGTTTACTACGGTTGCAATGAGAGTCTCTTCAACTTCATATGTTTCCTCTTCGGTCTGCGTCGTTGTGCCGCCCTGATTGCCATAGATGGAACCCAGACCGGTCCTGCCGCCGAAAGAGTTTCCTCCGCGTCCGCCAAAGAGGGAGGACCAGTCAAAACCGCCGCTTCCGCCACGGCCGCCCCAGCCGCCGGGGATACCCTGACCGCCTTGTCCGCCTTGGCCACCCTGACCACCCTGGCCGCCCTGGCCGCCGCCCTGATCGGGATTGGTCGAAGTCTGGGGATATCTGATGACCCATACGGGATCCTGATCCTGCGCACTTGCGAATGTGATGATCAGAAGGTCTCCCATTGCGATCTTATCGGTTGATACCTTTTTCCACGCTTTGTTTGCTTTATCGTATGAATAAACAGGTACAGAGGAGCCGATCTCAAGACCGCCCTGCTGTGAGTACTTATACTGGTCGCGCTTGGTTATACTGTCGGGAAGATTTGTATAATCCACATCCGGAAGCTGCTGTGAACTTTCAGAAGATCCGTTGATGGTATATTTTGTTACACCGCCGGTAGTGCTGAAGCCTGCCACTGTGAAGGCATAGTTCAGAAATCCCGTTGTGGGAATGTTTTCCGGAGGATTTGTGCTGTCATTGTCGATCTTGACCTTTAGGCTGCCAAGCTTTTTCGGACCGGCCGAGAGCTTGGATGAGCTTGTTGAAGACTTCTCATCGGAATCTTCCTCTTCTTCCTCATCTTCCTTGTCGTTGATGCCGGTGACTTCGCCGTCATATTCGGAGTAGATGATGCCTGTCTGATATACCTCGAAAAGATATTTCATCTGGTCTTCGAGAACGCTTCTCTTGTACATCAGGTTGCTGAACTCTCCGGAGTATCTTGT